>Ga0316622_100001912_pt1 | contig 14057 bp, 4 predicted proteins | sample OWC_Aug_OW2_C1_D_FD_207646 | JGI IMG/M metagenome (GOLD analysis project Ga0316622, IMG submission 207646) | Wetland soil microbial communities from Old Woman Creek delta, Ohio, United States - OWC_Aug_OW2_C1_D5_C | ecosystem: Environmental > Terrestrial > Soil > Wetlands | place: USA: Ohio... | reverse complement strand
CGGGTCAGTTCCCAGATCGCCGTGCCGTCGATGGTCACGGCCTGCGCCCGCGCGTTGAGCCGACGCCCGCCGCAGGCGTCGCACGCCCGCTCCGTCATGAACGGTGCGAGCGGCTCGGCAGCCACGTCTTCCCGGTCGAGGGATGCTTGCAGCATCCCGAAGACGCCGCCGTCGCCGCCGAAGAGCTGGGCGCGCTGCCGTGCCGTCAGTCGTCGCAGCGGCTTTGCCCATGCGGCCGCATGCTCTTCGCCCGCGTGCTTGACCGCCCGCACCAGCGCCGATCCCAACGGCTCGAGCGCGGCCAGCACCGCCTGGCCCACCGGTCGCTCCGGGTCGCCGACCAGCAGTTCCGGCTCGAAGGCCGGCAGGCTGCCGAGTCCCTCACAGCCTGCGCACGCACCCTGACGGCTGTTGAAGGAGAACAGCCGCGGATCGAGGGCCTCGAAACCCAGGCCACAGCGCGGACAGTAGAGCCGCTCGCTGAAGATGCGCTCCCCGTCCGGTTGCGCGGGGTCCCCGCTGCTGACCATCAGCGCCCCGCCGCCGAGCCGCAACGCCGCGGTCACCAGCCCCGGCAGGCGGGGCGCTTCGGTGCGCGTGACGTTCAGCGCGCCGATCACGATGTCGATGTCGTGCTCCTTGTACCGCGCGAGCGACGGCGGCGGATCGAGCACCCGCAGCACGCCGTCGATGCGCGCCTGCGTGAAGCCCAGCTTGCGCGCGGCGCGGAACAGCTCCGTGTAGATGCCCTTACGGCCGCGCACGGCCGGGGCCAGCACCCGCACGTGCCGGCCACGGAACTCGCGCCGGATCCGCTCGACGATCTGTTGCGGCGTCTGCGCGTGCAGGGCGCGGCCGCACCCGGTGCAGTGTTGCACGCCGATCTTCGCGTACAGCAGACGCAGGTAGTGGTAGACCTCCGTAATGGTGGCCACCGTCGACTTCTTGCTGCCGCGGCTCAGACGCTGCTCGATGGCGACGGTCGGGGGCAGCCCGGCCAGCAGGTCGACGTTCGGCCGTGCCATGACGTCGACGAACTGCCGCGCGTAGGCCGACAGGCTGTCGAGGTAGCGTCGCTGGCCCTCCGTGTAGAGGATGTCGAAGGCGAGCGTGGACTTGCCGGAACCGCTCAGGCCGGTGACGACGATGAATCGGTCGCGCGGGAGGTCGACGCTCAGGTTCTGCAGGTTGTGCTCGCGCGCACCGACTATGCGCATCACCCCCCGTGCGTCCCCCGTCCCGTCGGTGTCCGGCGGCGCCGGAGGTGCCAGTGCCGCGGGCACGAGTGCCGCGGGCGCTGCCGCCTCCGGCGCAAGCGCCGTGCGCAGGTGGCGGGCCGTGTGCGATGACGGGTGCGCCGCGACGGCCTCCGGCGTGCCCGCGACGACGACGCTGCCCCCGTTCGGACCCCCCTCAGGGCCCAGGTCGATCACGTAATCCGCGGCCTTCACCAGCTCCATGTTGTGCTCGATCACAATCAAGGAGTGCCCGCGGTCGACCAGCCGCTGCAGGGCGCGCAGCAGCACCTCCACGTCGTGGAAGTGCAGGCCGATGGTGGGCTCGTCGAGCAGGAACACCGTGTGCGCCTTGCCGTCGTGGGCGAGGGCGGCGGCGAGCTTGAGCCGTTGTGACTCGCCCCCCGAGAGCGTGTTCAACGGCTGCCCGAGCCGCAGGTAGCCGAGGCCCACCTCCGCCAGTTGCCGCAGCCGCCGCGTCAACTCCGCGTGCTCGGCGAAGAAGTCGAGCGCCTCGCGCACCGTCAGGCCGAGGACCTGGTGGATGTTCTTGTGCTCGTACTCGATCTCCAGCACCTCGCGGGAGAACCGCGTGCCGTTGCACTCGGGGCAGGTGACGAACACGTCGGAGAGAAACTGCATCTCGACCTTCTCGAATCCCTCGCCCGTGCAGGTCTCGCAGCGCCCGCCACTGACGTTGAACGAGAAGGTTGCCGGCACGTAGCCGCGCATCCGTGCCTGGGGCACGCGGGCGAAGATCTCGCGGATCAGCTCGAACGCCTTGACGTACGAGGCCGGATTGGCCCGTGGCGTCGTGCCGAGCGGCGATTGGTCGACCAGGATCACCTCCGCCACGCGGTCGGCGCCGTCGATCGCTTCGTGGGCGCCCGGCGTGCCGACGAACTGCCCGAGGTGCTTCTTCAGGCCGCGGTACAGGACCTCTTCGATGAGCGTGGATTTGCCCGAGCCCGACACACCCGTCACGCAGACGAACCGGGAGAGCGGGACCGTCACGGTGACGTTGTGCAGGTTGTTGGCGGTGGCGCCGCGGACGGCCAGCGTCAGATCGTCGAGCACGCGCCGGCGAGCCGCCGGCACCGGAATGCGGCGCCGGCCGGCCAGGTAGGCGCCCGTCGCGGAGCCGCGCTTGGCGAGCAGGTCCGTGTAACGACCCGTGAACATCACTTCGCCGCCACGTTCGCCCGCCTGCGGGCCGAGATCGATGATGTGGTCCGCCTCGCGAATGATCTCGGGGTCGTGCTCGACGACGACCACGGTGTTCTCTTTGGCACGCAGCGCCTTGAGGATGCGGACCAGGCGCTGGCTGTCACGCGGGTGCAGCCCGACCGACGGCTCATCGAGGATGTACAGCGTGTTCACCAGCGAGGTGCCGACGGCGGTCGTCAGGTCGACGCGGGCGAGTTCGCCACCGGACAGCGTCCGCGATTGTCGATCGAGCGTCAGGTACTCGAGGCCGACCTCCAGCAGGTAGCGCAGGCGGTTGCGGATCTCCGCCAGGATCAGGTGCGCGATCTCTTCGGCGCTCGCGCTCAGGTGCAGACCATCGAAGAACGCCGCCGCTTCCGCCACGCTCATGCGCTGCACGTCGCCGATGCTGCGTCCATCGATGCGGTAGAGCAGCGCGTCGGCCTTCAGGCGGCCCCCGTCGCACGCCGCACACACGCGGTAGCTGCGGTAGCGCGACAGGAAAACGCGCACGTGCATCTTGTAGGTGCGTCCCTCCAACCAGCGGAACCAACCCCGGATGCCGTAGTACTTGCCGTCCCCGTCGATGAGCAGGCGCTGCTGCTCGGCCGAGAGGTCGCGGAACGGAATGTCGACTGCAATCCGGCGCCGGCGGCAGAACTTCAGCAGTTCGCCCCGCTCCCATTCGGTCGCTTTGGAGCTCCACGGTTTGATGGCGCCGCCCGCGATCGACTTGCGCGGATCCGGGATCACCAGGTCGAGATCGAGATCGACCACGCGCCCGAATCCACGGCACGTGTCGCAGGCGCCGAGCGGGCTGTTGAACGAGAAGAGGTTGGGGGTGGGTTCGCGGTACGCGACCTGGCAGCGCGCGCACTCCAGTCGCGTGACGTGCGGCGCGCGGCGGCCGCCCGCGTCGGGGAAGATGAGGAGCAACCGCCCCTTGCCGAAGCGGAAGGCCTGCTCCAACGAGTCGACCACGCGCGCGCGCGGCGCCGAACCGGCGGCCAGGCGATCGACGACCACCACCAGCGGCGACGCCGGCGCCGCGTCGACCTCCTCGATCGACACCACCTGCTCGTTCACCAGAAGGCGGCGGAACCCCGATGCGACGAACCCCGAGCGCGCTTCGGCCCACGGCAGCTGCTCCGGCAGTGGCACCTCGAACGTCACCAGGACGCGCGTGCCCGCCGGCTGCGCGAGGAGACCGGCGCAGACACTCTCCGCCGAGTCGGGCGTCACCGGCTCTCCGCACTCGCGACAGTGCAAGACGCCGATCTTCGCGAAGAGCAGTTTCAGGTGGTCGTGCAACTCCGTCATGGTGGCGACGGTGGAGCGCGACGTCTTCACCGTGTTGCCCTGGCTGATGGCGATGGCCGGCAGAATCCCGTCGATGTGCTCGACCTGCGGCTTGTCCATCCGGTCGAGAAACTGGCGCGTGTAGGCCGAGAAGCTCTCGACGTACCGGCGCTGGCCCTCCGCGTAGAGGACGTCGAAGGCCAGGCTCGACTTCCCGGACCCGGACGGCCCCGTGATCACCGTGAGCGCATTGAGCGGAATGCGCACGTCGATGTGCTTCAGATTGTTTTGCGTGGCACCGGTGACGGTGATGAACGACTCAGCCATGCGAGACACTCTGCACCGACCTAGCGTAAACGCGCCGGGGGTGCAGCCGGTGTCCGCGGCCGGCGGGGAAACGCCGGAGGCACGAGGCGGGGCCGGAGGGCGGTTACCGTCGTTGCACGTGGTCGAGGAACTCGCCGACGGCGCGGTTGAACTCCTGCGGGCATTCCATGTTGTTGATGTGCCCGCCGCGCGGGAGACGCACCAGGCGGGCGTTCGGCAGCCGTGCGGCGATCATGTCGGAGAGGGCCGGGGGGGTGACGCGATCCTCCTCCGCGACCAGGACCAGTGCGGGCGCGCGCACGCCGCTCAATTGCTCGCCGCAGGCGAAGCCCATGGCCGCGCGCGCGCTGTGCTCGTAGCACCGCTTGTCGTTGCGGGCCACCAGGTCGATGACGTGCTCGCGCAGCGCGGGATTGACCTGGTCCGAAAAGGCGTTGGTGATGCGGGCGCGGGCCACCGTGCGCATGTCGTTCTCCTCGATGAACCGCAACGCGGTGCGCATCGCCTCCTCGAATTCGGGGGGGACGCCGCAGAGGCTGTCCGCGATCACCACCGACGTCACAACCTCGGCATGGGCGAGCGCGAGTTGCTGCGCGACCATGCCGCCGAGCGACAGTCCCACGACGTGAGCGCGGTCGAAGCCGAGCACACGCAGGAGCCCCGCGGCGTCGCGCGCGAAGTCGGCCATGCCGAACGGCGTGTCGGGTCTGGTCGACCGGCCGTGCCCGCGCAGGTCGAAGGTGAGCACCGGGAAGCGCGTGCAGAAAGCCGCCACCTGGTAGAACCACATCGTGTGATCGCCGCCGAGGCCATGGATGAACAGCAGCGGCGGCACGGCCGGCCGCCACGGTTCGGTGCAGTCCACCAGCTCGTAATACAGGTCGAAGTCGTCCACGCGCGCTAGCGGCATCCCATGGCCCTCCGGCGCGGATCACACCACAGACCGCCAGAGCCGGCAAGGCGACGTGCCGCCGTCACCCCGCCTGGCCGGAGGGACGCCCTTTCTGGTAAGAAGCGGCGCGGAACGCGCAGCCGACCCGGTGCGACGCGACGACGAGGCGGCGGGACAACGTGGACGACAAGCGGTGGACAACCACGGCACGCGGGCAGCGACTCGCACGACGCACGGTTGCGATGCTCGCCCTGCTCGCCATCGGCTGTCCCGCCTCGGCACAGGTTTCGGTGCTCGACGACTTCGAGGACCTCGACGACTGGCGCGCCGTCCCGTCGGCGGGCGCGACACTGGCGATCGCGTCGGACAGTGGCCATAGCGGCCGCAGCATGCGGCTGGACTTCGATTTCCACGGGGGCGGGGGCTACGTCACGGTGCACAAGGCCCTCGCCGTCGATCCGCCCGCCAACTACGTCTTCACCTTTCGCATCCGCGGGCAGGCACCGGCCAACCGACTGGAGTTCAAACTGGTCGATCGCAGCGGCCAGAATGTGTGGTGGTATCGCCAGCGCGACTTCGCGTTCCCGGCCGACTGGCAGCAGGTGACGATCCGGAAGCGCCGGATCGAACCTGCCTGGGGCCCGGACGCCGCCGGCGGGCCGAAGCACGTCGCGTCCGTCGAGTTTGCCATCACCGCGGGCGCGGGCGGCAAGGGATCGGTGTGGATCGACGATCTGCGGCTCGAAGCGCGTGCCGCGCCAGCCGAGTCGGAGCGGCCGCCACTGGTGCACACGTCGAGTGCCACGGAGGGCGGCCAGCCCGGGCGGATCCTCGATGGCCAGCCGGACACCGCCTGGCACAGCGCCGCCGCGCCCGAGCGTCAGTGGGTCCAGATCGACTTCGGCGCGCCCCGCGAATACGGCGGGCTGGTCATCGACTGGGACACGGCCGACTACGCGACGGCGTACGACGTGCAGGTGTCGGATGACGGCGCCGCCTGGTCGACCGTGCACCGCTGCGCGGCCGGCAACGGTGGGCGCGACTACGTCTACATGCCCGACGCGGACTCCCGCCTGCTGCGCGTCGAACTCGTCCGCAGCAGCCGTGGCAGCGGATACGGGATTCGCAGCATCGACGTGAGGCCGTTCGAGTTCTCGGCGTCGCCGAATCAGTTCTTCGAGGCCATGGCCCGCGACGCGCCGCCCGGCCTGTATCCGAAGTACTTCTCGGGCCAGCAGACGTACTGGACGATCGTTGGGGTCAGCGGCGGCAGCCGCAAGGCGTTGCTCAACGAGGAGGGGGCGCTCGAGGTGGACTACGGCGGGCCCGCCATCGAGCCTTTCCTGTACCTCGACGGCGAGCTCGTGTCGTGGGCCCAGGCGCAGACGACTCCGGGGCTCGAAGACGGGTATGCGCCCATGCCGACGGTGACGTGGCGACACCCCCGGGTCAGCCTCACCATCTCGGCGTTTGGCGCCGGCGTCGGGGACCAGTCGGCGGCGTACGTCGGGTATCGGGTCGAGAACCCGCTCGACCGGCCGCAGGACGTCACCCTGTTCCTGGCCATTCGCCCCTTTCAGGTGACCCCGCCATGGCAGAGCCTCAACCTGGTGGGCGGTGTCAGTCCGATTCGCGACCTCCGGTTCGACGCCCCTACCGTGTCGGTCAATGGCGACCGAGCTGTCATCGCGCTGACGCCGCCGGATCGCTTCGGGGCTGTTGCCTTCAGCGACGGGGGGGTGACCGACTATCTGGGGAGCGGACGCGTCCCGCCGCAAACCCACGTTTCCGATGCTGCCGGTTGGGCCTCCGGCGCCCTCGCATACGCGCTGCGGCTCGCCCCGCGAGCGACGGCCGACGTCCATCTGGCCGTGCCGTTGCAGGACGCGGGCGCCGTGCTGAGCGCGGTGACGAAGACGAGCGACTCCGCGGCGCTCGTCAGCGACCTCCGGGCCCGTGAGCGCACGTGGTGGAAGGACACGTTGAACCGGGTGGACTTCGAGCTGCCCCCGGCCGCGGGTGACGTCGCGCGCACGCTGAAGAGCACGCTGGCCTACCTGCTGCTGAATCGAAGCGGGGCCGCGATCCAGCCGGGACCCCGCAACTACGCCCGGTCCTGGATCCGCGACGGCGCGATGTCGTCGCAGGCCTTGCTCGCCCTGGGCTGTCCGGAGCCGGTGCGCGACTTCCTCGGCTGGTACGCGCAGTATCAGACTCCCGAGGGACGCGTGCCGTGCTGCGTGGACCAGCGCGGTGCCGACCCGGTGCCCGAGCACGACAGCAACGGCGAGTTCCTCTTTGCCGTGGCGGAATACTACCGCTACACGCGAGACATCGGCTTCGTCTACGACATGTGGCCCGCCGTGGTGCGAGCCGTCGACTACCTCGATGGCCTGCGCCGCCAACGCCTGGCCCCGGCGTACGAGCAGCCGGAGCAGCGCGCGTTCTACGGTCTGCTTCCGGAGTCGATCAGTCACGAGGGCTATTCGAGCAAGCCGATGCACTCGTACTGGGACGATTTTTGGGCCCTGCGGGGCTTCAAGGATGCGGCGATGCTGGCGGTCGCGGTCGGCGACGACGCGAACGCGACGCGGTTTGCGACCCTGCGCGACGCGTTTCGGCGCGACCTCTTTGCGTCGCTCGATCGCACGATCGCGGCGCACCGCATCGACTTCCTGCCCGGATCGGTCGAACTCGGCGACTTCGACCCGACGTCGACGGCAGCCGCGGTCATGCCCGGAGGCGAACTGGAGCACCTGCCGCGCGCGGCCCTGCTGAGGACCTTCGAGCGCTACTACACGGGCGTGCGGGAGCGGCTGCAACGCTTCGGCACCGACGAGGCGTATTCGCCGTACGAGGCCCGCACCGTCGGCGTGCTGGTGCGGCTCGGGCAGCGCGAGCGGGCGCAGCTCCTTCTCGAATCGCTGCTGGCCGACCGACGTCCGCTGGCCTGGAACCAGTGGGCGGAGGTGGTGTGGCGTGTGCCGAGTGCGCCGCGCTTCGTCGGCGACATGCCGCACACGTGGGTCGGATCCTCCTTCGTCAACTCCGTGCGCAGCATGTTCGTGTACGAGCGGGAGGCGGACGGGGCGCTGGTCATCGCAGCCGGGCTGCCCGCCGCGTGGGTGACGGATCCGGCGGGGGTGACGGTCCGACGCGTGCCGACGCACTTCGGTGTGTTGAATTACAGCATCCGCCCCGAGGGGCCGCGGACCCTGCGCGTCCGGCTCGGTGGCGACGTGGTGGCGCCCGCCGGACGCTTCGTGCTGGTCCCGCCGCTGCCGTCGGCGCTTCGGCGCGTGGAGGTGAACGGCGTTGCGGTCGATACCTTCACCGCGACCGAGGCCGTGATCACCCGGTTTCCTGCGGACGTCGTACTCGAATACTGAGGCGCGCGGGCCGCGCCCCCGTCACTCGAAGAAATCCTCGCCGACGATGAGCGGCAGGGCGCGCTGGGTAATCGGGTCCTGCGCAAACCATTTCTGCGCGCTGCCGCCGGTGAGATGATTCGCCAGCGCGACGAACGACATGGCCTGGTCGAGAGCCAGGTAGACGTGGGCCGCCGCCCCCGTGCGCGGGTCGACGGCGTCGTAGAAACCGAACTCTCCGTAACTGTCGAAGCGTTGGGCGATGGTCCGGAGGTTGGTGAGGGCCTCCTCGGGCATGGCCGCGACGGCCAGCGCGCTCGCGTGCGGTGTGACGATACCGGCCTTGTAGCCGAGTGCGCCCAGCACCTCGACGCCGAACTCACCGTACGCGGCGCCCGGCGGGCTGTAACACGGCGACAGGCCCCAGACGGGATAGCCGAGCACGTCGAGCGCGAACCGGCGCTGGACGCGCGCGTGCGCGGCGTTGTTCACGCCGAGGCTGCGCGGGGCATGCAGGCGCTCGTCGAGCACGAGGGTGGGCATGAGGGCCTCGAACATGCTGCCGCCCCACGAGGGGACGAAGCGTACGCCCTCCCACTCGTAGTAGCCGGACTCCACCTCGTGCCCGTTCACCAGCGCGCGGCGGCTGGCGCGCGGCGTCAACGACTGACCCGGACAGCTCGCCGGAAAGGTGCGCACCATCGCGTACCAGACATCGGCCGGAACGTCGCCCTTGCCGATGGCGATCAGCGCGCCCAGACGCGCTTCCGTGTACAGCATGCCGTAGTGGGCGGAGGCGGAGCGTTGCGTGTCCGTATGATACCCCTGTGCGAGCAGCCGGTGCCGGGCATCGTAGAAGAAGCCGTAGTCGCCGCGTTCGATCACGGCGGTGCAGCGCGGCGCGAGCCGGGGCAGCGCGTTGCGAACGACGATCAGGCCGGCGGCGAGCCAGGCGGAGTCCACGAACGACACGTAGTTGCTGGTGCGCTCGAGCGAGGTGGTGTCGTAGTAGTTGAACAGGAAACCGCGGTGCGTCTCGAGCTGCTCGAGCGTATCGAGGATGCGCTCGACGCGCGCCGTGGCTTCGTCCGGACGCAGCCAGTCCAGATCGTGTGCCGCTACGATGGCGAGCAGGTGGAGGCCGATATCGGTCGGGCTCGTATAGTCGGCGACGTCGGTGAGCACGTTGCCCGTGGCGTCTGCCGTCACCCGGACGTGGTTGACCGGCAGGCCGTGTTCCCGGTCCGTCAACGCCTCCAGGCCGCGCCAGGTGTCCCGGGCCAGGCGCTGTGCGAACGCCGCGTTGGCGGTGGGCAAGCCCTCGCGGTCCGCCAGCAGGCGCTGGGGCAGCGCGACCATGCGGGCGCGCACGTGGAGCTTGGCGGCCTCGAGACCCCCACGGGCGTCCTGCCACGCTTCCTTCTTCGGGGCGCGGACCAGCTCACGCACCGGGGGCGGTTCGCCCCTGCGGATGGCCACGAAGTCGACCGGGCACGGATCGCGGCACGCACTGATGATTGCGACGCCGAGCAGGGCCAGCAGCAGAGCCGCGAGTGTCTCCAGGGTCACGCGGGCCCCCCGGCCCTCACTCCGCGAGGTGTTCGAGGCGGCCCCAGCGGGCGGCCAGCGCGCGGTCGCCGATTTCCCACACGCGGTAGTGTAACTCGGTCACCAGGTCCGGATCGGAGAGCAGAATCTTCCGTTCGCGCGGCGCGAGTGCGCTCGGGCCGCCGGTCAGCGCGCGCCGCACCCACTCGCGGCGCTGTTCCTGAATGGAGGGCCGCAGCGTGCGTCGGTGACCGAGCAACGCCCGGTGCAGCGCGTTCACGTACGGATCGACGATCGCGCGCACGAAGCCGTCGCGCTCGGCGGCCGGCAGCAAAGCGGTTTCCGCCTGCGCCGCGCGCAGCTTGTCGTGGAGATCGCGAAGTTCGCGCGGCGGGTCCGATTCCTCCGGGATGAGGAACAACCCCCACCGCCGCGCCACGTCGCCGAGACGCACGCGGCTGGCCAGGACCGACACCGGGATCGAGAGGATCAGCGCGCCGATAATGGGCGTGACCCACCAGAAATAGTTCGGATTCAGCAGGTACAGGCTGAGTCCCCAGGCGCTGGCGAACACGGTGTCGAAGCCGTGATGCTGCACGGCCTCGCGCCAGCCGGTCTCGGCGTCCTCGCGCCCCTGCGAACGCCAGGTGACCGTGCGTCCGGCCAGGTTCTGCGCCACGAAGCGGCTGTGGAAGACCATGCGAATCGGTGCCAGGAGGCTGGAGAGCAGGATTTCGAACAGCACGCTGAGGGACAGGCGCAGTGCGCCGCCGTACGCCTTGGCACGCCGGTTATGGACGGTGATGAGCACGATGCTGAGGACCTTGGGCAGGAACAGGATCATGCCCGTCACCGCCAGCAGGTACATTGCCCAGTCTGGCCGCCAGATCGGCCATTCCGGAAACAAGCTCCGCCCGTGCGGGAAGTAGTCGGGCTCGTGTAGCGCCCATTGGATCGCGCTCACCGTGCTCAAGGCGAGAAAGGTGAACCACAGCAGGGCGGACACGTACGACAGCACGCCGTTGATGAACAGCGCGCGGTGTGCGCCGAACAGGCCTTCCGAGAACAGCAACCGTAGATGTTGCAGGTTGCCTTGGCACCAGCGGCGGTCGCGCTTCATTTCCTCGAGCAGCGTCGAGGGCACCTCTTCGTAGCTCCCCGGCAGATCGTAGGCGAGCCAGAGACCCCAGCCGGCCCGTCCGAGCAGGGCGGCCTCGACGAAGTCATGGCTGAGAATCTCTCCCCCGAGCGGGGGCTGCCCGGGCAGGCGGGGCAGGCCGCAGTGGTCGGTGAACGGGCCGACACGGATGATCGCGTTGTGGCCCCAGTACTGCCCGTCCCCGAGCTGCCAGAAGTGCAAGCCGGCGGCGAACATCGGGCCGTAGACACGGCTCGCGAACTGCTGCACGCGGGCGAACAGCGAGCGGCGGTTTACGGCGGTGGGGGCGGTCTGGATCATCCCGACGTCGGGGTGATGCTCGATCATCTGCACCAACCGCACGAGCGTGTCGCCCGCCATGATGCTGTCGGCGTCGAGCATGATCATGTAGCGGTAGTTCCGGCCCCACCGCCGGCAGAAGTCGGCCACGTTGCCGCTCTTGCGCTTCAAGCGCACCTTGCGGCGCCGATAGAAGATGCGTCCGAATCCCTGTGTCGACCGGCACCACTGGAACCACGCTTCTTCTTCTTGCGCGAAGGTGCCCGGGGTGCTGCTGTCGCTGAGCACGAAGAAGTCGAAGTGCTGCAGGGCGCCGGTGCCGGCCAGCGACGTGTGGATCGCCTGCAGGCCTGCGAAGACGCGGTCGACCGGTTCCTCGCAGATGGGCATGACGATGGCGGTGCGGCCGGTGGGTGCGAAGCTCTCCGGGGCGACGGGCTCGAGCTGCGTGATGGAGAAGCGAGGCCGTCGCTTCAGCAGGGTGAAAAAGCCGAGCATCGCCGTCCAGAAGCCGATGGAGATCCAGCCGAAGAGGGCGCCGAAGAACACAACGATGGCGAACTCCATCCACGTGGTGCCCTTCTGTGGCAGGACGTTCACCATGAAGCCGCTGGCGATGATGCTGGGGATCAGCACGAGGACGGCGAGCAGCAGACGGCGGCGGTGCGCCGGTTTGACCCACGGCAGGCGGCGGCGCCGCTTGCGCAGGCTCTCGCGCTTTTCGGCGGCCGACACGGTGCCGGAGCGGCGGCCGATGAACCGGGACAGGAGGCGGCGGACGAAGCGCCGTTCGATCTTTTCCGGCACCATGGCGCGCCGGGCGAGCGGCGGCATGGCGGAAAAGGGCCGGTCGCCGAGGTGCCGCACGTCGTGCTCCGCGACCCGGCCGCTGACCCGGCCCGCCAGGGAGGTGGCGATCCGCCAGGCGGAGAAACGGTCGAGGGCCTGGTGCCACGCCTGCGGCGCCTGGGGGTAGTGGTCGGGCAGCAACTCGCGCAGGGCGTGCAGCGTCTCGGCCACGGCGTCGGTGTCGTCCGCCCAGGGTTCGTGCTGGAGCGCCTTTTCCACGGCGGCCGTGGCGATCCGCTCGTGATCGACTTCCGGCACGTCGAGCGCCCTCATGTAGGCGATGGCACGCTCGTAGGCTTCCTTCCAGTCCTGGACGAGCCGGCCGCCCGGGACGGCGAAGTGGCGTCCCTCCAGGTGCGGTGCCGGCAGGGGCGAGGCGACGGCTGGCTCTGCGGAGTCACTCACGGCAGGATCACGTACGACCACGTCTCCGTGAGCGTGTCGCCCCCTTTGTCGAGAAATGCGCGCAGTTCCACCGGGTCCCTGCCCTTCGGCCGCACCTGGAAAGTCAGCCGCCAGCCACCCGTCACCGGGTTCTTCACCACGTTTTGATCTAGGAGCTCGGCGGACTCCGGGCCCGAGGCGATGCTCACGGCGCCGCGCAACACGGTTTCGGCGGGCAGTGCCTCGAGCTGCTTGCCGGCGAAATCGATGACCAGGCGGTGCGCCCCCTCGAGCGTGCCACGGTCGTGGCGCGTCGCCACCACTCGGCCGCCGGGCGGACGTGCGGGATCGTCACCATACCAGTTGATCGTGTAGGCGAAGGCGTACGGTGTCCCCGGCTTCGGTTGCTGCTCGGGCACCCAGTACAGCACGATGTTGTCGTTGGTGTCCGACTTGGTGGGGATCTCGACCAGTTCGATGCGCCCCTTGCCCCAATCGCCCCGCGGGGTGACCCAGGCGCTCGGGCGCAGCTCGTAGCGCGTCTCCAGGTCCTGGTAGTTGGCGAAGTCGCGATCCCGTTGGACGAGGCCGTACCCTTTGGGCTGCTCCGTGGCGAGGGTGCTGACGTTCAGGGCGCGCGGGTTGTCGAGGGGCCGCCACAGCCACTCGCCGCTCGCGAAGTTCACCGGCAGCCCGTCGGAATCGTGCGCTTCGGGCCGGAAATCCTCGACGGTTCGCGCGGTGTTCTCACCGTGGAAGAACATGCTCATGAGCGACCCGATGCCGACCTTGCGCACCTCGCGGCGCATGAACAGACGGGCGTCCACGGCGACCGTGGTTTGCTCCCCCGGCTTGATGACGAAGCGGTACGCGCCGGCCGCGCTGGGACTGTCGAGCAGGGCGTAGACCGTGAGCTCCCGGTCCTCGGGCTTCGGTGTGACCAGCCAGAACTCGCGGAAGAACGGGAACTCCTCGCCCGACGACTCGGCGGTATCGACCGCCAGGCTGCGCGCGGACAGGCCGAACACCTGATCGCGGCCGAGGGCGCGGAAGTAGCTGGCGCCGAGGAACACGATCACCTCGTCGAGATACTCCATCTTTTTGATGGCCGCATGGATGCGAAAGCCGGCGTAGCCCAGATCCTGTGGGACCTTGCTGGCGAAGTCGTTGCGGCCGTAGTCGAAGTGACTCGGCGAGAATTCCAGCGGGCGAGTGCCTTTGGCGTCCACGATGTTCACCCGAACTGGCTGGTTGTAATAGAAGCCCGGGTGAAAGAACTGGACCTGAAAGGGCGCCTTGTCGTCCCGCCACAGTGTGTGCTCCGGACGAAAGCGGATGTCCCGCCACTGGTCGTAGGTGATGTTGCGCAGCCAGTCGGGCACCTGGTTTGGCGGAGCCTGGAACGACTCCTGGGCCAGTTTGTCCGCTCGCGCCGCCACCGTGGTGAGGTCGAACGAAAAGGGTGCGGCGACGGTCGGCGTTGCAGGCGGCGGCGTCCGTTTGGTGGCTGC
>Ga0316622_100001911_pt1 | contig 14059 bp, 14 predicted proteins | sample OWC_Aug_OW2_C1_D_FD_207646 | JGI IMG/M metagenome (GOLD analysis project Ga0316622, IMG submission 207646) | Wetland soil microbial communities from Old Woman Creek delta, Ohio, United States - OWC_Aug_OW2_C1_D5_C | ecosystem: Environmental > Terrestrial > Soil > Wetlands | place: USA: Ohio... | reverse complement strand
GCGAGTTCTACGACATCGAGCGGCTCTGGGGCAGCGCCGAGCGCGTCGACATGCCCGATCCCGCCGCCGCCTGAGCGCGCGGGCGCCGCCGCCCGCGCGCTCGACGCGCTCGTCAGCGTCGTCATCGCGCCCGAGTGCGCGGCCTGCGCCCGGCCGCTCGACGAGCCTCGCGCCGGTCCCGTGTGCCGGGCCTGCTGGGCCGCGATTCGCCGCTTCGCGCCGCCGGTCTGCCTGGCGTGCGGCGACCCTCTCGCTCCGGAGCCGTCGAACACGGCGACCGGCGGGGACAGCGCCTCGGAAGCCCGCTGCCCGGCCTGCCGGCGGGCCCCTCCGCTCGTGGCCGCCGCCCGCGCCGTCGGCCCCTACGAGGGTCGGCTCCGCGACATCATCCGCGCGCTCAAGTACGACGGGCGCCGCACGCTGGCGCGACCGCTCTCCGCGCTGATGCGCGAAGCGGGCCGGGACATCCTCGATGGCGCCCATGCCGTGGTGCCCGTGCCGCTGCACTGGCTCCGCCGGCGCCGGCGCGGCTTCAACCAGGCGGCGCTGCTCGCCGGGGGCTTGGGGCTGCCGCTCTGTCACGCGCTTCGGCGGTCGCGGGCCACGCGCGCCCAGGCGGGCTTGCACGCGGCCGACCGCCTCGCGAACGTCGGCGGGGCCTTCCGTCTGGCGTGGCGCTATCGCTGGCCGCGCCTGCGGCCGCTCGCGGGCTGTGCGCCGCGGGGCCTCGACGGGCTCGTGGTCGTGCTGGTCGATGATGTGAGTACGACGGGGGCCACGCGCGACGCGTGCGCCCGGGTGCTGCTGGATGCCGGGGTCCACGAGGTGCGGGCGCTCATGGTTGCCCGAGTCGCCGCTCGAGTGCGGTAGTCAGCCGCGGGCAATGTCCTGGCTCAATTCGATTGGACTCGGTGTACGCTCTTCCTCCTGGCACGCGCGGGTCCCGCCGCGGTGGCCGGCCCGCACGCGCGTCGCCCGGGCGTCATGAGGCGCAGCCCGATGATGCAGCTTCCTTCCACCGCTGACGACAGCCGGCCCGAGACGGGAGGCTCGTCCCTGGTGCTCGCACTGGCGGCTGCGGCCGGGATTGGCATCGCTCTCGCCTACGGGTGGATCGGCGATGCGGGCTTCCACTACGACGACTTCCATCTCGTGCGCCCGTGGTCGGCCATCGAGTGGCGTCGCGCCTGGCTGGGTTCCTGGGACCCGACAGGCATCGAACCGGTCTTCTACCGTCCGCTGACCGCGGCGTGGTATGCCGTGCGGTTCCATTGGTTCGCCTTGAATGCCACGGCCATGCACGCGCTGAGCCTGGTCGGCCACGCCGCCTGCGCGATGCTCCTCGGGTGGCTCCTGCGGCGGGAGGGCGCCACGGTCCGCCTGGCGGCGTTCGGCGCGTGGACATACGCGGTGCACCCGGCAATGCCGTACGCGCAGGTCAGCTGGTTGACGAATCAGATGCACCTGGCGCAGTCGCTCGTCGTCGTCGGAGCGCTGCTCGTCTGGCAGGTGGCGCGAGATCGGCACGCCGGCTGGTGGACGCCGATTGCGGCGCTCGCGGTCATGGCCTTCCTCATCAAAGAGGACGGGATCATGCTGCTGCCGGTGATCGCTGCGCTGACGGCGCTGCGGGTGTGGGTGCTGGGAGCCAGAGCCCCGCGCGCGTGGGTACTGCTTGCCGTCGCGGCCCTCTGCCTCCTGGTCGGTCTAGTGGCCCTGCGCGACGCGCGCCTGGGCCGCCTGGGCGGCTACGGCACCCCGGAGTTTCGCGCGATCGTTCCGAACTACGTCAAGGGAATCCAGTCGGCCTTCTTCCTGTGGCCGACGACCCGGACGTGGCAGGCCGTGGCCAGCGTCATCACCTGTGCCGCCCTGCTCGTTGCGCTCGGCCTGACGCGTCGGCGCCCGGGCCGGCTGCCGCTGAAGCTGGCCGGTGCCGCTCTGGTCGTCGCGCTGAGTCTGAACGTCCCGGCGGCGTTCCGCTCGAGCGTTTCCTACAGCGTCGTGGCGTGGCAGGGACTCGCGAGCGGCGCTGCGCTCACACTCCTCGTGCTGGGACTGGGCGTCGCGCTCTGGCACGGTCTGCGTGTCCAGTTGTTCCTGCTCGCCGCCGGCCTCGCGGTGGCGCTCGGATTCGATCTGCCGTTCGTGTTCGTCTCGAAGCGGGAGCAGTATCACCTGGTCGGCCTCGGATCAGCACTGGCGATCGCTGGCGCGGCGTCGGCGATCGGGTCGCTCGCTGCCCGTCCGAGGCGACGCGCCGTTGCCTGGGTGGCGCTTGTCGCGGCGACACTGCCGTTCCCGTTTCTCGCACGGCACCTCGCTCGGGACTTCCTTTCCTGCTCCGGGCCCGTCCTGCGGGCAGACCAAATCGCCAAGGGATGGTGGGTCGTGCCGCTCGAGGTCAAAGAGTGGATCGACCTCAAGGCACAGCGATGCGCGGCAGGGCTCGGGCCGAGCCGGGTCACGGACCTGCCCGTCGTGGCCTGGGACGTCTACCCGGAGCCGGTTCCCGGCGAACCGGGGTCAGCTCGGTGGACCAGCGAGCGGCCGGTGGCGCTCTTTGCGAGGGACGCCGTCTCCGCGACGCTGGAGCTCCGCCGGCCGGACGCGGCGCCGGACCGCCTCGTGCGGGTGACGACGAGCAGCTCAGGCGGCACGCAGGTGCTGATGCTGGACTCCGCGGCGTGGCGCCGCGTGACCGTGCGCTTCTCGCCGGGCCCCCTCGCCTGGCTCAGGCACGCCCAGCGGGTCGACCTCCTCGTGGAGCCGTGGTTCGTGCCGGGCGCCCGCGACCCGACCAGCCGGGACCTGCGGCGGCACGGTGTGCAGTGGCGGATTCTCGCCATCGGCGAGGCGGCCGGCCGCTAGACGGTTCGCGCCGGCTGCAGTCCCAGCCGCCGCTCGACTGCGCCAGCCACATCGGCAGCAACCTGGTCGACCGGGCGCGCCGCGTCGATCACGACCCACAGCAGGTCCTCGGCCAGGCGCCGGTAGCTCGCGCGCACGCGGCCCAGCATGGGCAGGTCGCGCTCGAACCGGTCGCGGTTCGCCGCCTTGCGGGCGGCCGCCGCCTCGGGCGCGATGTCGAGCAGGATCGTGAGCGACGGCTGAGGCAGATAGGCCTGCACGCTCAGCAGCCAGTGCGGGTCCAGGCCCTGCGCCTCGCCGTACGCGACGCTCGACGCGAGGTAGCGGTCGCAGATGACCACGCGGCCCGCGGCGAGCCATTCCTGGATCTTCGGCTTCCATTCGTGCCGGTTGGCGATGAGCAACAGCTGGATCGTGTCGGGGCCGAAGTCCCGCTCGCCGTGCAGCCCTTTCCAGATCTCCTGGCCGATGGGCGTCGCGTAGTCCGGAAACGCCAGCGACTCCACGTGCCGCCCGCGCGACTCGAACCACTGGCGCAGGAGCCGCGCCTGCGTCTCCTTGCCGCTCTGGTCGAGGCCTTCGAAGACAATCAGCATGCCGGTCATGGTCGGAAGACAGCAGACACGAATCGGAAGCAGGAATCAAGGCGCAGGAACGACGCATCAGGACTCAGGCGCCGGGACGCAAGGAGGCCCGCGTCACGGCCCGCACACCCGTTCATGGTCGAAGCTGGAACCTCGACCTCCACACCGAGTTCCGAATCCCGAACCCCGAGCCCCGGTTGCGGCCTACTCTTCATTGCGGAACAGGTCCTCGACACTCTGCCTCTGCCGGATCACTCGCCACTGGCCTCCGTCCACCAGCACCTCGGCGGGCATCCGGCGGCGGTTGTAGTTCGACGCCATCACGAACCCGTACGCGCCCGCATCGAGCACCGCGATGAAATCGTCAACCTCGACCGGCCCGAGCTCGCGCGCATGGCCGAGCGTGTCGCTCGTCTCGCACAGCGGACCGACCACCTCGCACTCGCCCCGCTCCCCGTCTCTTGGGCGCACCTCGACGATGCGGTGGAAGGCCTCGTAGAGCATCGGCCGGATGAGCTCCGTCATGCCGGTGTCGAGAATCACGAACCGCGGGCATCCTGCGTACGCCTTCGTGTCGGCCACGCGCCCCACCAGGACCCCGGCCGGGGCCACCAGGAACCGCCCGGGCTCGAGCAGCAGGTGGAGGCCGGCCGGCCGCACGGCCGGCAGCACCGCCGATGCGTACTCGGCCGGGCTGCCGTGCGCGTTGCCGTCGTAGCCGATGCCGAGCCCGCCGCCCAGATCGAGGTGCTGCAGGCGCAAGCCGCCGTCGCGCGCCTCGCGCGCGAGGTCGGCCAGCGCCCACGCCGCGCTCCGGAGCGGCTCGACGTCCATGATCTGGGACCCGAGGTGGACGTGCAGGCCCACCACCTCGAGGCCCGGCTTGCCGGCCAGGCGCCGCAGAAGCGGCCCGGCGAACTCGATGGGCACGCCGAACTTGTTGAACCGCCGCCCGGTGGAGATGTGCGCGTGCGTGTTGGCGTCGATGTCGGGGTTCACGCGAAGCGCCACGCGCGCCGTTGCGCCGCGCGCCCGGGCGGTCGCATCGAGGCGCTCCGCTTCCCCGTCCGACTCGATGTTGATGGCCTTCACGCCCAGGGCGACGGCGCGGTCGAGCTCGTCCCGCGTCTTGCCGACGCCCGTGAACACGATCTGCGAGGGGTCGAATCCGGCCCTCAGCGCCGCTTCGATCTCGCCGCCCGAGTTCGCGTCGGCGCCCGTGCCGAGGCCGCGCACGAGCCGCAGGATCGCGAGCGTCGAGTTCGCCTTCAGCGCGTAGTGGATGCCGTGGGGATAGCCGGCAAAGGCCTCGTCGAGTGCGGCATGCGCCTCGCGGATCAGGGCGGCGCTGTAGATGTAGACCGGCGTCCCCGCCGCGCCGGCGATGTCCGCCACCGGGAGTCCGTCGCAGTGCAGGTGCCCGTGGATCAGGGTGAATCCGGTCACGATCCTGGCATCTTATCCGAGGCGTCGCGGGTTTGACACCCCCCCATTCTCACGGTATTCTGCGGCGTTACTGCGCTTCATGACGACAGACCAGACGCCATCGCCTGCCGAACCCGACGCCCTGATCGAGCGCTGCCTGCGCGGCGATCAGGAGGCGTGGGAGCAGATCGTCCGCCAGTACTGGCGGCGGGTGTTCAACGTCGCGTACAAGTTCGTCGGCCGCCACGACGAGGCAGAAGACCTGACGCAGGATGTCTTCCTCAAGGTCTTCAAGTCGCTCGGCACGTTCGACCGGCGGGCGAACTTCCAGACGTGGCTTGTCAGCGTCAGCCGGAACCTCTGCATCGATCACTACCGCAGCGTGCGGAAGGAGCGGGAGACGATCGACCGCGACGTGAACGCGGACGACCTCTCGCCGGCGTCGCGCGACGTGAGCGCGCACGTGGCCCTGGAGCGCCACGACCTGGCCCAGGAGCTGCGCCGGGCGCTGCAGGAGCTGCCCGAGACGCTGCGGACGGCGGTCGTCATGCGGGACATCCAGGAGCTGTCGTACCAGGAGATCGCCGACCGGCTGCAGCTGCCGGAAGGCACCGTCAAGTCGCGAATCAACCGGGGCCGCCATGAACTTGCGCGGCAGATCACCCGTCTCAGAGAGAAGGGTCCCGGTCCGCAAGCGGCCGCCGGCCAGGCCGGCAGCCGTTCTGGAGCATGAGCATGAAGCTGACCATCGACCACGTCCGCGACGTCGCCGTCGTCCGTGTCGCCGAAAGCCGGCTGATGTACCCGCTGCTGTCGGATTTCTCGACGGCGGTGGTCGGCCTGATCACGGCGGGCTCGCGCAGAGTGATCGTCGACCTCGCTCCCGTCGTCTATATCGATAGCGCGACGATCGGCTGCCTCATGGACCTCTACCGGCAGGCCGCGGCGGCCGGCGGCGCCCTGAAGCTCGCGGGCGTCCAGAAGCGGGTCGAGACCATGTTGACGATGACCGGGGCGCACAACTTCATCCAGTTGTTCGCCGACGAGGCAGCCGCGCTGGCCAGTTTCGAGGGGTAGCCATGCGGACCATCAAGACCACCACCGGCGTGGATCTGCTGCTCGACGGCGACCTGCTCACCGTGATGGAGACGCTCTATCGCGAGGTGACGGCCCGCAAGGCGCTCGAGCGGTCCTTCGAGGACATGGCGCGCGAAATCGCCCACCTGGTCGGCCAGATGACGCCGGACGAGCGCGACACCTACCTGCAGGAGAGCCTGTTCCTGAACAGCGTGACCTACGAGAACGAGAAGCTCGGCTCCTACATCCGGAAGCTGGAACAGGAAAACTCCTAGCGGCGGTGGCCCTCCATCACCTGGCGACGCGCTTCACCTGCTCCTGGCCCTGGAGCATTCTCGTCATGCTCTGCGACGGCCGCATCGTCTGCGGCTGCGCCGACCCGTACGGCAAGCGGGTGCTGGGCGACGCCCGCCGGGCGTCGCTGCACGACATCTGGACCGGCCCCGTGATCCGCGCCCTGCGCGAGGACTTGAACCGCGGCCGCTCGACGTTCTGCGGAGACTGCCCGCTGAAACTGCCGCTGGCGGAGGGGGACGCGCCGCCGCAGCGCAGCCTCGACGTGCCGCCCCAGCCGGCGCGCCTGTACGTCGAGTGCACGGCGGCGTGCAACATCTCCTGCGTCCAGGCCTGCTGCGCCCCCGAGACCGGGATCACCCGCACGCGCGAGGCGGGCATGCTCGATTACGGGCTGTTCGCGCGCGTGATGGACGAGGCGGGCCCGTCGCTGGGGCGCGTCGACTTCTTCAACTACGGCGAGGCGTTCCTCCACAAGCGCGCCGTCGAGATGTGCGAGTACATCAAGGCGAAGTTCCCGCACATCTACCTCTACACGAGCACCAACGGCCTCGCGTTCACGGACGCGTCGGCCCGTCGCCTGGCGCGCTCCGGGATCGACGAGGTCACCTTCTCCATCGATGGCGCGTCGCAGGAGACGTACGCACGTTATCGCCGGCGGGGGCGGTTCGACCTGGCCCTCGCCAACCTCCGTGCGATGGTCGACGAGAAACGGAAGGCTGGCCTCGACGTGCCCGTCATCAACTGGCGGTACATCCTGTTCGCCTGGAACGACAGCGACGAGGAGATGCAGCGCGCGCGGGAGATGGCGGCGGACATCGGTGTCGATCGGCTCACGTGGGAGATCACCGATCACCCCGAGGACGCGTTCTCGCGGCGGTTCGTGCCGGGCGCGCCCGACTACGAGCGAATCAAGTACGAGGTCTGGGACACGAACAACCTGGGCAACGCCATCTCCGGCGCGATGCCGCGCGCGCGCATCGACGTGCCGGGGATCCTGCCGGGGGTGTCGCTCGTCGCGCGCCGCGGGCGCACGGTGACGGTGAAGACGCGCGTCCACAATCTCTCGTCGCGCCCGTTTCCGCGCGAGGCCAGCTACGGCCGCCGCCTCGTGCGCCTTGGCGCCCAGTTGTGCGACGCCGCTGGCACGGTCGTCGACCGCGACTACGCCAGGGCCTGGCTGCCGCACACGATCGGCGGCGGCGAACGGGCAGCGGTCCCGATCGAAATCCCCGCGCCCGCCGAGCCCGGCCGCTACCAGCTCAAGTTCGACCTCGTCAGCGAGGGCATCGACTGGTTCGAGGCCTGCGGGTCGCAGACGACGATGAAGCCGCTGCGGGTCTGGTAGGATGTCCGGCAGACCCGAGGGAAGGGGCGAGGTGTTCCGCAGCGGGGCGGGGATTCAACCTCCAGGTGGTACAGTGGTGCGTCGGCCTCCGACAGCCTCCAGCCGCTGGCGAGGTGCGGCTGTGCATGGTGTGGCGGCCAGCGTGCCGCCGGCCTGATCCTCTACGATTCCCGCGCGCGAGCCTGGCGTGACGTCGTCGACGCCTGGCTGTGGCTTCGAGGGAAGCATGATCCCAAGCGACTATCCGTGGCCTCCCCTCGAGGATGGCAGCCGGCCGGAGTGGACGGGGTCCGCGTTCCGCGTCGGCGGTCTGGCGGTGTCTGTGCTCGCCTATGGCGGTGGGGGGGCGGGATGGTCGGACCACCTCACGCAGATGCACGAGGAACTGGCGGGTACCGATCACCCGATCGATCAGGCCTCTCGGGCCTGGGCCCTGGGCGCCCTCCGGCGCCACGTCCCGGAGGGGTCGTCGGTGCTGCTCGAGTTGGGTTGTTCCAGCGGGTTCCTTCTGGACGAGTTGCGCGCGGCCTTCCCGGCGGCGCTGTTGATTGGTTCTGACTTCCTCCTCGAACCGCTGGAACGCGTCGCGGAACGGGTGAAGAGCGTGCCGCTGCTGCAGTTCGATGCAGTCCGATGCCCATTGCCTGACCGCAGCGTCGATGCGGTAGTCCTGCTGAACGTTCTGGAACACATTGAGGACGATGGCGGGGCGCTGCGCCACGTGGCCCGCGTGCTCAAGCCTGGGGGCATCGCAATCATCGAGGTCCCGGCGGGACCTCATCTGTACGATGTGTACGACGAGCACTTGCAGCACCACCGGCGGTACTCCGCGGACGCGCTCGCTGCATTGGCCCGTGCGGCCGGGTTGGCCGTCATCGAACGCTCTCATCTGGGCTGCCTGGCCTACCCACCGTTTGCGCTGGTGAAGCGGCGGAACAGGCGCCGGCTGGCCGCGCACCCCGTCGTCAAGCAGCAGATCGTCAAGGCCAGTATCGCGGGCACGTCGGGGAGCGGGATGCTGCGTCTGCTCTTCCGATTCGAGGGATGGCTGGGACGCCGTATCTCGTTTCCCTTCGGCATCCGCTGCGTGGTCGTCTGCCGGCGGCCCTCAGAGGCCGCGGCGTGATACTTCAGCGTGAGCGTCCCGAATGCGACGTTCGACGAGGCCGCGCGCGGTGTCCACCCACCGGCGCTGGCCTGCACCAAGTCGCGCCGGGATGCGGATGCTCGTACACGTTCCCCAGTCGTAACCGGGCCTGTGCCATACTGTTTGGAGAGCCAGGAGCGGCCAGCCGATCTGGCAGCCGGCCTCCAGTCGCCACCTCCCGGTGGGCTGGTCCTCTGTCTATGGCGTCTTCGGCTGGCATCAACCTCTTACTCGGTGTCGAGTGTCGCCTGTGGTGAGCCGCACTGCCTGTGCTCGCTCGATCACAGGGGTCATGCGGCACGTTCCGCAGGTTGCCGAGGTACGAGCATGAGGGTGTGTGTGCTGGGTTCGTGGCATCTCGGCGCGGTCACGGCGACCTGTCTCGCGTCGGGCGGGCACGATGTCACCGGGCTGGACTTCGATGCGGCAGCTGTCGAGAGCCTGCAGCATGGTCGACCGCTTCTGTTCGAGCCTGGCCTCGAAGACCTGCTGAAACGCGGCCTGGCAGACGGGCGCCTGCGGTTCACGACGGCCGTCGACGAAGCCGCGGCCGATGCAGAGGTGGTGTGGGTGGCGTATGACACGCCCGTGGACGACCAGGACTGCGCTGATGTCGAGTTCGTGGTGGACCGGGTGGTGCGCCTGTTCGCGCACGTGAGCGACGGAACGCTGGTGCTCATCTCGTCGCAGCTCCCGGTTGGATCGACGCGGCGCCTGGAACGCATGTACGCCGACGCCAACACCGGCCGCCGGGTGACGTTCGGCTGCTCGCCGGAGAACCTCCGCCTGGGGAAGGCCATCGACGCCTTCATGCGGCCCGATCGAGTCGTGGTGGGACTCCGGTCGGCCGCCGATCGGGCGCGGGTGAGCACCCTGCTCCACCCGTTCACCGACCGCATCGAATGGATGTCGGTGGAATCGGCCGAGATGACGAAGCACGCGCTGAACGCGTTCCTGGCCACTTCCGTGACGTTCATCAACGAGATCGCGGCGGTGTGCGAGCACGTGGGCGCGGACGCCAAGGAAGTCGAGCGAGGCCTGAAGAGCGAAGCGCGCATCGGGCCCGGGGCGTATCTGGGGCCCGGCCGTGCGTTCGCCGGCGGCACCTTGGCCCGCGACGTGGCGTTCCTCACGGGCATCGGGGCGGCCCACGCGGTGCCGCTCCACCTGATTCCCGGTGTGCGCGCCAGCAACGATCAGCACCGGCTCTGGCCCCGCCGCCGCCTGCAGACATTGCTCGGCGACCTGCGCGGCGCCTGCGTCGCCGTATGGGGCCTGACGTACAAGCCCGGCACCGACACGCTCCGCCGGTCCGATGCGGTCGAGTTGTGCCAGTGGCTGGCGGCGCAGGGCGCGCGCGTGCAGGCGCACGATCCGGCCGTGAAGAGCCTGCCCGTTGAGCTGCAGGGGGTGATCCACCTTCAACCGACGGCCCTGGCGGCGGCGGCGGGAGCGGCGGCCCTGGTCGTCGCCACGGAATGGCCGGAGTATCAATCGGCGGACGGCGAGGCCATCGCCGCGGCGATGCAGCCCGCCCCGGTCGTGATCGATGCCAATCGGTACTTGATCCGGACGCTGGGTGGTCGCCCGGACGTGCGCTACGCGGCCGTTGGAGCACCGGTCCCCACGCCGCTCGGAGGGTCGCAGTGAAGTACTCGCTGGCGGGTCGCAGCGCGATCATCACGGGAGCGAGCCAGGGGCTTGGATTGGCCATCGCCGACGCGTATGTGCGCGCCGGGGCGAGCGTGGTCATGTGCGCCCGCGACGCAGAGACCCTGGCGGCTGCGCGGCGGCACGTGGCGGCACTGGCGTCCGCGAACCAGCGCGTGGTGGCGCTGCCAGCCGATGTTGCCAATCCATCCGATGCCGAGCGCGTGGTGGCCGTGGCGTTGGAGGAACTCGGCGCCCTGACCGTTCTGGTGAACAACGCGGGCGTCTACGGGCCCAAGGGGGCGCTGGAGACCGTCGACTGGAAGGAGTGGACCCGGGCGGTCGAAATCAACCTGTTCGGGTCCGTGCTGATGTGCCGGGCGGCGCTGCCGCACTTCAAGGCACAGCGTTACGGCAAGATCGTGCAGCTGTCGGGCGGCGGAGCGACGAATCCGTTGCCCCACATCAGCGCGTATGCGGCCTCGAAGGCAGCGGTCGTGCGGCTGGCCGAGACGTTGGCGGAGGAAGTGCGTGCAGACCGGATCGATGTGAATTCGATCGCGCCCGGCGCGTTGAACACGCGCCTGCTGGACGAAGTGCTGGAGGCCGGGCCGGACAGCGTCGGTGAGGCGTTCTACGCGCGCGCGGTGCAGCAGAAAGAACAGGGCGGCGCGCCGCTGGCCAGGGGCGCGGAACTGGCCGTGTTCTTGGGCGCGGCCGCCAGTGACGGGCTGACGGGCAAGTTGATCAGCGCGATCTGGGACCCGTGGGAAAGTCTCGCGGACCGCAGCGACGCACTCCAAGGGACGGATGTCTACACCCTTCGCCGTATCGTGCCGAAGGATCGCGGGATGACCTGGGGTGAACGATGACGCGGCACGAGCTGGCAGGCCCTGTGGTTCCGCCCGAAGGCAAGGCGGCGCCTGGCGACGGCGGGGTGGCCGTCTTCCATCCGCAGCCCGCCGCCCCCGCGGGGCCGGGCATCACCCGCGTGAGTGTGATCGTGCCGGCGTACAACGAAGTCGCCAGCATCGAACAGACGCTGGGCGAGATCAGCGCCTACTTCCGGGCCAAGCCCTACGACTTCGAGATCATCGTGGCCGCCGACGGCGACGACGGTACCCGGGAGCACGTCGAGCGCATGGCGGCGCGGGATCCTCGACTCAGAGTGATCGGGCAGCGCGAGCGCCGCGGCAAGGGATTCGGGATCCGGGAGGGTGTCCGCCTCGCGACGGGCGATGTCGTCGGCTTCGTGGATGCCGACAACAAGACGCCGATCCAGGAGTTCGACAAGTTCGAAGGCTCGCTGGCCTCAGGCTGTGACGTGGTCATCGGTTCGCGAGGGTTGCGTAATTCCAGGATCGAGCGGCCGCAGCCCTGGTACCGGCGCCTCGGCTCCCGAGGCTTCGGCCTGTTCATGCACTCCGTCATCGGCCTCGGGCACATCGTCGATACGCAGTGCGGCTTCAAGTTCTTCCGGCGGGAGGTTGCCGTCGACTTGTTCAGCCGCCAGCAGGTGGACGGCTACATGTTCGACGTGGAGATCCTCGATCTCGCCAACCGGCGCGGGTACCGGCTGGAGCAGGTGCCCATCAGGTGGCATGACGACGGCGACAGCCGGCTGCAGTTGGTGCGCGGCAACATCAGGAACGTCGCCGACATCCTGCGGATCTATAGGAACCGATATCGCAAGGCGTGAAAGGGCGGGACCGCCGGCAGGCCTGGCCTACAGCGTGAATCCGGCCTTCGTGGCGTCGTCGTAGAACATCCTGACCGTGTCGAGCGAGTACTCGTCGAGGTCCTTGCCCACCAGCGGGAGCTTGGTCAGGATGTCGCTCGTGACGGTGATGATGTGACACCCGACGGCATCTGCCTGGAAGACATTGAGCAGTTCGCGCGGGCTTGCCCAGATGAGCTCCGCCGCCGGCGCAACCTTCAGCAAGCCGACCGCCTCAGCCATGATTGGGACAGGGTCCCGGCCCGTATCGGCGATGCGCCCGGCAAAGACGGACACGCAGGACGGGGCGCCCCCCGCCACGGCGTCAGCCACCGCGCGAACCTGCGACAGTGTTGTCAGCGCCGTCACGTTCACCTTCACGCCGGCAGTGCTCAAGCGGCGGACCAGCTCGTACGCGGGCTCGCGACGAGTGTTGGTGACGGGGATCTTCACGTAGACGTGGTGACCCCAGCCGGCCATCTCCGTCGCCTGGCGCTCCATGTCGGCGAACTCGTCCGAGAACACTTCAAACGAGATGGGCCGGTCCGGGATTGCCGCCAGGGCCTCGCGGGCGAAGCGACGGTAGTCCGTGATCCCGGCCTTGCGCATCAGCGTCGGGTTGGTGGTGAAGCCGCTGATGTACGGCCGCTGGTACATGGCGATCATGCCCGCAAGATCGGCGCCGTCGGCGAAGATCTTGACTGACAGGCGCTCAATGGGGGTCATCGGCCGCGTCTCCATATCGTGTGAGGATCCAATCGGCGGCCTCCTCGATGGAGGCCACCACGACGTCCGGACAGTCGGGCGCCGGCTCCGCGTACCCGCAATCGATGAACACGGTGGCGCAGCCAGCCTGGCGTCCTGCCTCAACGTCCCGCCACCGGTCTCCGACCATCACGCTGGCGCTCATGTCCAGCCGGTGGTCGCGCGCCGCGTCGACGATCATGCCCGGCTTCGGCTTCCGGCAGGCGCATCCATCACCGTCGTCGTGGTAGCACGCGCGGAACTCGTCGATGGGCAGCACGGACGCCAGCCGCGCGTGGATCGCCTCTACCTCGGCGCGCGACTGCACACCCCGCGCGACGTCGGGCTGATTCGTGACGACCACCAGCATGTAACCGGCGGCCTTCAGGCGCTGGAGGGCAAGGGACACGCCGGGTAGCACGTCGACCGCGTCCGCCGAGGCGGGCGGGTAGGGTCTGCCGTCCTGCACGATGGCCCGGTTGATCACGCCGTCCCGGTCGAGGAAGACGGCGCGGCGGCGGTTGCGGTCGATTCCCATTTTGTCTGCACAGCCTTCAGCGCAGGATGCGATACGAGGAGGTGCCAGATCACCGCCTGGAACGCCTCCGTATGCGGTGTCACGGTGTCGTGATTCACGGTTGGAATCACCACGCAGGCGTCGGCGACGCGGGCGGTGTATCCACCGTCGCGGCCCACGACCCCCAAGACCTGCGCCCCGATGTCCTTGGCGAAGCGCAATGCCAGTACGAGATTCGGGCTCACGTTCTGCTCGAGACTGCCTCCGCCCACCGAGAAGACGAACACCATGTCCGCCGGCCGAAGGCGGCTGCCCTTGAGCCAGTTGACGAACACGGTCTCCCAGCCCTCGTCATTGGTCCGGGCCGTCAACTCCGACACGTTGTCAACCGGCGTGTAGGCCTCGATCCCGGCAATCTTCCGGAAGTCGTTCACCGCGTGCGAGCAGTTGGCCGCGCTGCCACCCACGCCGAGGAGGAAGAGGCGTCCTCCGCGGGCCCTGAGCGCGGCCAGTAAGGTCGCCATCTTCTCCACCGCGGCGGCGTCGATGGCCGCTATCACGCGGGCGGCTTCGTCAAGGTGCTGTCTCGCGTAGCTCATACTGCCCCTATCTTGCCTCCCCGGCCAGGTACGCGCGCAGTTCTTCCAGCCCCGCTGGCGATCCAATCTCATGGAAACGGGTCGGC
>Ga0316622_100001910_pt1 | contig 14065 bp, 11 predicted proteins | sample OWC_Aug_OW2_C1_D_FD_207646 | JGI IMG/M metagenome (GOLD analysis project Ga0316622, IMG submission 207646) | Wetland soil microbial communities from Old Woman Creek delta, Ohio, United States - OWC_Aug_OW2_C1_D5_C | ecosystem: Environmental > Terrestrial > Soil > Wetlands | place: USA: Ohio... | reverse complement strand
ACAACGTGTCGGTGGACGCGGAGCTGATCACCCCGGTGGCGATGGAGAAGGAGTTGCGCTTCGCGATCCGCGAGGGCGGCCGCACGGTAGGCGCGGGCGTCGTCGCCGAGATCATCGAGTAGCCGGTCGGGGCCGAAAGCGTTGAACCCTCCCCGCCGCCGCTCGGGCGCGAGGCGGGGAACGGAAGGACGGAATCACCGTGGCAGCCCAGAGGGAAATCATCATTCTCGCCTGCAGCGAGTGCAAGCGGCGCAACTACACGACGACGAAGAACAAGCGCAAGCATCCCGACCGGGTCGAGTACCGCAAGTACTGCCCCTATGACCGCCGCCACACGATTCACAAGGAGACGCGTTGACCGGAGGCCGCGCGCCCGGCGATACCGGGCGCGGTCGGCTCCCACGACCTGCATCCCAGCGCGGAGCGAACCATGAGCGCAATCGACAAGAGCCGGACCTTCCTGAACGAGGTCCGGGCCGAGATGAAGAAGATCACCTGGCCGGCCCTCCCGGAGCTGCGGGAGTCGACCACGGTGGTGATCGTCTCGGTGCTCCTGATCACCATGTTCATCGCGGTGGTCGACGTGGTCATCAACAACATCCTCAATCTGCTGATCCGCGTCGGCACCTGAACGCCGGCCGGCAGCCCCCGGCCAGCGGCCCTGCCGCCGGCGTGATGATCCGGGGGTGGACCGCGGCACAATCGATGGAAGAGCCGTGACGGAGAAGGACGAAAGAATGGAAGCCGAAGCCCTCGACCGCCCGGACGCCTCCCCGGAGGCCCCGGAGTCGGCTGAGGATGCCGCACCCGAAGCCCAAGCCTCCTCGAGCGAGGAGCGCGCGAGCGCCGGGAACGAAGCGCCGGCGGAAGACGAGGAACGCCCGGGCCCGAGCGAGCCCGGATCCGCTGCTCGCCGCCGCTGGTATGTGGTGCACACCTATTCCGGGCACGAGAACAAGGTCAAGGCCAACCTCGAGCGCGCCATCCAGTACAACCGCATGCAGGAGCGCTTCGGTGAGATCCTCGTCGTGACCGAGGACTACGCCGTGATGAAGGCGGGCAAGAAGCGCATCACGAAGCGCAAGACCTTCCCCAGCTACGTGCTCCTCGAGATGGAGATGAACGACGAGACGCGGGCGCTGGTGCAGAACATCCCCGGCGTCACCCATTTCGTCGGCGAGCGCAACGCGGCTCCGCTCACGGAGGCCGAGGTGCGCCGCATCCGCGGGCAGGAGGTCAAGGAGAAGGGTGCGGTCACGACCGAGGTGCCTTTCAAGGTCGGCGAGAGCGTGAAAGTGGTCGACGGCCCCTTCGCCGATTTCGTCGGTACGGTCGACGAGATCAACCCCGAGCGGGGCAAGCTGCGCGTGATGGTGTCCATCTTCGGCCGCCCGACGGCGGTCGAGCTCGACATCGCCCAGGTGACCACGATCTGACGAGCCGCGCCGCAGCGGCGGGCCGCGGGCGCGCAACCGGCGACGGGCGGACAGACAACGACGATCGAACGGAGAAGAGCAGATGGCGAAGGAAATCACGGCGACGATCAAGCTGCAGCTGGCCGCGGGAAACGCCAGTCCCGCGCCCCCGGTCGGCCCGGCGCTGGGCTCGCACCAGGTCAACATCATGGAGTTCTGCAAGGCCTTCAACGCGCGCACGCAGAAGGAGAGCGGTCTCATCATTCCGGTGGTCATCACCGTCTACAAGGACCGCAGCTTCACCTTCATCACGAAGACGCCTCCGGCGGCCGTGCTGCTCAAGAAGGCGGCCAGCCTGGCCAAGGGCTCGGGCGAGCCGAACCGCAACAAGGTCGGCACGGTCACCCGCGAGCAGGTGCGTTCGATCGCGGAACTCAAGGCGCCCGATCTGAACTCCGCCAGCGTGGCGGCGGCCATGCGCATGGTCGAGGGGACCGCGCGCAGCATGGGTATCGAGATCACCGAGTGACGTCGGGCGGGGACCGTCCCCGCTCCCCCGGCGCGTTTCGACCTCGCCCGCGCCGGCGGCCATGAACGAGGGAGACCCCAGCGGGTCGGGAGAACGCATGCAGCACGGGAAGCGCTACCGGGCGGCCGTTGAGGCGAAACTCAAACTCAAGGCGCCCTCGCTCACGGAAGCGGTCGAGTACATCAAGCAGACCGCCAACGCCAAGTTCGACGAGACGATCGAGATCTCCGCGCGCCTGGGCGTCGATCCCAAGTACGCCGACCAGATGGTGCGCGGCACCGTCGTCCTGCCCAACGGCACCGGGAAATCGGTGCGCGTGCTGGTCTTCGCCAAGGGTGAGAAGATCCGCGAGGCGCAGGAGGCGGGAGCCGATCTCGCCGGCGCCGAGGACGTCGTCGAGAAGGTCCGCGAAGGCTTCCTCGACTTCGAGCGCGCCATCGCGACGCCCGACATGATGGCCGAGGTCGGCAAGCTCGGCCGGGTGCTCGGTCCCCGGGGTCTGATGCCGAATCCCAAGGCCGGCACGGTGACCTTCGACGTGGCGAAGGCCGTGCGCGACGCCAAGGGGGGCAAGATCGAATTCCGGGTGGACAAGGGAGGCAACCTCCACGTGCCGGTGGGGAAGGCCTCCTTCGAGACGCCCAAGCTCGAGGAGAACATCCGGGCCTTCCTGGTCGAAGTGGCGCGCCTGCGCCCCGCCGCGGCCAAGGGAACCTACCTGCGCTCGGTGACTCTCGCTTCGACGATGGGCCCCGGCATCCGCATCGATCCGGGCGAGGTGGTCAAGGTTTGAGGTTCCGGCCGCGATCCGCGCGGCTTCAAGGAAAGGCGTCCCCAACCATGCGTACCGACAAGACTCGTGCGGTGAAGGTGCGGCCCGAGAAGGCGCAGCAGGTGACCGAGATCCAGGAGATCCTCAGCACCGCGAAGGGCGTCTACCTGGCCGATTTCCAGGGCATGACGGTCGAGGTGATCTCGGAGCTGCGCAAGCGCTGCCGTCAGGCCGACGTGCGTTTCGAGGTGGTCAAGAACACGCTGCTCCGCAGGGCGGCCGCCGAGCTGGGCCAGGGGGCCGCGCTTCCGGAGCTCCACGGTCCGACGGCGATCGCGACCAGCACGGTCGACGAGATCGCGCCCGCGCGCGTGCTGACCGACTTCGTCAGACAATTCAAGACGCCCCGCCTGAAGGGGGCGATGGTCGAGGGACGGGGCTTCAACGAGGCGGAGGCGGCCGAGCTCGCCAACCTGCCGCCGCGCGAAGTGATCCTGGGCAACCTGCTGCGCGCGATGCAGGGGACCCTGACCGGGTTCGCCACGGTATTGGTGGCGCCGGTCCGCGATCTCGCCCGCGTCCTCGACGAAGTAGCCAAGAGGAGAGAACGAGCTGCCTGAGCCGGCGGGGATGGTGCCCGGATCCTCTCAGTCCGGGAGCTTCTCCCATCCCATGAAGCGACGGGTGAACGCAGCGATTCCTGGTGGAAGTAAGGTCGGCTGGGCGGAGCGTGGCCGCGCGCGGCGAGTGCCGGCAGGGCGGAATGGCGCGATGCCGCTGGTCGAAGTGAGGCAGGGGAGGAAGTAGGAGATGGCGGAGACGACGATCTCGAGAGAGGACGTCCTCAACTGGGTGCGCCAGGCCTCGATGCTGGAGCTCTCCCAGTTGGTGAAGGCGATCGAAGAGGAATTCGGCGTGACTGCGGCCGCGCCGATGATGGCCATGGCGGCCGCCGCGCCCGCTGCCGCGGCGGCGGAAGAGGTGCAGCAGACCGAGTTCGACGTCGTCCTGACGAGCGTCGGACAGCAGAAGATCCAGGTGATTCGCGTCGTGCGCGAGATCACCGCCCTCGGCCTGAAGGAGGCCAAGGACCTGGTCGACGCGGCTCCGAAGCCGGTCAAGGAGAAGGTCTCCCGCGAGGAGGCCGATCAGCTCAAGGCCCGGTTGGAAGAGGTCGGTGCGTCGGTCGAGATCAAGTAGTTCGCGGGCGGCCGGCGCCGGGGGCGGCAGGCCCCGGCGCCGCGACCGCCGGAAACGCCCTCAATGCGGAAGCCGGTTGGCGCGATCATCCCACTCGTGAACCCGCGACCCCACGCGGCGTGGCTGGAAGCGCGACTTCCCGGCCTGCCGCCGGCGCCCGCGGTGCAGTGGCCGATGGCCCCGGGGGAACGTTCCGCCCGCATCTAGAGTTTGGGCCGACCGGGCGTGCCCGGCCGGCGTCGACGCGTCTCCCCGCGGCTGGTCCGAATCGGTGGACATCCGACAGCTCATCCTGAGCAGGAAGGTGTAACCTTGGCTGGAACTGCTCAACTGCCCATGCGCGATTTCGCCCCGGGCGAGAGCGCATTCAGTTTCGAGATCCCGAACCTCCTGGACGTGCAACTGGCCTCCTACGAGAGGTTCCTGCAGAGCCGCACGTCGCCCGACGAGCGGTTGAACGAGGGCCTCCAGGAGGTCTTCAACGCGGTCTTCCCGATCGAGGACTCCCGCGGGCTCTTCCGCCTGGAGTTCGTCTCCTACGAGATCGGCGAGCCGAAGTACAGCGTCCAGGAGTGCCAGGAGCGCGATCTCTCCTTCACCGTGCCGCTGAAAGTGAAGCTGCGCCTCCACATTCGCGAGGAGGTCGACGGCAAGAAGCGCGACAAGGAGATCATGGAGCCGCAGGAGGTCTACCTCGGCGAGCTGCCGATGATCACCGAGAAAGGCACCTTCATCATCAACGGCGCCGAGCGCGTGATCGTCAGCCAGCTGCACCGCTCGCCGGGCGTCTTCTTCGACAGCCTGACCCACCCGAACGGCAAGCGGCTCTACGCCTGCCGCATCATTCCCTACCGGGGGTCGTGGGTCGAGTTCTCGATCGACGTCAAGGACACGATGTACGTCCACATCGACCGCAAGCGCAAGCTGCCCGCGACCGTGCTGCTCAAGGCGCTCGGGATCGTCTCGGACAAGGACGTCCTCGACCTCTTCTACGACACCGAGATCACGGACCTCGGCGGCCTGCGCACGAAGAAGAGCCAGGACCTGATCCATCGCATCGCGGCCGAGGACGTGATCGACCCCGAGACGGGCGAGATCCTGCTCGAGTGCAACCAGGAGATCACCGAGGCGATCCTGAAGAAGCTGGTCAAGGCGGGCACGCGCCAGATCACCCTCTACGTGATCCCCCTCCAGGACGAGGCCGACATCATCCGCAACACCTTGCGCCGCGACTCCTCGAAGAACGAGGAGGAGGCGCTCGCCCGCATCTACAGCCTGATGCGCCCCGGCGAGCCGCCGCGCCTGGAGACCGCACGCGAGTATCTGAACCGGCTCTTCTTCAATCCCAAGCGCTACGACCTAGCCAAGGTCGGCCGCCACAAGCTGAACCGCAAGCTCCGTCACGAGGCGCTGCTCGGCGGCAAGAAGGCGATGCGCCGCTACGGCTTCCAGGCGCCGCCCGACGATCTGACGACGCTCTGCCGCGAGGACTTCGTCGCCATCCTGCGCTACCTCCTCATGCTGCGCATCGAAGAGACCCAGGAGGGCGTGCCGGGCCGAGCCGCCGAGACCGACGACATCGACCATCTCGGCAACCGGCGCGTGCGCTCGGTGGGCGAGCTCCTGGCGAAGGAGTTCAACACCGGGCTCGCGCGCATGGCGCGGATCATCCGCGAGCGCATGTCGCTCCAGGAGCCCGAGCAGGTGAGCGCCTACGACTTCATCAATGCGCGCACCATCTCGGCCGTCATCCAGAGCTTCTTCGGCTCGAGCCAGCTCTCGCAGTTCATGGACCAGACCAACCCGCTGGCCGAGCTCACCCACAAGCGGCGGCTCTCGGCTCTCGGCCCCGGCGGCCTCACCCGCGACCGCGCCGGCTTCGAAGTCCGCGACGTGCACTACACGCACTACGGACGCATGTGCCCGATCGAGACGCCGGAAGGGCCGAACATCGGGCTCATCTCGTCGCTCTCGACCTACGCGCGGGTGAACGAGCTCGGCTTCCTGGAGACGCCTTACCGGCGGGTGAAGAACGGCACGGTCACCGAGGAGACCGACTTCCTCTCGGCCGACGAAGAGGACCAGGTGGTGATCGCCCAGGCGAGCGCGCCGCTGGACAAGCAGAACCGCTTCGCCAGCGAGCTGATCGCCTGCCGCTACAAGGGCGAGTTCCCGATGATGAAGCCGGGCGACATCCAGTACATGGATATCTCGCCCATGCAGACGGTCAGCCCGGCCGCGGCGTTGATCCCCTTCCTCGAGCACGACGACGCCAACCGCGCGCTGATGGGCTCGAACATGCAGCGCCAGGCGGTGCCGCTCTTGAAGACCGAGGCCCCCCTCGTGGGCACCGGGCTCGAGGGCAAGGTGGCGCGCGACTCGGGCGCGGTCATCCTGGCGAAGCGCGCGGGGGTGATCGACAGCGTGAGCGGCGACGCGATCAGCGTCAAGTACGACACGGCCGGCGGCATGCAGCTGCGCGACTTCACCTCGGACGCCGGCGTGGACGCCTACCCGCTGACGAAGTTCATGCGCTCGAACCAGGACACCTGCATCAACCAGAAGCCGATCGTTGTCCGCGGGCAGCGCGTCAAGGCGGGCGAGGTGCTGGCCGACGGGCCGGCCACCGACGGCGGCGAGCTCGCCCTCGGCTTCAACGTGCTTGCCGCCTTCATGCCGTGGCGCGGGTACAACTTCGAGGACGCGATCCTGGTCAGCGAGCGGCTGATCAAGAACGACGTCTTCAGCTCGATCCACATCGAGGAGTTCGAGCTCCAGGTGCGCGACACGAAGCGCGGCGTCGAGGAGATCACCCGCGAGATCCCGAACGTCGGCGACGAGGCGCTCCGCTACCTCGACGAGGACGGCATCATCCGCGTCGGCGCCCCCGTCAAGCAGGGCGACATCCTCGTCGGCAAGGTGACGCCGAAAGGCGAGACCGACCTCACGCCGGAAGAGCGCCTGCTGCGCGCCATCTTCGGCGACAAGGCGGGCGACGTGCGCGACGCCTCCCTGAAGGCGCCTCCGGGGATGGACGGGGTCGTGATCGACGTGAAGGTGTTCTCGCGCAAGGAGAAGGACGACGCGACCAAGAAGCGCGAGAAGAAGAAGATCGACCGCGCCCGCCGGGTCGCGCGCAAGGAGATGCAGATCATCCGCGAGAACCGCGACGAGGAGCTGCTGCGCATCCTGAACGGCCAGGTGCTCGAGCGCATCCTCTCGGTCTCGACCGGCGACATCCTCGTGCGCGCCGGCACGAAGGGCAACCCGGAGCGGCTGCGCGACCGGATCAACTTCGACGACGTCGCCTACGGCAGCCCGGTCGCGAAGGACAAGAGGATCAACGACCGCTTCTGGGCGCAGTTCGACCTCGCCACCCGCGCCATCGACCGCATGCGGCGCGAGGAGGAGAAGGAGGTCGAGAAGATCACCCGCGGCGACGAGCTCCCGCCCGGGGTCGTGCGCATGGTCAAGGTCTACGTCGCCAAGAAGCGCAAGCTCTCCGTCGGCGACAAGATGGCCGGCCGCCACGGCAACAAGGGAGTCGTCTCGAAGGTCTTGGCCGAAGAGGACATGCCCTACCTGCCCGACGGCACCCCCGTCGACATCGTGCTCAACCCGCTCGGCGTGCCTTCGCGCATGAACATCGGCCAGATCCTCGAGACGCATCTCGGCTGGGCGGCGAAGGCGCTCGGCTTCCGCGCGGTCACGCCGATCTTCTCCGGCGCCTCGGTGCCCGACATCAAGGGGGCGCTGCGCGAGGCGGGCCTGCCCGAGGAGGGCAAGATCTGGCTGCACGACGGCCGCACGGGCGAGCTCTTCGACCACCCGATCACGGTCGGCTTCATCTACATGATGAAGCTGAGCCACCTGGTCGACGACAAGATCCACGCCCGTTCGATCGGCCCCTACTCGCTCGTCACCCAGCAGCCGCTGGGCGGCAAGGCGCAGTTCGGCGGCCAGCGCTTCGGCGAGATGGAGGTCTGGGCGCTCGAGGCCTACGGCGCCGCCCACACGCTCCAGGAGCTGCTCACGGTCAAGTCCGACGACGTCGAAGGCCGCTCGCGGATCTACGAGGCCATCGTCAAAGGGGAGAATCCCCCCGATCCCGGCGTGCCCGAGTCGTTCAACGTGCTCATCAAGGAACTGCGCAGCCTGTGTCTCGACGTGCAGTTCGAGTAGCTCCGGCGAGGTACTTCCATCGCCCGCAATAGACGGGAGGGACATCGTCCATGGCAGAAACGACGGAATTCCGGATCTCCGGTCCCCTGATCGGCACCCCGGTCCCGATGACCCGCGATCGCGAGCGCGACACGCGGCGGAAGTTCGACTTCGGCCTGATCCGCATCGGGCTCGCCTCTCCCGAGACGATCCGCAGCTGGAGCCACGGGGAGGTGATGAAGCCGGAGACGATCAACTACCGGACCTTCCGGCCCGAGCGCGACGGACTCTTCTGCGAGCGCATCTTCGGCCCGGTCAAGGACTGGCAGTGCGCCTGCGGCCGCTACAAGATGATCCGCTACCGCGGCGTCATCTGCGACAAGTGCGGCGTGGAGGTGACCCGCTCGAGCGTGCGCCGCGACCGCATGGCGCACATCGACCTCGCCGTGCCCGTCTCGCACATCTGGTACTTCAAGGGCGTGCCCAGCCGCATCGGGCACCTCCTCGACATGCCGGTGCGCCAGCTCGAGCGCATCCTCTACTACGAGTCGTACCTGATGATCGACCCGGGCAACACGCCCTATAAGGCCAAGGAGCTGATCACCGAGGAGCAGTACCACGAGCTGCTCGAGGACGGCTCCTACCACTTCGAGGCCAAGATGGGCGCCGAGGCGATCCGCGAGCTCCTGCGCCACACCCAGCTCGACGAGCTGGGCGAGGAGCTGCGCGGCCGCGCCCGCGTCGAGACCTCGGTGCAGCGCAAGAAGGACGCGCTCAAGCGGCTGAAGGTCGTCGAGGCCTTCCGCCACAGCGGGAACAAGCCCGAGTGGATGATCCTCGAGGTCATCCCCGTGCTGCCCCCCGACCTGCGGCCGCTCGTGCCCCTGGAGGGCGGGCGTTTCGCCACCTCCGACCTGAACGACCTCTATCGCCGGGTGATCAACCGCAACAACCGCTTGAAGCGCCTGGTCGAGATCCGCGCGCCGGAAGTCATCCTGCGCAACGAGAAGCGCATGCTCCAGGAGGCGGTCGACGCCCTCTTCGACAACGGGCGGCGCACGCGCGCCGTGCGCGGCCAGGGCAACCGGCCCTTGAAGTCGCTCTCGGACATGCTCAAGGGCAAGCAGGGCCGGTTCCGCCAGAACCTGCTCGGCAAGCGCGTCGACTACTCGGGCCGCAGCGTGATCGTGGTCGGCCCCGAGCTGCGCCTGCATGAATGCGGGCTTCCCCAGACGATGGCGCTCGAGCTCTTCAAGCCCTTCATCATCCAGCGGCTCGAGGAGGCGGGCGAGACGGTCAAGCACGCCAAGAGGCTGGTCGAGCGCGAGAGCCCGCAGGTCTGGGAGATCCTCTCCGAGATCATCAAGGACCACCCGGTGCTCTTGAACCGCGCGCCGACGCTGCACCGCCTGGGCATCCAGGCGTTCCAGCCGGTCCTGGTCGAGGGCAAGGCGATCCGCATCCACCCGCTCGTGTGCACCGCCTTCAACGCCGACTTCGACGGCGACCAGATGGCCGTCCACGTGCCGCTCTCCTGGGCGGCGCAGATCGAGTCGCGCGAGCTCATGATGTCGACCAACAACATCATGCTCCCGGCGAACGGCCGTCCGGTGGCCACGCCCACCCAGGACATCGTGCTCGGCTGCAACTACCTGACGAAGCCGCGCGACGGCGCGCGGGGCGAGGGCAAGATCTTCGCCGATCCGCAGGAAGTGACGATGGCCCTGGAGCACAAGCAGATCGAGCTGCACGCGCGGATCAAGTGCCGCGTGCGCGGGACGATCCTCGAGACGACCGCCGGGCGGGTGATCTTCAACCAGGTGGTTCCCGAGGAGCTGGGCTACTACAACCAGACCGTCGGCAAGAAGCAGCTGGAGGGGCTCGTCACCGCCTGCTTCCACACGCTGGGCAAGGAGCGCACGGCGCGCTTCCTCGACCAGCTGAAGGACTTCGGCTTCACCTACGCGACCCAGGCCGGCGTCACGGTCGGCATCGACGACATCCTGATTCCCGCCGAGAAGGCGAAGATCATCGCCGACGCCGAAACCGAAGTCGCGCGCATCAACCGCCAGCACAAGGACGGCGTCATCTCCGAGCGCGAGCGCCAGAACCGCGTGGTCGAGACCTGGACGCGCGTCACGAACAGCGTCGAGAAGGTCACGATGGACGGCCTCGCCCGCAGCAGCCAGGGCTTCAACCCCATCTGGATGATGGCCGACTCGGGGTCGCGCGGCAGCCGCGAGCAGATCCGCCAGCTGGCCGGCATGCGCGGTCTCATGGCGAAGCCGCAGAAGCGCCTGACCGGCGGGGCCGAAGAGGTCATCGAGCAGCCCGTGCTGCGCAACTTCAAGGAAGGCCTGACCGTGCTCGAGTACTTCATCTCGACGCACGGCGCGCGCAAGGGTCTCGCCGACACGGCCTTGAAGACCGCCGACGCGGGCTACCTCACCCGCCGCCTGGTCGACGTCGCCCAGGACGTGATCGTGACCGAGACCGATTGCGGCACGATCCGGGGCATCGAGCGCGGGGCGCTGAAGGACGGCGAGGAGATCGTCGATCCGCTGAGCGACCGCGTGCTTGGACGGGTGACCGTCGACGACGTCTACGACGCGCAGACCGACGAACCAATCGCCGAGGCGGGCACGCTGATCGACGAGCCGATCGCCTCCCGCATCGAGTCCGCGGGCGTCGACAAGGTCATGATCCGCAGCGTGCTCACCTGCGAGGCGCGGCGCGGCATCTGCGCCAAGTGCTACGGCCGGGACCTCTCCTCCGGCCACCTCGTCAGCATCGGCGAGGCGGTGGGCGTGATCGCCGCGCAGAGCATCGGCGAGCCGGGGACGCAGCTGACGCTGCGCACCTTCCACATCGGCGGCATCGCGGCGATCGAGGTCGGCGCCTCGACCGTGCGCGCGCGCCGCGAGTCCACCGTGCGTTTCGTCGGCCTGAAGGTGATCGAGCGCCAGGACGGAACGCACGTCCACGTCGGGCACCAGGGCGAAGTCGAACTCGTCGATGACCAGGGCCGCGTGGTGGACCGCTTCCGCCCGACCTACGGCACGATTCTGAGAGTCGGCGACGCCGCCCGCGTGAAGAAGGACGACGTCGTCTTCGAGTGGGACACCTACAACATCCCGATCGTCGCGCTGGCGACCGGCAAGGTGCAGTTCGTCGACATCAAGGAGAAGGTCACCCTGCGGGACGAGACCGATGAGGCGACGGGCAAGCGCGAGCTGGTCGTGGTCGAGGACCGCGAACGGAAGCTCCAGCCGCACATCGATATCGTTCCGGCGAAGGGCGGCGGCACGCAGCGTTCGCCGATCCCGACGGGCGCGCGGCTGGTCGTGCGCGACGGGCAGAAGGTCGATGCGGGCGAAATCCTCGCCACCCTTCCCCGCATGTCGGGCAAGTCGCGCGACATCACCGCCGGTCTGCCGCGCGTCGCCGAGCTGTTCGAGGCCCGCCGGCCCAAGGACCAGGCGACGATCAGCGAGATCGACGGGGTCGTCCGCCTGGGCGACCTCGTGCGCGGCATGCGCCGGGTGATCGTCGAGGCCCAGGACGGCGGCGACGAGCGCGAGTACCTGATTCCCCACGGCAAGCACCTCCACGTCCACGATGGCGACTTCGTCCGGGCGGGAGACGCGCTCACCGACGGGCGGATCAACCCTCACGACATCCTGCGCGTGCGGGGAATCAAGGAAGTGCAGGAGTACCTGGTCGACGAGATCCAGGAAGTCTATAGAACGCAAGGCGTTGGCATCGACGACAAGCACATCGAGGTGATCGTCCGCCAGATGCTCCAGAAGGTGCGCATCGAGGATCCGGGCGACAGCCGCTTCCTCGAGGGCGAGATCGCCGACAAGAACGTGCTCAAGGACGAGCAGGACCGCGTCGTCGTCGAGGGCGGAAATCCCGCACGCTTTTCGCCATTGTTGCTGGGGATCACCAAGGCGTCGCTCTCGACCAACAGCTTCGTCTCGGCGGCCTCCTTCCAGGAGACCACCCGCATCCTGACCGAAGCCTCGATCAACGGCAGCACCGACCCGCTCCGGGGACTGAAGGAAAACGTTGCCATCGGGAAACTTATCCCGGCCGGCACCGGCATGCCCCGGCTGCGCCGCCTGAAGTCCGTCGCTCTCGACGCCGAGCCCGAGGAGGAGGAGATCGACCTCCTGCTCGACCTGCCGTCGATCATGGACGCCCCGCTCGAGCCCGGTGAGGAGGTGGAAGAGCCCGAGGACGTCGAAGACGCCGAGGACGTGGAGGAGGGGCTTGAGGACGAGGGGGCCGACGAGGAGGTCGAGGACGTCGAGGATGAGGGGGAGATCTCGGCCGAGCAGGAAAATGTGGCCCGCGAAGAGTGAGGCCGATTGACAGAGGCCGCCGGGATCCGTAGAATCTCCGTTTCGTGCGTTTGAACGCGGGCCGGGAGAAATCCGCGCCCGTCTAGTCCAGGTTCCCTGCCGGCGTCCCCACCCGCGACGCCGGCGGGCCAGGAAAGATCCGAGGAGCCAGAGAGTGCCGACCCTCAATCAGCTGGTCCGTCAGGGCCGGCGCCGCATCCAGCAGAAGACGTCCGCGCCGGCGCTGAAAAGCTGCCCGCAGAAGCGCGGCGTGTGCACGCGCGTCTACACGACGACGCCGAAGAAGCCCAACTCGGCGATGCGCAAGGTCGCCCGCGTCCGTCTGACCAACGGCATCGAGGTGACCGCCTACATCCCGGGCGAGGGGCACAACCTGCAGGAGCACTCGATCGTGCTCATCCGCGGCGGGCGCGTGAAGGATCTGCCCGGCGTGCGCTACCACATCATCCGCGGCACTCTGGACGCGAGCGGCGTCGAGCAGCGCCGGCAGAGCCGCTCGAAGTACGGAGCGAAGAGGCCCAAGAAGGGCGCGGCGGCCTAAGGGGCCGGGCGTCGGAGGAAGGAAATGCCGAGAAGGGCGAGGTTCTCCAGCCGCGAGCCGCTTGCCGATCCCAAGCACGGCAGCGTGCTGGTGACGACCTTCATCAACTATCTGATGCGGCGGGGCAAGCGCAGCGTCGCCGAGCACATTCTCTACGGGGCGATCGACATCCTGCACGAGCGGACGAAGCAAGACGGGTTGACCGTGCTGACCCAGGCGGTCAACAACGTGAAGCCGAATCTCGAGGTGAAGTCGCGGCGCGTCGGCGGCGCGACCTACCAAGTGCCGGTCGAGGTCAAGCCGGGACGGCGCACCGCGCTCGCGCTGCGTTGGATCATCTCCTACGCGAAGGCGCGCCCGGAGCACACGATGGATCAGCGGTTGGCGGCGGAGCTGCTGGCCGCTTCGAAGAACGAAGGCGCCGCGATCAAGAAGCGCGACGACACGCACCGCATGGCCGAGGCCAACCGGGCGTTCGCGCACTATCGCTTCTAGGATCGGCGCCCGGCGCGAGCGGACGACCGCCGCTGCGTCTCGCGGGAGCGGGCGGCGGACACGTCCGGAGGCCATAGGGATCGAGGACGATCCCGCGACGCGGGGGACCCGCGTCGAGACAAGCTGCGGGGTGTCAAGGATCGCCTCACGGCATCCCCGAGGGTCGCCCTCGGCATCATAGGCAGATTATCGGGTCCCTGCCTGACGCCCATGCCTGAGCCCCGCAGAATCGGGCGGCGCCCGCGAAGGTGCGCGCGGGTCGCGTGAAGGGGTCCGGAAAAGCCTAGGGGAGCCCTCCAGGTCTCACCGGCTTTGCCAAGGCATTGAAACGACCCGAGGCAGGTATGCCTCGGGCACGCGGAAAGGATTGGCCCCTGGCCGGGGACTTCCGGGTCGGGGGGGGATGGCGAGAGGCCCGGAGCAAGTCTGAGAAGCCAAGCCGTGGGAGGAGCGCATTCATGAGCAAGGAGAAGTTCGTACGGACGAAGCCCCACGTGAACATTGGGACGATCGGGCACGTGGACCATGGGAAGACGACGCTGACGTCGGCGATCACGCTGTATTTGTCGAAGAAGGGGATGGCGC
>Ga0316622_100001909_pt1 | contig 14066 bp, 14 predicted proteins | sample OWC_Aug_OW2_C1_D_FD_207646 | JGI IMG/M metagenome (GOLD analysis project Ga0316622, IMG submission 207646) | Wetland soil microbial communities from Old Woman Creek delta, Ohio, United States - OWC_Aug_OW2_C1_D5_C | ecosystem: Environmental > Terrestrial > Soil > Wetlands | place: USA: Ohio... | reverse complement strand
GGAACCCCGAGGGAAGAGGGTACCGGGGCGCGGGGACGGCCCCCGGCCTCCGGCGGCGGGGCTCAGGCCGTGCCGCGGGAGATGGCGTAGCGCTTGAGCTTGTAGAGCAGCGTCCGGCGGCCGATGCCGAGCAGCTGGGCGGCGCGCGTGCGGTTCTGCCCGCACTCGGCGAGGGCGCGTTCGATCAGCGCCCGCTCGGTGCCCCCGACCGCCGAGCGCACCGCATCGCGCCAGGCGACCGGTCCCTCCTCGGCCGCCGGCGCGTCGAGGCCAAGGTCCGCCGGCCCGAGCACCGGGGCGGCCGCCATCACCACGGCCTGCTCGACCACGTTCTCGAGCTCGCGCACGTTGCCGGGCCACGGGCGGGCCGCCAGCGCGGGGAGCGTCTCGGGCGCGAAGCGGAGCCCCGGACGCCCGTGCCGCTCGCCGAGGCGCGCCAGGAAGTGGCGTGCGAGCAACGGCACGTCCTCGCGGCGCTCGCCGAGCGACGGCACGCGCAGCGTCGCGACCTTGAGTCGGAAGTAGAGGTCCTGGCGAAAGCTGCCGGCGCGCACCGCAACGTCGAGGTCGCGGTGCGTGGCCGCGACCACGCGCACGTCGACCGGCAGGGGGCGCGCCCCACCCACCCGCGTCACCTCGCGCTCCTGCAGGACGCGCAGTACCTTCGCCTGCACCGTCAGGCTCATGTCGCCGATCTCGTCCAGCAGCAGCGTGCCGCCAGCCGCACGCTCGAACAGTCCTGCGCGGCGCTCGACGCCAGTCGCGACGCCACGTTCGATCCCGAAGAGCTCGCTCTCGAGCAGCGTCTCGGGCAGCGCCGCGCAGTTCACGGCGACGAATGGGCCCTCGCCGCGCCGCCCGCTCCAGTGGAGCGCCCGCGCAACCACCTCTTTGCCGCTGCCGCTCTCACCCAGCAGCAGCACGGTGACGTCGGCGTCCGCGAGCCGATCGAGGACGGCGAGCATACGCCGGAATGCGGCGCTCACGCCGATGAGCCCGCTGCGGCCGAAGCGGTCGCCCAGCTCGGCGCGCAGCGTCCGGTTCTCGGACGCCAGGCGCTCGTAGAGGACGGCGTTCTCGAGCGCGATGGCGACCGCTGGGGCGATCAGCCCGAGCAGCCGCATGCGGCCAGGATCGGGGGGCGCAGGGTCGGCGTTCCCCGCCGCCAGCACGCCGACCGTCCGGCCGCGCGCCCCGAGCGGGTACAGGGCGAGGCCCGCCAGCCCGGCCGCTTCGGGCGGCATCGCATCGCGGTCGCTCTCGCCCAGCTCGAACGGGGAGCCGGCCGCCGCGGGACCGAGGGCTCCCGCACGCGCCAGCGGGACCAGCGGTCCACCGGGCGAGGCGCAGGCGAGGGGCTCCTCCCCGGCACGCACCAGCGCCGCCAGCCGCACCCCGCCCGCCATGTCGTCGACCAGCCACAGCGCTGCGAGATCGGCGGCCAGCTCGTCGCGCAGCAGCCCGACCAGGGCGCGGCCGAGCGCCGGCAGCGTGACCTCCCCGGCGAGCGCGTCGCCCACCAGCCGCACGAACGACAGGTCTTCGATGCGGCGCAGCAGCTCGGCGTTCGCCTCGCGCAGCGCACGCTCGAGGCGCTCGTCGGCCACGATCAGTGCTCCGGAGCGATGGCGACGTGGGCGACGGCGAGGTCGCGCTCGAAAGCGTCGAAGACGGCGTGCAGGTCCGCCCGTCCGAGCCCGAGCAGCGCCCACGCCGCCGGCGCCACCGGGGGAATGCGGGCGTCGCCGCCGCAGCCGTAGCCGTACGCGCGCACCAGCGTGTTCGCCGCGTGCACGACGGCCGTCTCGACGGGCACGGCCTTCGCGTGCCCGGGCTCGTGGTGCTGCACCACCGGCTCGCTGAGGCGCAGCGGGAAGCGCCACCGCGTCATCAGCCAGGACGCGATCTGCGCGTGATCGGTGCCGAGCAGCGCCCGCTCGCTCTCCCGGAACGTCCGGCCGTGCGCGCGCGCATCGGCGAGCACCGCGGCGAAGGCCTCCGGCGCCTGGCGGAAGAGGACGACCTTGCCGAGATCGTGCAGCAGGCCGGCTCCCGAGACCTCCTCGGGCTTGTCCAGCCCGAGATGCCGCGCAAGAGCGCCGGCCATGACTGCCGTGCCCACCGCGTGCTCCCAGAACCCGCTCAGCCCGATGCGCAGGTCGAGCACCGCGGTGGCGTAGACGAGGCTCCGGCTCACGGTGGTGCCGAGCACGGTGAGGGCGTGCCGCACGCTCCCGATGCGGCCGGAGAGGCCGTAGAACGCGGAGTTCGCGATCCGCAGGACCTGCGCGGTGAGGACCTGGTCGGTCTCGACGAGCGCGGCGGCCTCGGCGAGGTCGCCCTCCGGCTGCTCGAGCACGGCGACGATGCGCTCGACGATGCCGGGCAGCGCCGGCAGGTCCCTCAGCCGATCCACCTGCCGGCGGACACGCCCCGGGTCCCAGGCGGATGCCATGGCGCTCACGAGCCGTCCCCCGGCCGTCGTGCCGCGTGCGCGACCAGGCGCTCGTGCAGGCAGCCGTGCAGCTCGTGCAGCACCGCGTCGTGCGGCTCGCCGGCGAAGCGGGCGTCGAGGCGGGCCAGCGCCTCCTCCAGCTCGGGGTCCTCTTCCCAGGGCGCGATGGCGCCCGGGCTTTCCACCCACACGCTGCCCACGCCGAGCGCCACGAGCAGCCGGACCGCCGGCGGACCGAGCCGGCTGCCGACGCCGGCAACGACCGTCCCGTCGGCCGCAGTCACCGCCCTGGCGAGCGTCATGCCGGGTCGAACGAACCGCAGGTGCACGCGTTTCATCCCCGCCGCTCCCCCCGACGACGCTAGCGGCCGCCCGCCGGACTCTCAAACGCACATCGTCGCTTGCATCCGCGCGGCGGTCGCCGAGAAGAAGGCCTGCCCGGGCGGCGACAAGAAGGCCTGCAAGGCGGCGCTCAAGACGGCGAAGAAGGCCTGCGTCACCGCCTTCAAGAGCGGCAAGCAGGGCTGCAAGGAAGCCCAGAGCGACACGAGCATCTGCTCGCCGGCATCGAAAGCATCGCCGGCGGGCGCGTTCCTCGCGGACTGAATCCGCGTTCAGGGCCGCAGCGTGGCGCCGGTGAGGCTGCGGTTCCACAGCCATGCGAGCCAGCCGGTGGACGCAACCTCGCCGTCCGCCACCACCGGCACACGCCCGAGCTCCTGATCGCCGCGCCGGATGACGACCTCGCCGAGCTGCTGGCGCTGCTGGACCGGCGCCTGCACCAACCGCGGGATGCGCGCCTCGACGGCCACGCCGCGATCTTCGGCGCGCTTGACGAGCAGGCGGAGATCCTGGGTCGGCATCGCCCTCACGTGCCGCTCGGCACCGCCGGACACCGGGATCTTGCCGATCGGCACGCCGCGGCGGGCAGCCACCACCGTCTTCCAGGTGCCGAAGGCGTCGCTCATCAGCCGCGCCGCCTCGTCGAAACAGCCCTTCTTCGACGGCTCCCCGAGTACCACGGCCATGACCTGCAGGTCGCCCCGGCGGGCCGTCGCGGTCACGGAGAACCCGGCGGCGGCGTAGTAGCCGGTCTTCAGGCCGGTCGCACCGGCATACGTGCGCACCAGGTGGTTGGTGTTCCGCATGACGAACGAGCCGTTGCGAAAGGTGGACTCCGCCGTAGCTGCCCACTTCGCCGCGTCGGGATGCTCGAGCAGCTTGCGGCCGAGCGTGGCCAGGTCCCGGGCCGTGGTGAGATCCGGCGTCTGTCCGGGCTCCGGCGGCAGCCCGTGCACGCTCTGGTAGCGGGTGCCGGACATGCCGAGCTGGCGCGCGCGCTCGTTCATGAGGTCGACGAACGCCGTCGTCGAGCCGGCCACGTGCTCGGCCACGGCAACCGAGGCGTCGTTGGCCGAGGGGATCATCACCGCCTCGAGCAGCTGCCCGAGCGTGAAGGTCTCGCCCGCGGCGAGAAAGACCTGCGAGCCGCCCGTGCGGCTGGCCTTCTCCGAGACGCGCACCGGCTCGTCGAGCGAGAACCGACCCGCACGCACGCGCTCGAGCGCAACGAGGACGGTCATCATCTTCGCCATCGACGCCGGCGGCCACTGCTTGTCGGCCTCGCGCTCCGCGAGGACGGTGCCGCTGTCGGCGTCGACCACGATGTATGCGACCGGGCCGGATGGCGTCGTACCAGCCGGCCTGCCCGCTGCCTGTGCGTCGGACATGCCGAACGCCACGAACCCCACCACGACCGTTCCTGCAACGCAGCGCCACATCCCCACGTCCTCCCTGTGCTGCTGGCCGGTTGCGCCCCCGGGCGCCCCGGTGTTTCACGCGCCGAGTGCCGACAGCGCGTCTTCGCGACGGATGAGCTGATCTGGCTCCGCCCGGATCACCTCGCCACCGCCTTCGAGCTCGCCGTCGAGGAGCAGACCGCCGATGTCCACCGCCCGCTCGAGGAAGCGGACGAAGGCGTCGCGGCCGAGCCGCTGCGGGACGTACCCGCGTGTCCCCACCAGGCGGGACCAGACGGGGCCGACGGCTGCCTCGCTGGTCCAGACGAAGAGCGTCCACCCCCAATCCCACCGGCCGCCCAGGTACTCGGCTGCGGCGCGTCCGGCCGGGGGTCGCCAGAACAGCAGGACGTCGCGTACGGCCTTGAGCGTGCCGCGCGCGGCCTCGTCGAGATCGCGCGGAGCTCCGGGCCGGCCCGGCCCCAGGCGACGACGCGCGCGGAAATCGACTGCGATGACCCTGCCCCGCGTGGCGTGCCCCCTTGCAGGAACGCTACCAGCGGGCCCCCGCGAGGTCAACGCAAGGGGCGGGCTGCGCGAGCGCCCACAGCCCTGCGGCCGCCACTCGGGGCCGGGCCCGGGCCCCCGGGCCCTCCCGGGCCACGTTGACTCCCGGCGCGGCGGCGCGATAGCGGGGCGCCATGCGAGGATCCGTCTCGACGGCCGCCGCGTTGGCGTTGCTCGTCCTCACGCTCGCGCCCGCAACGGGCGTCGCCGAGAGCCGTGACGAGGTCGCGGTGCGGCGTGCCGAGGAGTCGGCGGCCCGCGCCGAGGCGGCCGCCGCCCGCGCCGAGGCAGCCGCCGCCCGGGTCGAGGAGGCCTTCGCGCGCCTCGAGGCGGTGCTCGACCGCCTCGAACGCCGGGAGGCCGCGCGACGCCGGCGTGGCGGGCGCTGACGGCCCTGGCCAACGGCACGCGCGGCTCGGCGGCAACCTCCTCGCCCGGACCCGCGTCGGAGCGGCCGGGCGGGTACCGATCCCCAGGCTCAGGCGACGCGGACGAACGGCCAGCGCTGGCGCGTCGCCCGCTCGATCACGCCGAGGCCGGCGCGCACGCCCAGGGTTTCGACCGCGAGCACACGGTCGGGATCGCGGAAGGTCACGCGGGGGACCTCGCCCGCCGCTTCGAGCGCACGCCAGACGACGCCACCGAGGGTACGTTCGAGCTCGGCCGTGTGGAGCGCGCCCTTGAGCCCGCGCCGCTCGAGGCGCACGTGGAACGTTCCCCCAGCCAGCCTCGGAGCGAGCTCACGCACGGCGGGCTCGAGCGCGGCCAGCGGGTCGGCGGGATCGACCGTCACGCTGCGATCGATCGGAACCACACGCGCGAGCACCTGGCGCATCCAGGGCTCGGCCGCGAGGACCGCGGCGAGCGCGTCCAGGAAGGCCGGGACGTCGTCCACCCGGCCCAGCGCGACGTTACGGTAGCCGCCCCCCCGAAAGACCCCGAGACGGCGAAGCACGGGAAGCAGCGCGTCGCGCCGGCCTTCATGGGCGGTGACGAGGACGTTCCAGGTTTCCACGGCAGCGCCGCCGAGTATCGGCCGGGCGGCGTCCTCGTACAACGCGACCGCCCTCTCCGGCGCGGTTCCTCCCCCGTGGGGCGCATGCTATGAGAGCCAGCCCCATGCGCCTGCTCATCTGGTCGCTCGCCGCGCTCGCGGCCGCCGCCGCGCCTGCGACGGCGGGCACGATGCTCTACGCCACCGCCGCCACGCCGGGGCGGATCCACGGCTTCTGCGTGGGCCCCAACGGCGCGCTGGCCGGCACGCCCCGGGTGGAGGTGGACACCGTTGGCCAGTACCCCTCGCGCCTCCGTGTCTCGGCGACGACCCGGACGCTCTACGTGGCCGAGAACGACCGCGTCGAGGTGTTCGCGATCGGCACCGGGGGCTCGCTGTCCCGGCCGACACCCGGCCACGTCCCGCTGCCGGTGCAGAACGGCACCAACTCGCGCGACATCGCGCTCGACTGCGCAGACGGCGACACCGCCTGCGTCCCGACCTTGCTCTACGTCCCCGAGCGCGCCTTCGGGCGCATCAGCGCCTTCCGACTCGACCCGACCACCGGCCTGCCCGCCTCGCAGAGCAGCGAGAGCTCCGTAGAGGACCCGGGCGTGGAGTTCGAAGGCCTGCTGTACAACCCCGCCGTCTCTCCGCGGCTGCTCTACGCCAGCCAGATCATCGGCGACGAAGGCGCCGTGGTGGCCTACCCGCTCTGTCCGGACGGCCGGCTGGGCGGGTGCATCGCCGATGATCCGAACGACAACGACGACCCGGACGACTGCAACGTCGGGGAAAACCCGGCGGACCATCCGGAGGACACCGACGGCATCTGCGACGACGACGTAACCAAGGATGAAACCGAAGTGCCCACGCCGGGATCGTTGGCGGACGACGACGGCGTACCCCTCCCGTGCGCCAGTCCCGTGGCGTGCGAGGTCCCGCCGGCGAGCGATCCGCCGACATGTCCCGCGCCCGTGACCTGTCCGAGCGACTCCTTCGTCTGCCAGCCCGAGGCCGGTGGACGATGCCTGTGCTGCAGGAAAGTCGCCTCCCAGCGCCGGAACATCCCCGGCGCCGGGGCCATGGTCCTGCGCGAGAATCCCGAGGGCATCGTCTCCGAGTGCAACCCGGCCCCGAGCCCGTTCCGCCTCTATGTGGAAGCCCGCTTCAACCAGCAGCTCGTGGCATACAACCTCGACGCCTCGGGCAATTTCGACGTGAAGCGGTTCAAGAAGCGCGAGGGCGACCCGAACTCGTGCCTGCCGAAGACGAAGGGGGAGCCGCCCGAAGAGATCCCGCGGCAGCGCGCCTCGACCAAGACGGATGAGGGCATCCGCCACCAGGACCTGGCGGTCGCGGGCGAGGCGCCGCGAATCACCATCCTGGGCAGCCAGTTCGGGGACGGCCGTGTCGACGGCTACCGGCTGAACAAGAAGAACCGGCTCACCGGACAGCCCTCGCGTACGACGCGCAAGGACGTCCGCACCAGCCCGGTGCGCATGCTGGTGCGCGACATCGCGCTCGCCGAGGACGACCCCGCCACAGCGGACGACGAGCGGCAGCTGAAGCAGGTGTTGTACGTGGCCGCGGGGCAGTACGACCGGGTGCAGGCCTACCGGCTCCGCGCCACCGGCCTGCCGGCCACCAGGGACCCCTTCAGCGAGACCGCCCCCATCGGGGGCTCGTTCCCCAACGACATCGCCCTGGTCGACGTCCAGGGCGCCTGCGACTAGCCGGCGCCGTCCACGGGAGCGCCGGGATCGTCGCCCGGCAGTCCATGCCTTGGCGAAATTTCCCCATTGCCAAGCCTCGTCGGGTTGCCATATCGTCCGATCGTCGATGGCCCGCGCCCTCATCTTCCTCGCCGGCGCGCTCTGTCTCCTCCTCCCCGGCACCTCCGCCTCTGCGCGCAGACCCAACGCCAACGGTCTTGTCCAGGTCGTGGCTCCGGCGACACGCGGGGAGGCCAGGGCGCACCCGCACGTGAACGTCATCGTCCGCTTCGGAGCCACCGAGGATGGGGTTCCCGCCGACCCCGCCACCTTCCGGGCACGGCTCGGTGGGGCCGACATCACCGCCGAGTTCGGCGACATCGTCGAGGCGGGCGGGATCGTCGGGAAGCGTGCGCAGATCGTGAAGGACCGGCTCAGGGTCGGGCGCGGTCGGACGAACCGGATGCGCTTCTCGGCGTCCGCCCTCGCAGCGCCCGGACGTGCAAGCGGGCGCGGCCGCGCGCTGCGCGACGTGGACCGGATCCGCTTCCTGGTCACCGAGGGTGCCAACACCACGCCGGTAGCGAAGCTCGCCGACGGCCCGCGCAGCTTCCGGCCCGGCGTCCCGTTCACGGTCGACGGCTCGCAGAGCTTCGACCCGGACGGCGATCCGATCACGATCGCCTGGGATTTCGGGGATGGGACCGTCCTCGACGGCCCGACCGCGACGCACGTCTACCAGGAGTTCGCCGACCGGATCGTCCGCCTCATCGTCCGCGACGGCGGGGCCAATCCCGACGGCTCGCCATCCGAGAGCGTCGTTGCCGAAGCCTTCCTGGCCGAGCCCGTCCTGCCCGAGGGCGTGGACCCGGGAAGCGTGTTCGTGGACTCCCAGACCGGACTCGAGTTCGGCGTGGTGACGCCCGGCACGACGGCGCAGCGAACCCTCACGATCCGCAACCTGGACGAGCGCGAAGGACGGCGCGTGATCGCCCGGATCTTCAGCGACGTCCCTGCCTTCGTCTTCGATCCGGACCTCGTCGACCTGGGGCCGGGCGCAGAGGCAACCGTCACGGTCAGCTTCGCCCCGGCCACCGTCGGCCACCAGCACGCGATCGTCTCCCTCGTGTTCGCCGCCGAGAACCGCCAGTCGTTGCGTGTGCTCGCGCGCGGCTACGGCGGCGCCGGCGCCGGCACCGGCCCCACGCTGGCCGCCACACCCGTGTTCTACAGCGAAGGTCTGCCGAACGTCTTCGGCCTGGCCCTGCACGGCATCCGTCCCGACGGCTCGCGCTTCACGGTCGACAGCAGCGTCCATACCTGCCAGGCGACCGGCGGCGGCTTCTCGAGCGGCGACGTCTGCCTCACCGATGCCGATTGCGCGGCCAACGGCGGCATCTGCCAGCAGAGCGGCACCTGCTTCGGCGGGCCACGCAACCGCGAGCCGTGCGCGTCCGTCGGCGACTGCCCGAGCGGCTCGTGCTCGTCGGCGCAGCTCTTCGACACGGTCGACCTCTGCGGCGACGGCGTGGGTGGGCTCTTTCTCCTGAGCGACGAAGGGACCTTCTCCGACCCGGCCGTGGACAACGAGCTGTCGGCCACCCTGCTGCGCATCGACGTCGACGCGGCGGGCGCCACCACCGGCAAGCAGATCCTCGACCGCGTCGTCTCCGACACCACGAAGCTCGCCTGCGACGGCTTCCGCCCCGAGGAGAACGGCCGCGTCTACGTCGCCGAGTTCCGCACCGACCCGAACGCCCCCTTCAGCTGCGTCCGCTCCGACAAGGAGCTCCTCGTCGGGGTGAACAAGCGCACCGGCGGCACGCAGACCGTGATGTCGCGGATCGACGCCGCCACCGGGCTGCGCGATTGCGAGGACGACTTCGATCCCGTGACCCACCTCGAGGCCTCGCGCGAGGTGCGCCCGAACGTCGCGCGCCCGATCTTCGCGGGCTTCGAGAGCCGCGGCGTCTGGCGCATCCTGCCGGCGCCGCTGCAGTTCGTGCTGCCCGAGACCTACGTCGGCGGCATCAGGCCCGCGGTCTTCCCACACGAGAGCTTCCGGCTGCATCCGGACGGCAGCCTGGTCCTGATCGCGACCGGCGGCGGACGAGCCGGCGGGCTCGTGAACGTCTACAGGCTCACCGAGAGCCAGGTCCTCGGCAACCCGCTGCCGGTGTCTGCGCTCACGCCGTGCGCCAGCGTCCAGCTGCCGACCAACCTCCTCCCGGAGCAGACGCAGGGCTTCACCAGCGTGCTCGACTTCGCCGTGGCGCCGGCAGCCGCGGGGGGTCGCGACGCGACCCTGCTCGTGGGCGCCGCCACCGGCTCGCCGCGGCTCGGCGAGGTCCTGGGTCGGAAGCTGCAGGTTCGCGTCACGGTGGCCTTCTCGTTGCCCGCCGACAGCCCCGAGTGCAGCCTGGCCGGCCTCGTCGCCCTCGAAGCCCAGGAACAGCTGACCTTCTGACCTCCCGAGCGACCTCCCGAGCCGACGGGGGTCGCCGGGGCTGCGTCGCGCCCGCCGGATCGTCCGCCCGAAGGCATCGTCGCACCCTTGCCTGCGGCGGTCGCGGCACGCATGGTCCCCGCATGCCGACCAGTCATGCAGCGGACGCTCCGAGCCACGGCGCACCTGCATCCGTGACCTGCCTGCTGCCCCAGCTCCTCGCGGCGCGCGGCATGAGCTGGGGCGAGCTCGCGCGACGGACGCTGTTGCCGGCGGCCACCATCGGGCGGATCCGCCGTCCCGATGCGGACCCGCCGCTCCCGGTCGCCGAGCGCGTGGCGGCGGCGCTCGGGGTGGCGGTCGAGGCCGTCTGGCGGCACCAGCGGTGAGCGCCGTCGCGGTGACGGGTCCGTGGCCATGACGCGCAACGCCCTCCTCGGCCTGCTGGCCGAGCGCGGCTGGACCGAGCACGACCTGGCCGAGCGCGCGGGCGTCGGCCGCGCCCACGTGAACGAGATCAAGAACGGCCGTGCCGTCCCGCGCGTCCGCACGGCGTTGCGGATCGCCGACGCCTTCGGGCTGCCCGTCGCCGCGGTGTTCCCGCCCGGCACGTGCGGCTGGAGACCGTTGCGGCGGGGCCGCCGCACCGCTAGCACGTCGCTTCGGTGACCGTACCGGCGGCATCCCTCGGTCTCGGCTACCGTCCGCCCGCGGGCGCGTGGGACGAGCTCCTCGACGGGGGCGGCGTCCCGCGCGCGCACTGGCATGGTCTGCTCGACGCGCTCGGGGCCCTCGGCCACGACGAGCTGACACACCGCCGCGAGCAGATCGGCCGCCAGCTGCGCGAGCACGGCGTGCACGACCTGCCGGGACCGGGCAGTACCACGGGCACCGCCCGGGTGCTCGACCCGGTGCCGCTCGTCCTGCCCGCCGAGGAGTGGCGCACGCTGTCGGCCGGGCTCGTGCAGCGTGCGCGCCTGCTCGACGCCTGGCTCGCCGACTGCTACGGCGCGCAGGCAACGCTGTGCGACGGCGTCGTGCCGCCGGCGCTGGTGCTCGGGGATCCGGGGTTCCTGCGGCCCTGCCATGGGGTCCCGGCTCCAGGCGAACGCCGGCTCCATCTCGTGGGGATCGACTGCGTGCGGGCCGACGACGGGCGCTGGCGCGTCCTCGGGCACTGCACCAGCGCCGCGCACGGGATCGGCCTCGCCCTGGAGAACCGCATCGTCCTGTCGCGGAGCCTGCCCGAGGTGATGCGCGCCCGGCCGGTAGAGCGGGTGGCTGGGTTCTTCGCCGCCCTACGGGACGCGCTGCGGGCGCTCGCGCCGCCACACCGGGAGCAGCCCCGGATCGTCCTGCTGACGCCGGGCCCCACCCACCCGGCGTGGGCCGAGCATGCGTATTTCGCACGGTACCTTGGACTCATGCTGGTCGAAGGCTGCGACCTCACGGTCCGCGATCGTGCGGTGCACCTGAAGACCCTGGGCGGCCTCGAACGCGTCGACGTCGTCCTGCGCTGGCTCGACGACGCCGCCTGCGACCCGCTGAGCCTCGACGGCGACCCGAGCACCGGCGTGGCGGGCCTCGTGCAGGCCGTGCGTGCAGGCCGTGTCGTCGTCGCCAACGCGCTCGGCAGCGCGCTCGCCGAGAGCCCGGGGCTCGTGCCGCACCTGCCCGCACTGTGCCGGCGACTGCTCGGCGAGGACCTCCTGCTGGAGGACGCCGGCGCCGACCTGCCGCCCGCCACCGTGCCCTGCTGGACCGCCGACGGGCTCGTGCCGGCACCGGCGACGCTCCGCACCTGGGTGGTCGCGGAGCGGGACGGCGGCCACCGCGTCCTGCCCGGCGGGCTCGCACGGGTCCTCGCGCCCGACGGGCGCGACGGCGGCATGACCAAGGACACCTGGGTGCTGGCCGACGGCCCGGTGGATCCGCTCTCGCTGCTGCCGCCTCCAGGGCAGCCCGTCACGCCGACCCGCGGAGGGGCCGAGCTGCCGAGCCGCGTGGCGGACGATCTGCTCTGGCTCGGCCGCCACGTCGAGCGGGCGGAGGGGCTGGCACGCCTGCTTCGCACCATGCTGCGCCGGCTCGCCGACGAGGCCGGGGCGGGAGCCAGCCGCACGCACGCTGCGCTCGTCGCCGCGCTGGCCGCGGTCGCGGAGGCGCCTGCCGCCCGCATCCTCCCCAGCGCCGGCCGCGCCGGCGACGAGCGCACGTCGGGCTCCGCCCTGTTCGCCGAGGCGGCCGAGGCCGCGCTCCGGCCGGCGGTGGCGGCGGCGTTGCGCCTCGGCGCGCGCGTCCGCGACCAGATCTCGCTCGACACCTGGCGCGTGGTCCAGCGGCTCGACCGGCAGCTGCCCGCGCTCGACGACGAGGAGCCGCTCCCCCTCGCGGCCGCGCTCGACGCGCTCGACGGCCTCGTGCTCACCCTGGCGGCCTTCAGCGGGCTCGGCGTCGAGAACGTGACGCGCGGTCTCGGCTGGCGCTTCGCGGACATGGGCCGGCGCATCGAGCGCGGGCGGGCCACGGCGGCGCTCGTCGGCGCCACGCTCGGCGACGGGGGTGACGAGGCGCCGCGGCTGGACGCGGTGCTCGAGGTGACCGACGTCTCCATGACGTACCGGCGGCGCTACCCCGCCGCCGTGCAGCTCCCCGCGGTGCTCGACCTCGTGCTGCTCGACGAGACCAGCCCGCGCTCGCTCGCCTTCCAGCTGGTCGCGCTCTCGGGCCACGTCGGCCGCCTGCCGCGCGATGAGCGGCGCGCGCTGCGCAGCGCCGAGGAGCGGCTGGCGATGGCGGCCGTGACCCGCGTGCGGCTCGCCGATCTTGGCGCGCTCTGCACGACGCGAGACGGCGGGCGCCGGACCTACCTCGGGGCGCTGTGCGAGTCCGTCACCAGCGACCTGGCCGCGCTCTCCGACGCGCTGACGCATGCCTTCTTGAGCCATGCGGACACACCGCATCCTCTCGGGATCTCCCCGTGAGGCTGTCGGTGCGGCACGTCACGACCTACGCCTACGAGGAGACGGCGTCGGTCTGCTACAACGAGCTCCGGCTGCTGCCTCGCGAAACGCCGCGGCAGACGTTGCATGCCGCCGCGATCGCCGTGGTCCCGCGGCCGGCGCTGCAGGCCGACGAGGTCGACTGGTTCGGGAACCGGGTGACCTTCCTCACCGTGCAGGAACCGCACGGGCGCCTGACGATCACGGCCACCAGCGAGGTGACCGTCGCGGCGGCTGCGCCGCCGGCCCCGCTCGACACGCCGGCGTGGGAATCGGTGCGCGACGCGGTCGCCGCCGAGCGGTCGGCGGCCGGCCTGCGCGCGCTCGAGACGACCCTGCCGTCGCCGTGCGTCCGCTGGGACGACGGCGTGCGCGGCCTGGCCGCCGCCGCGTTTCCGCCGGCGCGGCCGATACTCGACGGCGCCCTCGCGCTGATGCACCGGATCCACGCCGAGTTCGCGTACGACCGCGAGGCGACGACCGTGTCCACGCCGGTCGAGGAGGTGCTGCGCGAGCGGCGCGGCGTGTGCCAGGACTTCGCACACCTCGTCATCGCCGCGCTGCGCGCCCTCGGGCTGCCGGCGCGGTACGTGAGCGGCTATCTGGTGACGAAGCCGCCGCCGGGACAGCCGAAGCTGCAGGGCGCCGATGCCTCGCACGCCTGGCTGGCGGTGCTGGTGCCCGGTTTCGGCTGGATCGACCTCGACCCGACCAACGACATGATCCCGTCCGACGAGCACGTGAGCGTGGCCTGGGGCAGGGACTACGGCGACGTGAGCCCGGTGAAGGGCGTGGTGCTCGGAGGCGGCGACCACGTGATGACGGTCGGCGTGGACGTCGAGCCCGTCGAGTAGCCGCACGCGCCGGCGCGGCCGGTCCGCGCGGCGGGCCCGCCGAAGCGTTGCGGCCTCACATCATGTCGCCGTTCATCAACACGTAATTCGGCGGCGGCGCCGTGCCGCCCCCGCGCACCATGTACTGGCACGCCTTCGCGACGCGAAACCCGAGGCCGAGCAGCCCGTCGACGAGCCGCCGGTCGGTGGCGGGCGCGAGCGCGCGCAGCCGCAGGCCGCCCGCCGAGAGGGACGACGCCAGCCCTGCAAGGAGCGCCACGAGGAGCCTGGCGTCCTCGGCCGACGCCGAACCCA
>Ga0316622_100001908_pt1 | contig 14074 bp, 15 predicted proteins | sample OWC_Aug_OW2_C1_D_FD_207646 | JGI IMG/M metagenome (GOLD analysis project Ga0316622, IMG submission 207646) | Wetland soil microbial communities from Old Woman Creek delta, Ohio, United States - OWC_Aug_OW2_C1_D5_C | ecosystem: Environmental > Terrestrial > Soil > Wetlands | place: USA: Ohio... | reverse complement strand
TGCTCGAGCTGAGCGACGACTGTCCGCGCGCGCGCCAGCTTTGCCAGGTCGCGATCCAGGCCCTGACTGAATGCCGGCGTCAGCTTGGCGAAATCGAACGAGATCGCCTGCAGCACCTCCGCACAGGAGACGTCGCCGTCATAGCGGTCCAAGGCCAGGCCGCAGCGGATCTGCCGCAGGCCCTGGACGAGCTGCCGCGTGCGGGCCGGGTGCGCGCGCAGGTCGCGCGGTCGCAACTGGAACGTCAGCCAGTCCCCCGCGGCCTGGACGCCCCGTAGCTCGTCGCAGATCGCAACGAGCAGCCGCTCGTCGGCGAGGCTCTGGGCCGAGAGCGGGATGAACAGGTGGATGCGGCGGTTGGTCGCCCGCTCCCGACTGAGCCGCCGAATGGCGGTCCGGATCACCCAGTGGTCGACGGCGGACATCAGCCCGCTCGCCAGGGCCGGCCCGAAGAACTCCGACGGCAACAGGTCCCCCGCGGTCAGGCTTGGCAGGCGCACGAGCGCCTCGTAGTGCTGCCGGGCGTCACCGCGCAGGCTGACGATGGGCTGGAACTGGAGGATCAGCTGGTTGGCAACCAAAGCCTCCTGCAGGAGCGCGGGTATGTCGCGTGCGGACGGTGCCGTCACCGGGACACGACTCAGGACCGCGTAGCCGTGCTCCGTGCGGGCCGCCAGATCGCAGGCCTCGAGGGTGCGCGCAAGCCATGCCTCGGCTCGGTAGCCATCGGTCGCCCTGGGCGGGCTTATCCCGATCGCGACGGTGCCCGGCCCCTGCTGCGGCGCGCTTACCAGAGGGTGGCCGAGGAGGGTCTGGCGCAGGTCGTGGGCGAGCGCAACGCCCGCGGCGGGGTCAGCCAGCGTCAGCAGCGCGCCGTAGCGGCCGCCGTCGAGCCGGGCCAGGACCTTGGGGGCGCCCAGGGCATCGCCGAGGAGCCGGGCCCAGGTCCCCAGCGCTGGCGCGGGCGGCTCGGGAGAGGCGCGGACGACGGCGAGCAAGGCCCCTTTGGAGGCTGCGACCAGCGCCTGCCGCAAGGCATCGAGCAGGCCCTGCTCGTCGGCGAGATCGGGCGGCTCGGGCGGAGCGGCATCGTTCGGGGACACGGGGGACGGTGCCGCCTGGTCCGGGGCGTCCAGGGTGTCCCCGCCGGCACCCGTGCTGGCGTCGCGGATCGCGCTCGCCAGCCCCGCCAGATCGCCGGGCGCGACGGTCACGCACTGCGACAGGGTCGCTGCGACCGCACGCGTCTGCGGTGTGTCGTCGCTGATCAGCACGACCGGCGCTTTCCGGCCCGCCTTGCGGAACACGCTGACGACGTCGGCGAGGCGCAGGTTTCCGGCGCCACAGTCGATGCCGACGAGGGTGGCGTCGTTCCGGGTCAGCTCCCGGGCGAAGTCGAGCAGAGTCGTGCAGCGCCTGACGACGAGCCGCAGGCCGCCACGGTTGAGCGTCGCGAGCAGCTCGGGCAGCCGCGCGTGCGCCCCGGTGAAGCAGAGCATCGCGGGACCCGCGGAGGCACCGGGTGGGCCGGGCGGCGACCCGCGAAGCTCAGCCATCACCCGTCACCCGGATGCCGGCGCATCCCGGCGACCGCCGGTCAGAGGTTCGACCAGAGATTGTCGAAATCGGGCCGATCCCCCGGGCTTTCGCCTGCCGGGGGGGCCTGCTTGGCCGGCTTGCCCCGGGCGCTCTCCTGGAGCACCTCGAACGCGAAACGGCTGCAGGCGCCGGTGGCGTCCACCAGCTCGCCGAGGCGGACGAGCTGGTCGGCGGACTCCGAGTAGAGCCAGATCACGTCATCCGGTTTGTGCTTGATGGTGGGCAGGAGCACGGTCGGCGGCTGGCTGGCAGCCGGGGCCGCAGGAAGGAGCAGGGCCGGCTCGGTCTTCAGCGACCTGCGCTCACGCACGGCCCGCAGGTCGCCCACGTAGCTGTTCGCGGCGCGGCATTGGGGCGCGATCAGCTCGACGCCGACGCGCAGACTGTCTTGCGTCGCGTGCTGGATCCAGCGTATCAACGCGATGCTGAACTGCAGGTCGTCGTGCACGGACTGGATGCCGAGCACCTCCCCGACGCGAATTCTCGGGGCATTGTGCGCGTACCACTCGATGCAGTAGCCGCCCGCGCTCTCGTTGCTGGTCCGCAGCGTCACCGTCGTGGGCGTCGACCCCGCAGTCGGAGCGGGCCGCTCCTCGCTCTTCCAGGCGATCGGCTGCTCCCTGGGTCCGGGGCTTTCCGGCTCGCTGGTCAACAGATTGAGGCCGAGCGGGGCGAGGGCATAGGCCACGCTCTCCTGACTGAGATGCGGCGGTGGCTCGCGGCGGGGCTTGTGCGGGGTGCTCGCCCGGGTGGCGAGTTCGCCATGGATCGCGGACAGGCCCACCAGCACCCGCAGCTCGAAGACCAGCCGCGTGCGGGGGAACCGTCGCGTCGCGGGTTGCGACCATTCCTCGGCGAGGCGGCGGAGAAGGTTTGCCACCAGCTGCTTGCTGGCGCCCTGCGGTGCGTCGGCACTGCTCTTCGCGAGCTCGGCGCCCAGGGCCTGCCCCGCCGGCTCCAGGTCCACCAGCAGGAAGCGCGCCTTGGTCGGATCGCTGAGCCGCTCGACGAGCAGCGGCTCCTTGTCCGCGCTCAGGTCGATTAGGAGGTGGGTCGGTTTGACCTCCGCATTCTCGGCGGCGCCGATCGCCAGGGCCTTGCCCCAGCGCAGGCCGTTCTCGAAGACCGCCGCCATCTCACGCTGGCGCAGGCGCTGCGGCTCGGCCGCGGCGAGCACGATCGCCTGCCGATAGAAGTCGTCGAGGGTCTGCGCCGGCGAGTTGCTGTCGTCGAGCTGCTCGCGCACGGGCAGGCGGGCCAGGCCGTCCATTCTGGCGAACGCGTAGATGGCGTGCATCTCGCGCCAAGCGTTTGCCGGCCACGGCTTGTAGACCAGCACCGCCCGGTAGAGGCTGCGCGCGAGATACCGCATCGCACGATTGAGCGCGATCGTCAGCTGGCGCTGGTCGTCGGCCTCGTGGATGCCGCCGAGGATACGCTCGATTACGATCTTGTAGGTCACCGCGAGTGCGGCATCGAGCTCTCGCACCAGTGCCGCCACCTGCTCGGCCTTTTCGCCGAGCGGGAAGGCCGTATCGAGGAAGTGGCGCTGCAAGTTCTCGGCGAGGTAGTCGACCGCAGCGCCGAAGCGCTCGGCGATCCTGATCCGGTGACTGTCGGGCAGCTCGACGCGGTTGAACTGGGTGAGCGCGCCGAACACCTGCCGGGCCATTTCACCGAGGTTCGTCTTCGGTAATGCCTCGAACCAGGCATCCGCGGCCTTCGCGTCCGCGAGGTGGTAATCAGCAGGTGGTACCGCACGTGGGGGAACCCGCAGGCCCAAGGACCCTACCGTAGTCACGCGCTGATCTCCCGTGGTTGCGTTTTCCAAATTTTGCCGGGACTTGCCGGATCTTGTTAAATCATAGGTGGTATCGGCGCGCGTTGGGAATCCGCTCGTCGGCCCCGTGACGCCGATCGCGCCCGCGGGCGCTCAGCACCCCAGGGTTTCCTTCGCCGCGGCCCCCGGGGTCTCGCGGACGAGTCGTGGCACCAGGTAGCCGGGCAGCCGGCTCCGCAGGGCGCGCACCAGCGCCCTGGCCTCCATTACGCCGACGGCGAAATGGGCGGCGCCTGCCACGGGGTCCAGGAGGTGCAGGTAGTAGGGCAGCACGCCCGCGGCGAACAGGTCCTCACTCAGTGTGCCCAGGGTCGCGACGTCGTCATTCACGCCGCGCAGCAGCACCGACTGGTTGAGCAGGGCGATGCCAACGTGGCGCAGGAGGCGAAGCGCGGCGACCGCATCGGGAGCCAGCTCGCCCGGGTGGTTCACGTGCACCACCACACTCGTCGCGAACCGCGGTCGCGCCAGCAGGTCCACCAGCCCCGGGGTGACACGGTCCGGCACCACCACCGGCATCCGCGTGTGCACGCGGAGCCGGCGCAGGTGGGGAATCAGCGCCAGCCGTTGCCACAGCTCGGCGAGCCGGCCGTCGGTGAGCATCAAGGGGTCACCGCCGCTGAGGATGATCTCGCTGACGTCATCGGCCTCCGCCAGGGCCGCCAGCGCGTCACGCCAGGCGTCACGGCCGGCGTGGTGGTCGGCGTAGGGAAAGTGCCGCCGGAAGCAGTACCGGCAATGGACGGCGCAGGCGCCAGTCGTGACCAGCAGGGCACGCCCCGGGTACTTCTGCAGCAGCCCGGTCGCGCGCGTGGCCGCGAGGTCGCCGACGGGGTCGGCCGTGTAGCCGGCGCGCGTCTCCAGCTCCGCCCCGCTCGGCAGGAACTGGCGCAGCACCGGGTCATCCCTCGACCGTGCCTTGACGCTGTCGAGGAGCCGCCGTGGCAGCCGGCAGGCGAACTGGTCTGCGGCGGCAGCCGCCGCCCCGAGGCCGGAAGGGTCGAGGCCGAGTGCCTCGTACAGGCTGGAGGTGTCCCGGATGCCGTCGCCGACCTGGAGCTGCCACGTGGCCTGCCCCGCCTCGGGGCTTCGCGTTATCATGCGCGCCCTTTCCGGACGGCGGGATGAGTGGGACATGGCGATCTACAGCACCAACGAGTTCAAGGGCGGCCTCAAGATCATGCTCGACGGTGACCCCTACTCGATCATTGAAAACGAATTCGTCAAGCCCGGCAAAGGCCAGGCCTTCAGCCGCGTCCGTATCCGGAACCTCAAGACCGGCCGCGTCATCGAGCGCACCTTCAAGTCGGGCGACACCGTCGAGGCCGCCGACGTCGTCGAGACGGACATGCAGTATCTCTACAACGACGGCGAATACTGGCACTTCATGCACCCGGAGACCTTCGAGCAGCTCACGGCCGACGCCACGGCGGTCGGTGAGGCCGCGAAGTGGATCAAGGAGCAGGACGTGTGCATCGTCACCCTGTGGAACGGCGCGCCGCTCGCGGTCATGCCGCCCAACTTCGTGGTGCTGAGCATCGTCGAAACCGATCCGGGCGTGCGCGGCGACACCTCGGGTGGTGGCGGCAAGCCGGCGACCCTCGAGACCGGCGCCGTGGTCCGCGTTCCGCTGTTCGTCCAGACCGGCGAGCTGATCAAGGTCGACACGCGCACGGGGGAGTACGTCTCGCGCGTCAAGGAGTGAGCGGCGCCGACGACTGGCGCCCGACGGCGCGCCTCGAGAGCCTGGCCGCACGGGCGCGCGTGCTGGCCGAGATCCGGGGCTTCTTCGCCGAGGCGGGGGTGCTCGAGGTGGAGACGCCGGTCCTGTCGTCGTCGGCCGCCACCGACCCGGCCCTTGCCAGCCTCGCCTGCACCTACACGGGTCCCCTCGCACCGCAGGGCGCGCCACTGTGGCTGCACACCTCGCCCGAGCTCCCGATGAAGCGCCTGCTCGCCGCGGGCAGCGGGCCCATCTGGCAGCTCTGCAGGGTCTTCCGTGACGGCGAGCGGGGACGCCATCACAACCCCGAGTTCAGCCTCCTGGAGTGGTATCGGCCGGGCTTTACGCTCGATGCCCTGATGGACGAGGTCGCCGGGCTGCTGCGCCGCGTCCTGGGCGGCGGTCTGCGCGAGGAGCGGCTGACCTATGCCCGGGCGTTCGGCCGTGCGTTCGGCATCGACCCGCACCGCGAGCCGATCGACGGCCTGCAGGCCGCGGCGCTGCGCGCCGGCATCACGGCGGCCGACCGCCTCGACCTCCCGGGCCGCGATGCGTGGCTGGACCTGCTGATGACCCACGGCGTCGAGCCGGGCCTCGGCATGGGCGGGATCACCTTCGTCCACGACTATCCGGCGGGCCAGGCGGCGCTCGCGCGCATGCGCGACGGTGACCCGCCGGTGGCCGAGCGCTTCGAGGTCTACGTGCGCGGGGTCGAGCTGGCGAACGGTTTCCACGAGCTCGCGGACGCCACGGAGCAGCGCCACCGGTTCGCGGCGGACAACGCGCGGCGTCGAGCCACGGGCCTCCCCGAGATGCCGGTCGACGAGCGCCTGCTCGCCGCGCTCGAGGCCGGGCTGCCGGATTGCTGCGGCGTCGCCCTGGGCGTCGATCGCCTGGTCATGCTGGCGACGGGCGCGCAGCGCATCGACGAGGTCATCGCCTTTCCGCTGGAGCGTGCCTGATCGCAGCGTCGTCGCCGCAGCTGCCGCCTTGGGACTCAGCCCGCCGGCGCCGAGGCCGTACCGATCCGCTCCCCCATTCGCACCGTTTGTCCCGGTCGGAGCGTCTCGGACCACCGCACCGCGTCGCGGGCGAACAGCAGGATCACGGTCGATCCCATGTTGAAGCGCCCCATCTCGGCACCTCGATCCAGCACCACGGGCGCTGCGGGGGCGTGGTCCCAGGTCATGGCGCGGCGGTGGGCGGGCGTGACGGTGCCGGCCCACACGGTGTCCATGCTGCCGACGAAGGTGGCTCCGACCAGGATGACGGCCATGGGCCCGGCATCCGTGTCGAACACCGAGATCACCCGCTCGTTGCGCGCGAACAGGCGCGGGAGGGACGCGGTGGTCAGCCTGTTGACGCTGTAGAGCCGGCCGGGCACGTGGACCATGCGCCGCAGCCGGCCGCCCAACGGCATGTGCACGCGATGGTAGTCGCGGGGCGAGAGATAAATGGTCGCGTAGGCACCGCCGTCGAGCTCGGCCGTCAGCCGGGCGTCGCCGCCGAGCAGCTCGAGCAGCGTGTAGTCCCAGCCCTTGGCCTGGATGAGCCGGCCGTCGGTCACGGTCCCGGCCTCGCTGACCTCGCCGTCCGCCGGGCAGCAGACGGCCTCCGGCGCGGAATCGATCGGCCGCGCCCCCGTCCTGAGGGCACGGGTGAAGAAGGCGTTGAAGCTGGGGTAGGCGGCGGGATCGGGCTCGAGCGCCGTGGACAAGTCCACGCGAAAGCGGGCGATCGCCTGCCGGATCAGCCGGCGCTTGAGCGGTGGCCATTCCGAGCGCGTGACCACGTGGACCAGTCGACCGAGCAGGTGATGCGGCAACAGGTGCAGCAGGAGCGAGAACAGGTAGCCGGCGGCGGTCGGCGCGGCGGGTGCGGGGCGGGACATGGGGGTAGGTTCAGTCGGTGGTGGCGGCGCGGGCGAGCGCCTTGAGGTCCGCGGCGATGGTAGCGGGCGCCATCTCGGGGGTAAACCAACCGACCAGGCGGCCCTTCGGGTCCACCAGCGCGAGCCCCTCGGCCGGGACACCGCGGGAGGCATCGGGCTGCAGCCGTGCCACGCTGTCCGGGTCGCCGCTCAGGCCCAGGAAGTCCGGACTGTCGATGTCGACGAGCTCGCGCAGCTCCCGTGGGTCCGTCACTGCGTCCAGTGCGACGACGAGCCCGCGAAACCGCTTCTGCACGGCCGGCTGGTCGACGAGGCGATTGTGGACGAGGACCAGACGCGTCAACGCGGCGCGCATCTGCTCGGCATCGGCCGGGTGGGCGAAGGCGAGCAGACTCCATCGCCCCGCCAGCTGCTCGGCTCCGAACGGCTGGCCATAATGGTCCGTCAGCGCCAGGTCGGAGAGCTCTGAAGGAATGCCCGCTGCCACGAGTGCCTGCGGCGAGTCCGGGACGTGGACGTCGAAGCCGCGCGACCGGTTGCCGAGGTAGTAGCCGAGGGCGACCGCCAGCACGGCGACGAACGCCATGGCGAATCGCTGCGCGGCGCTGCGTGGCGGTCGCTGCCGGTACATCGGCACGGGGCGCCCTCAGGCGGCCAGGGCACGGTGCGCCGCGCCGATGGCCGCGCCCGTGCGGATCGGCGCCCCCAGGTCGCCGAGCACCGCCTCCAGAGCCCCCAGGCAAAGCAGGATGTTGCGCGCGTTGCTGCTGTGGCCCATCAGCCCGATGCGCCACACCCTGCCTGCCAGCGCGCCGAGCCCGGCGCCGATCTCGAGGTTGAACTCGTCCAGCAGCCGCGCGCGCACGGCGGCATCGTCGACGCCGGCGGGGATCGCGACCGCGTTGAGCTGCGGTAGACGGTCGTCCTCTTTGACGACGAGGGTCAGCCCCATCGCCTCCAGCCCGGCCCGCAGGGCGAGGTGGTTGCGGCGATGACGAGCCCAGGCGTTCTCCAGGCCTTCCTCCCGCAGGATCAGCAGGGCCTCGTGCAGGCCGTACAGTGCGTTGACCGGGGCCGTGTGGTGGTAGGTGCGCCGCTGGCCGCTGCCCCAGTAGCCCATGACCAGGTTGAGGTCGAGGAACCAGCTCTGCACCTTGCCGCGCCGCGCCTTGATCTTCGCGACTGCCCGCTCGCCGAAGCTGACGGGCGAGAGGCCCGGCGCGCACGACAGGCATTTCTGCGAGCCCGAATAGACCGCGTCTATGCCCCACTCGTCGACCTTCACCGGCGTGCCGCCGAGCGAGGTGACCGTGTCCACGATCACCAGCGCGCCGTGGCGATGGGCGATCTCGGTGAGCGTCTGCGCATCCGACTGCGTCCCTGTCGAGGTCTCGGCATGCACGAAGGCCAGGACGCGGGCCTCGGGTTGTGCGGCGAACGCCTGCTCGACCTTCGCCGGGTCGACTGCTGCCCCCCAGGAGTCCTCGACCATCGCCGCCGTGCCGCCGCAGCGTTCGACGTTCTCCTTCATGCGTCCGCCGAAGACGCCGTTCTGGCACACGATCACGGTGTCGCCGGGCTCGACGAGGTTGACGAAGCAGGTTTCCATGCCCGCCGAGCCGGGCGCCGACACCGGCATGGTCAGCGCGTTCTCCGTCTGGAACGCGTACTGCAGCAGCAGCTTCACCTCGTCCATCATTGCCACGAACAGCGGGTCCAGGTGGCCGATGGTCGGGCGGGACATCGCCTCGAGGACCCGCGGGTGAACGTCCGACGGGCCGGGGCCGAGCAGCGTGCGGGTCGGCGGGTTGAAGGGGCGCATGACAGGTTCCGTGGCGGGCGAGGCCGGCAGTATAGGAACGGCCCGCTGCGCTCGACAAACCCGATAGAGCGCAGGGGTGTCCCGAGGGCGGTCGCTTTATGCTCACGCTGCCACCGCCAGGAGGGTGAGCCGATGACCGAGAAGACCGATCCGACCGGCGCCGACTGGCGCGAGCGCCTCACGCCCGAGCAGTACCATGTCTGCCGGGAGAAGGGGACCGAGCGCGCCTTCACGGGCCTTTATCACGACGCCAAGACACCGGGCACCTACCGCTGCGTCGCCTGTGGCGAGCCGCTGTTCAGCTCGCAGACGAAATTCGACTCGGGCACCGGCTGGCCGAGCTTCTGGCAGCCGCTCGCCCCGGGCGCGGTGGGTGAGGAAGTGGACGGCAGCTACGGCATGGTCCGCACCGAGGTCCATTGCGCGCGCTGCGGCTCGCATCTGGGGCACGTGTTCCCCGACGGCCCGCGCCCTACCGGCCTGCGCTACTGCATCAACTCGGTGGCGCTGAAGCTGGAGCCGGACCCGGACCCGACGTGACGCGCTTGGTGGTGCGTCTGCAAGCCAGCACGAGGCGGCAACGATGAGCGACGAGAACGTATTCCAGTACCCTGGCGCCGAGATCGACGTGCAGTGGGACGGCCGCCTGTGCATACACGTCGGCGAGTGCGGCACCGCGAGGAACGAGCTGTTCGTCGCGGGCCGCGAGCCCTGGTGCGTGCCGGACACCTGCGGTCCGGCGGAGGTACGCGAGATCGTCGAGCGCTGCCCGAGCGGCGCCCTGACGTATCGTGACAAGGCCGGTGCGTCGGAGCAGGTGCCAGCGGAGAACACCGTGACGGTCGTCTATAACGGTCCGCTCTACGTGACCGGCGACCTCGCGATCGCGGGCGCACCCGCGGACATGCCGGGCGTGCGGCGTCGCACCGCCCTGTGCCGCTGCGGCGCGTCCAAGAACAAGCCGTTCTGCGACAACAGCCACCTGCAGGCCGGGTTCCGGGACTTCGGTGCGGTGGGTGAGAGGGGCCCCGGCCTCGCCGCCGCCGGCGGGAGCCTCAGCATCAAGCCGCTGACCGACGGTCCGCTGCTCGTCATCGGCAACCTGACGATCCGCGCCGGCACTGGTCGCGTCGCCTGGCAGGGCACGACGGTCGCACTTTGCCGCTGCGGCGCGTCGCAGAACAAGCCGTTCTGCGACGGGAGCCACAAGGAGGCGGGGTTCAGGATCGGCTGACCCCCTGATGCAGCGGGCCGGAAGGGTGTGGTACCGAGGGCCGGACTCGAACCGGCACGGTGTCGCCACCGTCAGATTTTGAGTCTGATGCGTCTACCAATTTCGCCACCCCGGCAGGGTGCCCGGAAGTATAGCGGCGCCTGCGGTGCTGCGGCGAGGTCAGCTTGTCGACCATCACCGATGACCGCCGCCGGGCGTCGCCTGCGGGAAGGTCCAGGGGAATGCGATAGGCCGCTGGTTCGTGATGCGTCGTGAAGGGGCACACCCGCACGGAGCCTGGCCGCTCCGAGTTGTTGTAACGGTCGACGTGAAAAACCAGCCAGGGTCGCGGCTTCCCATAATCCCCCGCCGCAGCAGCTAAGACTCCGTCCCCCCGTCTAATTCCTGTGCGTAACGGCCATTCGCGGGAAGCCCGGCAAAGACTCCGTCTGGTGGGCTACAGGAGTTCCGCGTGCGGGAGCGTGCGGCGGCGGACTGGGATCGCAATGTCGAGCGGTACGGCTCACCCCAGCGGCGAGACTCCGAACAGCAGCGGGTGCAGCCAGAGGAGGAAGGCGACGTAGAGGCCGAGCCCGCCGACGATGGCGACGAGGTCGTTGGCCTTGCCCGGCGGCGCGCCGGGGACGGGGCGCGGCGTCCGACGCTTGAGCGAGATCCGGTCCGCCACTGCCCACGCGAGGAACGAACCGAAGAGCACGACGTCAGCCAGGGTGCCGTTCGCCAGCAGGTGCGCCAGCGCCCAGACCTTGGTCGCCAGCAGCATCGGATGCCGGGTCGCGGCCTGGATGCGGCCCGGCAGATAGGCGGCGAGCAGCAGCGGGAACACGACGACCATCAGCAGCAGGGCGACGTGGCGCAGACCGACGGGCGGCGTGTACAGGACGATCGGCGCCGCGCGGGCGAGCCCGTAGCCCCAGACGATCAGCGCGAAGCCCGCCAGCGCGACCAGCCCGTACAGCCCCTGCCAGACCGGCTCACCCAGCCGCGCCGCCATGCGGTCGCGCCACGACGCGTTGATGATCGATACCGAGTGCACGCCAAGGAACAGCAGCAGGCCAGCCACGAGCACGGACATGGAACGGACTCCTCCACAAGGTATTGGCACGGCCCACCGTGGCGAGCCGGCGGGATCACCGCGCTGCGAGACGGAAGGCTGTCGGCATCGAGCCCGGATTATCGGTCATGCCCGCACGTGCCGCACGGAAACCTCGGCATCGGTGTGAGGTGGGCCGTCGGCGCGAAGGCGGGCCTACGGGCCGTCCTCGCCGCCCGCACGTGGTCAGGCCGCGGTAGCCGTGTCGCCCGCGCTCTCCAGGATTGTCTGCTGCAAGCGCTTGCGCTGGTGGATGCGCGCGAGCAGCTGGTGTTCGGCCTCCCGGTGGCGCTGCCGGAGCAGACGCAGCTCCGCTTGGAGCGACTCGATCTCTTCCTCCGCACGGTCCCACGCGAGCTGCAAGAGCTCCCGCGAGGATACGTCGTCGCCAACGAAGGTAGCGGGCGCCGTCTCCGCTGCGGCACTCAGGCCACTCAACGCTTGGGCGAGGCGCCGTTCCACCAGGTGCCTGTCATGGGCCGAATAGTGGTCCGCAAACGAAACCAGCATGCTGTCCATGTCTCCGATTTATCTGATGACGTTGTTTGATCCGGATTCGCATTGAGTCAGCGCGAGGTCCTGCCCCGCGAAGCCTGAACCCGAGTGCTATGGGCTCCGGCGCGATTTTCAAGGCCAACGGCCCCTGTGCCGATGCCGCGAGGCATCGAACGGACGGAACGGCCGCCCCCCGATCGTCCACGCCTTGCGGCGCGCCCGTCACACGGCAGGCCTCGCCGATCCGGTGGCCGCGCGCGACGACGAGGTCGCGCGGCGACTGCACGACGGCGGCACGGTGCTGTTGATTCGCCACGCGCTCGCCCCGGGCATCGGCGATCCCGACGGCTTTCGTCTCGACGGTTGCGCGACGCAGCGCAGCCTGAGCGACGAAGGCAGGCGGCAGGCGCGGGCCATCGGCGACTGGCTGCAGGCGCGTGGCATCGGGCAGGCGCGCGTGTACTCCAGCCAGTGGTGCCGGTGTCTCGAGACCGCCGCGCTGCTCGACCTCGGCCCGGTGACAGAGTTGCCGGCGCTGAATTCCCTTTAAGACATTCAGTCGCGCCGCGGTGATTCGGCATCGCTGAGGTCGTAGCGATCGGCGACGTATGCAGGCCCCTTCATGATCGCGACGACGCAGCAGCCGACGGCGATCGTGAGCGCCGCAGTCCAGGCCGTGACGATCAGGGCGATCGCGACGATATCGATGAACTGGAAGTGGGCGGCGAGCGCTGACGGCGCACCGGCGGGCGGCCAAAGCCGGCTGGTAATGCCGAAGAGAACGGGAACGAGGGTGCCGCCCAGCAGGAGCACGGGGAGCCGCCTGAGCAGGCGCCACTCCAGGCCCGGCTGCTCACGCCGGTAACCGGGCAGCTTGTTCAGCCAGCGCATGGGCCCACTCCTGCGGCGACACATTGAAAATGTAGACCGCCGCCGAGGCCCCGAAGTTTCGCCCGGGCGGCCGTCGGGCCGGACGGCCGTGCGGCCCGATAGCCACGGGCAATGGCGGTCTTGCAGAGAAACGATTATCGGGGTCGCAGCGCGGCGGTTAAGCTCCTTGCCGGGCGAGAGTTACGAGCCGCCGCAGTCCTACGTTCATCCGACCCGGAGCCGCCATGAAAGCGATCGTGATCAGCCCCGCCACCCAGTCGATCGAGACGATCGACGTCGCCACGCTGGCCGACATCAAGGCCGTCGTCGGCTATGACACGCTCGAATCGGACGCGATCGGCACCCACGGCGACCGGCTCTACTTCGACGAGGAATGCTTCCTGCGCGGCACGAGCCGCCGGTTCCAGATCGACAGCGTCATCCCCGTCGCCGGCAAGGGCGTGATCGTCGGGACAGCGGACGGCGGCGCCTCGCTGCACGACGTCGTGACCGACGTCGACGACCTGCGCCGGCGCATCCGCTATCTCTGAGCCGATCTGCGCCGCCCTCGCAATGACCGACCTCCGCCATCTTCTCGCCACCGTCCTGCTACTGGCATCGGGGGTAGCCATGGCAACCGACGAGCCCCGCTACAGCGCGGTCCGCACCGAAGACACCTTCGAGGTACGGCGCTACGAGCCCTACCTGGTAGCCGAGACCCTGGTCGCGGGGTCCGCCGACGAAGCCGGCAGCCAAGGCTTTCGGGTGCTGGCGGGATACATCTTCGGCAAGAACAAGGGGGCACGGGAGATCGCAATGACGGCGCCCGTGGTGCAGACGCCGACGAAGATCGCGATGACCGCGCCCGTCGCGCAGAGCCCGGGGGCAGGCGGCTATGTCGTCCAGTTCGCGATGCCGCCCGAGTGGACACTCGACACCCTGCCCGAGCCGACCGACCCCGCCGTCCGCCTGTGCGCCGTGCCGGCGCGGACGGTGGCTGTCGTCCGCTACTCCGGCACCTGGTCGCAGGAGCGCTACGCGGAGCACCTCGCGAAGCTCCAGGACGCGCTGGCCAGGACGGGGTTGCGCTGGCATGGCGAACCGGTCTGGGCGCGCTACGACCCGCCCTGGAAACCTTGGTTCCTGCGGCGCAACGAGATCTGGCTCGAGCTCGACTGACGGCCCTCAGCCTGCCCACATCCCGCCCGGTCGGCTCCGGGTTGCGGCGCCGCCCCGCATCTCTCACCAAACACGACTGCCGTTCCAGTCGTCTGCTGGCCGCGAACGCCTCTTGCCGACCCAGGCTGTGTGAAAAAACCGGGGCTGCGGCGCCCTGGCTACTCCACTGAGGGCAGTTGCGCAGCGTAGTGCTCCTCATGAACCGATTCGTCACGGGTACCGATAGGAACCAGAGCACGTTGTTTCCGGAGTACCTGGACGACTTCGTCACCGAGGACAATCCCGTCAGAGTCATCGAAGCGTTCGTTGCTGCGCTGGATCTGCGCGT
>Ga0316622_100001907_pt1 | contig 14074 bp, 12 predicted proteins | sample OWC_Aug_OW2_C1_D_FD_207646 | JGI IMG/M metagenome (GOLD analysis project Ga0316622, IMG submission 207646) | Wetland soil microbial communities from Old Woman Creek delta, Ohio, United States - OWC_Aug_OW2_C1_D5_C | ecosystem: Environmental > Terrestrial > Soil > Wetlands | place: USA: Ohio... | reverse complement strand
GCAAAAAACCTTGACCCGGCATGCCGGTGAGCGGTAATCTTTCTAGGAGCCGATATTTCATCAGGAATACAGAGGGAGGATATCATGGAAAAGGTCTCGTACAAGGAAATTGGCCTGGTCAATACCAGGGAAATGTTTCAGAAGGCAATGCAGGGAAAATATGCCATCCCCGCTTACAACTTCAATAACATGGAACAGCTGCAGGCGATCGTCATGGGCTGCGTAGAGTCGCGCTCGCCGTTTATCCTGCAGGTCTCGAGCGGAGCACGGAAGTATGCCAACCAGACCCTGCTGCGCTTTCTTGCCATGGGTGCGGCGGCAATGATCAAGGATGCCGGTTCCGCGGTCAGGTTTGCGCTCCATCTTGACCATGGAGACACGTTTGAACTCTGCACATCCTGCATCGACTCGGGTTTTTCCTCGGTCATGATCGATGGTTCCCATCATTCCTATGAGGAGAATATCAGGCTGACGAAGCAGGTCGTGGAATACGCCCATGCGTATGATGTTACGGTAGAGGGTGAGCTTGGTGTTCTGGCAGGCATTGAAGACGAGGTCTCTGCCGAGAAATCCACGTATACCAAGCCGGAGGAGGTCGAGGACTTCGTGGGCAAGACGGGAGTTGATTCCCTTGCCATTTCCATCGGCACGTCGCATGGCGCAATGAAGTTCAAGCCTGAGCAGTGCACCCGCGACGAGCGCGGCGTTCTGGTGCCTCCCCCCCTGCGCTTTGATATCCTGGAAGAGATTGAGCGGCGAATACCCGGCTTCCCGATCGTGCTGCACGGCGCCTCATCGGTCATCCCGGAGTATGTGCAGATGATCAATGCACATGGCGGCAAGCTGAAAGATGCGGTCGGTATCCCCGAGGAACAGCTCAGAAGGGCGGCAAAGAGCGCGGTTTGCAAGATCAACATCGACAGTGACGGACGTCTGGCCATGACCGCCCTTATCCGCAAGGTCTTTGCCGAAAAGCCTGCGGAGTTCGATCCGCGAAAATACCTCGGCCCGGCACGTGATGAACTGACGAAGATGATCATCCACAAGAACAAGGAAGTGCTCGGATCTGCAGACCGGGCATAACGCTCCCGCGGGGGGCTGCTGAGCCCCCTTTTTTCATGCCATGAGCACGCCCCTCACCGGATTATGCGGCAGGCCGGACGCCCGTGCCGGTGAAAGGGCAATATTTTCTATTATTATCAATCATTTCTTATCTATTCCTGCATTGACACTTCTATAGATAAACTGATAAAATGCTTCTTATTTTTTAAACGGAGAGGAGTGATATATGCATGCCCTCAATCAGGGTGCGCGAAAGCGATTCGTTCGAAAATGCTCTCAAGCGCTTCAAAAAGCAGTGTGAAAAGGAAGGGATTCTTTCCGAGATCAAAAAGCGCGAGCATTACGAAAAGCCGAGCGTGAAAAAGAAAAAGAAGGCCATAGCTGCCCGCAAGAAAGCCGCCAAGAGAGTCAAACTGGGGATGAGATAGCATGTCCCTGCTGAAACGGCTTGACGAAGATCTCAAGGCAGCGATGAAACGCTCTGAGTCAATACGTCTCTCGGCCCTTCGCATGGCTAAGGCAGCGATCAAGAACGTCCAGATAGACAAGGGGCGGGAGCTCTCTGACGAAGAGATACTTACGGTCCTTGCAACCATGGCGAAGCAGAGGCGCGAGTCCATAGAACAATTCTCCAGAGGAGGCAGGGAGGAACTTGCCGAAAAAGAGCGGCAGGAACTCGCCGTGCTGCAGTCATATATGCCTGCGCAGCTTTCGCATGATGAGATCGATGCACTGATCCTCCAGGCGATACAGGAGTCGTCTGCCCGCTCGGAAGCGGATATGGGAAGGGTGATGAAACTGCTCATGCCGAAGATAAAGGGAGCTGCGGACGGCAAATGGGTCAATACCCGGGTGAAGGAACTGCTTTCCTCTTCCGGCAGATCGGCCTGATGACCATCAGGGAGCTCTATCAACGGGCGATCGAGGCCGGCATTGTCCATGATCCGCGGGGCCGCGATGCAGTAAACAAGGAGCTCCGGCGCATTGAGAAGGACTATCAGGAGCTGAAGAAGGCGGAGCAGGACCTCTTTGACCGGGAGTCGCTGGAGAACCCCTATGCAGATTCCCGCATCCTGCACGGGAGCGATAACGGGGAAGTGCAGCGGGTGCTCGTCGGCATTGATATAGAGGTCGGAGAGCTGCTTCTTGCCGACCGGCTGAGAGAGCGGGGCGGGAAGATCGATCTCGTCATCGCACACCATCCCGAAGGTATGGCATTTGCCAACCTACCGGCAGTCATGTATATGCAATCCGATATTCTCAGCCGCTTTGGCGTGCCGATCAACATTGCCGAAGACCTCATGGAAGGCAGGGCAAAGGAGATCGAGCGCAGGCTCATGCCGGTTAATCATGGCAGGGCGGTCGATGCGGCGCGTCTCCTCGGCATACCGTTCCTCTGCCTTCATACTCCTGCGGACAACATGGTCGTCACCTTCCTCCAGAAGATGTTTGATGAGCAGGCGCCGTATACGCTTTCAGATGTCATGGATATCCTGAACGCGGTGCCGGAATACCGGGAATCGCAGAAGAACGGCACCGGCCCCAGGATCCTTCAGGGCTCCAAGACCAGGAGGGCAGGGAAGATCTTCGTGGATATGACCGGAGGCACGGAAGGGTCAAAGGATATCTTCAAAAGCCTGAGTACGGCAGGGGTCAATACGATCGTCGGCATGCATATCAGTGAAGAGCACCGGAAAGAGGCCGAAAAAAACCATCTGAACATCGTTATCGCAGGACACATCTCCAGCGACAATCTCGGCATGAACCTCCTGATGGATGAAGTGCTGCAGGGCACCGGCATCGATGTCCTCTCCTGTTCCGGATTCCTGCGCATCAGCAGACTTTCCTGAGCGTCCCGCCTGCGGCAGAAAAGCGGCCTGCCATGGTAAAATATCCCGGAACGATTCCGGTCCCGGGAGCATATGAAATCAGACAGGGTTCTTGAAGATATAAAAGACAGAATAGACATTGTGGATTTCATCTCCGACTATGTCCAGCTCAGGAAGTCGGGGCAGAACTGGAAAGGTCTCTGTCCGTTCCATTCCGAGAAGACCCCTTCGTTCATGGTCAGTCCGTCAAAACAGATATTTCATTGTTTTGGCTGCGGCGCAGGCGGAGATGTCATACGTTTTCTGGTGCAGTATGAGCATCTGCCCTTTCCCGAGGCGCTTCAGGTGCTTGCCCGTAAGGCGGGCATCCAGCTGAAGGCCGTGAAGACTGACAGGAAAACGATCGAGAAGGACGAGCAGGTCCGGAAGGCCCTCGGAGATGCCGCCGAATTTTATGTCAGAAAACTGGAAGATTCGCGGTCCGCTGCGGAGTATGTCAGGAAACGGGGAATCAGCAGGGAAACGGCAGAGCTTTTCAGGATTGGCTATGCGCCTGCCGGATGGCATAACCTTCAGCAGTACCTGAAAGGCAGGGAATACCACGATGCGATCGTCAGGGAAGCCGGGCTCGTTGTCTCCGGAGACAAGGGCTTGTATGACATGTTTCGTGACCGCATCATCTTTCCGATCATGGGAATACAGGGCAGCGTCATTGCCTTTGGCGGAAGGGCCATGGACAGCAGCCTTCCGAAGTATATCAATTCGCCGGAAACAGTGGTCTTCAAGAAATCAGAGACCCTGTACGGCCTGTTCACGGCAAAAGAGGCGATCCGTCAGCAGGAGCGGGTGCTCATTGTAGAAGGATATATGGACGTCATCATTTGTTGCCAGTTCGGTTTCAGGAACGTTGTGGCACCGCTGGGCACCTCGCTGACCCCAGGCCATCTTCAGAAGCTGAGGAGGCTTACCAAGGAAGCGGTTGTCGTATTTGACGGCGATGCTGCCGGCATTGCCGCTGCGCGCAGGGCCCTTCCCCTGCTTTGCCAGAACGATTTCCATGCCAGGATCCTCCTGTTGCCCGATGGCGAAGACCCGGACAGTTACTTAAGGAAGCACGGGGGCGGACCGTTCAGCAGCCTGCTTGAAAATGCGCAGACCGTGATCGATTTCCTCTTCAGCATTGCGAAAGGACGCAGGACCGATGCTGTGCGGGAAGCACTGACCGTGATCGCAGAAGTGAAAGACACCCTGGAAGCCGAGCAGATGCTTGTGGAACTCTCCGGCAGGACGAGGATTCAGGAGACTGTGCTGCGGGCGGAGTTTCAGAAAGTGAAGGGAAGAAAGTCCGGAGAGCAGGACATGCCGGCGGCACGGCGGCCGGTCACTGCAGGGAATGCGGAAGAACTGCTCCTGCTGAGTGCCGTCATCGCCTTTCCGGGGAAGGCCGATGAAGTACTTGCAAGGATTGACCTGAACGCCATGAAGGATCCAGCAGCTTTAGCACTTTTTCAGAGGATCGCCGGAGCATCTGACCGGGGCAACTTGGCTTCGGTGTTTGAAGGCGCGGGGGAGGAAGAACGGCTCCTCTTTACCCGTCTCTCGGTCGACCCGGGTTTTGACACTGCTCTTGTCGACCGCGTTATAGAAGACTGTTTTGCGAAGATCGAGAAAAAGAAGCTCGAAGAGCGTCTGCATCAGGCGCAAGAGGCAGGGGATATTCATCTGATCAGTGCATTATTACTCGAAAAGAAACAATCCATAAAGGGAAAGAGGCATGAAAGACTATAACGATTTCAGCGAGTACTTCGAAGAGTATGATTTTGATAAGGAGAACGCCTTTGACGACAAGGGTGAAGATGCCGAGGATGAGGTGATCGAGGAGGAAGAAGGACGCAGGGATCATACGCTCGAAGGCGAATATGATCCGATCAAGGTTTATCTCAAGGAAATGGGCGGCGTACCGCTCCTGAGCAAGGAGAACGAGGTCGAACTCGCCATGAAGATAGAGAAGGGTAAGGAGAGGCTTGCCCGGGTCATCTTCACGCTTCCCTTTGCGATAACGAAGCTCATTACGCTTGGCAGGATGGTTGAGGCAGGAGATGCGCCGCTCGGGGACATTATCCAGAACGGAGAGGAAGATTTGGAGGAGGACCTTTCCTATGAGAAGAAACGGTTTTATGACATCACGCTGAAGATCAAGGCGCTTTCCCTGAAGCGGAGACAACTTCTGAAGAAGCTGAGCGAAGCGGGGCGGAAGCCCGGCCAGAAGCTGCTGAAGGCCCTTGGCGACAACCGGGACAGGATCCTGAACGAAGTATATGAGCTCAAGCTAAAGGACGACGTGACCCATGCCTTTTCCGAAGAACTGAAGAAAGCCGTCATGCAGCTCGACGAAATGCATACGCGGCTTCAGTTTGCTGTGCAGAAGGCGGCGTACCTCGGTGTTGAGGTGAATGGGCGCAGGAGAGGGGTTGTGCCGAAGAACGTCAAGAACAAAGCGGTTGCTGAGGAGATCACGCAGATCCTCGCGGAAAGCGAAACGCTCAAGAGGACAATCACGCAGACCGAGGAATTCATCGGTGCGAACTTCGAGGATATGCGGAAGGCACTCAGGATACTGATAGAAGAGGAGCGGAACATTGATGATGCCAAAGGGAAACTGACCGAAGCAAACCTGCGGCTTGTCATAAGCATCGCTAAACGGTATATCGGCAAGGGGCTTGGTTTTTCCGACCTGATCCAGGAAGGGAATATCGGCCTGATGCGGGCAGTCGAAAAATTCGAATACCGGCGTGGCTACAAATTCAGCACGTATGCCACATGGTGGATCCGGCAGTCCATAACCCGGGCACTTGCAGACCAGTCGCGTACTATCAGAATACCGGTCCATATGGTCGAGTCCATCAACCGGATGACCAAGGTAGTTCGGGAACTCGTCCAGGAAAAAGGGCGTGAGCCGTCGCCTGATGAGATCGCCGACCGGTTGAAGACACCGGCAGACAAGGTCAGAGGCATGCTGAAGATTTCCAAGGAACCCATCTCTCTTGAGACGCCGGTCGGTGAAGAGGACGACAGTCATCTCCGGGACTTCATAGAAGACAAAACAACACTTTCGCCGCTGGACATTGCGATCCAGGACGATATGCGGAAGAACATCAACTATGCCCTCGCTTCTCTTTCACCAAAAGAGCGGGATATCATCAAGAAGCGGTTCGGGATCGGCGATGAGGTCCCGCATACGCTCGAAGACGTCGGCAATGAGTTCGAGGTCACGCGGGAGCGCATCAGACAGATCGAGGTAAAGGCGATCAGGAAACTGCGGCACCCCTCGCGGAGCAAATGGCTCCGGACCTTCATCGAAAACAAGTAGCAGCAGGTAAGCCGCCGCGTAGGCATGAGCTTGACTAAAAGGAGTAGGCCCTTTATAGTATCAAATTACCTTTACAGGGAGTAACCGGTGAAGTTCTCAGCTATTGGTTATATTGCCGATTATTATGCACTGATCACTTGTTACTGTCTTTTTGGGGGCCCATAGCTCAGTTGGTAGAGCTACCGGCTCATAACCGGTTGGTCCCAGGTTCGAGTCCTGGTGGGCCCACCACAGCTCTGGAGGATTGGTGCAGGAATACTTGAAACGTCTTGTTCATCTGCAGCAGACAGACACCGCCATCCTGGAAAAACGGAGATTCATTGACAAAGTCCCTTTCCGCGTCAATGAAGTAGACGAACCTCTCAGAAATGCCAAGGCAGAGCTCGAAAAGATCCGCCAGAAATCCACGGCCCTTGCGAAGAAAAAAAAGGACAGGGAATCAGCCCTGACAGAGACCCAGGAAAAGATCGCGAAGATGAAGAACCGCGCATCTGATCTCAAGACCAATAAAGAATACCAGGCGCACCAGAAGGAGATCGAGGTCTCTGAGAAAGAGATCGGCAACATCGAAGAGCAGATCCTCATACTCATGGACGAGGTGGAAACCACGGACAAAGAGAAGGCAGAGCGGGAAAAGAGCGTGAGGTCCGAAGAGGAAAACATACAGGCATTCAAGAAGGAACTCGATGCCGAGGTATCCCGGCTCGATCAGGAACTGTCGGTACTGAAGGAAGAGAGAGCAAAGATTGTTTCCCAGCTTGAACCTGACATCTATGCAACCTATCTCGCACTGCTGAAAAGGAGTAATGGCATGGCCATGGTCAGGGCTGACCACGAGATCTGTCTCGGCTGCAACATGAATATCCCTCCCCAGCTCTTTGTGGAGATCAGGAAGAACGGGGACCTTATCCAATGTCCTCAGTGCGACCGAATCCTGTACTATGAAGAAGAGAGACCCTCGGATCACGCATAGCCGACGACCCCCGGTGCTGTCCTGCGCAAATTAGGACACTACCCGACCCCCGAAAAACTTCCAAAATCAAAAGGATTTATTATATAATTATTAAATATCATTATAGACTGCCGGAGCAGTCCAGGTAGTCGCCCATGGAGCGCCGCAGATGCGCAACATGGGAGGAAAGTCCGAGCTCCACAGGGCAAGGCGCTCCGTAACACGGAGTCCCGGCAACGGGAAGGAAAGTGCCACAGAAAGGGAAACCGCCCTGTACAAGGGAAAGGGTGAAAAGGTGTCCGCCTCCGGCGGATCCGCTGTCGTGGCGGAAGGTAAGAGCTCACCAGTGTCCCGGGCGACCGGGCAGCTTGGTAAACCCCGCCTGGAGCAAGGCCAAATAGGTTCTGTTATGAGAGGTGCCCCCTCAAATCCTTTTACGGGAGACAGAACGGGTTAGGCCGCATGATCCCGGCTGCAAGGCCGGGGCTGAGATGAATGACTACCGTCCCGATCTTCGGGATGACAGAACTCGGCTTACGGACTGCTTCGGCAGGTAGTCAGGACAGAAAGCCAAAGGAGAGCCATGGAAGATCACAAACTCAAGGTGTTCTGCACGGTAGCTGAAACGAAAAGCTTTTCGAAGACATCCGAGATCATCCATCTTACCCAGCCTGCCGTAAGTCTCCAGATTCAGGCTCTCGAGGAAATTTATGAGACAAAACTGTTCGACCGGTCCAGCAGCACCGTGACGCTGACGCCGGCCGGTGAAGTGCTGTACAAGTATGCCAAGGAGATTCTGAGCCTGTATGCGAATGCAGAAAAGGTGATCGGAGAGCTCACCGGGCTGGTCAAGGGCAGCATCAGCATCGGCGCAAGCTCGACCATCGGCAATTACGTCCTTCCTGTGGTCATTACGGATTTCAAAAAGACCCATCCGAAGATCAAGATCCATCTCCTCGTCGGCAATACCAAGCGTGTTGTTGAGCTCCTCAACTCCGGCAATATCGACATGGGCCTGGTCGAAGGCGAGGTCACGCGTCAGAAGATGATCGTTGAAAAGATCCTTTCGGACGAACTCGTCCTTATTGTTCCTTCATATCATCCGTGGGCAAAGAAAAAGGAGATCTCGATCAGCGAGCTAACGAAGGAGCCGTTCATCTTCAGGGAAGGCGGTTCTGGCACGCGCCAGATGATCGAGAAGTTCCTCGCGATGCATGGCATTGCGCCTCAGGAGATGAAAATATCCATGGTGCTCGGCAGTACGGTGGCGATCAAGGAGGCGGTCGAGAACGGACTGGGGGTCTCTGTCGTCTCTCGCTGGGCGGCACGGAAGGAAAGCAAATACGGGACGCTCAGTCTCCTCAAGATAAAAGAGCAGAAGATGATCCGGGAATTCTCCCTGATCACCAACAGGGGCGCGGTATCCTCGCATGCCGTGGACGAGTTTCTCACGTACCTGAAATCCTATCCGTTCACGAAACTTCTCTCGTAGCATCTGCCTGCAGGCAGTTCGGTAAAGGTCAGTTCCCTGCAAAGGTCCTGAAATCAATATCCCTGAAGAGCGGGCTTTTCTGCTCACGCGATACCAGATGGTCCTCCCGGACGGCGCCTGCCGAGACTTCTTTACAGAGAGCAAAGAAGTTGCCCATATGCTCCCGGAACGTAGCCTCTGCAAAACCGGCGGCAGTTCCTGTCTTCATCATGAACGGCCAGTCGCTTGCCTGCGCCAGGAGGAGTTCGCGCGCTGCCTGGTTCAGGGCGCGTTCGCACACGCCGGTGGCAGCTCCATGCTCTCTGCTGAGCCGTGACAGGGTCCCGGCAGCTTTCTTCAGGTGCCGGTATATCCAGCTGTTTGCCGGAGCGAGCCAGACCTCATGGAAGCCCTTTCTCCCCCAGCTTGAAGCAGACGGGCTTACGGTCTCACCTGCATCGTTCTCTGCAATATATTCAGACGGGGTCACGAACCTGCAGGTGCACTGTCGTGCGGCGGGGCCTCCCAGCACGCTGCGCAGCCATTCCGGCCCTTCATACCACCAGTGGCCGAAGAGCTCGGCGTCGTAGGCGGCCGTAATGACCGGCCGTATCCTGAGGGTATTTCTGAGGAACAGGACCTGCTCGTTCCGTGCCTGCAGGAAATGCTCTGCGTGGTGCACTGCCTGTTGCAGACCCTGTTCAGGGACATAGGGTTCTTTGTGCTCTGTTTTGCCGGTTACCCGGCAATATTTCATGCCCGTGAAAGTCCTGACCTTGCCGGGGAGATAGGGTTGTAAATAGCTATAGTCAAGATCAAAGCCGATGTCGCGGTAGAAATCCCGGTAGACTGCATTGCCGGGATACCCTTCCCGTGAGCTCCATACCTGCGCGCATGACCACGTGTCGCGCGCGAACACAATCAGCCCTGCAGGTGTCCTGACCGGACGATAGATACTTTTTTTCGGCCTCGGCACGGCATTGAGCACGCCATGGCTTTCGAGAAACACGTATCCGGCCCCTGCTTCCCTCACAAAGGAGTCCAGTCCCGGCGCATAACCGCATTCAGGAAGCCACATGCCCGAAGGACGTTTTCCGAAATGCCGCTGAAATGTGCTGAACCCGAGACCTATCTGCGCCCGCAGGGTTGCCGGCTCTGACATATGCAGGGGAAGAAAAGCATGCGTTGCGGCACTGGTGATGAATTCGATCTTCCCCGAACGCTCCAGTGACCGGAACGCAGGGATAAGGTTTCCTTTGCAGGTGCGGTCGAAGAAATGCTGGGCCCCGAGGAACCGTGTATGGTACAGCCGGGCCAGGGGGGCGAGAGCCGGGTCATTCCTCGTCCTGAAGAGTTCTTTTTCCGCAAGTTCTCTCCGGCTTTCAAGGTACTGGTGGAAACGTTCCATGAGAAGCCGGTCGTCCAGCATCTCCAGAAGAGATGGTGTAAGAGACAGGGTGAGCCTGAAGTCAGCACCATCGTTCAGAAGGTCCTCAAGGACCCTGATAAGGGGAATATAGGATTCCAGCATCGCTTCATGCAGCCAGGCCTCCTCGAGATGATCTTCATGCTCCGGATATCTGACATACGGGAGATGGGCATGGAGGACGAGAAGGAGATCACCCTGTGTTGCTGAAGCCGCGCTTCTTTTCACAGTATGAATGATACAAAATACCACCTGTGCGGGCAAGCTTGCTATTCCGTTATCAAAATGTGATGATACAAAATCTCATGAAGCAGGAGTGAGCAATGCAGATCTTTCTCCATGACAAAATGGTCCCCGAACACGAGGCCGTGGTCTCGGTGTTCGATCACGGGTTCCTGTACGGCGACGGCATTTATGAGACCATGCGTGCCTATGACGGCACGGTATTTATGCTCGACAGGCATCTTGAACGCCTCAGCCGCTCTGCTTCGCTGATACAGCTCGATCTGCCTCATCTGCAGATGATCAGGGGCGCGGTATGCGAAACCCTGCAGGCGAACGGGCTGAAAAACGCCTATGTGCGGGTAACCATATCCCGGGGAAAGGGACCGGCCGGACTTGATCCCGCGCTCTGCCCAAGGCCGACCCTTGTCGTGATAGCCGAGGAGTTCAGGCAATACCCTGCCCGGCTTTACGCGGAGGGGGTGCGGCTTGTTATTGCAAAGACGCGAAGGAACCTTGCTCAGGCGCTCGACCCGAAGATAAAATCCCTCAACTTTCTGAACAATATCCTTGCAAAGATAGAGGCAAAAGAACGCAATGCCTATGAAGCAATCATGCTGAATGCGAACGGGTTTATCGCCGAGGGCACCGTATCTAACATCTTCTTTGTACGGGCCGGTATTCTCCGCACACCCTCGGTTGATGTCGGCGTGCTTGACGGGATCACGCGGGAGCTGGTCATCAGCCTCGCGCAGAAGAATGGAATCCCCGTAGAGGAAGGGAGATATCTTCCGGAAGATATCTGCAGTGCTTCAGAGGTTTTTTTCACGAACACGACCAGCGAGATCATGCCGGTAGCGCAGATCGAAGACATACGGTATGAGATCGGTGCGGTAACCGGAGCATTGCGTGGGCATTACCGGGAATACGTTACCAAGTATATCGCGGGAGGAGCGTAGCTGCCGGCACGTCGGCAGGAGTACCGGACGTGATCACCCATGGCGCATGTTCCGCTCACGAAAAACCCGTCACCAGATACACGCGCTATTGCGGCATGGTTGCTAACAGATATACGGCAAATGACCCGAAGATGAACGGCGTTGCCCATGCAGCAAGAAACGGCGGTACGATGCCGGCATACCCGATCGAGAGGGAAAACGTATAGCCGAACCAGTAAAGAAGGCTGATACCCAGACCCATGCCGGCCGTGAACAGGCCGCTGTTCGTGGTGGCCCTGTTGGAAAGCGAAATGCCCAGGAACATCATGAAGACGTTAATCAGCGGGAAGGAGACCTTTGCATGCAGATCGACCAGGAGCTTGATGTTGTTAAAACCGGCTGCTTTGAGCCTCTGGATATAGCGGTAGAGCTCAGCTATCCCCATCTCGTCCGACGTTTTCATCTCCTGCGAGAAGATATCGGGTGAATCGAGATCAAGATACTCCAGATGTTCCTGCTCCTCACTTTTTCCTGTTTCGTGTGTCAATACGGTCACGTTTTCGAGGACCCATCGCTCTGCATCCCACGTAGCTTTCTTCGCAGTGATCGTCTGCTGCAGAAAGGTCTCTCCCTGCACAAAGATGGTGATGCCGCGCGCCACTTTTCTGTCAGGAACATAGAGTTCTATTTTTACCGGATTTCCCTTTCTGTCCTTGATCCAGAGAGCACCTGAAGCAAGAACGGTCTTCTTCCCTTTGCCTTCCAGCCTTGTCCTCAGCTCAGCCGCGCGAGTCAGGAAATCAGGGACAATGACCTCGCTGATGCAGAATGCGGTCATGCTGATAAGGACACCGCAGATCACAAATGGCCAGGAGAGCATCCGCATTCTGCCGCCCGCAGCCTTGATCGCAATGATCTCCTTTCTCCTCGCTGCCTGGCTGAAGGTGAAGAGACTGCAGATGAGCACCGCCATGGGAAGGAAATACAGGAAGAATTTGGGAAACGTGAGGAGCGCATACAGGAGCAGGGACCCGATCGAGGGTTTGCTCGGCAGAAAATCGTCAATATTCCCGATCAGATCAATAAGACTGGCGAGAAGGGACAGGCCGCAGGCGATCAGAAGAAGGAGTTTGAAGAAGTCAGCAAGGTACAGGCGGTGGACTATCTTCACTGCAGGCTTGCCCTTCTGAACATTGCCAATGAGAATATGCCGAGCAGGAACGTGGCAAGCCACGCCCCAAGATAGTGGGGAAGCTTGCCGGCGATCACCAGGTTCTCGCCATACATGAGCAGTACATAATAGGCGGTGAAGACGAAGAGGCCGAGCGCAAGACCGCCGAGTCTTCCCGACTTCCCTGCAATGAGCGACAGGGGCGGGCCGAGAAAGGCAAGGAAGATACTGACAGCCGGGAGCGAGAACCTGCGGTATAGCTCAAGGAAAAGACCTGCCTTCACCTTGTAGGCATTGGCATCCTTTCCTTTTGTCAGGAGTTCAGAAGGAGTATATTCCATTTTCCGGGGGGTGGAGGTTTCCGATGCGTCCAGGCTGAGAACCAGGTTGTACCGTTCGAAGAAGAGTTCGGTCGTCGTTTTCCCGCTCGCGATGCTGATATATCCATTCATAAGGGTAAGGACGATGTTCGTCCCGTCCTGTGGAACAAACCTGCCCTGCTTCGCCATGAGGACCTTGGCCTGGTCCTTCTGACGGTTGTCATAGATGAAGATATCTTCAAGCGTATCGGAGGATTTTTTGCCTTTGACGATGATCACAATGTCCTTGAACGAAGAGTTGAAGGTGCCTTCCTCAAGGGCGAGTGAGGACCGCGTGGTGATGATGTCTGTTATCGTTTCGCGAACTTTTGCACTGCTTTTCGGCCCTATGAAGAAGCTGACCGCAAGGCTTGACAGGAAGCAGAAGGCGGCCAGGATAAACACAGGGAATGAGATCTTCAGGAAATCCATCCCTGATGAGCGCAGGACAATAATCTCGCTGTCGTGGTTCATCCTCCCGTATACGAGCAGCGTCGCGAGCAGCATCCCCATGGGGATGGTCAGCATGAGGAGCTGGGGCTGGAGATACAGGATGATCTTTGCCATGTCGATGAGCGTGGCCCCGACCCCCGACAGGACCCTGCTCAGGCGGATCAGTTTTTCCATCATCAGGATCGAGTTCAGGAAAGTGATGGTTATCAGGAATGTCGCAGCAAGTTCTCTCAGCGTTGCCCTATGGATGATCTTCAACATCGTGGACATTGTAGCATATATTTTCTGCTGCCATAAGGAGGCCGGCTGCGCTGATAAAACCGGTCCTTACTGCCCGGGCCGGTATTTGCTGTGATGCCTCAGAGGGCGATGGGTGCTGTCCGGAGGTTTTTTATTGCGCATGATCTCGATGAAGCAGTCAGCAGCCCGGACAGCATTATAGGTCGGCGAGGTCAGGATGTACGTCCAGTTGTTGTACCCTTTTTCTATTGCCAGCTTCAGCCACCTGCATGCCCCCGCAGCATCACCCCTGGCAGCATGGATCTCTGCCATGCTGTTCAGCGCATATATGTTTGCCGGGTTCAGATCAAGCGACCTGCGGATGTCTGCTTCAGCCCGGGCGAGATCACCCATCAGAAGAAAAGCGAAGCCCCTGTTGTTATAGGGCATGCCGTTTTCCGGCTTGAGCCCGATCGCCCTGTCATAATCGGCGATCGCGAGGCTGTAGCTGGCTTTCTGCATATACACGTTGCCCCTGTTGTTATAGGCAAGGAAGTAGTCAGGGTTAAGTTCGATCGCCCTCGTATAGTCGGCAATTGCGC
>Ga0316622_100001906_pt1 | contig 14081 bp, 13 predicted proteins | sample OWC_Aug_OW2_C1_D_FD_207646 | JGI IMG/M metagenome (GOLD analysis project Ga0316622, IMG submission 207646) | Wetland soil microbial communities from Old Woman Creek delta, Ohio, United States - OWC_Aug_OW2_C1_D5_C | ecosystem: Environmental > Terrestrial > Soil > Wetlands | place: USA: Ohio... | reverse complement strand
GGAGAATCCCGTCCGGCGTCCGGATGCGGACACTCGCGAGCGATCACGGAGCAGATCCGGAATCAGACCGGCGCAGCCGGGGCCCGGATCGGACCGGGTCGCCCGCCGTCTCGGCGCCGCCGCTCGTACCGCCGAAGAGCGGCCGCGACGATCTGTCGCGTGAACCCCTCGTGCCCGGCCGGGTCATGCGACAGGCACAGGTCGGCACTTCCCGGGTCCGTGGGCGGGTAGTACACGCCGCAGTTCGGGTTGATCTCCAGCATGAAGGGCGTGCCGTACGCATCGACGCGAATATCGCAGCGTCCGAAGCTCGCACCGTTCAGGGCGACGAAGAACCGGGCGGCGACGTCCCGCAGACTGGCATCGAGCGTCGGGTCGCTGACCGGGAACGACGACATCCGGTCGTAGTCGACCCATTTCAATTTGGCGTGCTTGAAGCTCTCCCCCTGCGGGAAGCGGTACTGGATCGGTGTGTAGGTGGTCGGGTGCTCCGGGTCGTCCGGGTTCTCCGCAACGAGGACGGTACACTCGATTCCGTCGACGAACTCCTCGATCAGCGCCGCCCCGTGCCGGCCCATGATCTTGCGCGCTTGCCGTCTGAGGCCCGCGGGCGTTCGGACCCGAGAGAGTCGGCTCAGGTTGACGCTCGAGTAGCTGCTGAAGTGCTTGACGAACAGCGGGAACCGCAGCGTGGCGGCGGCGCGTTCGACGTCCGCATCGTCCCGGGCGAGCACGTAGGCCGGCGTGGGGATCCCCTGGGCGAGGCAGGCCTGCTTCATGGCCTCCCGCGATGGCTCGTAGTACTCCGAGGTGGCGCCCGTGAACGCGACCCCCAGCCTCTCCAGGGTCTGCACCACCTCGATGCCCGGGGCGTCCTGATCCGCCGCGCCGTCGCAGAGGTTGAAGAACAGGTCGAAACCCTCGTGCACCCTGCGGGTGACCTGCTCCACCGACGTCGACTTCTTGAGCGTCGCCACGCGCCAGGTCGCTTCCGGCAGGAACGGCCGGGGATCGCACGGCCAGTCGTCCGCGGGAAACGGATCGGCGTCGAGATCCTGGCTCGTCAGTAGACAGATCCGCACTCGGCCAGCCACCTTGGGTTCGATCGAACGACTTCGCCGCGCTCCGCGCCCTACTTCGCCGCCTTCAGCGCACTTGGATCATGGCTGCACGTCGCCCGAACGTCGGGACAAGGGATTCTATTGGAACCACATGGGGCGAGGCAACGCCGAGAAGATCCGGACCCGCGAACCACCGCCGCAATCGCGTTCGGTCGGTGAAATCGGGTTCCGGGATCACGCGCTCAAGCAGAGGCAGTTGCTCCGCACTCGAGGGCGGGGTCCGGCAACCGGACCTCGTGTCACCCGGCCTCCCGGACCTCCCCCCGGCCCAAACCCATCCGATGCTGCATCGCCCTGCTCTGCAGGGATACGCCACGGCAGAACTCCAGAGACGTCAGGAGAGCCATGGGCGTCTCCTCTGAGGTTGCCGCGAGATTACTGCGCAGGTGCCGCTGCAGGAACAGGCGAGCGGATCGATGATCTATCCGTTTCTTCGCACACTCAGGAGTGGATCTCCACCACGTCCCCCTCCACGAGGACGTGGTCGCGCTGGACGGTCTGGCCCTCGAACGCGCTCGGCCCCCAGATGCGCGCGAACTTGAAGTGCTCGAGCAAGTCCTTGTGGATCCGCTCGGCCAGGCCGCCCACCGTGCTTCCGCGCGGGAGAGTGAAGGGCGCGTCGCGGTTCGGGGGCTTCCCCGGCTGCTTCGTGTAGACGCGCACGATCTCCGCGGCCTCGAAGGTCCTGCGCTTGAGCTCCTCGAGGCCGTGCCCGTTGACGCTCGAGACCGCGAGCGGGCGCCAGCCGGAATCCAGGAGCTCCTCCAGGGCCGGGAGATCCTCGAGAACACCGGGCCGGTCCGCGCCGCCGACCACGAGGATCGATTTCTTCCACACCTTCCCCGGCTCCTCCGGGGACGGCGCCGACACGCCGGCCGGCCACGTTCCGATCTTCTTGGCCTCGAGAAGCGCGCGCGTCTCCTGGAGCTGGTCCAGCGCGTTCTCCCCGCCCACCACGAGCCACACGAGGTCGGCGCGCCGCACCAGGTCGAAGACCCACGGCTCCACGTGCTCGCTCGAGATCGGGGGAAGGTCCACGAGCTGGAAGGCGATGTCCTCGAACGGCATCATCCCGGGACAAGGCTCGCGCGTGGCGAACGGATACGCGGCGATCTCGGGGCTCGCGTGGGTGAGACGCGCGAGCAGGGACGACTTGCCGGAATTCGGCGGGCCCGCGAGCGCGACCTGCGCGGCTCCCTCGGTGGGAACGATGTGACTGAAGCTCGCGCGGGCCGACTTCTTCGCCGGCTCCCTGCGCAGCTTGGCGATGCGCGCCTTGACCTCTCCCTGGAGGCCGTCCGTGCCCTTGTGCTTGGGCATGATGCGCAGCATCTCTTCGAGGGCGGCGATCTTCTCCGCGGTGGTCCTGGCGGCCCGGAACCGCTCCTCGGCCCTGTGGTAGTCGGGCGGAAGATTCGCGGGCATGCGGGGCGAGCTCAGGCGGGCTCGGGAGTCCGTCCCGAGCGCATCGGCACCAAGAGTCCGAGCACGTCCTCCAGGCGCAGCGGCTTCACCAGACACGCGTCGTAGGAATGGCCCGGTACGCGCTCGGGACTGAGGTCGGGCGCGGCGCCGGCGCTCGCCACCAGCACGAGCCTCGTGGACGGAGACGCCTCGCGGACCGCCGAGCACAGCCCGCCCGCGGTCTCCCTGCACAGGATCTCGTCCAGGAGCACGACGTCCGAGTGGATCTGCCGGACCAGCTCCAGGGCCTCCTCCGCCGTGCGTACGGTGAGCAGGCGGTACCCGTCGCGCCGCAAGCGCTCCCCGATCTCGGCGGACACGAACGGCTCCGGCTCCACGGCCAGGATCGTCATCTCGCGCGTGCCGCGGATGAGCTTGATGAGATTCTCGACATCCAGCGGCTTGCGCACGAAGGCGATCGCTCCCTCGTCGAGGCACTGGCGCCGGAGATGGTCCATGCTGTAGGCGCTCATCAGCACGACCTGCGCGTCCCGCCTCTTGCGGCGCAGGACGCGGAACGCCTCCATGCCGTCCATCCCGGGCATGCGGACGTCCATGAGCACCAGGTCGTACGGGCGCTTCTCGAACATCTTCACGGCCTTCTCTCCCGAGTCCGCCGTGGCCACCTCGAACCCCTCACCGCCGAGAATGTCGGCGAGGGTGGTCCGGAGGTTCTTCTCGTCGTCCACGATGAGGATGCTGGCAGCGTCCACGATTCCTCCCCGATGCGCGCCCTACGCCGGCTGGACCGGCAGCCGGATCCGGAACGTGGCCCCGCGCACGCTCGGGGCCAGCTCGATGGAGCCGCCGTGCCGCTCCAGGATCTGCCGGCAGATGGCCAGGCCCAGGCCGGTCCCCTTGGCCTTGGTGGTGAACAGCGGCTCGAAGACCTGCCGCCGGAGATGCGGCGGAATCCCCGGTCCGTCGTCCGCGACGTTGATGACGTCCGTGTCTCCCTCGTGCCACGCGCGCACCTTGATGCGTCCGCGGCCGTCCATGGCCTGCGTGGCGTTGATCAGCACGTTCGTCAGGACCTGCCCCAGCTGATCCGGGTCGGCGGACACGAAGAAGGGCTCGGATTCCAGCTCCACGTCCAGAAGGATCCCCTCGCGGCCCTCGACGTATCCCAGGGCGTCGTGCACCGCGCGCGCCACATCCACGGGCCTGCGCTCCGGCTCCTTGGTACGGCTCATGTCCATGAGATCGCTGACGATCCGGTCGGCCTGACGAACTTCCTGCTCGATGATGTCGAGGTACTCGGCGACCTTGGGATCCTCCGTGTTCGCGTGCCGCTTCAGGTAGTAGGCGGCGTTGCGCAGGGCCGCCAGCGGGTTGCGGATCTCGTGGGCGATGCTCACCGTCACCTGCCCGATCGTCGCCAGGCGCGTCTGACGGACCAGGTCTCCCTTGACCCGTTCGAGCTCCGCGTCCACGAGCTGCTTCTCCTGCTGCTGGTGGAGAAGGATCTGGCTCTGGGCCTGGCGGAACGCCTCCTCGGCCTTGCGCCGCTCGCTGGTCTCGAGCGCGAGCGACACGAACTCGGCGACGGACGCCGCGAACTCCTGCTCCTCGGGGGCCCATTCCCTGGCCGGTCCCACGTGCTCGTGGCAGACCACGCCGATCAGCGTCCCCGCACGCCGCAGCGGGGCGTCGAGCATCGCGCCGATCCCCAGGGGAGTGAGATACGCTTCCGAGAACTCGCGGGTGGCCGGATCGACGTGGGCGTCGTTCGCCGCGACCACGCGCCCGCGCGCCAGGGCGGCGAAGTAGCGAGGATAGTCGCTGGCGGACAGCTCCTGGCCGTTCGAGTGGACGCCGCGGCTGGCCTCGTAGAGATCCTCGCAGCGCAGCACCGAGCGATCCACGCTGAAGAACCAGACGCTCGTGCGCTCGACGCCCAGCGTCGCGGCGGCCTTCTCCGTGGCCACGTGCACGAAGGACCGGAGATCCTCACGCGCCAGCTCGTCGCTCTTGGCGAGCTCGGCCAGGACCGCGCCCTGCGCCCGCAGCCTCTGCTCCAGGGCTCTCTGTTCCCGGTCGGCGCGATGGCGCTCGATGGCGATTCCGGCCAGGTGGGCGGCGGCCTCGATCAGCTCCGCGTCGGCACGGCTGGGCCCGCGGGGCTTGCGGTAGTACATGGCGAAGGTCCCCAGCAGGCCCCCGCGCGGAGACAAGACCGGCTGGGACCAGCACGCCTTGAGCCCGTGCTTGAGCGCCACCTCCCGGTACTCCGCCCACAGCGGATCGCGGGCGATGTCCTCCACCACGACACGTCTGCGCCGCCAGGCGGCGGTTCCGCAGGAGCCCGCACGCGGCCCGATCTTCACGCCATCCACGGCCCGGTTGTACTCGTCGGGAAGGCGCGGCCCGGCCCCGTGGCGCAGCCGGTCGCCCTCGGCCAGGAGGACCGAGCCCAGCATCCCCGGGGAATACTCCTCGACCGTGCGGATCAGCTCGGACAGAACGTTCTCCAGTGGGCTCCCGGCGGCGAGCAGCGCGAGGACGCGGCCCTGGCCGGAGCGGATCCTGCGCACCCTGCGGATCGTGGTGGCGGTCGGCCCGCTGGGCACGGCGGGTTGCGCCAGGTCGGTGGGAAGGCCGCGGGACACGCGCTTGCGGCGCGCAGTTGCGAGCTTCTCCTGTGGTTTTCCCCGGCTCATGGCGTCCACCGGTCCAGGCACGATCACTCCCATGATAGCGCATGGGAGAAGCCCGACGGGCTCGTGTGTTGAGCGCCGGGATGCGCCGGGATGCGTCCCTCACCTCCAGCTTCGCGAACGGCCGAGGTGGAGGACGAAGGCCGTCCCCGCGAGCATCGGGAGCACGGCACACAGGGATGCGACGCGCACGCCGAAGGCGCTCCAGAGCGCGCCGAACAGCAGGCTGCTCAGGAGATCGCCGAGCCCGGTGACGACCGCGAGCAGCCCGAACCCGCTGCCGCGCAACCGGGAGGGGAGGAGGCTCGCCGCGATCGTGTCCTCGAGCGCCTCGTAGATCCCGACTCCGGTCCCGGCCAGGGCGAAGACGATCGCGAGCTCCGGCACTCCCCGGACGCCGAAGAGCAGGCCGGCGACGGCGGAGGCGGCGCACAGATACCCGCCCGCCAGCAGGAACGGGCGGCTTCCGCGGTCTGCGATCCAACCGCCCAAGTACGACCAGACGGCGTACAACGCGTTGTGCACGGCGTACAGCGCCACCGCGATCCCTGCTGCCCGGTCCGCTCCCACTTCCGGAGAGAGGACGGAGGCCGCGTACAGGATGAAGAACGTGTCCGCGAAATCTCCGAGGCCGAACAGTCCCACCGCGCCCAGGAACTCCCGGAATCCGGCGTCGAAGCCCGTGAAAGTGCGCAGGAACGGGGTCTCGATCGGCGCTCGATCGGTCTTCTCCCGCACGAGGAACACGATGGCCAGGGCGGCCAGGAGCGACGGTACCGCGGAGGCGAGGATCAGCGTGCGGTGCTCGAATCCGATCCCCAGCAGGGCGAACACCGCGAGAGGGGCAGCGATCGCGCCGGTCGTGTCCATGGCCCGCTCGAACCCGAACGCGCGCCCGTACTGGTCCGGCGCCACCGCGTCCGCCATGAGGGCCTTGCGCGCCGGGGTGCGGATTCCGCGGGAGATCCAGGCCAGGACCCGTCCCACGAGGACCGTGGGCCAGGCCGCCGCGGATGCGATCACGAGCGGGGAGACCGCCATGAAGCCGTACCCGCCGGCGCACAGCGGCTTCCTGCGCCGGAGCCGGTCGGCGAGCCAGCCTCCCCAGAGCTTGGCGACCGTGGAGAATCCGTCGGCGAACCCTTCGATGGCGCCCAGCGCGGCCGCGGCTCCGCCCATCGAGGCCAGGAAGACGGGGAGAAGGGCCGTCACCGTTTCGTGGCTCAGGTCGCTCAGCAGCGACGCCAGTCCCACCCCCAGCACCGTCCGGTTGAGCCAGCGGCGGCCATTCTTCACGCGGCCAGTCTACACGCCCCCCCCGACATGGAAGTCGCAGCGATCGTGCCGCTACAATGGGTGCGGAGCCGGGAGCGCAGCGGCCCGCGGAGTACATGGATGAAGTGGTCTTTCAAGCTGGGCGAGTTCGCTGGGATCGGAGTCTACGTCCACGCGACGTTCTTCCTGCTCATCGTCTGGCTCGTGGCCGCGTCCTGGCTCCACGGGCAGGGCGCGGCTGCCGCCGCGATCAGCGTGCTCTTCATGCTGGTGATCTTCGCCTGTGTCGTGCTCCACGAGTTCGGGCACGCCCTGGCCGCGAGGAAGTTCGGAATCAAGACGCGGGACATCACGCTGCTGCCGATCGGCGGCGTGGCTCGTCTCGAACGGATGCCGCGGGAGCCGCTGCAGGAACTGTGGGTGGCTCTGGCGGGACCGCTCGTGAATGTGGCCATCGCAGCGGGACTGTTCACCTGGCTCCTGTTCACCGCCGCCCTGGGACCGGGCCAGGGGATGAGCGTGACCGGGGGGCCGTTCCTCCTGCGCGTGCTCGCGGCGAACGTGTTCCTCGTGGTCTTCAACATGATCCCCGCCTTTCCGATGGACGGCGGTCGCGTGCTGCGGGCGCTCCTCGCGACCCGGCTCGACTACACCCGGGCGACGCAGATCGCCGCGGTGCTCGGGCAGGGGATCGCGCTTCTGTTCGGCTTCGCGGGGATCTTCGGCGGGAACCCGATGCTGCTCTTCATCGCGCTGTTCGTGTGGATCGGAGCCGAGCAGGAGTCGAGCCTGACCCAGATCCGCTCCGCGCTGGGCGGGATCCCCGTGGCCCGCGCCATGGTCACCGACTTCCGTACCGTTTCTCCGGACGATCCCCTCGAGCACGCCGTCGAGTTGATCCTCACCGGATCCCAGCAGGACTTTCCGGTGGTCTCCGCGGGCGCAGTCGTGGGGGTGCTGACCCGCACCGACCTGTTCCGAGCCCTCGCGAACCAGGGCGGGAACGCACGCGTGGAGGCGGTGATGAAGCGGGAATTCCAGGTCGTCGATCCCGCGGAGATGCTCGAGGGGGTCTTCGCCCGGCTCCAGGAATGCGAGTGCCGCACCCTGCCCGTGGTTCGCCAGGGCCGGCTGGAGGGGATCGTCACGATGGACAACGTGGGAGAGTTCCTCGCCATCCAAGCGGCCCTGGCGGGACGGAAGAGGGCCTGGGCGTAGACACCCCGCTCGTTCCCGTCCCGGATTCATGCTAGGGTCAACCGTCTCGACCGAATCTCCCGGAGGACCACCTGCCCATGACCATCGACGAGCTGATGCGGAACGCTTCGGTGGACAAGACCAAGGCCAACTGGCGTACTTCTCTCTCGCGGCCGCAGCCGGCGACCTTCGATGCGGCCAGGAGCTACTACGTTCGGATCGGCACCAACAAGGGAACGATCCGGATCCGCATGATGCCCGACCTCGCGCCGATGCACGTCACGAGCTTCCTGTACCTGGCGAAGCTCGGGTTCTACGACGGGTTGGCGTTCCATCGCGTGATCACCGGATTCATGGCCCAGGGCGGTTGCCCCCTCGGCACGGGGACGGGCGGACCCGGGTACAAGTTCGACGGCGAGTTCAAGTCCGGCGTGCGGCACGACCGCCCCGGACTGCTTTCGATGGCCAACGCCGGGCCGGGCACCGACGGGAGCCAGTTCTTCCTCACCTTCGTACCCACGCCGTGGCTCGACGGCAAGCACACGATCTTCGGCGAGGTGGTGGAGGGGATGGAGACCTTGAAGGCACTCGAGGCCAAGGGCTCGCGGAGCGGCCAGACGAGCGAGCCACTCACCATGACGGGCGTGACCGCGGAGATCGAGTAGAGCGCAGGCCATGCTTCCCGTCCCACAGCTCCTGCGCGGGGTTCCCATCTTCCGTGGGCTCGACGATGCCACCCTCGAGGAGATCCGCGCGCGCTGCCAGGAGAAGATCTACCGGCGCAACGAGGTGCTCTTCTTCGAGGGCGACGCTCCCAAGGCCTTCTTCCTCGTCCGGCAGGGGGCGCTGAAGATCTACAGGACCGGGGAGGGGGGACGGGAGCAGATCCTCGAGATCGAGGGGTCCGGCCATTCGGTGGCCGAGCTGCCACTGTTCGACGGGCTGCCCTATCCGGCCTCCTGCGCCGCCATGGAGGACTCCGTCGTCCTCGCCATCCCCGCGCGGGACTTCCATGCCCTCGTCGAGCGATTCCCGGCCTTGCCCCGGACGATCATTGCCGTTCTGTCCCAGCGGCTGCGGAGGATGGTGGCCCTGGTCCACGAGCTCTCCCTCGTGGACGTGCGCGGCCGCCTCGCCGATCTGCTTGTGGAGCTCGCCGGCGACCGTTCGGTGATCGAGCTTCCCGGGACGAACCAGGAGATCGCCGCGCGCATCGGGACCGTGCGCGAGATCGTCTCGCGCACCTTCAGCCGCATGATCCAGCAGGGTGCGATCCGGATCGAGGGGCGCAACGTCCACATCCTCGACCGCTCCCGGCTGAAGGCCTAAGGGGCCTTCAAAAAAAACGCCGGCGACCCCGCCCGCAGCGGAGGGCCTCGTGCGAGCGGGGCGCCGGCACCGGCCGAGTTTACGGCCGGCTTTTCGGGGGCTCAGGCCTGCGGCCCGGACCGGGCCGTCAGGCGAGCTTCACGATACAGTCGACGGGGCACACGGGGACGCACTTGCTTCCCCCCTCCTCGTCCTCGCACTCGGTGCACTTCTCGGCCTCGATGAGATAGTGCGGCTCGGCCTCGTGGATCGCATCCCGCGGGCACTCGTCGACACATGCATTGCAGTTGATGCATTCATCCGTGATCGTCATCGCCATTCGTCGGTTCCTCCGCGCCTACGGCTCTTGGGTTTCGGGGCGCCCGTTTCGTGCGCCCGGGTTTCTGTTCGAATCAGCGGCTCCTCGGGCCGGCTCCCGCCGGCTCCGCCTCCCTCGTCCGCTCTTCAGCGGGCCGGGGCGAGATCTGCTGCGCGTCGGCCACGGCCAGCGCGGTCAGGTTCACGATGTCCTGGATCTCGCTGCACTGGTGCAGGACCCCCACGGGCTTGCGCATCCCGACCAGGATCGGCCCGATGACCTCTGCGCCCCCCAGCCGGTGCAGAAGCTTGTACGCGGTATTGGCCGAGGTCAAGTCCGGAAACACCAGCACGTTCGCGTCGCCCTGGATCCGGGAGAACGGGAAGTGCTCCCGAGCGAGATCCGCGCAGACGGCCGTATCGGCCTGCATCTCGCCCTCCACGACGAGATCCGGCGCGCGCTCGCGCACGAGTCGCGTCGCCTTCTGGACCAGGTCCACGAGGCGGTGATCGACGCTCCCGAAGTTGGAGAACGAGAGCATCGCGACGCGCGGCTCGATGTCGAAGCGGCGCGCCACCTCGGCGGTCAGCAGGGCGGTCTCGGCGAGCCCCTCCGCATCGGGCTCGACGTTCACCGTGGCGTCGGCCAGGAAGAAGGTGCGGTTGCGGAACGTCAAGGCGAAGACCCCCACCACGCGCCGCACGTCCTCGCGGCTGCGCACGATCTGGAGCATGGGCCGGATCGTGTCCGGATAGTGCTGGGTGAGACCGGACACGAGCCCGTCAACGTCTCCCATGCGCACCATGAGGGCGCCGAAGACGTTGCGGTCCAGAACGAGCCTCGCTGCGTCCTCGCGGGTCACGCCCCGGCGCTGCCGGAGCGACCAGAGCGTGTCGATGTAACGCTCGAGTCCGGGCCACTGCGCGGGATCGACGGTCGTGATTCCGTCCAGCGCGATCCCTTCCTCCTGAGCGGCCTTGCGGATCCGCTCCTCGTTCCCCAGCAGCACGGGCCGCGCGATCCGCTCCTCGACGATCTCTGCGGCGGCGCGCAGGACCTTCGGATGATCCCCCTCGGGAAACGCGATGCTCCGGGGCTCGCGGCGGGCCTTGTGCCGGATCAGCCGGATCGCTTCCCGCGCGGGCCCGAGGCGGCATTCGAGCTGCTCCCGGTATTCCTCGAGATCCACGTGGGCGCGGGCGACCCCGCTCTCCATGGCGGCCTTGGCGACGGCGGTGGATTCCCAGAGCAGCACGCGAGGGTCGAACGGCTTGGGGATGATGTAGTCCGGCCCGAAGCGCAGGTGCGGGTCCCGGTACGCGCGCACGACGCTCTCCGGGACCGACTGCTTGGCCAGATCGGCGAGCGCGCGCACGGCGGCCAGCTTCATCTCCGTGTTGATCTTGCGGGCGTGGACGTCCAGCGCCCCACGGAAGATGAAGGGGAAGCCCAGGACGTTGTTGACCTGGTTCGGGAAGTCCGAGCGTCCCGTGGCCATGATCACATCCGAGCGGGCCGCCTTGGCGTCGGGATACGTGATCTCGGGGTCGGGGTTCGCCATGGCCAGGACGATGGGAGTCTGGTTCATGGACTGGACCATCTCCTTGGTGACGATATTCGGACCGGAGACCCCGATGAACACGTCGGAGCCCCGCATGGCTTCCGCGAGGGTGCGGCAGCGCTCGTCCGTGGCGAACTCCTCCTTGTACTGGTTCATGTTCTTCTCGCGACCCCGGTACACGACCCCCGCGGTGTCGCAGAGAACGATCTGCTCCCGCCGTACGCCCAGCGCCAAGAGGAGCCTGGCTCCCGCGATCGCGGCAGCCCCCGCGCCGCTCACGACGATGCGTACCCGGTCGAGGCTCTTCCCCGCCAGCTCCAGGGCGTTCAGGAGCGCGGCGCTGGAGATGATGGCGGTACCGTGCTGGTCGTCGTGGAACACGGGGATGCTCATGGACTCGATGAGCCGCTCCTCGATGCCGAAACAGGCGGGCGCCGCGATGTCTTCCAGGTTGATCCCGCCGAACGTCGGCTCGAGGAGCTTGACGGTCTGGACCACGAGGTCGGCATCCTTGGTGTCGATCTCCAGGTCGAATACGTCGATGTCCGCGAAGCGCTTGAACAGGACCGCCTTCCCCTCCATGACCGGTTTCCCGGCGAGGGCGCCGATGGAGCCGAGCCCCAGGACCGCGGTGCCGTTTGTGACCACCGCCACCAGGTTCCCCCGGGCGGTGTACTCGAAGGCAGCGGCAGGATCCTTCTCGATCACGCGGCAGGGCTCGGCCACGCCGGGTGTGTACGCCAGCGACAGGTCTCGCTGGGTGAGGCAGGGCTTGGTGGGAACGACCTCCACCTTTCCGGGACGTCCGGTCCGGTGGTAACGCAGCGCGTCGCTGTCGGTCTTCATGGTCGGGTCCTCTCCGTCGTTTCGCCGGTGGACCTCGGCTCCGGAGGCTCTCCGGCGGCCAGGCTCCGGCAGGAATCGGCGATCTCCAGCGCCACAACTTCTCCGAATCGCGCGGGCGCCTGGGCCTGATCGGCCACGAGCCAGCGCCCGTCCTTGTCGGCGAGAATCCCGGTCAACTCCAGCATCCCCCCCTTGCGGGTCGCCCAGGCCGTCGCCACGCGTTCCGCGAGCGGAGCGAGCCTCGCAAGGAACGCCCTCTCCACGCGCAGACAATGTTCGAGGGCAGGGTCGTTCAGGAGCTGCACGGCGTCTTTCAGCCGTCCCCCTTCGGCTCGCAGGAGCACCGCCACCAGCCCCTGCCCCACAACCGGCGTCACCTCTTCGGCCCGCAGGGGCTTTCCGTGGGAAGCCAGCGACGGGTCCGATTCGACGAGCTCCGCCGGGACGCAGGCGGCCCGCCACACTTCGTGTCGGAGACCGGCGGCGATCACCTCGCTGGGCGGGGAAAGCTCGACCCGGAGCGAGGAGAATCGGTGGCGGAGTTGAGCGCGGGCCACCGCGTCGCAGGTGACCACCCTGGCGTCCCGAGGGAGATCCTCGAGGCTTTCCTCGTGCAGCGACACGTACCAGTAGCGCGGATCCCGGCTCCGGACGATCGCCCCCACCTCGATCTCCCTGGGAAGCCCCTGCGGAAGCCGCGTCGCGGGGCACAGCGCTGCATCGATCTCCCCCTCGACGAGCTTCTTCTGGACACCCGCCAGCGGTTGTCCGGGGGTGTACCAGGGCTCCACGGTCACCACCACGGTCGCGGGAGGCGCGCTGCGACGCTCAAGCGCCCGGGCGACGCGAGCGAGCGGCGCCAGGGAACTCACCTCACCCACCGCGGCCAGGCGGAACTTGGAGCTCACGCGGCTTCCTCGAGGCGGAGCGGACCCGAGGACACACCCGCCACGCCTTCTCGCGCCGAAGTTGAGCACCATTCGTGCCACGGTGCCGCCGTGGATGGTCCCCTCGAGCGCGCTTCAGGACCGCACGCGCGCCACCTCGGCCGGGACCTGGAAGATGCTGGATCCGAGCTGCCGCAGCTTTTTGCGGCCGAGGTCCGGGCCAACGCAAGGGTTGCGCCCGAGCCCTCCTCAGTGCTTTGTCTCGAGTCCCGATCCGTCTCCCGGTCGGCGGCGGTCGATGACCAGGTCGGGATACTTGCGGCGGAACGACTCGGACACGTGGCAGTCGAAGCAGACCGCGCGGTGCGTCGAGAGCGTCTCGGGGATCTTCTCCGGGACGAGATGCTGCCAGTCGACGGTCGTCCCGTCGGGAGCCAAGAGCGCGGGCCGCCTCTGGATCCAATCGACCTGTCCCAGCTCCCTGCCGCACACCGCGCAGCTCTTGTCCGAATACCATAGCGTGAGAATCGTGCGCACGAGGCAGTCTTCCGGCGCGGCTTCGATCTGCCTCAGACACTCCTGGCCGCAGTTCTCCTTCTCCGGCCAGCGCGAGCAGTCCTTGAGCCGGACCGCGTGCTGTCCCAGGAGGCTCAGGGCTGCGGCGCGCGTCGCGTTCACCTCGACCGCCGCAGTCTCCTTGTTCTCGGGACAGGTCACCAGGCGCGTGCCCCGCATCTTCGCGTAGCTACGGCCCGCGAGGACCAACGCTCCCAGGACGACGACGGCGAGAAGGGCGATCGCGAAGGCGCTCATGGCACACCACCTCTCCTGCGAGAGATTCTAAGCGCAACCGAGGGTCGGGACCAGGAAGCGGCGAGTCCTCTCCCTGCACGGAAGGGCTTCATGTCAGAAGCTTGCGCCCCCGCGCAAAGGTCCGAAGCTCCTCGCGGAAATCGGGATGCGCGATGGCGATCAGCTGCTCCGCCCGCCGGCGCAGGCTCTTTCCGTAGAGATCCGCGATTCCGAACTCGGTCGCCACGAAATGAACGTCCGCCCGGGAAGTGACGACCCCGGCCCCCGGCGAGAGCGACGGGACGATCCGCGAGACGGTCCCCTGCCTGGCCGTCGCCGGTAGCGCGATGATCGGCTTCCCGCCTTCGGCCCGCGCGGCTCCCCGGATGAAGTCCACCTGGCCGCCGAACCCGCTGTAGATGTCGTGCCCCATGGAGTCCGAGCAGACCTGCCCCGAGAGGTCCACCTCGATCGCCGAATTGATCGCCACCATCCTGGCGTTCTGGGCAATGACGAACGGATCGTTCACGTATTCCGTGGGGTGCATCTCGATGATCGCGTTGTCGTGGACGAACTCGTAGAGCTCGCGCGAGCCCATGAGGAAGGAGCTCACGACCTTGCCGGGATGGAGAGTCTTGCGCTCGTTGTTGATGA
>Ga0316622_100001905_pt1 | contig 14086 bp, 11 predicted proteins | sample OWC_Aug_OW2_C1_D_FD_207646 | JGI IMG/M metagenome (GOLD analysis project Ga0316622, IMG submission 207646) | Wetland soil microbial communities from Old Woman Creek delta, Ohio, United States - OWC_Aug_OW2_C1_D5_C | ecosystem: Environmental > Terrestrial > Soil > Wetlands | place: USA: Ohio... | reverse complement strand
ATGCCGCTCGTTTTCGGAGGGCTAAGGATAGCCCTTCTGAAAACCCTCGCCAAATGCGAGAAGCTCAGGATCCAGGCGGTATCGGGGCGGCCTTTTCTTTGGTTGCTTTCTTTTGGCCGAGCAAAAGAAAGCAACTCGGCTGTCGGTCCGAGAACCGACTTTTAAATTGGCTTCGCGCAGCGTTTCGTCAATTTACGCCTCAGTTTGAATCGCACCCTGGCGGATCAGTTGGCGTCAAGATGCCTCCCGCTCCCTCTCAAATCGGCCAAACCGCAGCAGAATCGCCGGCAGTAGCAGCAGATTCAATATTGTCGATGACGCCAGGCCACCGATGATAATGGCCGCCATCGGCCCCATGATTTCCCGGCCTGGGTTGTCGCTGTCGAAGGCGATGGGCAACATCGCCAGCGCGGTAACCAGCGCCGTCATCAAAATGGACGGCAACCTTTCCTGAGCGCCGCGCAACGCGGTGGCCCGCGACCAGACCTGGCCTTCATGGGCTATCAGATGCCGGTAATGGGAAATCAGCATGATGCAGTTGCGCACCGTGATGCCAAACAGCGTGACGAAGCCGACGAAGGAGCCGACCGACAAGGGTGCATCGGTGATCACCACCGCAGCGATGCCGCCCAACAATGCAAACGGCAGGTTCAACAGCGTCAATGCCGTATGGCGGACGCTGCCGAGCGCTATATATATAAACAGCAGCACCCCGGCGCCGGCCAGCAAGGCATGCAGGATCAAGGCTTCGCGGGCCTTGGCCTGTTCCAGTGCCGCGCCTATGAATTCCGGATAACTGCCCTGGCTCCAGTCCAGGTCGTTGAGCACCTTCTGTTTCAGCTCGCGCATGAAGTCGTCCATGTCGCGTTCGTCGACGTCGCAGGTCACGGTCTGGGCGCGCTGAGCGCCTTGATGCAGGATGTTGTAGCGGCCTTCGCCATGGCGGATGTCGGCCACCTGTCCCAGCAATACCCGCTGACCTTCGGCATTTTTCAGAGGCAGTTGTTGCAGCGATTCGGTTTGGCTGCGCAATTCCGGCGCCAGGGCCACCGCGACGTTGAAAATCCGGTTACCCTGAATGTGCTTGCCGACGATGCGGCCTTCGTAAGCGGTTTGCAGCGCCGCCATCACCTGAGCCGGGCTGATGCCGCGAAACTTCAGCTGTTCCAGATTCAAAGCGACCTGCAACATGGCGGTGGCCGGCGGCGAACGCAGTTGCACGTCTTCGGCGCCGGCTATGCTCTTCATCAGTTGCGCCACAAGCTGCGCCTTGTCGTCCAGCGCCGCCAGGTCGTTACCGTAGATGTTCACCACCACTGGGGCGGTGTATCCGGAAATGGTTTCGTCCACCCGCTCGGTCAGGAAGGTATTGGCTTCGTAATTGATGCCGGGAAAGGCGTCCAGGATCTCGCGCAATTCGTCCAGCACGCTTTGCTGTTCGGCGCCGGAGGAAGGCTTGAGCCTCACCTCGTATTCGCTGTAATGGCTGCCGTAGGTATCGGCGCCTCGCTCCGCCCTGCCCGCCCACTGCGACACCGATTCGACGGCGTCTATGCCTAAAAACTGTTCGGTCAGCAAGCTGCCGACCCGGATCGACTCCAGCAGGGACGTGCCCGGCACGCTCGCGGTATGGACGATGAAATGGCCTTCGCGCAGTTCCGGCAGGAATTTATGGTCCACGCGCAGAAAGGCGGCGATGCCCAACAAACAAGCAAATAAACTGGCGATGGCGACCGCCTTGAAATGCCGCATCACCCATTGCAGTTGTCTGGCATAGAAAGGTTTGAGCCACTTGATCAGCGGCGGATCGATTTCCTCGGGCAAATCCCGGCGCAACAGCAGATGGCACAAGGCCGGCGTTAGGGTCAGCGCCACCAGCAGCGACATCAAAATCGCCAGAATATAGGAATAACCCAGCGGCGCGAACAAGCGCCCCGCCACGCCGCTCAGGGTCAATAACGGCACGAATACCAGTGCGACAATGAAACTGGCGTAAACCACCGAGCCGCGCACTTCCATGGACGCCTTATAAATCACACCAACGATGCTGTCCGGCTGGGACTTAAGCCGGTTTTCCCGCAAACGGCGGAAGATGTTTTCTGTGTCTATGATCGCGTCGTCCACCACCTCGCCCAAGGCTATCGCCAGCCCGCCCAGCACCATGATGTTGAGGTTGACGCCGTATTCCAAGAGCACGATCACCGCCGCCATCAGCGACAGCGGAATCGCCATCGCCGCGATGAAGGCGCTACGGAAGTTGAACAAAAACAGATACAGGATCAGCACCACGAAAAAGCCGCCGATCAGCAAATGTCCGGACAGGTTGCCGACCGAAGTCTCGATGTAGTCGGCCGGACGGAATAGATGCGGATAGAAACTTACATCCTGCTGTTTGAACAAGGGTTCGTATTCGGCCAGCACCGTTTCCACCGCACGGGACACCGACAAGGTGTTGGCGCCGTACTGGCCGATAATCATCATCACGATGCCGGGCTTGCCCATGATTTGCGCGGCGCTGATAGACGGCTCCGGCGCGTAGACGACGTCGGCGACATCGCCCAGGGTAATATTGCTGCCGTCCTGGCGTTTGACGACCAGGCTCTTGAATTGATCGGGACCTGCGGGCTGACCCAAGACCTGCAAGGTAAAACGCTGATTGCTGTTTTCGATGAAGCCGGCGCCGCTGATCTCGGCCGCGCCGGCCGTGGCATCGACGATGTCCCCCAGCGCCAGATCGAAGCGCTGCAAGGCCGCCGGTTTGACCTGTACCTGTAACTGCTGCACATCGCCGCCGAACACGTTGACGTCGGCCACTCCCGGAATCGCCAACAAACGCCGCACCAGCGTCCAGTCCACCAGGCTACGCAGTTCCATCAGGGATTTGCTGTCGGAACTCATGCCTATGGTCAGCACCGTCGCGGACGACGACGACAGAGGTACGGCGACCGGCATGCTGACACCCGCCGGCAGGCGCGGACTCAGCGTCGCCAGCCTTTCACTGACCAACTGCCGATTGCGGTAAATATCGCTGTCTTCGGCAAAGGTGGCGGTGATGATGGACAGTCCCTGAATCGACTCTGAGCGTAAATCCTTCAGGCCAATCAGGGGCCTGATGGTGGTTTCGATCGGTTGCGTGACCAGCACTTCCACCTGCTCGGCGGCCAAGCCCGGTGCTTCGGTCTGGATAATGACTCGCTTGGGCGCAAATTCCGGGAAAATATCCAAACCGGCGCCAACATATCGATAACTGCCGTAGCAAAGCAACAATATCGCCAATGCCGCGACGAGGCCGGAAAAACGGATGGAAAAGCGGACGAAAAGTGAGAGCATGAAAATAGGAAACGGATTTGGGACGCTTGCGATCTATCGAAGTCGGCAAAGGACGATCGAAAAAGACAAAACTGATGCCGGCCCTCGGCCAAGAGCCTCCGCGGCAAACTTAGCTCGGATTTTAAATCGCCATTAAATCCTTGATTTTCGGCTCCGGAAATCGATCAAGGTTCGCGTAACAGTCCTTCAACATTCGATATACACCCAGTATATCATGCCCAAGCAAAGGCAATTCGGCCCCGGTCCGAGCGGTTTCGGACCATTACGTTGAAAACGTTATGCGTTCTCCGAACACTACGTTACTAGTCCATCAACAGACGCTGATTCGTCCAGTTTAAGGAAACGCTGAATAAGTCCTTCGACAGGCTCATGACGAACGGTAATCAACGCGGTTTCCAGGGCGGATAAAAATCCACAGCCTGTGAACAGATTGCCTAGAAAATTCAGTCATAAACGCCTCCCCGTCATTTCTACTTCGCTTCCGGTCTCTACTGGTTTGGGCAAGATTGGGTTAACCAACGGAACATAAAGCCGTCAGTCAACCCAACGATTCAAAGTCGGCTTTTGCAACACCCGACCTTGGCGATGTTTCTAAACCAACTTGAGCGGGTTTATCCCGCTCAAGCATTCTCTTCAGGAACATCTGGCTTCGATCAAGCCAAAATCCCTAATTTACGGCGACCGGAGACCAATAACCCTACCAGTCCGCTACCAAACAGCCACACCGCGCCCGGCACGGGTACGGTCGATACCGCCGCGCATCCCGCTTCGGAACCAATACCCAAGCAGAAGCCACCCATGCGAGAGCCCGCCACACCACCTATCATTCCCTTGTTGGCCGTGGTCAGCAACAAATCGCCCGTCAGTTTCCAATTGTCGGCATCGGTGGCCGAAACATTCAGATTGGCAAGATAATAAGCCTCCATCAGCCAACCAATGTTATTGTCGAGATGCCAGCCGCTTAGATTATTGTTAAGACTGCGTTGACTCGCGCTGTAACTCAGCGAATAATCGCCGTAAACCATGCGCGAACCGGTAAACGGACCCGCACCAAGGGCTATTTTTTGCGCGCCGGTCATGCCCAACGTACCGGTGCCGGAATTGTCGCCAGTATTGAAGGCAAAGTCGGCACTAGTCGCTTTGACGTGGCGACCTACGGCTTGACCGACTGGGTCCGCACCAGTAGCGGTAATATCATGCACCAAGGGCGCAGAAGGTTGTTCGGTCATCCCACCACCGTTCACCATATCCGCTAAAGCAACAGAGGTGTAATTCGACTCGGCGGTATTGTAAAAATGGGCGGTATAAATGCCGGGGGTGGTGCTGTTACCACCTTGTAAGGCCGCAAAGGCTTCCCTGTCGAAATTGATGGTAAACGTGCCGATCCCGCTGGCGGCACTCAAGATTGTCGCGCTGGCACTGGTTGGCGCCAACAGACCGGTTAACGCGCCAAATATCATGGCTCCGGCTGTTGCCAATTTAAAATTATTGTTTTTCAATGGTTTCATGTTTTTCCTTAAATATATGTCTCGAAGTTTGAAGCAGATGCTTCGAGAAGAAATTCCAGCAAACACAAGGCCTCATTCCATTTTCATTTTTCATTCAAAGCCTTATAGCATTTAGCGGCAGCTATCCCTGCACTTCAATCTGTGTGAAATCCCATAATTCAAGTACTTATACGGCATTTGCCTCACTTAATACTGGCCGTGAAGAACAGCTTTCAACTTTTTTACTAATCATCGTGGATTTAACATCCATTAAAGCTATGCATGCTTTTATCATCAATAAGTTATAAAAATACTTCCGGAAGGTTTTAACGCTCTTTCGGTATAAAATTGGTAAAAATTCGGTGCACTTTCCCAGACTACGCGCTAATAATCAGGAAATAGCCCCACTACTGCTGATCCGAATTGACCCACAATTCGACTTTTTGCTGACGGTAGGGAAGCGTGAATGTTCCACATAAGCGGTAACCGGCCGGAAAGCGGGCTAATTGTTTCGGCATGCTAGGATCAAAACTGCCGGTGTCGAGGTCTATTCCGATTGCCGCCGACTGTAATGTCTCGGGCAATAGGCTATCCAATATCGGTTCGGTGGACAGCCTGTCCTGTAACAACGGAAAACCGGGCATAACAGTCTGAAGCATCAGCCCGATGCCGGGAATGTTATATAAACCAAGGAACGTCTGCCCAGGCTGAATGCCGCAAGAATCGGCCACCTGAATTAGTTTGATGTAGGCTTCCCGGCTTGCGCTATCCACCTTAAAGGTTCCGAGCGGTGGAATGGTGATAGCTTCCGACTGCTCCTGCAAAGGACGAAACAGGCGATAAGGCGCTCGAAAGCCGTTGGTCAACACCTGGGAAGTTACTGTCGTGATGAATAGCGCACCGATGAGTCCGGCCACGAAGCGATTCTCGGCAGGCAAAGGCAGGGCAAATGCCAACAAACCGACCAATACTCCCCAGGGGGCGAGCGAAAATAATATCTGGGTATGAAGCGCGTTGAAGGTGCCGATCGCGGTGCAGACGGGAAGCAGCGCAAGTGCACCGAGCACGCAAATAGCCTTTCGGTTTCGTATCCATATCCGTGCCGTGGCGAGTAAAATTAGAACCACGGCAACCAAAAGAGGCGCAGTCTGCTGTTCGTATCTATCCATACCGCCCAGCAGATAGCCATTCGTCAACACGATGTAGCCGAATATCGCCAAACCAATCAAAGCAATCCAAAAACGAGGCCGGACCGTGTGAATGCCAAACAGGACGAGCGGAATCCAAAAGTCAATGGCGATCAATCGGAAGAAGTCACCGGTTTGATTCAAGTAGCGGATTAGACGCTCCGAAAAGGTTTCGTTCGTCCCCAGCATATACACCACCGAGCCCAGCCGAAACTGGGCCAATGCTTCGCCGAAACTGCTCTGTACAAGGATGATTGTAACTATCGTAGCCATCATGCTGATCGTGATCAGCACTATCCGCAGCATTCGTTCGCGAAAGGAATCACCCAACACGGCCGCGATCACGCAGATTATGCCCCAGGCGATGGTTCCGGAAGAAAACTTAGCGAGAAATGCGACACCCAGGGCCACGCCCGCGAGCATATGAAAACCGTAAAAGCGTAAACTGCGGAGCGCGTTTGCCGTCAACGAAACGAGTCCCAGGCCCAGATAAGTGCCTGAAACCGCCAACAAGTTGTACGAGGGCGTAAAGGGCACGAAGGCGTGATAAAGGCTTGCGCCGGCCAGGCTGCAAGCCACGATCAACAACACCTGACGCTTGCGGCACGCTACCCCGACGCCAAAGGCACGAAACGAGTGTTCCAGCCCTAGCCCCAGCACAATGGACGAGAGTACCAAAATAGCCATGCCTATCGCGCGAAACCCGACCAAACTACCGCTCAGTTGCCAGAGCCCCGAGGTAAACCAGTGCATGGCTGTTGCCCAGAGCATGATGGCCTCGGGATGCATTGCGGTGGCTAGGTAATAAGATTCGTCCGTCAGGTCCAGACCTCGGTCCAGAGACCAGAGGCAATAAGCCAACAGGATCACGACACAGCTCAATATCCACAAGGTAATGATCGAATCGAATACACGTGTGAATTTTTGCATGCTGCCTAGCCTCCGTTGGCGTTGAATCAGAATATTGCCTATTGTCATCTAATACGCCATTGAATGAGTATTTTTGGATGGCTTCCGTCGAACGAGTACCAAGAGCTAACCTGAACAGTGCTTAGTTCGCCGCTAGACAATACTGGCCTCGGCTCTTAAGGTGTTTCTTGCCGCGGGGAGTCCTCCAAGATCATGTTCTTTCCAACGCCGCCAATAAAACCGACAAACTCTGTAACGATTCCCGCTTATCCGCCGTTTTCGATTCCAACTGCGCCCTGACGATGGCGCCATCGATCGCTGTTGCCGCGGCATATGCCAAGCGTTGGCGTGACTCGTTTTCCGGCAGCAAACCGGCGATCGTCCTTACCATATCTTGTTTGTGCATACTACAAATCTCGACTACGTCAGGCAAGACGCCGCCCAGTTCGGCAACCGCATTGATAAAGGCGCAGCCTCGATAAATCGGGTTGCAAAACCATTCTTCCAGCACCGGCACCAAGGGCATCAGACCGCCGCCCGGTTTGCCGCCGTGACGCTTAATCGCATCGACGAACCAATCCATCCAGCGCCGATGCCTATATTCAAGGAATGCCCGGATCAAGTCGTTCTTGCTGGGAAAGTGCCGATAAAAAGTCACCTTGGTCACGCCCGATTCGGCGATGACTTTATCGATGCCGGTCGCGCGGATACCGTCGCGATAAAACAAATCATGCGCGGTGAGCAATATTCTGTCTTTGGCGGGAAGATTCGAAAAATCAGTATTCGTGTCGTAACTCATGACTAGATTGTAGACAATTCTGTCTACTACTGCTACCCTTAGCCTTCATGTAGACAATTCTGTCTACCTGTCTAATCAACTAATTGGAGCCGACATCATGGAAACAAAACCACCCTTACCACCATTTACACCCGAGACCGCCGCGCAAAAGGTGCGGATGGCCGAAGACGCCTGGAATAGTCGCGACCCGGATCGTGTCGTCCAGGTGTATACCGATAATACACAGTGGCGTAATCGCGCCGAGTTTCCGGTCGGACGCGAACAAGTCCGCGCCTTCCTGCAGCGCAAGTGGGCCAGGGAACTCGACTACCGGCTGATCAAGGAATTATGGGCAACTGCCGGCAACCGTATCGCGGTGCGCTTCGCTTACGAGTGGCATGACGACGCCAACCAATGGTTTCGCAGCTATGGCAACGAGAACTGGGAATTCAACGAGTTCGGCCTGATGCGGCGCCGCTTCGCCAGCATCAATGATTTGCCGATCAAGATTGAAGATAGATTATTTCATTGGGAATTGGGCCGTCGGCCGGACGATCATCCCGGTCTGAGCGATCTGGGATTATAAGATTTTGCCATCTCTAATCGATGGTCATGATTTTTCCCAAATTGATGAATCGATACGCCCGCAACACAGGTTTCGAATCAAAAAAAACGTTTCGATTGAGGCTGCTTTTTGACTAATAAAAAAACCTCACTCTTCGTCAAATATTGTGATTTAATGAGAACCATTATTAATTACCTTGTAGTAACAGCATGTCGACTCCTCTCAAAACGCTGGCGGCTGGCGACTCAGGCCGCATCATTGGTTTTGATCAATCCGGTGGCGTTTACCGCAAAAAATTATTGGCCATGGGTTTGACACCCGGCACCGAATTCAGCATCACCCGTTTCGCGCCCATGGGTGATCCAGTGGAGATCAAAATACGCGGCTTTTCATTGTCGTTACGCAAGAATGAAGCCTCGGTATTATTGATCGAGAAACTATGAGCATAGCGTTCACCGTCGGCGTCGTCGGCAATCCCAATTGCGGCAAGACTACGTTGTTCAACGCCCTGACCGGGTCCCGGCAGCACGTCGGCAACTGGCCCGGCGTGACCGTGGAAAAAAAAACCGGTGAATATTCATTTCATGGTAGCCGCATCGCCTTAGTCGACCTACCCGGCACTTATTCGCTTGAGGCCGACGACGACAGCATTTCCCTGGATGAAAAAGTCGCCCGCGATTACGTCGCCTCAAGACGAGCCAATCTGGTGATCAACATCATCGATGCCTCCAATATCGAACGTAATCTGTATCTGACTACGCAATTGATCGAGATGCGGGTACCGATGATCGTGGTGCTCAACATGATGGATGCGGTCAAAAAACGCGGCATCAAGATCGATGTCGACATGCTGGCAAAACGTCTGGCTTGCCCCGTGGTGGCGGTCACCGCTGCTACCGGCATGGGTATGAAGGAATTAAAGGAAACCATCAACAAAGCTTGCATCGATGCGCCCGTTCCATCGTTGACGGTGCCTTACCACCCCGAGATCGAAAACGCCGTTATCGAGTTACAAAATCAGTTTCCCCTGCATGAAAAAAGCCTGGATTGCGATGACCGCTGGCTGGCTCTAAGGTTATTGGAAAACGACACGCTGGCGAAACAGATTGCCGATCCGGCATTGCGAGTTGCCGCGGACAAATTGCGGCAATCGATTGAAGCGAACACCAACGATGAAATCGACATTCTGGCGGCCGACGCCCGTTACGGACTGGTCAACGAACTGGTGAAAGCCGCGGTATGCAAGCTCAACGAAGTGTCGAGAAATACCACCGATAAAATCGACAGCATCGTATTGAACCGTTTTCTGGGTATCCCGATTTTCTTATTGGTGATGTATGCCATGTTCATGTTCACCATTAATATCGGCAGTGCCTTCGTCGATTTCTTCGACAAGGCGGTCGGCGCCCTATTGGTCGATGGTCTGAACGCATGGCTGACCGGCATGCAATGGCCGGATTGGCTGGTGGTATTGATCAGCAACGGCATCGGCGGCGGCATCCAAGTAGTAGCCACCTTCATCCCCATCGTCGGCTTCCTGTTCATTTTCTTGTCGATGTTGGAGGATTCCGGCTACATGTCCCGAGCGGCCTTCGTGATGGACCGTTTCATGTGCATCATCGGCCTGCCCGGCAAGTCCTTCGTGCCGATGATCGTCGGTTTCGGCTGTAACGTGCCGGCTATTATTGCCAGCCGCACCCTCGACAATCAGCGCGACCGGATTCTGACCAACCTGATGAATCCCTTCATGTCCTGCGGCGCGCGCCTACCGGTATATGCGCTGTTCGCCGCCGCGTTTTTCCCGGTCGGAGGGCAAAATCTGGTGTTCGGGCTGTATTTATTCGGCATCGTCGTGGCGGTATTGACGGGCCTGATCATGCGCCATACTCTACTTAAAGGCGCACCGACCCCATTCTTGATGGAACTGCCCGCCTATCATCTGCCGACCTTGCAAGGCATTTACACCAAGACTTGGGAAAGATTAAAAACTTTCATCTTCAACGCCGGAAAATTGATTGTACCCATGGTGCTGGTGCTGAACGTGCTGAACTCCTGGGGCACCGACGGCAGTTTCGGAAGGGAAAACAGCGACCAATCGGTGCTGAGCGAAATCGGCCGTTCCTTGACGCCCATGTTCAAGCCCATGGGCATAGCGCATGATAACTGGCCGGCGACGGTAGGCATTTTTACCGGGGTACTGGCCAAGGAAGCCGTGGTCGGCACGCTCGACGCACTATACAGCCAAATGGCGGCTTCACCCTCGACCGATGAAGAAAAAGCTTTTGATTTAACCGCGGCATTGCTGGAGGCTTGTCAGACTGTCCCCGACAATTTACGGGCGATCGCCGATAAAATATTGGACCCCTTGGGTCTCGGGCTCGGCGACCTGTCCGATCAGACGGCGATAGCCGAGCAACAAAAGGTCAAAGTCGATACTTTTGCCGTGATGCAAACCCATTTCGATGGCCAGATCGGCGCCTTCGCTTATTTGCTGTTTATCCTGCTTTACGCGCCATGTGTCGCGGCGACGGCGGCCATTTATAAGGAAACCAATGCGGGATGGGCGGCATTCACGGTGTGCTGGACCACGTTCGTCGCTTATCTGACCGCCACGTTGTTCTATCAGGGCATGACTTATCTGCAACACCCCGGCACGACAATAGGCTGGATAGCCGGACTGACCGCGCTGTTTGCGATGATATTATCGAGTCTGCGCTTTTTTGGTATGAAGCAAACCGGCACCACCAGAGGCGTGATGCAATGATACTCGCCGATTTACGCAGTTATTTGCAAGATAAGCACCGGGTGACGTTGAACGACCTGGTTATACACTTTCAGATGGATGCCGATGCCTTGCGCGGCATGCTGGCGAAGTGGATCAGCAAGGGTAAGGTCAGGCAGTCACCCATGACGGGCGCGGCTTGCGGAACCACTTGCTGCAAATGCGATCCGTCGTTGACGGAAATTTATGAATGGATTGATTGACCGCCTTCAGCCGGCTATTTCTCGGCCAGCCAAGCTTGCAAGGCTTCAACGATTTCCTGAGCCTGTTTCTCGCTAGAAATATTGAATTTCGATTTTTGCTGATATTCGCCGTTGCGTTTCTGGTAACGGCGGATGGTAAACCTGTCCTGGCTATATTGCTCCTTGCTGGGCTCCCAATCCTGATAACGGTAAATCACCGTGGCCCAGGCTCCCTTGCTCAGGACTTTTTTATCCAGTTCCTTGACGGTTTCGATGCCTCCGTCTTCGTAACGGACGGTTAATTCTTCTACGGTTTCAGCCATAACGCCCTCAAAGCGATCTTAAAAACGGCGGCAGTCTATCATACCCAGCGACCGCCAAACGCTGTTATTGCGTAATGAACTCGCCAAAAGCACGACTGCCCTCCCCCGTGCCTATGGTATTGACGACTTTTAAGGTCTTGGCATCGATCACCGAGACATTGTTATCGAACCAGTTGGCCACATAAACGTGGCTGTCGTCGGGATGGCTGCTGATGCCTTCCGGCTTATCGCCGACCGCTATCACCGCTACCTGTTTCAGCGTGACGGTATCGATCACCGAGACGGTACTATCATCCTGATTGGTCACGAACAGCAGGCTGTCGTTCAAGGCCAACGCCACCGCGTAAGGTCTGGCGCCCACCTTGACCGTAGCCAGACGCTTCAGGCGCTGGGCATCCAGTATCGTCACATCGTCGCTCTCGACGTTGGCGGTGTAAATCCGCTTGCCTTTGCTATCCACCGCGATACCGAAAGGATGCGCGCCGACCTTGGTGGTGTTTCTGATGGTCAATTTGTTCAAATCGATTTGCGAGATGGAATCGTCTATCCGGTTGGCCACATAAAGCCAGCGATTGTCCGGGCTGACAGTCATGCCGGAGGGCGACTTGCCGACGGTAATGGTCTTGATCTTGTCAAAGGTTTTCGCGTCGAAAACGGCCACCGAGTTTTCATACCAATCAGCCACGAAAACGTGTTCGCCGCTCTTGTCGGCGGCGATTCCCAAGGAGGCACCGCCGACCTTGACGGTGCGCAAGGATTTAAGCTTGTCGCTATCCAGCACCGCGAAACCGCCGCCTTCCGGCGTGCTGATATACACCTGTTTCAATGCGCGATTAACGGCCACGCCGGCCGGTTTTCCTTCAACCTTAAGCGTTTCTATAACCCGCTGGTTTTGGGTATCGATCACCGATACCGAGTTATCCAGTTGATTGGTGATGAAGGCACGGGATTGGGCATAAGCGGTGCATTCATAAAGATTCAGAATCAATAAAGCGCAAACTAAGGGTTTCGACATGTGCGGACGAAGGGTTGGCGAACAGCAGGAAAGGCGGTTCCCATGCCAAAACGATGGGAACCTGGAGCAGCGGATTTTTAATTATCGTTTGATATCGATATGAACGGAAGGCGTGGCACCCGGCGCGACTTTTTTCGCCAAAGCTTCCAGACCGGATTTCAATACATCGGTCACTGCTTTGTCGGCGGCTTCTTCGTTCAGTTCAGCCGGTGGGTTGTTGTTGACATAGGCGCGGTAATAAGTCGCTACCCATTCCACTTCTGCTTTGCCACCTTTGTCTTCAACGGAAATGTCACCGGCATAGTTGCCAACCGGCAATACAGGAATCGCTTCATCCTGGCCGGCGTGTTTGATAGTACCGGTCGAACTCATGTCGGTGATTTTGTATTTGTAGCTCATTTTAGCCGCGTCATAGGCTTTCAATTCTTCGGTGATGGTGCCGTTAGACAGCGTCAAGGTGCGGACCGCGCCTTTGTTGTTGGTACCGTCGCCTTTCACGCTTTTGATAGCCGGATGCCAAGACATGTCATCGTAGTTTTTGATCACTTCCCAAACTTTTGCGGCGGGCGCGTCGATGGTCACGGTAGCGGTCATTTTTGCTCTGACCGGGCCATGGGCGTTAGCCATGCCGGCAAACAAAAATAAAGCAGCTGAAACAAATAGCGAGGTTTTTTTCATAACACTTTCCTATCAGGGTCACATAAAATGGAAGCGGCGATTATAAAATAAAATCCCGCCTCGAGTATCCGCAAAAGTATTTTTACGGAAATTTTCCCTGCCCCATGCCCAATGATTTGATGACTGAAGCGACTTTTTTCTGGCACGACTACGAGACTTTCGGCATAGACCCACAACGCGACAGAGCCTGCCAATTCGCCGGTATCCGCACCGACTACGATTTCAACGTGATCGGTGACCCCATCATGGTTTACTGCAAGCCGGCCGACGACTACCTACCGCACCCCGAGGCCTGTCTGATTACCGGCATCACCCCGCAGCTGGCCGCGGAAAAAGGCGTTTGCGAAGCCGAGTTTACCCGCATCATTCATGAGGAACTGGCGCGCCCAGGCACCTGCGCGTTGGGTTACAACAGCCTGCGTTTCGATGACGAAGTCACACGAAACCTGCTCTACCGTAATTTCTACGATCCATACGGCCGGGAATGGCAGAACAACAACTCACGCTGGGATCTGATCGACGTGGCAAGAGCGGCCCGCGCCCTGAGGCCGGACGGCATAGTCTGGCCGGTCAACGCCGAAGGTGTCCCTAGTTTTAGACTGGAAGAACTGACTCGGGCCAACGACATATCTCACGAGGCCGCGCATGACGCGCTGTCCGACGTCTACGCGACGATTGCCGTCGCCCGTTTGATCCGGGATCGCCAACCCAAGCTATATCAATATCTACTCGAACATCGCTCGAAACAGGCCGTGCAAAAATTATTGCAACTGGGCAGCTTCACGCCTTTGGTTCATGTTTCCGGCCGCTTCCCGGCCCGTAAAAACAGCCTGGCTATCGTGCTGCCGCT
>Ga0316622_100001904_pt1 | contig 14087 bp, 11 predicted proteins | sample OWC_Aug_OW2_C1_D_FD_207646 | JGI IMG/M metagenome (GOLD analysis project Ga0316622, IMG submission 207646) | Wetland soil microbial communities from Old Woman Creek delta, Ohio, United States - OWC_Aug_OW2_C1_D5_C | ecosystem: Environmental > Terrestrial > Soil > Wetlands | place: USA: Ohio... | reverse complement strand
GATCATGTTGCAGCCGAAGATGAACAGCCCGACCGTGCCGATGACCGGCAGGTATCTCCGGCCCTTCGGGCCGACGGAGTCGACGACCAGGCCCTCGAAGAGCTGGACGATCATCTCGACGACGGTCTGGCGGCGGCCGGGCACGAGGGTCAGCCGGCGCGAGGAAAGCCCCAGGACGAGGGCCAGGACGACGGCGACGATGAGGACCATGACCAGGTAGTCGGGGACGACGTGGAGCGGGTCGTGGACCTCGACGCCGGCCAGGCCGAGGACCGCGGCGACGGGCGGTCCGAAGACCCGGTTGAAGGCCTCGACGACCCAGAGGCTGTGTTCTAGTCCTTCCATGTCTTCATGAGAAGAAGGGCCCGAACGCCTTCCACGAGCGAAACCAGGACGATCATGGAGAAGCCCGCTCCGAAGGCGAGGATCTTCTTCGGAAAGAGGAGGATTATAAGGAAAAAGACGGCGCAAATCAACACCAGGCGGAGCGCGTAGAGGACGACCCCGGAGCGCAGGGCCCCCCGGCGGCCGCGGTCGAGGACCTTGGACAGGGACCGTTTGAGCGTCGTGAAGCCGAGGGCGGCCAGCGCCCCGCCGGCGAAGAAGAGCAGGCCCGTCAGGGGGTCGAAGAGGAAGGCGGCCGGGACGGCCAGCGCGGCCGCGGCGGCCAGGACCTCGAGGGGGATGCGGAGGAGGAGGCGGTCCTCGTAGGCGTCGGTCCGTTCGCGCTCCATGACGGGGGTAGTATAGCACGTTCCCCGGGCCCGCCGGTAGGACGCCCGGTCGCTTGACATCCCCGGGCCCATCTCTGAGAATAAGCCCATGTCGCGGGGATGCGATGGGCGTTAGGCCGGGGAAGCCGGACCTGCGGACCCTGGCCGAGCTGGGCTCGATCGGCCTGATCCTGCCGTCCTCCATCGCCGTCGGGCTATTCTGCGGCTACTGGCTCGACCGCTGGCTCGGCACGGCCCCTTGGCTGCTCCTCGTCTTCACCTTGCTCGGGGTCGCCTCGGGCCTCCTCAGCCTGTCGCGGGCGCTGAGGAAGTACCTGAAGGACGAACCGCCCGAGGCCTGACGGCCGATCCGCGCCCGTTTGATTCTCCCGGGTCCGTGTGTTAAATATCAAGCGATGGAGTCTTTGTGCCGGCTTGCGGTCGAACGGCGCCTGCGGGCCGGGGCTTCGTTGGCCGGGCTGGTCTTCGCGGCGGTCCTCGGGGCCCAGACCCCGGCGGGCCCCCCTCCCGGCGCGGCCGTCGCCCCCCCGGACGAGGTCAGGATCGTGGCCCGGACCCAGGAGCACGCCCGGGACCGGATCTTCGCCGCCGGCGACGTCGAGGTCCACTACCGGGACCTCCGGCTCTTCGCCGACCGGGTCGAATACAACACGGCCACGAAAGACATCCTGGCCGAGGGCAACGTCGTCGCCCAATACGCGGGCGAGGTCATCCGGGCCGAGCGCGTCCTGGCCAACCTCGAGACCGGCCGGGCCCGGGTCGAGAAGGCCTCCGGCATCGTCCAGCCGACCATCCTCTTCGACGCCGAAGCGGTCGAGCGCAAGGAGGCGGACCTCTTCAGCCTGAGCCGGGCCCGGGTCACGCCCTGCACCCAGCCGAACCCCCGCTGGAGCTTCGGACTGTCCCGGGCCAACCTGAAAAAGGACGACTACCTGGAGATGTGGGACGCCGTCCTGCGGATCAAGAGCGTCCCGGTCCTTTACCTGCCCTACCTGCGCTATCCCCTCCGCGAGAGGGCCACCGGTTTCCTCCTGCCGCGCTTCGGCCTCTCCGGCCCCAAGGGCGTTTCCCTCTCGCAGAGCTTCTATTGGGCCATCGCCCCGAACATGGACGCCACCGTCGGGTTCGACCTGTACCCTTCGCGGGGCCTGGGAGCCGGCCTGGAGTACCGCTACCTCTTCCCCGGGGGGACGAAAGGCGGCCTCAACGCCTATTATTTCATCTACAAGAGGGACGCCCTGGGGGCCAAGCCCGGCAATTCCTCCATCGTCCGGCTCGATCACACCCAAGCCCTTCCCCTCGGCTTCACCCTCGTGGCCAACCTCGACTACCAGACCTCTTACGGCTTTCTCAGGGAATTCGACAACGACTTCCAGAGGGCCCTCGTCTATAACCGGACCTCCCAGGTCTACCTGTCGCGGTCCTGGCGCGGCTTCAGCCTGAGCGCCCGGGCCTCGCGTTTCGAGACCTACTTCTCGGAGATCGACGACGCCAACGTCACGGCCTCCCTGCCGCAGGTCACCTTCAACGTTTTCAAGACCAAGGTCTTCCCGCGGCTTCCCCTGTTCTTCTCCCTGAACACGTCCCTCAACCGCTGGCAGTACGGCTGGAAGTCCCAGTTCGAGGCCGGGACCGAGCGGCGCTCGACCCGCCTGTCCGTCAGCCCGACCCTGAGCGTGCCCTTCTCCTCGGTGCCGTGGCTCACGGCCGCGGCCTCCGTCACGGCCAACCTCAACGCCTACGGGGAGAGCCTCGACCCCGACACGGGCGAGGTCGTCGATGAGCCGCTCCTGACCCGCAACTTCGTCCTCGGCCTCGAGGTCACCGGACCGGTCCTGACCCGCGTCTTTTACGGCCGGGACGGGCGGGCCCGGCTCAAGAACGTCATCGAACCCCACGTCCAATACACCTACGACAGCCCGGTCGACCAGGCCGGCCGGGTCGTGACCACGTACGGGTATTTCCGCTATCACCAGATGACCTACGGACTGACCAGCCGCTTCCTCTTCAAGGCCGGGGACCGGGCCGTCGAGGTCTTCGCCCTGGACCTGGCCCAGACCCATTACCTCTCGCCCGAGGAAGGCCCCCTGTCGCTCTTCCCCGTCGACGGGAAGGCGCCGCGGTTCTCCGAGGTCACGGCGACGCTTCGTTTCTATCCCCAGTCCGAATTCAGCTTCGACGCCGCGGCCGCCTACAACCCCTATTACGACAGCCTGTCGAGCCTGAGGCTCAGCGCCACCGCCGGGGCCAAAGCGGCCGGGAACTTCATCACCCTGACCTGGCTGACCAGCCGGAACTCCTGGGTGGCGGGGATCGACCCCGCCCTGATCGCCCTCTACGACCGCGACCAGGTCGGCGCCTTCGGCGGCGTCCGCCTGCCGGGCCTATCGCTCGACCTCCAGCTCGAAGCCGACTACAATATCGAACGGAGGAAACTCCTTTACACCGGCGCCCAGGCGACCTTCCATTACCAGTGCCTCGACGTCCTGGTCGACGTCCGGGTCTTTTACTACCGCGAGCGGCCGGACACCCAGGTCCGGCTCTCGCTGGGGCTGGGGTCGATCGGCCGGACCCTGGATTTCCTGGGCGGCTTCGGCTTTTGAGGACGAAAGGACGACCATGAGCACGGAACGGAGCCTCGACGGCAAGACCCTTCTCATCACGGGCGGGGCGGGTTTCATCGGCAGCCACTTCATCCGCGGCCTGCTCCGCCGCCATCCGGAGGTCCGCGTCATCAACCTCGACAAGCTGACCTACGCCGGGAACCTCGACAACCTGCGCGACATCCGGGAAGACCCGCGCTACGCGTTCGTCCTGGGCGACATCCGGGACAAGGCCGTGGTCCGGCGCCTCCTGGCCCGCGTCCAGGCGGTCGTCCATTTCGCCGCCGAGACCCATGTCGACCGCTCGATCTACGACGCCGGCGAGTTCGTCCTGTCCAACGTCCACGGCACCTACACGCTCCTCGACGCCCTGCGGTCCTTCCCGGCCGTCGAGGCCTTCGTCCACATTTCGACCGACGAGGTCTACGGCAGCCGGCCGGGCCGGGCCGCCCGGGAGACCGACCCCTTCCAACCCTCCTCGCCGTACGCGGCCACCAAGGCCGCCGGGGACCACTTGGCCCGGGCCTACCACGCGACCTACGGCCTGCCGACGATCGTCGTCCGCCCCAGCAACACCTTCGGCCCCGGCCAGTTCCCGGAGAAGCTCATCCCGTTCTTCCTGACCAACGCCCTCGAGGGCAAAACCATCCCGCTCTTCGGCGACGGACTGAACGTCAGGGATTGGCTCTACGTCGACGACCACTGCCTGGCCGTCGAAACGGTCCTCCTCAAGGGCCGGACCGGTTGCGCCTACAACGTCGGCGGGGGGGTCGAGCTGACCAACCTGGACGTGGCCAAGCGCATCCTGGCCGCGCTCGACGCCTCCCGGGAGCTCATCCAATTCGTCCCCGACCGGCCCGGCCACGACCGCCGCTACGCCATGGACTCGGGGCTCGTCCGGGCCCTGGGCTGGGAGCCCGAGGTCCCCTTCGCCGAGGGGCTCAAGCGGACGGTCCGCTGGTACGCGGCCAACCGGAGCTGGTGGCGGAAGGTCCGGACGCGCTCTCTCTGAGGCGGCCGGATCAGATGTTGAGCTCGAGCTGGCCGTCGTGGGCCAGCTTGCGGTCGGCCTCGATGTCCTCGAGCAGGTCCGGGGTGATGTCGCCCGTCGGGTAGACGCCGTCGAAGCAGGCGGCGCAGAAGTTCTTGATCTTCGGGTTCTCCAGCTGGACGGCCTTCTTCAAGGCCTCGAGCGACTGGTAGATGACCTTGTCGGCGCCGATCTTGCGGGCCACGGCGGCCTCGTCGGCGTCCTGGGCGACGAACTCGGTCTTGGTCTGCATGTCGATGCCGTAGACGCAGGGATAGCGCAGGGGCGGCGAGTAGGAGGCGAAATAGACCTTCTTGGCCCCGGCCTCGCGGATCATCTCGATGATGGCCTTGGAGGTGTTGCCGCGGACGATGCTGTCGTCGACGAGCAGGACCTTCTTGCCCTTGATCTCCGAGGCGATGGGGTTGAGCTTCTGGCGGACCGAGCTCTTCCGCTGCTCGTCGGCCGGCATGATGAAGGTCCGGCCGATGTAGCGGTTCTTGACCAGGGCCTCGCTGTACTTCAGGTTGAGCTTGCGGGCGATCTCGATGGCCGCATCGCGGGCCGAGTCGGGCACGGGCACGACGACGTCGATGGCCAGCTTGCGCCGGCGGATCTCCCCGGCCAGGGCGCGGCCCAGGTTGACCCGGCATTTGTAGACGTTGGCCTTGTCGATGAACGTGTCGGGCCGGGCGAAGTAGACCCATTCGAACAGGCACGGAGATAGGCAGCCCTTGCGGATGCGCTTGCGGTGGAGCGTCCGGTTCTTGTCGATGAAGACGGCCTCGCCCGCCTCCACGTCCTTGATCTCGCCGAAGTTCATGATGTTGAGGCTGACCGTCTCGGAGGCGAAGGCGTAGGCGGGCAGGAGGCCGTCGCGGCGGACGCCGTAGACGAGCGGCTTGATGCCGTAGGGGTCGCGGAAGGCCACCAGGCCCTGGGCGGCGATGTAGGCGACCACGGAGTAGCTGCCCCGGACTTTCTTGAAGACGGCCTCGACGGCCCGGAAGATGTGGGCCGGCTCGAGGGCCTTGGTCCGCTCGTGGGCCAGGGACTCGGCGAAAAGGTTGAGGATGATCTCGAGGTCGCAGTCGGAGTTGAGGAGGCGGTGCTGGTCCTCGTAGAGCTCGTCGCGGAGCTCGCGGTAGTTGGCCACGTTGCCGTTGTGGGCCATGATGATGCCGAAGGGCGAATTGACCTGGAAGGGCTGGGCGTCCTCGTCGCCGCCGCCGCCGATCGTCGGGTAGCGGGTGTGGCCGACGCCGACCGGGCCGCGGAGGTGTTCGACGGCCTCGGGGGTGAAGATGTCGTGGACGAGGCCGTTGCCCTTTTTCGTATGGAAGCGGCCGTCGTAGGTGATGACGCCGGCCGAGTCCTGGCCGCGGTGCTGGATCGCCAGGAGGCCCTGGTAGAGGTCCCGGATGACGGGGCCGTTGCCCCATATGCCGATGACGCCGCACATGGTCAGGCCTTGACCGGCCGGCCCGGTTCGACGGCGGCCTCGTCGATGATCATGACCGGGATGTCGTCCTTGATGGGGTAGACGCGGTGGCAGGAGACGCACTTCAGGCCTTTCTCGTCGGCCGTGAGCTTGACCTCGGTCTTGCACAACGGGCAGGCCAGGATGGCCAGGAGCTGGGCGCTGATGGGCATGAAGATCTCCTTCCCCAGCATAGCTGGGAGGCCCGCCCGCGTCAAGCCGTCCGGCGGACTGGACATTGCGCCGGCCCGGGACGGGGAATATAATGGGTCCCGACGGGGACGCACCCGCGGCGAGGAGGTCGGCCGTGCTCTATTTCGCCTACGCTTCCAACCTCAACCAGGCCCAGATGGAGAGGCGCTGCCCGGGCAGCCGCTTCCTCCGGACGGCCCGGCTCGAGGGGCATCGCTTCGTCTATGACGGATACTCGGTGGCCTGGGACGGGGCCGTCGGGAACATCGTCAGGTCCGAGGCCGAGGGGGTCTGGGGGGCGCTCTTCAACATCTCCGAGACCGACCGGCTGGCGCTCGACGAGTTCGAGGGCTATCCGAAGGCCTACGACCGGACCGAGGTCGAGGTCAAGGACAAGGACGGCCAGGCCTGCCTGGCGCTGGCCTACTTCCGGACCGGGCGGGCCCTGGGCAAGCCGCACCCCGATTATGAGAAGGTCGTGCTCGCGGGGGCCAAGGAGCGCGGGCTGCCGGAGGATTACATCGACCGCTACCTCCGGGTCGCCCGGATCTGACGCGGGGCGCGGACGGGCCGGGGCTCAGAACCGGAAGCGGAACCCGGCCCGGACGGACGTCCCCGAAAGGTTGACCTCGGCCAGGCGGGAACCGGCGACACCCGGCTCGGCCGGCGGGGACTCGCGGACGGCGAGCAGGGGATAGACGCGCGCGTCCGCGCCTTCCATCCGGACCAGATAGAGCGAGCCCTCCTCGGACAAGGAGCCCGGGAGCGAGTTCCGGTATTGGCCCGTCCCCGTGAAGCCGGTCAAACTGGCGATGCGGAAACCCGCTTCGACGAAGAAGGAAGTCCTTTCGCCGACTTTCCAATCGCCGCCGAAGGCCGCCTCGGCGCCGAAACGGTTGGCCTTGGCCGCGCCCTTCCACTCCTCCCAGGCCTCTTCCTGCTCCAGCCGATAGAAGTATTCCGCCGTGACGAAATAGACCCCGGCCGCCCCGCGGATGTAGAAGCCCCGGCCCGGATAGAAGCGGACGCCGAGCTTGACCGGGACGGCGCTCACCAGGGGCCGGGTCTCGAGGACCTCCGCGTACGTCCCGTCGGTGAAGCCGACCCGGCTGCGGTTCCCGCCGCGGAGGTAGTCGGCGCTCACGCCGACGGCCAGCCAGCGGGACGCCCGGTAGGACAGCTCGACGCCGGCGACGGCGACCATGTGCAGCGCCCCGACCGTGTCCGACGCGGGCAGGCCGAGGAAGGCGGAGCGGAGGTCGGCGAAGCCGCGGGTCCCGTCGTTGAGGTCCCGGGGGGCGGTCCAGCCGGCTCCCGCCGAGCCGGAGAACTCGAGACGGGACGCGACCGGCGGGAACGCTTCCGCCCGGCGCGCCGCGGGGGGCCGCTCGCCGCCGGCCGGGGCCCGGGCCGGGGTCCGCTCGACGGGGGCGGGCGCCGCCCCCTGGCCGACGACCTCGACCAGGCTCTCGTGGATGTAGCCGCCGATGACGCCGCCGTCCTCCAGGGTGTAGCGGACGAAGAACCATTCGCCCTCTTTCCGGTCGGCCTCGAGGACGGTCCCCTCGGGGATCTGCTGGACGATGCCGCTGCCGATGTCCGGCTTTTCCCGGAGATTGGCCTGTTCGGCCGTGACCTTGACCTTGATGGTCCGTCCGGCCGTCGCCTGGGCCCGGAGGCCGAGCGCGGCCCCCAGGACGATGACGGACATCAGGGACAGTACGGCGGTCGTTTTGCGCATGGCAGGTTCACCCTGCTTGGATTATAGACGACTCGCCGCCCCGGGACAAGCCGCGCGGCCGGGCCTGCCCCCGGGGCCGGGAGCAAGGGACGTTCGCGCACGGGGACGTCTGGGGCCGGCGCCCCCGTGCGCGGGACGTGAGAGAGGCGGGGCCGGTCAGAACCGGTACCCAACGCTCAGGCCGATTAGGTTGTCCTTGAACACCTCTTCCGTGCTCGTGAGGAGATAGGCCGTCACGTTGAAGTGGTTGCCCCGATAGCCCAAGTTGATCTTGGGCAGGAGGTCGCCGGTTTCCGTCTCGCCGCCCCAGAACATGACCGGGAGAACGACGCCGGCACCGACGAAGAATCCGCTCTTGGCCGTGAAGTTGAGGATGATCCCCGGGTAAAGCAGGAACGGATCGAAACTGAAGCTGTCGTCGGTGATGACCATGACCTCGGGGCTGATCATGAAGGCCGGAGAGACGTGAATGTCGACCTGCGGGGCGAACGTGAATAGGACGTCCGAGAACGAGCCATAAGAACCCAGGTCGGTCATCGCGCCCAAGTTCAAGCTGAACTCGACCTTCTTGCCCTGGGCGAACGCCTGCCCGGCGCCCAACCCGACCACCAGAACCGCCGCCAATAAGACCGAAAAGACCTTTTTCATAAGGTCCTCCTTGAATGGAATGTTAGCCCGGCTCCACCGGGCAGTCCCATAATGGGCGCGGCGGGCCTCCGAGTTGTCAGGGAATTGTCAATAAGGGGTCAAGATTCCCTGGAGCGAGGCCGGCCGCCGGGGGCCTATTCGTACTCGGCCCAGTGCTTGATCCTGAGGTCGGCGGGCTTTTTCGCGGCCAGGGCCTGGACGAACAGGTCGGCGGCCTGGAGGTTGGTCAGCGTGGGGATCGAGAAATCGACCGCCAGTCGCCTCAGCCGGTAGGCCGAGTTGAACTCGACCCTTTTGGCCGGGTTGGGGACGGAGATGACCAGGTCGATCTTCCGGCCGGCGATGTAGTCCCGGATGTTCGGCCGGCGTTTCTCGTGGACCTTGAACAGCCGCGTGTTGGCGATCCCGTTGGCCTTGAGATAGGCCGAGGTCTTCTCGGTGGCGAAGATCCGGTAGCCCAGGGCGGCCAAGGTCCGGGCGGAGCCGAGGAAGCGGGACTTGGACTCCTCGCCGCCGATCGTCAGGAGGATGTTCTTCCGGGGCAGCATGAATCCGGTCGACAGGATGGCCTTGAGGTAGGCCTCGTGGACATCCTCTCCCAGGCAGGCGACCTCGCCCGTCGAGGCCATCTCGACGCCAAGGACGGGGTCGGCCCCCTTGAGCCGGGAGAACGAGAACTGCGGGGCCTTGACCCCGACATAATTGAGGTCGAGGGTCGTCTTGTTGTTGCGGACCGGCTCGCCCATGACCGCGGCCACGGCCAGCTCGACGAAGTTCGTCCGGGCCACCTTGCTGACGAAGGGGAAGGAGCGCGAGGCCCGGAGGTTGCACTCGATGACCTTGATGGCGTTGTCCTTGGCGATGAACTGGATGTTGAACGGCCCGGTGATCTCCAGGGCCCGGGCGATCTCCCGGCCGATCTCGCGGATGCGCCGGATCGTCTCGATGTAGAGCTTCTGGGGCGGCAGGACCATGGTCGCGTCGCCGGAGTGGACGCCGGCGTTCTCGACGTGCTCGATGATGGCCGAGGCGACGACCCGGCCGCGGTCGGCCACGGCGTCGAGCTCGATCTCCTTGGCGTTCTCGATGAACTTCGAGATGACGACAGGGTACTCCGGCGAGACCCGTGAGGCCTTCTGCAGGTAGCGGTCGAGGTAGGCCTCGTTGAAGACGATGCTCATGGCCGCGCCGCTCAGGACGTAGGAGGGCCGGATGAGGACCGGGTAGCCGATGGCCCGGGCGAAACGCTTGGCCTCGGCGACGCTGCGGAGCTCGCGCCACGCCGGCTGGTCGACGCCGATATCGTCGAGGAGCCTCGAGAACTTGAACCGGTTCTCGGCCCGGTCGATGCTGGCCGGCGGCGTCCCCAGGACGTTGATGCCCGCCTCGTGACAGCGCAGGGCGATGTTGTTCGGGATCTGGCCGCCCATGGACATCAGGACGCCGAGAGGCTTCTCTTTCTCGTAGACGTCGAGGACGCGCTCGAAACTGAGCTCGTCGAAATAGAGCCGGTCGCAGATGTCGTAGTCGGTCGAGACCGTTTCCGGGTTGTAGTTGACCATGATCGTCGCGTAGCCCATCTTTTTCAGGGCCTGGGCGGCGTTGACGCAGCACCAGTCGAACTCGACCGACGAGCCGATGCTGTAGGAGCCCGAGCCGAGGACCATGACCTTGCCCTTCGTCCCCCGGCCGTTGCGGAAGGGGACGTCGTCCTCGCGGCCGTTGTAGGTCACGTAGAGGTAGTTCGTCAGGGCGGGGTACTCGGCGGCCAGGGTGTCGATCTGCTTGACGGCCGGGACGAGCCTGGCCTCTTTGCGCCGAGCCCGCACGCGAAGCTCCGTCGACCCCGTGAGCAAGGCGATCTGTTTGTCCGAGAAGCCTTTTTCCTTGGCCTCGCGGAGGAGGTCCGGCGGCACGGCGCCCAGCCGGCGGCCCCGGAGGCGGGCCTCGCAGTCGACGACGTTCTTGATCTTGTGGAGGAACCAGCGGTCGATCCGGGTCAGGGCGTGGATGCGGTCGACCGAGAAGCCCTTCTTGAGGGCCTCGGCGATGCCGAAGAGGCGCTCGTCGGTCGGCTGGCGGAGCTCCTTCTCGAGGCTCCGGAAGGAGTAGTTCTCGTTGGCCACCAGGCCGTAGACGCCGACCTGGAGCATCCGGGCCGCCTTCTGGATGGCCTCCTCGAAGGACCGGCCGACGGCCATGACCTCGCCGACCGACTTCATCTCCGAGCCGATCTTCTTCGAGACCCGGCCGAACTTCTTGAGGTCCCAGCGCGGGATCTTGACCACGAGGTAGTCGAGGGCCGGCTCGAAGCAGGCCGAGGTGACCTTGGTGATCGAGTTGGGGAGCTCGGGGAGCGTGTGGCCGAGGGCGAGTTTCGCGGCGATGAAGGCCAAGGGGTATCCGGTGGCCTTGCTGGCCAGGGCGGAGCTCCGCGACAGCCGGGCGTTGACCTCGATGATCCGGTAATCGCCGTCGCGGGGGTTGAGGGCGTACTGGATGTTGCACTCGCCGACGATGCCGAGGCGGCGGATGGCCCGGATGGCGATGGCCCGAAGGCGGTGATATTCCTCGTTGGTCAGCGTCTGCGACGGGGCGATGACGATGCTCTCGCCCGTGTGGATGCCCATCGGGTCGAAGTTCTCCATGTTGCAGACGGTGACGCAGTTGTCGGCCCGGTCGCGGACGACCTCGTACTCGATCTCCTTCCAGCCGTCGAGGTACTCCTCGATCAAGATCTGCGGCGCGGCGGTGAAGGCCCGGCGCAGGGCCTCCCGGAGCTCGCGCGGCGTGTAGGCGATGCCGCTGCCCTTGCCGCCGAGGGCGTAGGCGACCCGGGCCATGACCGGGTAGCCGACGGCCTCGGCCGCCCGCAGCCCGGCCTCGACCGTCCGGACGGCGACGCCCCGGGGCGTCTTGAGGCCCGCCTCGGCCAGGGCCCTGTTGAAGAGCTTGCGGTCCTCGGTCTTCTCGATGGCCTCCATGGGCGTCCCCAGCACCGGCAGGCCGGCCCGGGCCAGGACGCCGCTCTTCCACAGGGAGACGCCGCAGTTGAGGGCCGTCTGGCCGCCGAAGGCCAGCAGGAGGCCCTGCGGCCGCTCCCGGGCGATGACCTTCTCGACGAATTGCGGCGTCACCGGCAGGAAATAGACCCGGTCGGCCATCCCCTCCGAGGTCTGGATGGTGGCGATGTTCGGGTTGATGAGGACGACCTCGAGCCCCTCCTCCTTGAGGGCCTTGATGGCCTGGCTGCCGGAGTAGTCGAACTCGCCGGCCTCGCCGATCTTGAGGGCCCCGCTGCCGAGGAGGAGGACCTTTTTCGGCTTCTTCATCCGGCCGCCTCGAGGAACTCGTCGAACAGGAACTCGGTGTCCGTCGGGCCCGGGCAGGCCTCGGGGTGGAACTGGACGCCGAAGGCCGGCAGGCGGAGATGGCGGATGCCCTCGTTCGTCCCGTCGTTGGCGTTCCGGAACCAGGGCGCCCAGCCGCGCGGCAGGCTGGCGGTGTCGACGGCGAAGCCGTGGTTCTGGCTGGTGATGTAGCAGCGCTTCGTCCCCTCTTCGAGGCAGGGCTGGTTCTGGCTCCGGTGCCCGAACTTGAGCTTGTAGGTGCCGCCCCCGGCGGCCAGGGCCAGCAGCTGGTTCCCCAGGCAGATGCCGAACAGGGGCACGCGCTCGGCCAGGAGCCTGCGGACGGCGGCGACCGCGGCCGCCGCCCTCCGGGGGTCGCCCGGGCCGTTGGAAACGACGACGCCGCGCGGCGCGAAGTCCAGGATGCGGGCGGCGTCCGTGTCGGCCGGGACGCGGACGACGGCCACGCCTCTCCGGACGAGGGCCCGGATGATGCCCTGCTTGACGCCGCAGTCGATGAGCACGACGGTCCTCCGGGCCCGGGGGTTGACGATGCGGATCTCCGGCGTCGAGACCTCGGCCACCAGGTCCCGGGCGTTGGGGTCGGGCGCCGAGCGGGCCTCGCGCTTCAGGCGGGCGGCGTTGAGCGGGCCGTCGCCGACGGCCAGGAGGCCGGGCATGACGCCGTGGACGCGGAGCTTCTTGGTCAGGGCCCGGGTGTCGACGCCGGCGATGCCCGGCACGCCCTGCTCCCGGAGCCAGTCGTCGAGCGTCTTGACGGACGTCGCGTGGGACGGCCGGGCGCAGAGCTCGGAGACGACGTAGCCGGCGATCCGGGGCCGGTCCGACTCGAAACGGGCCGGGTCGACGCCGTAGTTGCCGATGAGCGGGTAGGTCTGGCAGAGGATCTGGCCGTGATAGGACGGGTCGGTGATGGACTCCGGGTAGCCGACGATGCCCGTATTGAAAACGACTTCCCCCCCGGACTTGGCGCTCGCGCCGAACCCTACGCCCTCGAGGACGGTCCCGTCCGCCAGGGCCAGAACTGCTTGGCGAATGAGGTCAGCCTCCGTTCCATTTTCGCGGAGTATAGCACATCCCGCGGCGGGCCTCAACACCCCGGGAGGAGGCCATCTCACCCCTTGAATCATCCTCGCGGAGCATGGTATTTTCATCGGGGGAGAGGAGAATGGGTCCCGATCCTACGGGACGAGGTGCGCCTCATGACAGCGGACGGCGGAGAGACGACGCGGACGGCGGCGGCGGAGCCCGCCCGGCCTTCCGCCGGGCCGCCCCTTCCGGCCGACAAGGACGAGCTCATCCGGTCCATGACCCGGGCCATGCGCGTGGCCTTCAAGATGGCCTCGATGTACAACGCCGAGCACCCGGCCTTCAAGAGCAGCGTCAACGAGCTCATGGCCCTGCTCGAGGCCCTCTTCATCCACATCAGCCCCATCGTCATCGGCTTCTCGCCCCATGCCCTGCTCATCGACGGCCGCTTCTGGGAGGGCGAGCGGACGTACCGGGACCTGGCCCAGGTCTTCCACTTCCGCAAGATCAAGCGCCTCGAGATCCGGCCGGGCCTGCCCCACGCCGAGTTCATGCGCTTCGCCTCCAAGATCATGCTGCCCGTCAAGTTGTTCATCAAGGAGGGCGGGGCCCAGGCCATCGTCAAGCGGGAGAACATCATCCACATCGCCGTCGACACCCTCGACTATTCCGTCCTCCTCCAGGGAGAGGGCGAGGAGATCAAGGACATCTGGCCCTACCTCCTCATGGAGGCCGTCGAGGAGAAGGACGACGGCAAGCTCGATCAGCTGGCCGGCAGCTTCGGCAAGGTCGTCGGCAAGTTCAACACCGAGGACCTCATCCAGAACGAGGAGCTGCACAAGAACTTCGCCAAGTTCTTCCAGTACCTCAAGACCACCTCCGAGGAGAAGCACCGGACCTGCGCCAAGCAGCTCCTCAAGACCATCGTCTCGGCCCGCAAGACCCCGACCGAGGCCAAGTTCGAGAACCTCAAGCTCCTCATCGCCGACCTGAGCGAGCAGGACCTGGCCTCGACGCTCTGGGAGGAGATCATCGGCAACGACAAGTTCGACTCGCTCAGCTTCAGCATCTTCTCCCGGATCATCGACAAGGAGCGGCACAAGAAGATCACGACCTCGCTCCATGCCCTCTTCCACACCGACGACCCCCAGAACCGGAGGGCCGAGACGGAGTCGAAGATCCGCGTCCTGCTCTCGGGCGTCTCCTCCCAGCTCCACTCCGAGATCTACCGCCAGACCCTGTCGAACCTCCTGAACGAG
>Ga0316622_100001903_pt1 | contig 14091 bp, 5 predicted proteins | sample OWC_Aug_OW2_C1_D_FD_207646 | JGI IMG/M metagenome (GOLD analysis project Ga0316622, IMG submission 207646) | Wetland soil microbial communities from Old Woman Creek delta, Ohio, United States - OWC_Aug_OW2_C1_D5_C | ecosystem: Environmental > Terrestrial > Soil > Wetlands | place: USA: Ohio... | reverse complement strand
TCATCTGCCGGGAGGACGGCAGGCCGTTCGTGGTCTCCTGAGGCATCAGGCCTGCTGACCTATCGGGTATTCTTGGGTACGTGCGAAAATACACGCGGCCCTTTCCGGCCGGCCGTCGCATCTATTGTCTCGAAAAGGCTCTTCAGATATATACGTCGCGTTCACATCGAACCGACTCTCGGGATCCAGGGCCGTTCTCCCGGTCGTAGGGGGGTGGGTCGTCGGCAGGTGAGGATGCTTTAATCTCCGAGAGGCACATGGAAGACACGGAGAGCCGCATGAACCGACGCTTGAACATCGCCATCGTGGGGATGGGGTGCTTCTTCCCCGGCGCGCATTCCCTCGACGAGTACTGGCGCAACATCCTCTCCGGCAGGACCTTTTTCTCGGAGGTTCCCAAGGACAGGTGGAACTTCGACAGGTTCTGGTCGCCCAACCAGTCCCTTAGCAACAAGACCTATTCGAAGCTGGGCGCGTTCATCCAGGACTTCAAGTTCCCCTACTCCGACTACAGGCTCCCGCCCAACCTCTGGAAGGGCTGCGACATCACCCAGCTGGTCACCCTGGAAGCGGCGAAGCAGGCAATCAAGGACGCCGGCCTCGCGCCCAGGGACGAGAGGCTGACGCAGGCGATCACGGTGCTCGGGATGAGCGGCGTGGACGAGTGGGTCCGCCTCGCCGTGTATCCGGGAAGGCTGGATTTCCTCGAGGACCTCGTGCCGAAGCTACTGGCGCGCGGCGTGGACCCCTCCCTCGTGCGGGAGCTCGCGGAGGAGATCGGACGCGTCGTCGACGAGGCGGGCTACCACTACGAGCACACCACGGCGGCGGTGGGAGCAATCCCGAGCTCGGTCTCCAACAGGATCGCCCAGGTCTTCGGGATCCGCGGCTTCAACATGACCGTGGACGCGGCCTGCGCCTCCAGCGTCACGGCCATCCAGGTCGCCTGCGACGCGCTGATGGCCGGCGACACGAGGATCGCGGTGACCGGCGGCGCGGACATGACGATCAATCCGCCGATATACATCGGCTTCGCCCGTGTCGGTGGCCTCAGCCAGAGCGGCCACTCGAATCCCTTCGATGCCAGCGCCGACGGGCTGATCATCGGCGAAGGCGTCGGCGTCCTGGTCCTCAAGCGGCTCGAGGACGCCCTCGAGGACGGCGACAGGATCCACGCCGTGATCCAGGGCATCGGATCGACAAGCGACGGTGCCGGCAACGCCATCTACGCGCCGTCGGCCGAGGGACGGGCCGAGTGCATGAGGCTCAGCCTCGAGTGCGCCGGGCGAGACCCCCGCGACGTCCAGTACATCGAGGCCCACGCCACGTCGACGATCGTGGGAGACGGCAACGAGTACGACGCCATGGGCATCGCGTACGGCCAGCACGCGGATCCAGACCGGCCGATCGTCCTGGGAAGCGTCAAGTCCCAGATCGGCCACCTCAAGGCCGCGGCCGGCGCAGCCGGTCTCATCAAGACCGTTCTGGCGATGGAGAACCACACCCTGCCCCACATGCCCCGGTTCCGGAATCTGACAGGGGAAGCCACGTACGGCGGCAGCGGCCTCCGCATCCCGACCGAGCCGTCGCCCTGGCAGCCCGGGCGAGACGGCATGAGGGTCGCCGGAGTAACCGCCAGCGGCTTCGGTGGAATAAACTACCATGTCATCATCGAGCAGGGAGACGAGTACAAAGCTCCTCCTCCGCGCGAGCCCATAGACCGGGACATGGCCATCGTTGGCATCGCGTGCCGGACGCCGGGCGCCGCCGACAGCGATGAGTTCATGGGGCACCTGCTTCGCGGCGATGAGCTCTTCACACCCGTGGACTACGCGAAGCTCGGATGGCACGCGCACCGCGACGTCCCAAAGAGCGAACGGATCAGCGTCAAGCGCATCGGCCAGCTCGAGGACTGGGAGCCCGACCTGGTGCGCTACAGGATCTTCCCGAACGCCCGATCGCAGATCGCCGAGGCCCAGCTGCTGGGCCTCGAGCTGGCGGACGAGCTGATGGAATCCATGGGCATCGACCGGCTCGCCCCCAAGAGGATGGCCGTCAGCATCGGCTCGATGCACCACGACCACCTGAGCAACATCATGATGTGCATGCTGGACGATGTCTACCGGGAGGCTACCCGCTCCTGTGCGTCCTTCCAGAAGATGCCCGAGCAGCTCAGGGAGGAAGCCCTCGAGGATGCCGTCAAGTCCTTCACCGGACGCTTCCCGCCGAGCACGGAGCACACGCTGCCGGGCTGGATGACCAACTGCCTCAGCGGCAGGATCGCCAACGTCTTCAACCTTCAAGGACCCAACTTCATCGTCGACACCGCGTGCTCCTCCGGCGTGGCCGCGTTCTTGCCCGCCGTGTACGAGCTCGCCTTCGGAAGGTCGCCCATCGCCATCGCCGGCGGCCTCAACCGCTCGCACAACGACATCACCGCCATCGGCGTGACAAGCCTGGGCGCAGTGAGCGAGGACGTGGCCAGGCCGTTCGACGTGAAGGGACACGGCTTCCTCATGAGCGAGGGGGGCGTGCTCTATCTCCTCAAGAGGCTCGCGGATGCGAGGCGCGACGGCAACACCGTGCTCGGAGTCGTAAAGGGCATCTCCGGCTCGAGCGAGGCGGACTCCAAGACCATGGTCGCGCCCACGCCCGCAGCGATCGAGAGGGCGATGCACAAGGCCGTGGAGCAGGCTGGCGTCGACAGGGACGAGATCGGCGTGGTCGACGTGCACGGCTCCGCGAACTACGTCTCCGACGTCTCGGAGATCCAGGCCCTGGCGGGGGAGCTCCGCCCGGCCTCCAACGGCCGGACCCTGCTCGTGACCGCGGCGAAGTCTCACGTCGGCCACATGTGGGGAGGAAGCGGTGCGACCTCCACGCTCAGCGTGATCGGATCGCTCAACGGAAAGCGGGTTCCCGGGATACGCAACCTGACGGAGCCCCTTGCCGAGTGCATCGAACTCGAGGATCGCGTCCGTCCGGTCCAGCAGACCACGGATCTGCCCGCCTGGGCGAGGTGGGGAGCCGTGCAGTCCATCGGGCTGGGAGGCGCGAACTACGCGATGATCGTGGGACCCGGCGACCTGAGGACCACGATCCCGCCCAGGCCACCCGTGCCATCCGACAGGGAGGGTGCCTCCGCGGCAGCGCGGCCCCGCCCGGCCTCGGCACCATCGGCCGGCGCCGCGCCAGCGGCGATCTCCGATACCGCACCGACGACGGCATCCCCCCAGGTCGTGGACCGGAAAAGCACGCCCCCTGCGGGATCCTTCCCCGATCTCCTGACCGTCGAGTCACCGGACATGGAGGGAATCCGCAGGCTTGTCGTCCAGGCGGCCAAGAAGCCGGAGCCCGACTCGGTCATCTCGGACGTGCTCGACGGCGGGCTGCGCTTGTCGCTGACGTACTCATCGCAGGAGGACCTCGAGAAGAAGGTCGAGGCGTTCGTCAAGGTGCTCGACGGGCACTTGGATCCGCGGCCTCTCGAGGGACTCGGAGTGCACACATCCTGGTCAGGTCCCGAGCCAATGGACGCGGCAATGCCCGCCAGGCTCGCTTTCTGCTTCCCGGGGCAGGGGACCCAGTACCTCGGGATGGGGCAATGCCTGTACGACCGGTATCCGATCTTCCGCCGGACCATGGAGGAGGTCGATGGCCTGGCCAGGCAGAGGTTCGGCTACAGGCTGATAGAGCACCTCTACTCCGATCCCGACGACAGCGATGCCAGGAAGCACATGGGGACGCTCGTGGGTGTCCAGACATCCGTGTTCGCCGTCGAGCTGGCCATAGCCCGGCTCCTGGAATCCATGGGTGTCACGCCCAGCGTGCTACTCGGGCAGAGCTTCGGGGAGTTCATCGCGCTCACGTTTGCAAGGGTATGGGACCTGCCGACCGGATACGCGGCCGTGGCGGCACGCATCGAGGCGGCCGAGATATCCAGGAGCTTCGGCGATCTCGGCATGATGAGCCTGATCTGCGACGAGGAGAAACGCAGGGCCATCCTTGCGAGCGCCGGAAGCGAGGTGGAGCTCACCAACATCAACTCGCCGACGCAGTCCATCCTCTCGGGTCCGAGGAAAGCCCTGGAGTCGGCTCAGGCATTCGCAGAGGGGATCGGAGCAGACGCGAAGATCCTTCCCATAGCCTCGGCATTCCACTCCTCGTACATGGAGCCTGCACGCGAGCCGTTCCGTCGCGCCCTCGAGGTCCTGCCATGCGGGAAGCCCGGGGTGCCCATCCTGTCCACGATAAACGGCAGGCACTACCCGAGCACCGGCATCACGCCTGCCATGCTTGCCGAGCACCTGTCCCGGCAGCTCGTCACGCCGATCGACCTGCCTCGCAACTTGAGGACCCTCTACTCGAACGGTGTCAGACACTTCCTCGAGGTCGGGCCCAACTGGTCTCTCACGCGGATGATATCCGCCTCGTTCGAGGATCTTCCGTACAGGTCCGCCCCGACGATACAGCCCAAGGTCGGCGATGGCGAGATGTTCGAGCGCGCCCGGGCGTTCCTCATCGCCCTGGGCCACCTGGATCCGTACGTGGGATATACGAGCCCCTCGGCACGTCCGTACACATCTGTCATCCCTGCTGCGGTCAGGGTCTCGACCAGCCCCAGGGAGTCGGCAGCGGGACGCCCGGGCGTCGGCAGGACCTCTCCGGCAATCAAGATGCCGAGGCTCGAGGATGTCCCCCAGGCACCGGCCCCTTCCTCGCCGGGCCGGGACATGAGCAGGGAGCACTTCGCCGGCCTGATGCGCGCAAGGCTCGCCGAGCGGACGGGATATCCGGAGGACCTGATCAAGGACAACGTCGATCTCGAGAGCGATCTCGGAATCGATTCCGTCCTGAGAGCCGAGATCTGGAACGAGATTCTCGAGTCCCACGGCCTCGATCCGAAGACCAAGCCCTCCAAGGTCAGATCGATCGGAGAGCTCGCCGGGGTGCTGGCACAGGCCTGCACAGGCATCGCACCCGCCGCGCCGCAGGTCCGGAAGCCCAGCATGGCTGCCTCGCAGAACCCGCCTCCGGCCGGCCTCGAGGGTGAGTCGGCCCGGTTGGCCTCGGTGATGCGCGCCAAGCTTGCCGAGCGTACCGGCTACCCCGAGGACCTGCTCATGGACGAGGTGGATCTCGAGGGCGATCTCGGAATCGATTCGGTTCTCAGGGCCGAGATCTGGAACGACATACTTGCGGCCGAGGGCCTCGACCCGAAGACCCGCCCCTCGAAGGTCAGGAGCATCGGCGAGCTGTCCAGGGTCCTGGCCCAGGCAAAGGCGGGCATCCTGCAGCCGTCCGCTCCACCACCCCAGCCACGACCGCTCCGGCTGCCCGCACCGCAGGCCGCGAGCGTGCGGGTCGCAGCACCGGCCGGAATGAGCGTGCAGGTGCTGACCGGCGCCGATCTCGGCACCGAGGTGATGCGCTTCGCCTCGCTCATGCGCTCGCGCCTTGCGGAGCGCACGGGCTACCCCGTGGACCTGCTCACCGACGAGATCGACCTCGAGGGCGATCTCGGAATCGACTCGGTCCTGAGGGCCGAGATCTGGAACGACATCCTCACGCTCGAGGGCCTCGACCCGAAGACCCGTCCCTCGAAGGTCAGGAGCATCGGGGAGCTGTCGAAGGTCCTGGCCGAGGCGAAGGCAGGCTCCCTCCCGCCACCGCTTCCCGGCGCCGGGCACATGCCCGCCGCAGAGCCCCTGCATCCGGCAGGGGATCTCGAGGCCGAGGCCTCGCGATTCGCATCCCTCATGAGGGCGAAGCTGGCGGAGCGCACGGGGTACCCGGCCGACCTTCTATCCGACGAGGTCGACCTCGAGGGTGATCTCGGCATCGACTCGGTCCTGAGGGCCGAGATCTGGAACGACATCCTCGCGGCCGAGGGCCTCGACCCGAAGACCAGGCCTTCCAAGGTCAGATCCATAGGCGAGCTCTCCAGGGTGCTCGCCCGGGCCAGGGTCGCCGCGGCGCCGCCGCCCGTGACGCTCCCTCCGTCCCCTCCGGCGGAAGGAGCCCAGCCGGCTCTGGACGCGCACGTGGACCAGGCCCCCTGCATCCTTCACACCGCCGCCGTCGTACCGATAAAGCACACGGAGATACGACCCTTCACATGCCGCCGCATCCTCCTCATCACCGGTCATCCCAAGACCGACGACGATGTGCGCAGGATGATCGAGGCGCGGGGCATCGAGGTCGAATCCATGGACGCCGAGGTCATCGCGGGCGATGGCAAGTCGATAGGCACCCTCGTGGACCGGTGCGACACGATCATCTACTCGGCCCACGCCGGGCTTGCTGTATCCTCGTCGAAGGCTGGACGTCTCGCGGCGGCCCTTCGCGAGGAGGCGCTCAAGCTGTTCGACGTCTTCCGGGCGCTCAAGCGTCATCTCGCGGAGAACCCTCGGCGCGTGCTGGTGCCGATCTCGATGGACGGCTGCTTCGGGGCCATAGACGGATCGGGGAGCCTCCTGGGATCCTTCCCCGCGGGTTTCGTCCTGAGCCTGCAGCGCGAGCTCCCCACGTCTTCGTTTCAGCTCCTCGACGGGGGAGCGATGGGCTGGACCGATGCGATCTCGAAGCACATCGATATCTCGTCCGAGCGGATCATGGTCGGCTGGCGCGGCAAGGAGAGAGTCACGACAGCCCAGATCCCCATGGCGCACGAGGAGCGCTCCTCTCCCGCCATCGGGAAGGGAGACCTCGTGCTCGTGACCGGAGGCGCCAGGGGCATCGTCTACGAGTGCGTGCGCTCGCTTGCGCTCGAGACGGGATGCCGCCTCGTCCTGACCGGCAGGACCCCGCCCGCCGAGGGCGGGCCCGACTGGCTCGAGGCCCCGCCGGAGTCGATCGACGGCCTCCTTCACGCAAGGGAGGTCGAGCTTGCGCGCGCGAGGAAGATGAGCCTGGGAGATGCCCGCCAGGAGGGGCGCCGCATGCGCGCCCAGTGGGAGCTGAACGCGAACCTCCGCAGGCTCGCCTCCGAGGGTGTGACCGCCTCGTACGAGACGTGCGACGTCTCGTCGGTGGAGTCCCTGCGCACGCTCGTCCGCAGGCTCCGCAAGCGCGGCGAGGTCGTGGCAGGCGTGGTCCACGGCGCAGGCACGCAGCGCGCGGCGCACATCGAGGATCTCGCGAACGACCAGGTCCTGGGCACGGTCATGACGAAGATCATGCCGCTCGTCCTGCTCGCGGAGGCCCTCGACTGGGGCAAGGTCCGGATGTTCGTCTCGTTCGGATCCGTGACCGGCGCCTTCGGCAACGAGGGCCAGACCGACTACGGGCTCGCGAACTTCCTCCTGACGGGCGCCTGCCGGAGCCTGGCGCGCCAGCACCCCTCGGCAGGCGTGCAGTCGATCGAGTGGACGGCGTGGGGGGGGGTCGGCATGGTGACGGGCCGCGAGATCGAGAACTTCAAGAAGCTCGGCCTCACCGTGCTCGACACGGCCAGCGGCAGCAGGCTCTTCCTAGACGCCGTGCTCGGCCACGGCTCGTCGGCCCAGATCAGCGTCTTCAATCCCGGCTCCGCCTTCTCTCTCGCCCCTGGCGGGGCGACGCGCCCGCGGCTCGCGCTCCTCAAGAAAGGCTCGCTCACGGCGCGATTCTCCCCGGAGAAGGACGCGTTCCTGGGCCAGCACCTGCTCAACGGCCAGCCCGTCGTGCCCGGGACCTTCGTCATCGAGATGTTCGCCGAGGCCATCGCCTCGGGCCACCCCGCTAGCCTCGGAGACGTGAACTTCCGCAGGCCCATGTGGATCCGGCGCGAGAACCACGGTGTCGAGATCGTGATGGACGGCAAGAGCCTGCGGGCGCTCCCCGAGCAGAGGCCCGACGTGCCTGCCCGCGCATTGTCCAACCTCCAGTACTCGAGCGCGCACATGTCGGATCCGGCCCCGCTCGTGGACCCCGTGGAGAGCGCGACCGCGGAGGAGATGGCGATCCTCTTCGAGAAGGCGAAGAACGGCGCGGCTCGCGCGTTCTACGGCCTGCTCGACGAGAACTTCCGGGACTCGCTCGCGACCGGCCCCATATTCAGGGGCCTTCGCGCCACGATGTACGAGGGCGAACGCTGCGTGGGGCTCATCGAGCTCACGCCCGAGGCCCGGGAGCAGTTCGACGGGGGGTCGGGCTTCCTCTTCAACCCCGTGGCCAGCGACATGGCGGTGCAGGTTGCCTCGAGCTGGGCCATGGACCTGCACGGAGTGATGGCCATCCCCGCGTCCGTCGAGCGCGTGGAGATCCACGCACCGCTCGAATCGACCGAGGCGGTCGTCTGCTGCCGCCTGGTCTCCATGAACGAGGATCGCACGATCGTGGACCTGACCGTGCGCTCGCCCGACGGCAGGCCTCTCTACGACATGCGCAAGCTCGTCCTGAGGAGTATCGCAAGGATAGCAAGGTGACCACGCGCACCGACGTCGTGGTCATCGGAGGGGGGCTCGGCGGGCTCGCGTGCGCGGCGGACCTGGCCGCTCGTGGCGTCCACGTCGTGCTCCTCGAGAGGCACGGCTCGCCGGGAGGGTACGCGACCGCCTTCACCCGCGGCCAGTTCACGTTCGACGTGTCCCAGCACTCCGTGGGCGGGCTGCGCGAGGGCCAGAGCTACCGCACGGTCCTCGACCGCCTGGGCGTCGAGATCCGTCTCGCCTTCCCGCCGCTCGTGGCGACCTTCGTCTCGGACGGCGCCACGCTCCCGATCCCCAACGACAGGCAGGGCTGCATGGACGCCCTTGCCTCGGTCGCTCCGGACGAGAGGAAGGAGCTCGAGGCCTTCCTCTCGACGTGCGCGTCGATCCACCGCGACACCGTCGAGGGCGCGCTCGACGGGGACACGCGAAAGCTCATCCGCGGGATGCGCATTGCCGGGGATCGGACCTTCCAGGATGCCCTGGCCTCGACCATCCGCTCCGAGAGGCTCCGCGCGATCCTCTCCGTCCCGTGGATGCTCCTGGGGCTCCCTCCGTCCCGCGCCAGCTTCTCCTGGTTCGCCAAGGTCATCGCCAACACCCTCGTCGAGGGCACGGCCCACATCCTCGGCGGCGGACTGGCCCTCTCGGAGGCCATCGCCGCCCGGATCCGCACCCTCGGATCCGAGGTTCGGCTCTCGACGCCCGCCGTGCGCGTCGTCCCGGGCCAGGCAGGGGCGTCCGCCGTCGAGACCCAGGCGGGCGAGACCATCGAGGCCCGAGCCGTCGTCGGGGCGGTCGATCCCTGGACCCTCGCCTCTCTCGTCGAGGGCACCGAGACCGCTCTCGAGCCCGCGGGTGAGCCATCGCTCTCCATGTTCGCAGCCTACCTGGGTCTCAAGTCGGCGCCGGCCCTGCCGGAGGGGACCGTCTTCGTCAAGGGGCCTGGCGACCCGGAGAAGGCATACAGGGCGAGCCTGCAGGGCAGGATCGCCGAGACCGACATCGTGATCTCGAGCCCGTCCCCGATCGATGACGGCTACGCCCCTCCCGGCAAGGCCATGGTCCACGCCGTCGCGCTCACGAACGGCAGGCCGTGGTTCGACTACGACGCCAAGACCTACCTCGAGCACAAGCGCGAGGCGCTCTCCGACATGCTCGCGAGGATCGACCTCCTTGCGCCCGGGCTCTCCACGACGATCGAGGTCCAGGAGGCCGCGACCCCTCGCACCATGCACGGCTACACGCGAAACCACCTCGGCGCGGTCTACGGCCTCGCGCAGACGCCGGCCCAGTCCGGCGCGAGGCGCCCCGGCGCGACGACCCCGATCCCGGGCCTGTTCCGCACAGGCGCGTGGGTGCTGCCCGGCGGCGGGTACCTCGCCTCCACGCTCTCGGGCGTCATGACGGCGCGCGACGTGGCCCGCCACCTCGGCCTCGCCGACACATCCTCGCGTCGACCGGCCGGGGGCACGGGCAGCTTCCAACTCGACGTCTTCTACGAGGACACGGACACCGACGGCGTCACATACCACGTCTCGTACCTGAGGTTCTTCGACCGGGCCCGCACCGAGATGTTCATGCAGCTCGCGAAGGAGCGCGGGATCACGCTCCCGCGCGCCGTGGTCAAGCGCATCGAGGTGGGCTACCTGCACCCGTCCACCCTCGGCGACGCGATCGAGATCCGGACCCGCGGCCGCTTCGAGTCCGACTTCCGCGTCGTGTTCGAGCAGGAGGCGCTCCGGGGCGACCTGCGCCTCGCCGAGGCCGTGACAGAGCTCGTCTTCGTCGACGGGAACAACGAGCCGATCCCCTGCCCCGTTCGCGAGCAGATCGAGCGAGGCTGATACCCGTGGGCCGCAGGAACCGCTTCTACGCCTACGTCACGGCCCGCGCGAGGGGCATCGCCTCGAGCTGGGCCGAGTGCGAGGCCATCGTCTCGGGCCGGCACGCCCGCTACAAGGGCTTCCCGGACCGCGCGAGCGCCGAAGCCTGGCTCGCCGCGGGTGCCCCGTACGAGGCCGATCCCCGCAAGCCCCCCCGCTTCTACGCCCACCGCACCGAGGCCGATGAGGGGATCTCGACCTCCTGGGCCGACTGCGAGCGCCATGTCAAGGGCCGGCGCGCGCGCTACCGTTCCTTCCCGGACCGCGCGAGCGCCGAGGCCTGGCTCACGGCCGGCGCCCCGTACGAGGACCGCGACATCGAGAAGAGGGAGGCGCTCTCGCGCTACGACCCGGAGAGCGTGTTCTTCGACTCCGGCACCGGCCCAGGCCGCGGCACGGAGATACGTGTCACGGACCGGGACGGCATCCCCCTCGTCCACCTCGCCCCCTACTCGGCCGAGGGCCGTCTCCAGCCCGACGGCAACCTCCTCCTCGGCCGCTCCCGCACGAACAACTACGGCGAGCTCCTCTCGTGCCTGCTCGCCATCGAGGCCGCGTCCGCCCTCGGCTGGAAGCACGTCCACGGCGACTCGGCCCTGGTCCTCGACTACTGGTCGCTCGGCCGCGTCTCGAGCCGCGTGCGCGAGCGCGACCCGGACCTCGCCCGCCTCGCAGGCCGCGCCCGCGAGGCCCGCGCCCGGTTCGAGTCCGCCGGCGGCCGCCTCGGCCGCGTCCCCGGCCGCTTCAACCCCGCAGACCTCGGCTTCCACCGCGAGCGGTAGGGATGAGACACACGCGATACGATCTCCCTCGATCAGGTGGACGCGGGCCAGCGCTTGACGAAGGAGAGGTTCCGGTGGTTCACAACGAAGTGGGCGGCGACGCAGACGGTGAGGTCGCCCGTGAAGAGGAAGAGGAAGCCGAGTGCGAAGCCCATGAGGATGGCCTGGAAGGTCCAGGTCACCATGCGGCGGTTGGCGGGCACGTGCAGGACGCCGAAGGCGAGGCTGGAGAGGGCGAGGCCGAGGGAGCGATCGGAGAGGACGTTGCTGAAGCCGGGAAGGAGTATCCCGCGGAAGAACAGCTCCTCGGCGACCGAGCTGAGCGCGGAGACGAGCAGGATCTCGCGGGTCGAGAGGTCGCCGAGAAGGGTCCTGAACTCCTCGACGAGGCCTCGTGCCCAGGCCGATCGGCGGGCGAGCCATGCCGTGAGGGCCGAGACGCCGAGGCCTAGCGAGACGCCGGCGCCGAGGCCGAGGGGGATCGTCACGGGCCACGGAAGGTCGTAGAGGGGATCCGGGTGAAACCAGATGTCGGGGCGGTCCGTGTAGAAGCCCCAGGCGAGCGAGAACGCGGCCATGAGGCCGTAGAGCCCCGCGGTCACGTTCATCCTGAGCCGGCGGCTCGGGATGGCTGGGGGTTCCTGCAGCATCGGGGTCTCAGCCGATATCGGCTGCGAGCCTCCTCTCGATCTCGGCCGCGATCTCGTCGGCGCGCGAGCGGAGCGAGGCCGCGCGGGAGCGGGTCCCGGAGACGAAGGAGGCATCCCCCAATCCCTTCAGGTTCACGAGCACGTTCAGGTGCGCGCCGGCCACGCACGCGCGGCCGACGAGGCCGCCCACGCCGGCGTCGGTCAGGGATGCCGGGATCACCTCGAGGGCGGCGATCCTCGCGAGTTCGAGGGCCTCGACGCCCATCTCCATGACATCGAGGGGCACGAGGGCCGCGCCCATCGTGGCCTCCTCGATCGCGCGGCCGCGGGCCTCGCGCTCGGCGTCGGTCGCGCGTGGAAGCCTCTGGGCCTCCATCACCCTGCCGTACGCCTCGCTGTCCCGGTCCACGGCCTCGAGGAGCCGGGAGCGCAGGCGCTGGGCCTTCATCGCGGCCTCCTCCATGCGCGCGCGCCTGTCCTCGTAGCCCTTCCTCGCGAACGTGATGTTCGCGACCATGGAGACGAGCGAGGCGCAGAGCGCGCCCGCGAGCGCGGCCACGCTGCCGCCGCCCGGTGCGGGCGTGTCCCTGCTCACCTCGGCAGTGAAGTCGGAAAGCGGCTGTGACGCGAGACCCGGTCGGGCGAGACGCATCTCTAGGATCCTCTCCGAGGGGACGAAGGGCGATACCTCGGAAAGACCGAGGGAGAGCATCGCGGCCTGGACGATGGAAGAATCGGGCACGCCACGGCTCGCACCCCTCTTCGCGAGGAAGTGGCGTCCCGCATCCAGGATCGCGCCGAGCGGCACGAGGCCCACGATCTCGCTGCCGGTGACCCTGAGCCCGCGCGAGCGAGCGAGGGCGTCCGCGGCCTCGAAGGCGTCGTGCATCCCCGTGACGTCGTGGTCCGTGAGGTTCATGGAGATCTGGGCGCGGCTGTACTCCGGGATGTACCAGCCGACCGCCTTGCAGCTCCGGAGAAGCCCTGGCACGCGCTCCCACCCACCGGCGCCGTCCGGGATCCGGTTTCCGGACACGTCCCTCCTCCACCTGCCCTTCTCCCGCAGGGAGAGGGCGAGATCGCGCGCGTCCTCGATCCGGTCCGAGTCGAGGTCGAGGTTGTAGGCGACGAGGAACCTGCGGGCGCCTATCACGGTCGCGCCGGAGCGGGAGTTCATGGACGCGGGGCCGAAGTCCGGCCTCCATGCTGGATCGCGGAGCCTGGCCTCGAGCCCCTCGTACTCGCCGGAGCGCACGTCGGCGAGGTTGCGCCGCGCCTCCGAGCTCGCCGCGGCCTCGTAGAGGTAGACGGGGATTCCGAGCTCCTCTCCCACGCGGCGCCCGAGCCGCCTGGCGATCTCCGCGCACTCCTCGAGCGCCACGCCGGAGACGGGCACGAACGGGCAGACGTCGGTCGCGCCGATCCTCGGATGGCTCCCGTGGTGAAGGCGCATGTCGATGACCTCGGCTGCCCTGGCGATGGCCCGGAAGGCCGCCTCCTCGACGGCCTCGGGCGCGCCCACGAAGGTCACGACCGTGCGGTTCGCTCCCTCGCCGGGATCGACGTCGAGGAGCGTCGCGCCCTCTACGGACCCGATCGCGCCGGTGATGGCCTCGATCGCGGAGGCGTCGCGTCCCTCGGAGAAGTTCGGCACGCACTCGACGATCCGCACCCTTCACCTCCGGATCAGATCTCGACGTACTCCACGAGGTCGCCGACGAAGTCCTTGATGACCGCGAGCCTCTGCTCGAGGAGCTTGCGGTGGTCGTCCTCGCCCAGGGTCTTGAGGAGAGGCAGGATGGGCTGGACCCAGATGCGGTCCGGCGGCGGAGGCTTCTCCTCGTAGCGCAGGATCCAGTTGTTCTCCGTCCACAGCGGTACGCCCTCGATCTCCTCGACCACGGCCTTGCCGCTCGTGCCCGCGAACGTCACGCGAAGGAGAAGGCCGTCGCGCGTGTAGGGCACGTTCTTGGCCTGGACGAGATCGGGCGGCTTCCAGCCGAAGCGGTACTTGAGGCCCTGGTTACTGAGGATGTTCCCGAGCGAGTAGGCGACGAGGCACCGCCGGCCCGTCTTGGGATCCTCGACCCACTCGACGCCCTGGAGCACGTGGGGGCCCGTGCCCACGACGAGGTCGGCGCCGGAGCCGCACAGGAGCCTGGCCGCCTCCCTCTGGTGGACCTGGACCGCGAGGCCGAACTCGGAGCCCCAGTGCGCGCTCACGACGACGATGTCGGCCTGCTCGCGCGCAGCCGCGATCGCCTTTGGCGGCCACTCCTCGCTCCACTTCATGACCCAGGGCGCATCCTTCTTCGAGTCGAGGAGGTTGCGGTTCAGGGCGAAGGTCCAGCCCAGGAAGGCG
>Ga0316622_100001902_pt1 | contig 14093 bp, 13 predicted proteins | sample OWC_Aug_OW2_C1_D_FD_207646 | JGI IMG/M metagenome (GOLD analysis project Ga0316622, IMG submission 207646) | Wetland soil microbial communities from Old Woman Creek delta, Ohio, United States - OWC_Aug_OW2_C1_D5_C | ecosystem: Environmental > Terrestrial > Soil > Wetlands | place: USA: Ohio... | reverse complement strand
CGAGGAATACAAGGACAGGAAAGGTCAACTCGTCAACGGTTTCGTCCAGCGGTTTGAAGGCGGGAGCATCATCGTCAATCTCGGCCGCGCCGAGGCCGTCATACCCCCTTCCGAGCAGATCACCCGGGAGTCCTACAAGCGGGGTGAGAGGATAAGGGCGTATGTCATCGATGTGAAAAAGATATCCAAGGGACCCCAGATCATCCTCTCCCGGACCCACCCCGGATTTCTCCGGGCCCTGTTCGAGGTTGAGGTTCCCGAGATCTCCGAAGGGTTTATTGAAATCGTCAGCGTGGCCAGGGAGCCCGGCAATCGATCGAAGATCGCCGTCAGAACCAATGACAAGGACATCGACCCCGTGGGGGCCTGCGTGGGCATGCGGGGTTCGCGGGTACAGAGCGTTGTACAGGAACTGAAGGGGGAAAAAATCGACATTGTGCCTTTCTCCGAAGACCCGGTGAAATACATCTGCAGTTCCCTGTCGCCGGCAAAGGTCAGCAAAGTTTTCATGTACGATGAGAACAAGTCCATGGAAGTCATCGTACCGGACGATCAGTTGTCGCTCGCCATCGGCAAAAGCGGTCAGAACGTGAGGCTGGCCGTGAGGCTGACGGGATGGAAGATCGACGTCAAGAACGAGTCGATGCTGGCGGCGCAGGCCGAGGTGGGTCCCAAGATCCTGTTGAAGATCCCCGGTTTGCAGGAAGCCGACGCGGAACTGCTGTTCAAGGAAGGCTACAAGAGCATTTCGGCGGTTGCAACTGCGGATCCGGAGATGCTGAAGGCGATTCCCGGCGTGGATGAGCAAAAGGTGACGGAGTGGGTGGCAAAGGCCGAGCAGATATTGAGCCAGCAGGCTAACAGAAACACCGCATGAGATAACACGGGAGACTTACGTTTACGGTATCAAGACTTACAGGGGAGTTTCGATAATGTCCAAGACGAGAGTGTATGAACTGGCCAAGGAATTTGGGATGGACAGCAAGGAGTTCATCGCCCGCCTGAAAAGCCTCGGCATCACCGTGAAATCCCATTCGAGCACGCTCGAGGACAACGAAGTCCAGAGAGTCCGCGAAGAGTTTGCCGCGCCGGGCGCCAAGGAAATCGTGGAACAGAGGATTAAATCAACGGTGATCCGCAGAAGGGCTATCCGTCAGCCGGTCGAAGAGGTGAAGGCTGCTGAACCGGAACCTGTTGAGCCGGTGAAACCGGAGGTGGCGGAGCCGCAGAAAGAGGCCGTTGCCGAGAAAAAGGAACCCGCAAGAAAGGACGTCCCGACGCCCGTCCCCGAGAAGGAAGCCCTCCCGAAGGTCAAACCGCCTGAGCCAAAAGCTGTTACGCCCGAGGAAAAACCTCCGGTGGAAGTTGCAGCCAAAGCCAGGGAGGAAGCCAGGGCGAAGGAAGAGACGCCTGCGAAGGCCCCTGGGAAGGCCGTCGAGGCGCCCGTCGAAGCCGGAAAAGCGGTTCGGAAAGAGGCGCCGAAGGCGCCGGAGCAGAAGGCAGCGGAGGAGGCCGAAAAGAAAGAAAAGGTCACCATTGTGAAGCCGTGGAAAAAGACCGCCAAGCAGGAACCCGTCGAAGTCATCATGGATGAGACCCCCGAGCGAAAAAAGGCCTTCATCAAGCAGGTCGTTGCCCGCAAGGAAAAGAGGAAAGGACGGGAAGTTGAAGAGGAGACCGACCGCAGCGCCAAGTGGCGGGAGAAAAAAGCCCCCGTCATCAAAATGAAAAAGACGGAGATCACTGTCCCCAAGGCGATCAAACGGAGGATCAAGATTGAGGAAGCGATCCGGGTCGGTGATCTGGCCAAGAAGATGGGTGTACGGGCAAGCGATGTGATCAACAAACTCCTCGGTCTGGGCATGATGGTCACGATCAACCAGTCCATCGATATCGATGCCGCCTCGCTTATCGCGACGGAATTCGGTTACCAGGTTGAAGCGGTGGCCACCGAATTCGATGAGGCCCTCTCAAAGGCCGAAGTCTCTCCCGCGAACTTGAAGCCGAGGGCGCCGGTCGTGACGGTCATGGGGCATGTCGATCATGGGAAGACGTCCCTGCTGGATGCCATCAGACAGACCAATGTCATCGACGGGGAGGCCGGAGGGATCACGCAGGCCATCGGCGCTTACCACGTCAACATCAAGGAAAGGGATATCGTATTTCTAGACACGCCCGGGCACGAGGCCTTCACGGCCATGAGGGCCCGCGGTGCCCAGGTGACCGATATTGTTATCCTCGTCGTCGCAGCCGACGACGGCGTGATGGAACAGACCGTTGAGGCGATTAATCATTCCAGGGTAGCCGAGGTGCCGATCATCGTGGCCATCAACAAGATTGATAAACCCGGTGCCAATGTGGAGAAAATCAAGCAGGAACTGGTGAAGCAGAATCTTGTCCCCGAAGAGTGGGGCGGTGACGTCCTCTTCGCGGAGATATCGGCCAAGAAAAAAACGGGCATCGAAAACCTTCTGGAGGTGATTCTGCTGCAGGCCGACGTTCTCGAACTGAAAGCCGATCCGGACCGGCCGGCCCGTGGCGTGATTATCGAGGCGAAACTCGACCGCGGGCGGGGACCGGTCGCGACGGTCCTCATCCAGGAGGGAACCCTCCGGGAAGGGGACGCCTTCGTGTCGAAAAGGGAGTTTGGAAGAGTCCGTGCGATGATCAATGATCAGGGGCAGCGAATCAAGGAGGCCGGACCCTCCATGCCCGTGGAGGTGATCGGTTTTTCCAACGTGCCCCAGGCGGGCTCGGAGTTCATCTGCGTGGAGGATGAGAAAAAGGCGAGAGGGATCAGCGAGTATTTTGTCCGGAAGGAAAGGGAAAAGGAACTGGCGGCCACCTCGAAGGTCACGCTGGAACAGCTTTACGCGAGAATCAAGGAAGGTGTCAAGGAACTGAACGTGATCCTGAAAGCCGATGTCCAGGGTTCCATCGAGGCCCTGGCCGAAGCTCTGGCAAAGCTGAGTACGCCGACCATCAAGGTCAGGAACATTCACAGTTCCACGGGTGCCATCACGGAAACGGACGTCATGCTGGCGTCGGCATCGGATGCTTTGATCATCGGGTTCAAAGTGAGGCCCGATGCCCGTGTGGTCGAGATCGCGGAAGTCGAGGGCATCGAGATAAAGCTATATGACGTGATTTACGACGTCATCAATGACGTGAAAGCGGCCATGGAAGGGCTTCTCGAGCCCGAGTACAGGGAGACGGTTCAGGGTCATGCAGAGGTCCGCGAGGTATTCAAGATCACCAAAGTGGGAACCATCGCCGGCAGCTATGTCACCGACGGGAAAATTGCAAGAAGTGCCAACGTTCGACTCCTGAGAGAGGGCGTCGTCGTTTATGACGGGAAGATCCTGTCCCTCAAGCGGTTCAAGGAGGACGCGCGGGAAGTAGCCGCGAGCCTCGAATGCGGCATCGCCGTGGAAAATTTCAACGATATCAAGACGGGTGACGTGATCGAGGCGTATACGAAGGAACAAGTGGAGCGTAAACTCTAAAAAATCAGTGGTGAGCGATGAGTGGCGGGTGGTGAGCAAGATCTGACAGATCTTTTTAATTCAAAACTCAAAATTCAAAACTCAAAACTGGAGCAGGCTTCGGCCTGAGATCCCAATCGACTCATATGGTTGTCGGTGTCGGCATCATCGATATCTGGATACACGAAAGCAAGTCCCTGAAGGCCAAGCGGGGCGTTCTCAAAAGCATCATTCGAAGAACGCAAAACCGGTTCAACGTCTCGATCGCGGAGATCGGGGACAATGACCATTGGAAAAAGGGGAAAATCGGGTTCAGCATTGTCGGGAATGACAGACGTTTCGTCAATGGGAAGATTGACAACATTCTCCAGTTTGTTCAGGACATGCATCTGGCCGACGTCCTGAAGACGAGAGTCGAGATCGTCAATTACAGCGATATCGTGGAGGATGGCCGGGCTGATGAATTTGAGGATCTTTTAGATGACTTTCAAAAGGGCCGATCGGGTCGCGGATCTGATCAAGGCTGAGCTCTCGGATATATTGCTGAAGCAGATCAGGGATCCGAGGATCGGGCTTCTCACGATCACGGACGTGAAGATGAGTGACGATCTGCGTTCGGCAAGAATTTACTTTGTTCAGATGGGCAAGGACAAACTGGATGCGGAGCTTCAGGCGGGACTTGAGAAGGCCAAGGGATTCTTGAAGAGGGAACTCGGCAAACGCCTCAGCCTCCGTTACATACCCGATGTGTTCTTCTTCTATGATAAGTCATTTGAATACGGCTCCCGCATCGACAAACTCTTGATGGAAATTCATGAAAAAGACAGGACGGGCAATCGGGAAGATCATTGAGGTCATCCGAACGAGCAGGAGATTCCTCATCACATCGCATGTCCGGCTCGACGGGGACGCGATCGGATCGGAACTGGCGCTTTATCTCATGCTTCGGGACATGGGAAAAGAGGCATCCGTCTACAACCGGGACGCGACCCCCCAGATGTACCGGTTTCTCCCGGCATCTGGTGCGATTATGAACAGCCTGGATACCGGAGAGGCCTTTGATGCCGCCTTCATCCTGGATTGCAGTGAAATCGACCGGGTGGGGGAGGAAGCCCCGCGGGTGGGCGCCATCCGGAACATCATCAACGTTGATCATCATATCTCCAACGGGTCGTTCGGCGACCTTTCCCTGCTGGATCCCGCAGCCAGCTCAACGGGGGAGATCGTCTACAGGCTCATGCGGGAACTGGGCGTGAACATCACGAAGGATGTTGCCATCAATCTCTACACGGCCATCCTGACGGACACCGGGGCTTTCCGTTATTCCAACACGGGTCGGAAGACCTTCAGGATCGCCGGTGAACTCGTCGCGAAGGGCGCGGATCCCTGGTGGATCTCCCAGCGGATCTACGAAAATAATCCCGCACAGAAGATGAAACTGCTGGCGAAGGCGCTCGACACGATGACGTTTTTCCAGGACCGGAAGATCGCCGTCATCCATGTCACCAAAAAGATGCTCGAGGAAGCGGGGGCCCTATGGGAGTACACGGAAGGATTTGTCGAATTTCCCCGGTCGATCGAGGGAGTCGAGGTAGCCGCCTTTATCAGCGAAATCGGTGATCGTTTTTTCAAGGTCAGCCTCCGCTCCCGGGGCAGCGTGGACGTGGAGAAGATCGCGGCCGCGTTCGGGGGCGGGGGGCATCACAGCGCCGCGGCATGCAGAATCACCGGAGATCTCGAAAGCGTGAAAGCAAAGCTCGTGGAGGCGGTTATCAGCGGTGCAACTGAGCGGAATCGTCGTGATCGATAAGCCGGCCGGCAGGACCTCGCACGATGTCGTGCAGGGCGTGAAGAAGATTCTTCGCGTGAGGAAGGCGGGCCACACGGGTACTCTGGATCCGCTCGCGACAGGCGTCCTCCCCGTCTGTACCAACGAGGCCACCAAGCTGGTGCCGTTCCTTGCGGAGGAATGCAAGAAATACCGGGTGACCATGCGTCTGGGCACCACGACCGATACCCTGGACATTGAGGGGAAGGTCTTGGCGCAGAAGGACGTCGCCGTGGATGCACTCGAGATTGAGCGGGTCCTCATGGAGTTCCAGGGGGAAGTCGAGCAGCGTCCGCCCCGTTATTCCGCCGTCAAATACAAGGGGAAGGCGCTGTATAAATGGGCCCGGAAGGGACAGCCCGTGGATGCCCCGCCGAGGCGTGTCGTAATTTACGGGATAACCCTCGAGTCGATTCAGCTTCCTGACGTGGTCTTTCAGGTATCCTGTTCGCGGGGTACTTATGTCCGGTCCTTGTGCTCCGATGTTGGGGACCGTCTGGGGTGCGGTGCCTGCCTCCAGGCATTAAGAAGGACGAAAAGCGGGCCCTTCGTCGAGACCATGGCGGTCTCCCTCATAGGAAAGGAGGAGGCCTTCCTCAGGGACAGCCTGGAGCGAAAGATGATGACCATGTCGGAGGCGCTTCCCGGGCTGGGTCAGGTCGTGGTTGAGGATGCGATGGCCGACCGGTTGCGGAAAGGTTTTCAGCCGACGGTTGAAAGCCTCGCGGGAAAGGAAATCCCTTCTCTTGCCGCCGGAGATGTGATAAAGTTAATCACCCGTGATTTCAAGCTGGTAGCAATGGCGAGGATGATCCGTTCTTCCGAGCAGAGGGCTTCTGCCGACCTGAAGGAGCGGTTCATGGAGATCCTGAGGGTGTTCAACGACTGAGGAGAAGAGGCATACCCTGAGTGATGGTGAAACGATATCTGGAAAGAAAATTATAAAGGGAGGATCAGAGCGGTGTTGGATTTGGATAAAAGAAAGGAAATCATCAGCAACTACAAGACCCACGACAAGGATACAGGCTCTCCGGAAGTGCAGGTCGCGCTTCTCAGCGCGCGGATCGAGTATCTCACGGAACATTTCAAGGTCCATAAGAAGGATCATCATTCCCGGAGAGGGCTTCTGAAACTCGTCGGGCAGAGAAGAAGGCTTCTCGAGTATCTGAAGGACAAGGATGTCAATCGTTATCGCAAGCTGATTGAACGTCTGGGACTCCGAAAGTAACCTATATAAAACATTCATGGGCCTCGGTCATGCTCGAAGCGGGGTCCGACTTTGCATTTCAATGAAGGAGTATACACAGAATGAATCAAATATTTAAAGCGTCCTTTGCGGGAGGGGAGATTTCCCTGAAAATCAACTATCTGGCCGGTCAGGCCGACGGCGGTGTTCTCGTTACATACGGGGACACGGTGGTTCTCGTCACCGTGGTGTCCGCCAAGAGCCGCAGGGAAGGCCTGGACTTCATGCCGCTGACCGTGGACTATCAGGAAATGACTTTCGCGGCGGGAAAGATTCCCGGCGGTTTTTTCAAGAGGGAAGGCCGGCCCAACGAGCGGGAAATTCTGACCTCCCGGATCATCGACAGGGCCATCCGGCCTCTCTTTCCGGATGGATACCGCGATGAGACGCAGCTCGTCGCCACCGTGCTTTCTCTGGACAATGAAAACGATCCCGGTGTAGCCGCCATGCTGGGGGCGTCCGTCGCACTGCAGATAGCGAGCATTCCCTTCGAGGTTCCCATCGCCGGCGCAAGGGTCGGGCGTATCGACGGGAAGTATGTCTGTAACCCCATGGGTAAGCAGATGGAGGACAGCGACATTGACATTTTCATGGTGGGCAGAAAAGTGGTCCCCGGCACCGGGGGCCGTCCCTTTGATATCAACCTGGTCATGGTGGAGGGAGGCGCCCGCGAAATAGACGAGGATGCCGCCGTCGGAGCCATACGGTTCGGATTGGAGTCCATCCGGCCCCTGATAGAAATACAGGAAGAGATCAGAAAGGCTGCCGGCAAGCCCAAGAAGGTCGTCGAGGCCATTCAGATCGACGGAAACCTCCGGCAGAAAGTCGTCTCGGCAACCGAAAAGAAGATGCGGGAGGCCTACGTCATCCCGGTGAAGCAGACGAGGCACACGACACTGGGGAAAATCCGGGAGGAGATCCTGTCTCAGATGACGGCGGAAGATCCCAAACTCGGCCCCCAGATCAATTACGTCCTTGAGGAACTGGAAAAGAAGATCCTCCGGGAGATGATCCTGCAGCAGAAACGCAGAATCGACGGCCGCAGCAATACCGACATCAGGCCCATTTCCTGCGAGGTGGGGATCCTCCCCCGGACGCACGGGTCGGCCCTGTTTACAAGGGGAGAAACGCAGGCCCTGGTTTCAATCACACTCGGCACATCCTCCGATGAGCAGCGCATGGATTATGCCGCGGGTGAGGAGTACAGGGCATTCATGCTGCACTACAATTTCCCGCCCTATTGTGTCGGCGAGGTGAGACCGCTGAGGGGCCCGGGCCGAAGGGAAATCGGTCACGGCGCCCTGGCCAGGCGGGCCTTGCTCCCGCTCCTCCCGACGCCGGAGGAATTTCCTTACACCATGCGGATTGTTTCCGACATCCTGTCCTCCAACGGGTCCTCTTCGATGGCCTCCGTGTGCGGGGGGGCCCTGTGCCTCATGGATGCCGGCGTCCCGGTCAAAGGGGTGACGGCGGGAATCGCCATGGGGCTCCTGAAGGAAGGCGAGAACGTGGTCATTCTTTCCGATATCCTTGGAGATGAAGACCACGCCGGCGACATGGATTTCAAGGTCTGCGGCACGGAAAGAGGCATCACGGCCATGCAGATGGACATCAAGATCGACGGTATCACAGAGGACATCCTGGGGAAGGCGCTCCACCAGGCCCGGGAGGGGAGGCTCTTCATTATCGGGAAAATCAAGGAGACCATCGACAAGCCGAGGGAGAGCCTGTCCGTCTACGCACCGAGAATCACCATGATCAAGGTAAAGCCCGACCGGATCCGGGACGTCATCGGAACCGGTGGAAAGAATATCCGCCAGATCATCAGCGAAACGGGCGTGAGCATCGATGTGGAAGACGACGGGACGGTGATGATTGCCTCCAATGATGCAGAAGCGGCCGAGCGGGCCATCGCGATGGTCCGGTGGCTGACGGAAGAAGCGGAAATCGGAAAGATTTACCTCGGGACGGTCAAAAAGGTCGTCGATTTCGGCGCCTTCGTGGAAATCCTGCCCGGTACGGAGGGGCTGGTTCACATCTCCCAGCTCGACACCAAGAGGGTCAACAAGGTGACCGACGTGGTCAAGGAAGGCGATAAGGTTCCCGTCAAAGTGATCGAAATTGACCGGAGCGGCAAGATCCGGTTGAGCCGCAAGGATGCCCTGGGGGAGAATGTACCGAAAAACCATCCTCGATAACGGGATAAAGGTCATTTCGGAACAGATCGATCACGTCAGATCCGTGTCCATGGGTGTTTGGATAGGATGCGGCTCACGCCGTGAGAACGAATTCATCAATGGGACGGCTCATTTCATCGAGCACATGCTCTTCAAGGGTACGGAGAGCAGATCAGCCTTTGATATCGCCTCGGAGATAGATTCTGTCGGCGGGATCATGAATGCCTTCACCGGCAAAGAACTGACCGCCTTTTACGTGAAAGTTCCCGATTATCACCTGCCGCTTTCCATCGAACTCCTGGCGGATATCTTCAGCCGCTCGCTCTTTGACCCGCAGGAGCTCGAAAAGGAAAAGTCCGTCGTGCAGCAGGAGATCCACATGGTGGAGGACACGCCGGACGAATACATCCATGATTTTTTCGAAAAGATCTTCTGGGATCATCATCCCCTGGGGCTTCCCGTCCTCGGGACGAGGGGAACCGTCCAGGGGTTCACGAGAGAGGCGCTCCTCGAGTTTTTCCGGAAGAATTATCGGGGTGAACACCTGGTGCTGACCGCGGCCGGGCGCCTGGAGCACGAGAAGCTTGTCGAGCTCGTCAGGGGCGCTTTCGGGGTGATGGAGGGGTGCCAAGAAAGGGTTCAGGAGCATGTGCCGACTCCGGCGTCGAGAAGGGCCTGCATCGAGCGGGACCTTGGCCAGGCCCACCTGATCATCGGGACGCCGGCTCCGTCCCATGTAGACCCCAGGAGATTCACGGGAATCCTCATGAACGCGATCCTCGGCGGGAGCATGAGCTCGAGGCTTTTTCAGGAAATCCGGGAGAAAAGGGGACTCGCCTACGCCATCCGCTCCTACATCGTTTCCTACCGGGACGTGGGAATGCTGAATATCTATGTGGGGACCTCCCGGGAAAGGGTCAGGGATGTCATCGAACTGATACTGGATGAGTTGAGGCGGATGACGAAGGAGCACCTGACGGACCGGGAAATGCAGTTGGCCAAGGAGTTGATCAAGGGGAATCTGCTGCTCGGACTCGAGAGCACGGACAATCGAATGTCCAAGATGGCGACCAATGAAATTTATTTCGGGCGTCACATTTCCTTCGAAGAGATCGTTCGTCACATTGATGCCGTTCAGAAGGGGGATATCCGGGATCTCGCCGCTGAACTATTCAATGCGTCAACACTGTCGCTGGCCGCACTCGGAGATGTGTCCGAAAAGGACCTGGACGGCGCGGCCCATTTGTAGCCATGGAAAAGATTCAGGTGCCCATCGAGAAACTGCCGGGTTGTGATGACATTGAGCTTCCGCGGTACATGACGGAGTGTGCGGCGGGGATGGACGTCTTCGCGGCCGTGGCGGAAGCGGAAATTCTGCAGCCCGGGGAAAGAAAAATCATTCCGACGGGAATCCGGATCGCCCTTCCCGCGGGATACGAGGCCCAGATCAGGCCGAGAAGCGGACTGGCGATCAGAAACGGGATCACGCTCCTCAACACCCCCGGCACCATCGATTCGGATTACCGCGGTGAAATCGGGATCATCATGATTAATCACGGGCAGGAACCCTTCGAAGTCAGACGGGGTGATCGCATTGCCCAGATGACCGTCCATCGGGTCTGCAGGGTTTCGTGGCATTCAACCTCTTCCCTGCAACCCACGGTCAGGGGCGACGGCGGTTTCGGGCACACCGGATGAAAAGATTTCTTGCTGGTGGGGATGGTTGAAACATGAAGAAGCGGAAAGTCCAGAAGACCTATCAGGAGATCAACGAGAAGATCCGGCAGCGGAAGATTGTCGTGGTCACGGCCGAGGAGATGATTGACATCGTCGAGCGGCACGGCGAGGTGGAGGCCGCCAGGAAGGTGGACGTCGTGACGACGGGTACATTCGGTCCCATGTGCTCCTCCGGGGCTTTCCTGAACTTCGGTCACGCCTCTCCGCGCCTGAAGGCCATGAAGGTGTGGCTCAATGACGTGCCGGCCTACGGCGGCATCGCAGCCGTGGATTGTTACATCGGCGCGACGGAGGTCGTCGAGGGCGACCCCCTCAACAGCGTCCACCCGGGAGAATTCAATTACGGCGGCGGTCACGTCATTGAAGATCTGGTGGCCGGCAACAGCATCCGGCTGAGAGCGGAGGGCTACGGCACGGATTGTTACCCCGCCCGGCGGTTCGAACGGAACATTACCCTGCGTGATATGCGGGATGCCATCCTCTTCAACCCGAGGAACGCCTACCAGAACTACAGTTGTGCCGTCAACCAGTCCGACAAGGCGATTTACACCTACATGGGGGTCATACGGCCCCGCATGGCGAATGCGAATTATTCCACGTCGGGGCAGTTGAGCCCGCTGTTCAACGACCCCTATTACATGACGATCGGTATCGGGACCCGGATCTTCCTCGGCGGCGCGCAGGGCTTCGTCGCCTGGCCGGGCACGCAGCATAACCCGTATGTGCCGAGAGGCGAAAACGGCGTGCCGAAGAGCGGCGCCGGCACCATCGCGGCCATCGGCAATCTGAAGGACATGAGTCCCGAGTGGCTGGTCGGTGCCAGCATGCTGGGATACGGGGTATCGCTCTATGTCGGCATCGGTATCCCCATACCCATCCTGAATGAAGACCTCGCGAGGTATACCGCCGTCAAGGATGAGGACATCTACACCCAGATTTACGACTACGGTAAGGACTATCCGCATGGAGGTGAGCTCAAGAGCCTCGGGGAGGTCAGCTACAAGGCGCTGAGAAGCGGGAAGATCGTCGTCAACAACAAGGTGATTCCCACAGCTCCGCTGTCCAGCTATTACAAGGCACGGCAGATCGCAGAGACCCTGAAGACCTGGATTGAGAAGGGGGAGTTTATCCTGGGAGAGCCCCAGGAACTTCTGCCCTCGGACAGGCTGCCGCAGGCGAGATAGATTTATCAGGGAGTCGGGAAGGTCAGGGACGAGACCATGAAGCTTGGAAGAAGGTTCATCATGATCGTTCTTCTGGTGATGGGCTTCCTGATACTCTTCGGAAAGAAGGGGCTTATCGACAATTATAAAATGCAACAAATGGTGAAGGAACTGAGCACCACCAATGAGCAGATGCTAAAAGAAAACAATAAGTTGAAACAGGAGATCCTCCTCCTTCGAAAGGACCCCAAATACATCGAGCGGCTGGCCAGAGACGAGCTCGGAATGGTCAAAAAAGGCGACATCATTTACCGAATGAGTGATGAAACCAAGCCCTGAGACAATCGTCAAAAAGTCAGATCGGCACCGAAAAATAAAACACCCTGCGTCCTTCCCGATGAAGCCTCTCCCGGCAGGATAATGGTTTTTTATCTTTAGTCCTCATAACTTGCTGGCCCCGCCCACACTCCCCGTCACGGTTTAACCTTCCAGATTTCATAGAGATACCCGGAACATGGCACATTGCTTGCTTAATTTTATGGCCATTGGCCGAGGACTGTTAATTGAAGTGTGCAAATGCCTCGAGAAATGGCATCGAAAAACGCCTCGGTCATGAGGGGAAATCTTAGACAGCTTAACCACGATCCATCAATAGAACCAGGACTCCGAAAGAGGATTTCATGCGGACATTCAAGAATTTATTCGCGGGAAAGAAGAAAATTGCAGGACTGGATATCGGCTCGAGTTCTCTGAAACTGACCGAGATCAGTGAAAACTCGGAGGGTTACGCCCTGAATAACTACAGCCAGGTCCCGCTTCCCAGGGGGGTCATCGCCGACGGCCACCTCGTTCAACCGGGGGTTCTGATCGACCGGCTGAAACATCTCGTCAAACAATCCCGCTGTCAAACCAAAAATGTAGTGACGTCTCTCTCCGGTTATTCCGTCATCGTGAAGAAAATCGGCTTTCCCTCCATGGACGAGGCGTCGCTCCGTGATTTGATCAGCGATGAAGTGGAGAAGTACCTCCCCTTCGGCGACATGAAAGAGGTGAATTTCGATTTCCAGATCCTCGGTGGGAGCGATGTCAATCCGGGTCAAATGGATGTGCTGCTCGTGGCATCGAAGAAGGAAGTCATTGAAAGTTACGTCGGCGCCGTCAGGAAAGCCGGCTTGGAAGTCGCGATTGTGGATGTGGATTCCTTTGCGCTGGAAACGATGTACGAGGAAAATTATGATTTTGCCCTTGACGATGTGGTCGTGCTCGTCAACATCGGCGCCAGCATGACCAACATCAATGTCCTGAAGGCGGGTGGTTCCATTTTCACGAGGGATTTTTCCATGGGCGGGTACACCGTCACGGAAAACCTGCAGGAAAAATTAAAGGTTTCATTCGAGGAGGCCGAAAGGGTCAAATTGGGAGCGGCCAAGGGAAACGGGCAACCGGACACTCTCCGGGAAGACCTGACCAGTTGCGCCGAGCCACTCCTCCTCGAAGTTGAGCGATCCGTGGATTATTTCAAGTCAACCTACCCCGGAAAATACATCAAACAGGTGCTCCTCTGCGGGGGCGGCGCGAAATTGGCCGGATTGGATCGTGCCCTCACAGAACGGTTGAATATCGATGCGGAAATTGTGAACCCCTTCAAGAAAATTTCCTATGACCAGAAGGTGTTCAGCCCGGCGGATATTGAGAATATCGGTCCGCAGGCGGCTGTCGGCGTGGGTCTGGCCCTGAGGAGGATTGGAGACAAATGATTAAAATAAACCTTCTTCCTTATCGAGAAAAGAAAAAAGAGGTCCATACAAAGCGTGAGGGGCTTGCCCTCTTCCTGATCATCGGTCTTGCCCTGCTGTTTTTCGGCGCGGTTCACCTCTACATGGTGCAGAGCCTCGACAAGCTGAGGACCGACGTCCGCAAGAGCGATGACGAGCTCAAAAAACTTGCCCAGATCACCATGGACATCGGGAAATTCAAAAAGGACAAGGAACTCCTCGAGAAAAAACTGCAGATCATCAACGCCCTGGACCACAACAGGCTGGACCCCGTCTATTCCCTCGACGAACTGACCGGCATGGTTCCGGCCGGACAGCTGTGGATCAAGACCATGACAGAGACGGACGTCGAGATGAAAATTGAGGGTTTTGCAAAGGATAACATCACGATTGCGAAGTTCATGAAGAACTTGGAGACATCCAGATTTTATCGATCGGTCGATCTTATCTCATCCAAGCAAACGGAGCTCGTGGGTTACAAGGTGAAACAATTCACGCTGTCCTGCGGCCTCAAGAAGGGATTGTAAGAATGGCACTCACATTAGACGACATCAAGAACATGCCGCCGAAGCGGAAGGCCATGCTCCTCATTGTGGTTTTTCTTCTTCTCGGATTTGCCTACTACTCCACCTATCTCCAGAAGGCCCTTTCGGACAAGGGCAAGCTCGAGGAGAATCTCGCC
>Ga0316622_100001901_pt1 | contig 14093 bp, 5 predicted proteins | sample OWC_Aug_OW2_C1_D_FD_207646 | JGI IMG/M metagenome (GOLD analysis project Ga0316622, IMG submission 207646) | Wetland soil microbial communities from Old Woman Creek delta, Ohio, United States - OWC_Aug_OW2_C1_D5_C | ecosystem: Environmental > Terrestrial > Soil > Wetlands | place: USA: Ohio... | reverse complement strand
TACTACATGGAGAACGCCTACCCGATCACCCAGTGGCTGGTGATGGAAGCCTACAGCGACCTGTACTACACCACAGGGGTGACCTACCAGGCGGATAACCAACCCGCACCCACCACGATCCTGGGCGCCGGCGTGGACGTCAGCGTGCTGCCGATCATCGGCCTCTCCGGCCGGCTGGATTGGGGCGTGCACAACTACGCGCCGACCGGCGGCACCCCTGGCGTAGACCCGGATAACGGCGGCATCGTGGGTACGGTCAGCTACGACACCACCCGCAACGAGCTCGATCCGCGTTACGCGGCAGTCGAAGCCTGGCAGCCGGGCATCCCGGACCTGACCGTCAACCTTTATGCCCCGGTAGACTGCCCGGTCGACGGCAGCGCGCCCTGCGATGCCAGCGGGCGCTATCAGCTTGATACGGACGGCTCCTTCCTCAAGGGCAACCTGTTGAACACCTACCTGACCGAGACCTGGCAGCGGCCCGGCGCCAATGGGAACGCGAACGGGGACGGGGTCTGCGTGCCCCGCGATGTGAACGGCGACCGGCTTGCCTACCCGGACGACCAACAGGTGACCAATTCGGACACCGATTGTCTGGAAGGCCCGCTGATGGGCGTGCAGTTCCAGGCCGGTTTCTCCACGGTCGATGGTAACTACGGTTTTGGCGATGCCTGCTACACCGGAATTACCGACGCCACGGATCCGGCCAATCCGGTTTGCGGCAGCTCGTTTGCACCGCTGACACCCGGGGACTACCTCGTCGAGGTGGTGATTCCCAACGACGCCCTGGGGCGCCCGCTGTATAAGGTGACCAAGGAAGAGGACATCAACATCTTCAACGGCGACGAGTGGGTCCCGCAGATCCCGCCGCCGGAGTGCGCCGGACCTCTGCACACGGTGGATGTGGCCGGATTGGATTCAAATGGCCATGTCATCGGTGCTGATACCGCAACGCCCGTCATAAATCCGGCCTTCTACGACGCCGGAGGATCGGTCTACGAAGGCCAGGTGAAGCCGTTGTGCAGCACCAAGCTGGTGCGCGTCAGCAACGGCCGCTCGACAGCCCCGACCTTTAACCTGTTCACCGACGTGCCTATTCCGGGCCGCTTCTGGGGCCTGATCGTGGACGACCTCAACTTCTCCGCCGATCCCAAGTCCCTGGTGTACGGCGAGAAGGCGGGCGTGCCCTTCGCCCCGGTCGGCATTTACGACTACACCAACCGTCTGATCACCACGGTCGAGTCCGACTACAACGGCCTCTTCGACGTGCTGCTGCCGTCGACGAACCGGATCAACTGCCCCACGCCATCCGGCGTCTGCGCCAACCTGTACCGCTTCGTGGGCAACGACCCGGGCATCCCGGGGCGCCTTAACGAGAATTACAACCCGCAGTTCCGCACCATCGCGGCCGAGTTCGAAGCCATTCCCGGCCTGCTCGTCCCGGCCGACCTGGCCCCCACGCAGATGGGTGTGTCGGCGCAGCTCCCCGGCACTCAGTTCAACAAGCCGGTGGCCTGCGCGCTGCCATCGGATACGCCGCAGCTGTTCGCCGTGGATACACCCTATGTCACTGTTCCCGGCCAGTTCACCATCACCGGCCAGGGCTTCGGTACGAGTCCAGGACAGGTACTCCTGGATGGGACACCGCTGCCGGCGCTTTGGGGCAGCACGGTCATAACTGTGGATGTGCCTCCCGAGACCCCACCCGGCCCGCACCAGTTGAGTATCCGTGCGAGCAACGGCAAAAGCACGGTCAACGGCCTGACCTTCCATGTGCTCGGTGGAACCTACAATCCCACGGTTCGTGAAGTGGGGCCCAGCAAGACATATCCTACGATTCAAGCTGCGATCGATGCCTCAGGCGCCGATAACGGGCTGGTGGTAGTCTACCCGGGCACACCTACCCTCGATAATCCTCGTCTCAATCCGTGGGGCGCGTATTACGAGAACCTCATCATCACTTCGCCGATCAAGCTGCAGGGTGTCGGCCCGGGCGGGACCAACATAAACGGCACAATTGGCGGCTCAATCATCGACGGCAGCGCCTTTGGCGGCGACACCGCTTTGGCCGACGCCTGGCGCGACAAGGTGGCCGGCCTGACCTGGGTCGGCAACCAGACCGTTTCCGAAGGCGAGGCGATCTACCTGTTGGCTCAAACGGAAACGCAGTTCGGGTCAACCTTCAAGGCTTCCATCGACGGCTTCACCATCCGCGGCGGCGATCAGCAGGGCCAAGCCAACATTATCACCCAGGGGGGCGCGATCTTCGCCAACGCCTACGTGCGCAACCTGCAGATCACAAACAATGTGATCGCCAGCAACAGTGCCTCCTACGGCACCATCCGCATCGGCACGCCCGACCTGCCCGCGCCGGATACCAGCCAGCACAACGAGAACCTGCGGATCGCCAACAACCGAATCATCGCCAATGGCGGCACCAATCTGGCAGGCGGCATAGGTATCTTTGCCGGCGCAGCCAACTACGAGGTGGCCGGCAACGACATCTGCGGCAACTTCTCGGCCGAGTACGGCGGGGGCATCTCAGTCTATGGTCTGAGCTATGACACAACCATCCCGTACGACGCGGTCACCAACTACGGCGGAAAGATCCACGACAACCGCATCTATTACAACCAGTCGTACGACGAGGGCGGCGGGATTATGATCGCCGGTCAGCTTCCCGGCGATCCTGCCGCGCTGTCGCCCGGTTCGGGCCCCGTGGATATCTACAACAACCTGATCCAGGGCAACCTGGCCAATGACGACGGCGGCGGCCTGCGCTTCCTGATGGCGGGCAACTTCCCGATGAACGTCTACAACAACATGATCGTCAACAACGTGTCCACCCACGAAGGCGGCGGCATCGCCCTCAACGACGCCCCGAATGTACGTGTCTACAACAACACGATCACGAAGAACATCACCACGGCCACGGCCGTCACCAGCAACGGCCTGCCGGCGCCTGCAGGACTGTCCACATCGGCCAACAGCAACCTGCTGCAGGCCACACTTCCGGGTGGGGTAGCAAACTGCGGCCAGCCGGGAAACAACGCGCCCTGCTTCAGCGATCCGCTCCTGTTCAACAACATCTTCTGGGACAACCGGGCCGGCACGCTCGCCCTCGGCACGGTGACCGGTATCAGCGATGCCGGTGCCTACCACTGGGATCTCGGCGTGGCGGACGGCACCGGCACGCTCTCACCAACCTACTCAATCATCCAGGCGGGTGACGGATTTGGAGCGACGACCAACACGGGCTCAGATCCACTGGTCATCTCAGCCTACAACACCTCGGTGGCGTTCGCTCCCTGGCGGAACAACCCGAACTTCATCGGCGCCATCATGGTGACGGTGGACCAACCGCCAACCCTGCTGGGGAACTATCACCTTCAGATCAGCTCTCCGGCTGTGAACGGAGGTGCGGCTTCCAAGAATGTCCCCCAGTATCAGCGGCCGCCCAACTCCCTGGCTGCCCCTGCGTTCGACCTCGACAACCAGGCGCGCCCGGCGGGTGGCCTCTTCGATATCGGGGCCGATGAAATACTGTCTGGGGTTTCGGACCTGTCCATAACCAAGACCGATGGGGTGACTTCCGTCACAGCCGGAACGCCAATCACTTACACAATCACGGTCTTGAATTCCGGCCCCGATGCAGTCGCCGGGGCAACTGTGGCCGACACCTTCCCGGCTGCGCTCACGAACGTGACCTGGACGTGTTCGGCATCATCCGGATCGAGCTGTGTTCCAGGGACCAACGGTTATGGCACCGGCGACATCAATGGAAACAAGGTGACCTTGAATCTGGTGAACGGCGGCAGCGCGACTATCACCGCCCATGCCACACTCCCCATAAGCGCCATCGGAGGAACGTTATCAAACACGGCCACTGTAGCCGTGGTTGGAGGCACCGATCCAGTCTTGACCAATAACACCACGACCGACACGGACACGGTAACTCCTGTCCTTCCCTCGCTTGCCTTACTCGACAGCTTCACCCGGGCCAACGCGAACAATCTAGGCCAGAACTGGAACCCGGGCAGCGGCAACCAGAGCATCAGGGTGAACAATAACCAGGCATTCGCCAACACGGCCGGCCAAGCGAACTGGAGCGGCACAACCTTCGCCGCCAAGCAGGGCTCGGCCTTCACGTTCGTCCAGTACCTCGGAGCTCCGTCGGCGCCCCTGGCCGGATCGAGCCTCCTCCTCAAGGTAACCAACGGCGTCGGCACCACCAACAACCCGGCGAACTACATCCGGGTGCGATACACTGGCAGTCAAGTGCTGGTCGAGACGACCACAAACGGGAACAGCGGCACCCCCACGTTCACGACGATCGGCACGTTCTCAACAACAGCCTTCGCCACGGGCGACAAGCTTAGCGCGGTAGCGAACGCCGATGGGTCGGTGGATGTGTGGAGGAACACAACTTACCTTGGCCACACGTCGACATCTACCCTCACCGGCACCGGCCGGATCGGAATTCAGCTTCCGGCGAATGCCCGGGTCGACGACTTCAGCGGAGGGACGCTCCCCTAACTCGCACGCGCGATGGGAGAGGGTCCATCGACCCTCTCTCATCCCGGCAGTGCCACAGATAATCTCAAGGAGAACTGATATGAGTAGTCAATCGATTTCGAGATCGCTGAGCCGGCGGCGCTTCCTTAAGAATGCGGGAGGAACCCTGTTTGGGGCCAGCCTGCTGCCGAAGTTTGTCGCCGGGGTGCTCGCGCCCTCCGAGATTGTTCGGGCGCAGGCCACAGATCCGCCGCCGAACCTCTATTTTGCCGGCACGGACGGGTGGATCCACCTGCCGCCCAGCCCGCCCATCGAGTTCTACTTCCCGGACGATCTCGCCCCCGGAACTGATCGTGGTTACCCGGCTGGTTTGAATACCTACATCTTCGGCTTCCGCAACATCACCGGCCTCGATGACACGCAGAAGGCAAATCAGAAGATGAGAGCCCAGCACAACGCGCCGCTGTTCTGGGTCGATCAGTTCAACGGCTCGAACGAGTTCAGGCTGCAGCTAACCAACCTGGGCCTGCAGCAGCGCCCGGACCTGACCGACTCGCACACCCTGCACTGGCACGGCTTCCGGAACGTCATCACTTTCTTCGACGGCGAGCCCACCGGCTCGCTCTCGGTGCCCATCGGACGCAATTTCACCTACGTCTATCGTCCGCGCGATCCCGGCACCTACATGTACCACTGCCACGTGGAAGACGTCGAGCACGTGCACATGGGCATGACCGGCCCGGTCTTCGTGCGCGCGCTGCAGAATTTCACAGGCGCGACGGGTGCGCCGATAGCCAGGCTGGGAGGGAATACCACCGCGGGTGTGCCCATGGGATACGCCTACAACGACGGCCGGGCGTTGTCAGACCCGGCGTCGACCGCCTATGACCGCGAGTTCGCTATTTTCCTCAGCGAGGTGTGGGCCGAGGCGCACTGGTGCGACTCGCATATCCAGCTGCCCGATTGGAGCGATTACAAGGCCGATTTCAGCCTGCTCAACGGGCGCGTCTACCCGGATACCTTGGCTCCCAACGGCTCGGTCGATCCGTTTAACCCAGCGCGGGATGGCAACGGCGATTTGATCGCTCCTGCCGGACGCCCTGAGCTGCAATACCAGCCGCTCTCTGCCCTGGTGACCTGTAATGCGGGTGAGCGCGTGCTGCTGCGCTTCGCCAACCTGGGCTTCCGCGAAGCCTCGATGACCCTTGCGGGAATCAAGATGCGCGTGGTCGGCCGCGATGCCACGCCGATGATCGGGCGCGATGGCACGGACAACAGTTACGAGACTAACACAATCCTGATCGGAGCCGGCGAGAGCTTCGACTGTATCTTCACCGCACCATCCTTCAGCGGTGGCAGTGGCAGCAGCGGCCAAGGTTACGACAGCTACGTGCTTCACAACCGCCGCCTGACCCAGGTTTCCAACCTAAGCGGTGGCGGCCTTGCCGGGCAGCGGACCGAGGTGCGTGTCTATCAGAGCGTGGTAGACGCGCAGCAATATCCCAACGACTGGGGCATTTAGGCCGACCATTTGACGAGTGAAAAGGAGATCAGTATGCGTAAATCAAGTCTCAAACGGATTCGGTTGGGAAAGGTCCTCCTCGTGGCGGGCGGCCTAGTGCTCATCGGCCAGCTTGCGGGAATCCCATCCGCTGTGGCGCAGACACAACCCGCGATAGGCATTGCCTGTACCAATAGCGTAAGTCCCAACCCGACCTTCAACCTGGATGCCAAGTCCGGCTACATCGTCCTGGGCGACGGCAACACCATGTTCATGTGGAGCTACTCGCTGGGCGAACAGAGCTTCCAGTACCCTGGGCCGGTGCTTTGCGTCAACCAGGGCGATACCGTAAACGTCATCCTGAATAACACGCTGGCGGAAGATGTTTCAATCATGTTCCCCGGGCAGGAGAACGTGCTGGCAAACGGCGCCCCGGCTCAGCCGCAGTTCAACGGCGGCGGCGCTCTCACCTCGCTGACCAACGCGGCCCCCCCCGGCGGCAGCATGACTTACAGCTTCGTGGCTTCCAAGCCTGGCACCTATCTCTACCAGTCCGGCACGAGCCCCGAAAAGCAGGTCCGCATGGGCCTGGCCGGCGTCTTGATCGTCCGACCAACACAGGGAGCGAATTTTGTCTACAACCAGGCAGACGGCCGGTATAGGTTCACGCCAGAGGAAGAGTTCCTGGTGTTCCTTTCGGAGATCGACCCCTCCCAGCACCAGGCGGCTGAGCAAAACGCGCCTTTTGACCTGACCACTTACCATGTGCACTACTGGCTGATCAACGGGCGCACGTTCCCCGACACCGTTGCCGACAACTTCGCCTCCAGGCTGCCCAGCCAGCCATATGGCGCCCTGGCGCGCGTTCATCCGTATGATGCAACCAACCACCCTTACCCTGGCCTGGCGCGATATGTCAACGTGGGCTTCGAGGAAATCGCGTTCCACCCCCACGGCAACAACGGCGTGGTGATCGGCCGCGATGGGAATCCGCTGGAAGGACCCGCCGGCCAGGATCTCACCTTCGAGAAGTTCGCCATCAACATCGGTCCCGGGCAGACCTGGGACGTGCTGGTCAAGTGGTATGACGCCGAGAATTACAGCCCGTCCAATCCCGTCCCGGTAACCATTCCCGACGTTGCCAATCAGACCATCGGAATGTGGTGGAGCGGCAGCCCCTACCTGGGAGTTCAGGGTCCCTTGCCGCCCGGGGTGACTACGCAGAACCAGTGCGGCGAGTACTACATCATCTCGCACAACCATGCCCTGTTCCAACTGGATGCCTGGGGCATGACCATGGCCGGCCAGATCACCTACATGAGGGTCGATCCGCCACTGCCGAACAGCTGTCCATAGGTGAACTGAGTGGATACCGCATACAAGGAGACTTCAATGAATAGCGAAAAAAGACATACCTTTAGAATGGACGTCCTGCTCCTGTTGGTCGCGGCGCTGCTCGGCTTCACCTGGCTGACTCAGGGTGATGCACTTGCCGCGCCTGTTACGTTAAACCTCTGGGCAAAGGCAGGTTCTACTTCCTTGCCTGATGGCACCTCAGTTACGGTCTGGGGCTATACAGACTCGGCTGACGCCACGCTGACTTCACCTGGCGGCCCGACGCTGATCGTCAACCAGGGTGACGTGATAACTGTAAACCTGACCAACGACCTGACAGAACCCACCGCGCTGATCTTCCAGGGTCAGGCTATGGTGCCGGATGCGGTTGGCGCGCCAGCATCTGACGGAACGAATCCCGGAACGAAGAGCTATACGTTCACGGCTACGAATCCCGGCACCTACCTGTACGAAGCCGGCCTGCTGCCCAACGCTCAGCACCAGGTTGCGATGGGCCTGTTTGGAGCGCTGGTCGTGAGGCCGCCTACCGCCGGTCAGGCGTATAGCAGCGCGGCAACAGCCTATGACGTCGAGGCGGTGCTTGTGCTGAGCGACATTGACCCGGCGTTGAACGATCCTGTCGCTCCGGCAACTCCAGCCACTTTCGACATGCGCAACTACGCGCCGAAGTATTTCCTGATCAACGGCAAGGCCTATCCGGCCACCGCCCCGATTCCCATCACATTTCCCAACACGAACGACAGAAAGGTCCTGTTGCGCTACGTCAACGCCGGCCTGCAGGCGTACTCGATGACCCTACTCGGTTTGCGCCAAAACGCGATCGCCATGGACGGCAATCCGTTCGGATTCGCGCGCACCGTGGTGGCGGAGAGCATCGCCCCAGGCCAGACCGCCGACATGATCGTCAGCGTGCCTGCTACAACTGCAGATGGCACCAAGTTCGCCTTGTACGACGGCAACCTCATGCTGCACAACAACGTGGCCGGTGGCATCGGCGGCATACTCACCTTCCTGACGGTGACGAATACACCTCCCACGCTTGACACGACCGGCCCGGCAACCAGCGGTGTAACGCTCACTCCTACTTTGGTAACCGCAACCGTCAGCGATGCGGGCAGAGGTGATTCCAATGTCACGCGTGCTGAGTTCTTCGTCGATACAACGGGCGCGAATGGTTCCGGAACAGCCATGTACACATCGCTGCCGAACACGTTCACCCCTGGAATTACGGTCAGCGTGAGCGGCACAATGCCTGCGCTCGCTACTGGCAGCCACACCGTCTATGTCCATGGCATGGACGTTGCCAACAACTGGGGACCTTTCCAGTCTGCTGTGATTTTGGTAGACACGACCGGCCCGACGACCTCCGCCCTGGGCCTGTCGCCCGATCCGACCAACGGAACCGTAGCGGTGGCTCTGAGCGCCACTGCTAACGACACCGCCACCGGTGGCTCGAACATCGCCGCGGCGGAGTACACGATCGACAGTGGCGCGTATACGTCTATGACCGTCAGTCCTTCGGGCGTAAAGATTGCCAGCCTGACAGCCTCCATCCCGGCGGCTACCGTCAATGGTCTTACGCCTGAGGGTACACACGTCGTTTCGGTGCGCAGCCAGGACTCCTTGGGCAACTGGGGCTCTCCGCCGGCCACGATCAATCTGATCGTGGACAAGACCGGCCCCGTCACCAGCAACGTCACAGTGGCGAACGCTTCTCCTGCCGGTGTGCGCGTCAGGGCGGATTTTGCTGATACGCTCTCCAACATCAACCGAGCCGAGGGCTATGTTGATAATGATCCGGGGGTGGGCAAAGGGTTCGTCTTCACCGCCATCGATGGCTTGTTCAATAGCAAGTCAGAGCCCGGCTATGCGGACATGCCCCAGTCCATCTTCAACACCTTGGGTTCGGGTACGCACAGTGTCTTCGTTCGCGCCAAGGACGCCGCGGGCAACTGGGGTTCGACCAGCAGCACCGTCTTCGTGCTCTTCGCGGACGGTTTCGAGTCCGGAGATTTCACTAAGTGGTCGACAACGGGTGGCACTCCCGGCCGCATCAGCGTCACGCTCGGGGGCCAGGGCGGCGGCACGCGGAAGATGCAGGCGGCGATCAGCAGCGGTACTTCGGGCTATGTGCAGGACAACACTCCTGCCAACGAAACGAGCTACCGTGCCCGCTTCTACTTCAATCCGAATGGATACACAACTGGTAATGGTGGCAACCCAACGCCGGTGACGATCTTCAGTGGCCTGAACACGGCGAGCGCGACTGTCTTCCAGGTCCAGTACCGGCGCAGCTCCAATACAGGCTATCAAGTCTGCCTGGTTGTGAGCAGAGCCGGTGGCGGCGGTGGAACGACGTCAACAAGTTGGTACACCATCAACAACAACGCCTGGAACGCGATCGAGATCGCGTGGCAGTCGGCGGCCTCCGCGTCCGCCTCACTTTACACCGGCGGAACGCTCCGGCAGACCCTGACGGTCCTGAACACGAGCGGGTTCACGCTCGACACGGTCCGTCTCGGTCCGCAGGGCACCGGCCTTCCCAACTCGGGCACCGTGTACTTCGACAGCTTCATCTCGACGCGCAACCTTTACATCGGCCCGTAGTTTCATCACAGGATGGCGGTGGCTGGAGGCTTCGGAACACCGGGGGCCTCCAGCCTCGCCACACTCACACTTCTGCTGCGGGAAGCAGGTTCGCCGGTCGAGCGGATTGCTTCCCGTAGCGCTACAGATACGGTACTCATGAACAGTCAGACAACCAGCCCTGCCTTTTACCGTGCGCGGGTCGTCTGTCCGGTCCGGCAGGCCCTTGCCGCCACGTTTCTACTGATTGTAGTGGGCGGATCCCTCAACCATCCAGCCCGGGCGGCTCAGGCGCCGGCTGAACCGAAACCTCCGCTTCAGGCCCCGGAGCAGGCCCCGGCGCAGACAACAGCCAAGGAACCGGCACAACCGCCGGCGCAGGCGCACGACGCCGCGCACGAGGCAAAGCAGGAAGCGGCCCAGCGTATTTCCACCAGCGTGCTAGCGGAGAGCTATGGCATACAGATTGTTCACATCGCCGTGACGGCGGGGGGCGGGCTGGTAGACTTCCGATTCAAGATCCTCGATCCGGAGAAGGCGCGGCAGGTTTTCAAGGATCCCCATCACCTGCCCACATTGGTTGCCGACGACAGCGGGCTGACGCTCAACGCGCCGCAACACCAGACGGGAGGAGTTCGCTTGCAGAAAGAAGCGGCCGGCTACATTCTCTATCCCAACGCGCGAAACGCGATCAAAGCCGGCACCCCGGTTTCCGTTGTTTTCGGCGACGTGAAGGTCGAGCCGGTCAAAGCCCAATGAGGATGTCATGAAACGGCTGATCGCAATTCTTATTTTTCTCTTGCTAACCATCTTTCCTTCTGTCGCTCAGGCCGCGAAACAGCCGGCCCCGTCGGACAAGATGAGTCCGGAAGTCCAGGCGGCGCTGGACGCGCTGCAGCCCGGCGAGATGCTGACCGTGATCGTCAAGCTGAAGCAGCATACCGACCTGTCCTCCATCCTGGGCCAGACGAAGGAGGAACGCCTGCGTCGAGTCATCGTGGCACTTCAGGCGACTGCCAGGGCCGCACAAGCACCCATCGTGGTGCTGCTCCAACTGAGAAGCTCCCAGGGACTTGTGAGCGAATTCACGCCTTTCTGGGTCTTCGACGGCCTGTCGGTCACCGCCACCAGGGAGGTAGTCCTCGAGCTGGCGGGGAGAAGCGATGTTGAGAGCATCACGCCGGATGAGACCGACGTCACCCCCAGCTCGCCGGTCACAGGCCCGCCCGAGGCCAATGTATCCGTGATCAACGCGCCCGCTCTCTGGACTTCGGGCTTCTACGGGCAGGGGATTGTGGTGGCCAATATGGACACGGGCGTGGACGTGAGCCACCAGGACCTGGCCTCGCGTTGGCGCGGAGGGACGAATAGCTGGTACGATCCCTACAAACAGCACCCCACCACGCCGACCGACCTCGACGGTCACGGCACATCGACGATGGGCGTTCTGGTAGGCGGAGACGCCGGAGGAACCACGATCGGAGTTGCGCCCGGTGCCCAGTGGATCGCCGTCAAAATCTTCAACGACAGGGGAAAGGCAACCACCACCGCCATACACCAGGGATTCCAGTGGCTGCTTGACCCTGACGGCAACCCGGGAACGGCAGATGCCCCGGACGTAGTCAATAACTCCTGGGCATATGGCGGCCCGGGCTGCAACCTGGAGTTTCAACCCGATCTGCAGGCCCTGCGCGCGGCTGGGATCCTGCCGGTGTTCGCGGCCGGAAACTACGGTCCCAACAGCTCGACCAGCGTCAGCCCGGCGAATTACCCGGAAGCCTTCGCCGTGGGCGCCACCGACAATAACGATCTGATCTACTCGGGCAGCAGCCGTGGGCCTTCCGCGTGCGGCGAGTCGCAGACGACCTATCCGGAAATTGTCGCTCCCGGAATCGACATACGAACGACCGACCTGTATGGCCAGTACCTGCAGGCTTCCGGCACCTCCCTCTCCGCGCCTCATGTGACCGGGGCCCTTGCCTTACTGCTGAGCGCGCACCCGAACCTCGACGCAGATCAGCAGGAATACGCCCTGCTCGACACGGCCGTGGACCTGGGGAATCCCGGTCCCGACAACACCTTTGGCTACGGCGGCCTTGACGTCTACGCGGCGTTCAATTGTATTGAGGCCGGCGGATGTGTTCCGCCGCCACCCCCGCTGACGCTGGCGTGCGCGTCCAGTTCGGCCCAGGTCGGCGTAGCCTACTTATCATCACTCGTGGCTTCGGGCGGAACATCCCCCTACACCTTTGGGATCGCTGCCGGAAGCCTTCCTCCCGGTCTGACCTTGGTCCCTTCAACGGGAGCGGTGGGAGGGACGCCTACGACTGCAGGCACGTTCAGCTATACGGCCGGGGTCACGGATTCGACCGCCGGCGCGGCACTCACAAAAACGGCGGCGTGTTCGATCGTGGTTGCGCCTCCGCCCCCGACCATGCATGTCGGGGACCTGGACGGGACCTCGGCGACTAACAAGTCGGGCTGGACGGGAACAGTGACGGTCGCGGCTCATGACGGTAATCACGTTTTGCTGAGCGGTGTCACCGTTTCAGGGACCTGGAGCGGAGGCTATTCGGGCACGGGAGCATGCACCACCGGCAGCAACGGCCTCTGCCAGGTCAAAACCGGCACGATCTCAAAGAAGAATGCCAGCGTAACCTTCACTGTGTCGGGCGCCGCGAAGACTTCCTATGTCTACCAGGCAGCAGACAACCACGATCCGGACGGCGACAGCAACGGCACGTCTATCGCCATCCAAAAACCGTAAGTGGGATCTGCGGCGGGGACGAAGCAGATCACGGACCCGCACAAACAAGCCGGGGGAGGAGTCAAAATCATACTTTCGGAGGATGCAATCAAACGCAACAGGAGTGTACGCTTCCGTTTGACCGCCGGCACGATCCACTAACCCGGAGGGATGAGGGGCGTGATGAAGAAATCGATTTACCCGGTCTTCCTGGTGCTGCTGATGGCGCTCTCCTACCTGGTGGGAAGCTGGAGCAAAGGCCGCCCTGAGACGACTGCGGCCGCAGGAGGCCACAAGATACTCTACTACCACTGCCCGATGCACCCGGCATACAAGTCCGACAATGCCGGCATTGCACCATGCTGCGGCATGGCGCTCGAGCCTGTCTATGCCGATGGTGAGGGGGCGGGGGGAGCCTCGTCGTCCCTACCGCCCGGCGCGCTTCGCGTCAGCACAGAGAAGCAGCAGCTCATAGGCGTGCGTACGGTTGTAGCCGCGAAAACACCAGGTTCCTCAACCATCCGAATCTTCGGCAAGGTCGCGGCCGACGACGCGCGTGTCTACCCGATCAAAGCGGCAGTCGACGGGTGGATCCGGGAGGTTTATCCCAGCTCCGTCGGAAAACCTGTGAAGAAGGGCCAGCCGCTGGCTTCATTTTACGCGCCGGAGTTCCTGAGGGCGGAACAGGACTTCGTCTTCACGCTGAACTCCCTGAGCCGCGTCAAGCCGCCGGTGCAAGACTCCCCATCCCAATTTCAACTACCGGACACCAGGCTGCAGCTGGCGCTGGACGCGCTGCGGAACCTTGGCATGGACGACCAACAGATCGAAGAGCTGAAGGACACCCGCAAGTTCACCGAGAACGTCATCATTCATGCGCCGGAATCGGGTCTTGTGCTGTCGCGCGACGTTGCCCCCGGCCTCAGATTCCAGAAGGGGACCGTACTGTACCGCGTCGCCGACCTGCGCAGGGTGTGGATCCTGGCCGACCTTTTCGAAAACGAGGCCAACCTTCTGCGGGCGGGGCTCACCGCGAAGGTGTCTTATCCGCAGCTGGGCAAGTCATTCAACGCCCGGGTGAGCGAAGTTCTGCCCGAGTTCGATCCGGCCACTCGCACACTCAAGGTCCGGCTGGAGACAGACAACCCGGGCTATGCTCTCCGGCCCGACATGTTCGTCGATGTCGAGTTCCAGCTCGACCGGCCGCCCATGCTGACCGTTCCGCCGGATGCGGTTGTCGACACCGGCCTGCGTCAGAAGCTGTTTGTTGATCGGGGCGACGGACGATTCGAACCCCGTCAGGTTGTTACCGGTCAACGGTTCGGCGATCAGGTGGAAATCGTCAGCGGTCTGAAGGAGGGGGAGCGAGTCGTAGTCTCAGCGAACTTC
>Ga0316622_100001900_pt1 | contig 14094 bp, 12 predicted proteins | sample OWC_Aug_OW2_C1_D_FD_207646 | JGI IMG/M metagenome (GOLD analysis project Ga0316622, IMG submission 207646) | Wetland soil microbial communities from Old Woman Creek delta, Ohio, United States - OWC_Aug_OW2_C1_D5_C | ecosystem: Environmental > Terrestrial > Soil > Wetlands | place: USA: Ohio... | reverse complement strand
GCCGTAGATGGGCACCACCCACAGCAGGCTGCGCAGGGCCAGCGCCAGGTATTCGTCGGGGACCTGGAAGTTGAAGCGCAGCAGGAACCCCGCCAGCCAGGCGGCCGCCACTGAGATCAGGTCGACGCCGAGCACCGCAAGGGGCTTGACCCCAAGCGGAATCAGTCGAAAGGTGGTTCGCGTTCTAGCCATGGAGCTGACGACTTTTCCATGTTAGTGCAAACCATCGCCTCAATCCGACCCATGTTGAAGCGCGCGGCTTGTTCAGCTATTGACCGGCCGCGTCCAACCGACCACCATCCGCGGACACATAGCCCCGCATTCCGGGCGGGGGACACAGCCGGCCATGGCTCGGCGTCTAGCAAGAGCGGATTGTGCTTGGCTTCTGACGAATCCGTTTTGAACCGAACCCAAGAGGCGACAAGTCATGTCTAACGCGAGGGCAATTGCAATCTATGGCGCAGGCGGTTTCGCGCGGGAAGTCGCCTGGTTGCTTTCGAATCGACAGAACCGGACGGAGACACTCGAGTTTGTCGGTTATGTCGATGATGCCGCCAAACAGGGGCCGCAGCACCATGGATGGCCGGTGCTCTCGTGGGAGGAGTTTCGTAAGAAGTACTCGGCAGGCAACTGCCTGCTGTCGATCGCGATCGGAGAACCAAGAGTTCGTCGCAGAGTCGTGCAGAAATGCTCAGAGGAGGGATTCTCGTTCGCGACACTAATACACAGTTCCGTCGCCATGTCGGAGCACGTTCAGTTCGGCCCGGGCTGCATCATCTGCGCCGGTAACATCATCACTGTTGAAATCGACATCGGTGAACACGTTCACATCAATCTCGACTGCACGGTTGGACATGACGTAACGATCGGCGCTTTCTCAACCCTTTCTCCAGGCGTTCATGTATCAGGCAATGTCCAGATCGGCGGCGACGTGTACGTCGGCACGGGAGCAACAATCATTAACGGACTACCCGACAGGCCGTTGGTGATTGGCAACGGTACCGTGATCGGCGCCGGGGCATGCGTCACTCAGGACACGGAATCCAACTCGCTTTACGCCGGCGTCCCGGCTGCACTCAAGAAGCGCTACGGCTAGAAGCCTGCCATCTTGTGAACATTCGAGAATGCCGACACTGGGCCACGCCTCCATGTAACCACATCGAGTGCCGGTGTTCGCTCATTGATCTGCTGCCTTTGCCATTACAAGGCGCGCCTTTTCGATCGCAAACTCCACCGCCGATTCCTCCAAGGTAGGGTGCACGACGAACATCAGGCTCGTCTGCCCGAGTTCTCTAGCGACAGTTAGCGGCCGCTCCGGTCCCCAACAGCGGTCGCGAAACGCCTTCTCCAGATAGATCTCGCTGCACGAGCCGACCGAGCAAGGAACGCCGTGGGCGTTGACCTCGGCCATGATCCGATCGCGATCCCAGCCCGGCACAAGGAGTTCCGGGCGCACGAAGACGTAGAACTTGTAGTAAGCGTGCCCGATGTCGGCGGGAGGATTCGGGATCCGCAGGGCTGAAATGCCGCCGAGCCCCTCTGCCATCCGACGCGCGTTCCGGCGTCGGCGCGCCACCCAATCGGCGAGCTTGCGCAACTGGATGCGGCCGATCGCCGCCTGCACTTCCGTCAGCCGCCAGTTGCTGCCGAAGGACTCGGTCAGCCAGCGGAAACCCGGCGGATGCTGCCGGTGGTAAACGGCGTCGTAGTCGCGGCCGATGTCCTTGTAGGCCCAGGCCCGCTTCCACGCGGCTTCATCGTCGAGCAGGAGCATGCCGCCCTCGCCGGCGGTGGTGATGATCTTGTCCTGGCAGAACGAGAAGGCCGCGGCGTGGCCGAACGACCCGACGGGCCGACCCTTGTAGGTTGCGCCGTGCGCCTGCGCACAGTCCTCGATGACGATGAGATCGCGCTCGGCGGCCAGTTGCATGATCTCGTCCATCGGGCACGGCCAGCCCGCCAGGTGCACGACGACCAGCGCGCGCGTCTGCGGCGTCAGCGCTGCCCTGAGCGTCTCCGCCGTGACCGTCTGGCTGTCGCGGTCGACATCGGCGACGACGGGCCGCGCTCCTCGCATGACGGCGCAACTCGCGGAGGCCACGTACGTCCTCGACGCGGTTACGACGTCGTCGCCGGGGCCAATGCCAAATGCATGCAGGGCGAGCTCGAGCGCCAGCGTCCCGTTGGCCACCGCAACACCATGCCTTCTGCCAGTGGCCGCCGCGTACTCCTGCTCGAACAGACGCGCCTGGTCGCCGGTCCAGTAGTTGACCCGACCGCTGCGCAGCACCTCGGTCGCGGCCACGATCTCTTCTTCGTCGAAGCGGGGCCAGTTGTCGAAGTCGGGTGCTAAGGTCATTGGCTCCGCATCGAATGGGAGCTAGCGCTCACTCTCGGTCGATGCCCTTGAAACGCGCGGCAGTAGCCGATCCCGCACTGGAAATTCCCTCACGCCTCAGCACCCGCCACAGCGTTAGCCAGATAATGTTAAGGTCGAGCCAGAACGACGCATTCTCGACGTACCAGACGTCGAAGTCGAACTTGCGCTCCCAGCTGATGGCGTTGCGGCCGTTGACCTGGGCCCAGCCGGTGATGCCCGGGCGGACCTCGTGGCGGCGACGCTGGTGCGCGTTGTACAGCGGCAGGTACTCCATCAGAAGCGGACGCGGGCCGACCAGGCTCATGTCACCCACCAGCACGTTGTAAAGCTCCGGCAGTTCGTCCAGGCTGGTAGACCGCAGGAAGCGGCCGAACGCCGTCAGTCTCGCGGAATCCGGCATTTCCTGCCCGTCGGCATCTCGGCCGTCGGTCATCGTCCGGAACTTGACCAGCCGGAACGGTCGGCCCCCAAGGCCCGGCCGCAACTGCGTAAAGAGGACCGGGCTTCCAAGCTGCCAGCGCACGAGAACCGCCAGAACGATCAGCACGGGGGCGAAAACGACCAGGCTAAGCAGCGCGATGACGAAGTCGAAGGTGCGCTTAAGCATCGAGGGCCAGCGCCGCGATGACCGCGGCGTTCACCTTGTGGACGTCGAATTTTGCCTCGGCGATTTCGCGCGAGGCAGAGGCCATACGGTGGAGCTCAGCGTCGTCGATGTCGGCAAAGCGGAGCATTTCGCGGAACAGCGCGTCCGAATCGGCAACCGCAACGAGCGCCCCGTTGCGCCCCGGGATGACGGTTTCTCGGCAGCCCGGTGCATCGGTCGTGATGATCGGGCGCCCGGTTGCCATCGCTTCCAGCACGGTGCGAGGCGTTCCCTCCCGGTACGACGGCAGGACGTAGACATGTGCCGCGGCCAGATATGGACGCACGTCGCGGATCGCGCCGTGATAGACGACTGCCCCGGACTTAACCGCCTGCTCGATCTGCTGCGCGGAAACCGCGGCCGGGTGCTCCTCCAGCGGGCCGATGAGCTCGCACGATACGTCCGGGCGCGCCGCGCGGAGCAGCGCCGCCGCATCGACGTACTCCCGGACGCCCTTGTCGACGAGCAGGCGCGCGATCATCAGGAAGCGCCGCGGGCCGGACGGCAATGGTCGAGCCCCGTAACGCTCCAGGTTGACCCCGGAGCCTGCCACGAGGCGGACGTCCTGATCCGGACGCACTAGCCCGCGCTTTCGAAAGACCTCCTCGTCGTCGCGATTCTGGAACAGCACGACGTCGGCGCCCTGCAGCGCGCGGCGGTACAGCCAGCGAACCGCGCACTGCAAAGCCGACTGGACCGCGGAGCGGCCCTGCAGAAACGAAAAGCCCAGCCCAGTGATCAACGCCACCCGGCGAGGAACGCCCGCGATGCGGGCTGCCAGCAGTCCGTAGATGACCGGCTTCACGGTGTAGGCGAGCACTGCGTAAGGCCGCTCGGCGCGGACGAAACTCAGAAGCGCGCGCAGAAGGCCAATGTCGTGGATCGGATTCGTTCCCGTGCGCCGCAACGGCAGAACCACTCGCCGTACCTGCCATCTGGCCAGCGCTTCGTCGACCCATGACGGCCCGGCCGGCGCGCCGACGATCACCTCGTGTCCAGCGCTCGCCAGGGAGCGCAGCAGATCGCCACGGAAGTTCACCAGCGACTCGGCCAGGCTGCCGATGACGAGTACCTTCCTTGAGCCGGCCATCGATCAGCCCTGGTGCCCGTCGATCCCGGCCCGCGCCGTGCCGTTCCAATGCTGATGCCATGCCTGGTACATCAGCACGCACCAGAGCATGTAGGCAAGGTTCTCACGGCCGCTGAGATGGCGCGCCCAGACATTTCGGATGACTCCGACCTCGAACGCTCCAACCGAGTGCAACGCAGATGGCGAGAGCATTGACTCCGCCCAGTCGCGAAGCTCAACCCGCAGCCAGGAGTCGAGCGGTATGCCAAAGCCCATCTTTGGGCGATCGAACAGGCTGCGAGGCACATAGCGCTCCAGTACGGCCCGCAGCAGGTGCTTGCCGCGGCCTTCGTGGACCTTGTATCGCATCGGAATCCGCCAGGCGAACTCGATCACGCGATGGTCGAGCAGGGGAACCCGCGTCTCCAGGCTGACAGCCATCGCGGCCCGATCGACCTTGACCAGAATGTCGTCGGGCAAATAGGTGACAAGATCGAGGTAGGTCATGCGCTCCAGCGGCGCCCGCAGGCCCGCGAGCGCGGCCACATCGGTCAGCGCCGTCCGAGGCTCGACCGCGCCGGGAATCGCCGAAGAGGGATCCTGCCACTGCGACACCAGCCGGCGATAGACGTCGTCTACCGTGTCCAGACCTATCACCGCTGCGAGCTTGTGCATCATGTCGCCGGGGTTGGCGACGCGAAGCCTCTGCGGCAGTGCCGGCCTCGCATGACCAAACAGCCTATCCCAGCGGCCAGGAGCAATGGAGCGCAGCGCGGAGGCCGACCAGCGGCGTACCGGTCTCGGCGCGACCGACAGCCTGCGCCAGAGTCGCTGCGCGAACACGTACCGGTTGTAACCGGCGAAGAGCTCGTCGCCGGCGTCGCCGGACAGGGCCACCGTCACGTGGCGCCGCGTCAGCTGCGAGACGAGGAACGTCGGTATCTGCGACGAGTCGGCAAACGGCTCGCAGTAGATCTGCGGCAATTTGGGAATGACCGCGCGCGCCTCTTCCGGCGTCACGTAGAGCTCCGTGTGGCTCGTGCCGAGATGCCGGGCGACCGACTTGGCGTGCTCGGCTTCGTTGTAACCCGGCTCGCGAAAGCCGATCGTGAAGGTATTCACCGGCCGCGTGCTCTGCGACTGCATCAGGGCAACGACCGTCGAACTGTCGATGCCACCAGACAGAAACGCGCCCAAGGGAACGTCGGCCTGCATCTGGCCCAGCACTGCCTGCCGAAGCAACTGATCGAGTTGCTCGACAAGTTCTGCCTCCGTTGCGCGGGTAGGCGCCGCCAGCCCGGCCTCGGCAACCGTGCGCGCCGACCAATAGGCAAATTCTTCACTGCCCTCGCCGTTTCCGTCGAACTGAACGTAGCAGCCGGGCGTTACCTTCGACACGCCACGAAAGATTGTGAATGGGGCCGGCACGTACGCGTGTCGCAGGTACAGCGCCAGGACGTCCTGATCGACCTCACCCTTCCAGGCCGGGTGTGCGCGCAGTGCCTTCAGCTCCGATCCGAATAGAAGCGCCTGACCGAATCGACCGTAGTAAAGCGGCTTCTCGCCGACCCGGTCGCGCGCCAGCGTCAGTCGCCTGTCGCGGCGGTCCCAGAGGGCGAAGGCGAACATCCCAACCGTGCGCTGCAGCGCGGACTTGACGCCCCATGCGGCGATGGCCTCCAGCAGCACTTCCGTGTCCGAATGCCCACGCCAACTGCTGAACCCCGCCACCCGCTGGAGGTCCCGGCGCAGTTCACCCGTGTTGTAGATCTCGCCGTTGTAGGCGACGACGAATCGCTCGTCGTGCGAGCGCATGGGCTGGTGCCCCGCGGCCGACAGGTCGACCACCGCGAGGCGGCGGTGCGCCAGCCCGATGCCCGCGCCCGCGTCACACCAAACGTCGGCATCGTCCGGCCCACGGTGGGCGATGGCGGTGCCCATTGCCGTCACTCGTTTCACGAGCATCTGAGGAACGGTGCCCGGGCCAGACTCGAAGCATCCAGCAACACCACACATTAGCTACCCGCTTCCCGGAGCAACCTCGCCATGCGAGGCGCAATGGCCTGCACGCTATAGAGCGCCTCGACTTTCGCTCGCCCGCGTACACCCATTTCACGACGCAGCACTGCATTCTCTGCGAGCGCTAGCAAGGCACTTTGCCACTGCTCGTCGTTGGCCGCGAGCATGCCGTCACTGCCTTCAGAAACGATCTCGACATTCGCCCCCACCGGGGATGCAATCACAGGCAAACCGCAAGCCATGTACTGAATCAGCTTGTAGCCACACTTGCCGCGTTCCCATGGACTGTCGACGAGCGGCATGATGCCAATGTCGCACGCGGCGATATCATCGGCCTCCGAATCCACCGACCAAGGGATGCTCACGGCAGCCACCCCAGCCCAAGTCGGCGCTTCAGCACCGATGACCTTCAGTTCAACAGCGAATCGAGATGCGAGCGCCTGCAGTGGACCACTAACAAGATCCAGGTACTTCACCGTACTGGGCGAACCGATCCAGACCACGCGCAGCGCGCGTCCCCAGAGGCCTCTGCGCGAAGAAGCCGTCTCCGAAGGATAGAAAGCGAGATCCACTGCACTTGGAATGAGTTCGACACGCGGGGCGCCGGCATCGACGGCCCGCGCTCTCAGATAGTCGTTTCCGACCGTAACCAGTCGCGCATGTTTCATCAAGACGTCGATCTTTCGCCCCAGCCATCTTCGGACCAACGCCGAATTGGAGCGATCGTAGTTATGGAAGATCGCATCATCCAAGTCAACGACATACGGCCGGCCCCGAAGCAAGGACAGTTCAACTTGAGCAGGCAGAAATGGTAGCAACTCCTTTTCTATCCATATCAGGTCGCATGCCCGCGCCTGGCGAATGTCGCTCAACCGCTTCGCGTAGCATTTCGCCACTTCCAGCGGCACGCGTCGGCCCGAATAGCGCGCCGACAGGTACCTTCCGCTGAGCAGTGGAAAAGGAATACATACCAATCCAAACGACTCCAACGCGCCTGCGAATTGCGTCGCACGGACACGCGATGAGGCCCCGATCGTTCCGTAGCGGGTGAGCAACGCGACCTTCATTGGACCTGCCGATTGGCCACAAGGCGATCTTCTGGACCGTCCTGCGAACCGCCATTCAGGCTGCGCAGTTACTCGCCGCGCACCTTCGTCATCACTGCGGTCACCTCGTAGCACGAGATTAAGTTGGACAGTGCGTCCTCGTAGAACTCCTGTGCGAAGCGCGACATGTTTACAACGCCCCCGAAGATCCTGCGCAGCACATGCCTTAGATAGAAAGGACGGACCGATCGAAAACCAAGCTGGACATCCACGAGCCGTAGATCTCTGATGATTGCGTACTTCGGCACCGATCTGCGAAAGAGGGCTGATTCAGCAAAGTAGCAGAAAGAATAGAGGCCAAAGGGACGACGGTGCGTAGGGTCCGACCAAAAGTAGGGATTCGAGAAATGCGGAACGGTGATCTCAAGCCGTCCACCTGGGCGAAGCGCCTGAGCAGCCAGACAAAGGATTGCTTGCGGATTCTCCACATGCTCGAGAAAGTGACGCGAGTAAATTTCATCGACGGATTCACTTGGGAAAAGCGGGAGCACTTCGTCCACCGCACCCACCAACTCGACGTTCCGATATTCGATCAAGTCGATGGCGATGGAGTCTTCATGCTCCTTTTGCGCTCCGCAGCCGATTTCGACGATGACCTTCTTTCCCGCGCGAGAGGCGATTTCGGCCAAGACAGCGACCTTATTTGCGTTCACAACTTCCTCCAACTTGCCCGTGAAGCCCCGCCATGCAGTGTTCGACCCTGCTTGATTCCGACGGTGCGCGCTGGGACGCCAATGCACCTGATAGCGGCTGATGCTCCCGCGGCCGATCCGCCATGTCGCGCGCCGCAGGACTTCCTTTTCAAATGAGAATCCTTACACGGTTTAAAGAACTACTGCAGACAGAGCAACGGCCATGGCGCGCGCTCGCTTCTCGCGCGCTCATGTACTCAGGTCTCTGCCGGCCGCTGCAAATCCACCGCAATGGCTATCGCCTCCACTTCTTTGCCTCATCGATATCTGCCGCTCTTTGGGCGGACCCCAGCCGCTATCGGGACGAGGAAGACTTCGCGCTCAGTCGCCTCCCACCGTGTGGCACTTATGTGGATGTTGGTGCAAACATCGGCCCCCTTGTTTGTGCCGTAGCCGCTCGACGTCCCGACTGCCGCGTCATCGCATTTGAGCCGCATCCTCGCGTCTTCAAGTACCTCTGCCGCAACGTCAAGTTGAACAGGTTGTCGAACGTCTCGCTGCACAACCTGGGACTGGGCTCCCAGCCCGGACAACTTCGCATTTCCAATCGTCGCGCCGATGACATGAACTTCGTTTCTGAGGACGGCACGCCGATTCAGGTCGACCGAATGGACGACGTCCTTCGTGACTTGGCTTCAATCGACCTGCTGAAGATCGATGTCGAGGGATTCGAACTCGAAGTCCTCAAGGGCGCCAGGGAGACGCTCGCCAAGACAGCCCAGGTACTGTTCGAAGCGTACGAGCCACAGTACCTGCGGTTCGGATACACCTTTTCGGACATCAAGGCACTGCTCGAGACAGAAGGTTTCTTCATTCAGCAGATTCAGGCCGACAGTCGAAGTACTGCGCCGCTGCCATCCCATTTCAGGCCGGATCGATGCTGCAATCTCTTGGCCACAAGGCCAGACGACTAAAGTGGCTCCTAGATGCGGGCCGCGGTGATCTCTATCTTGCGCGCAGTCAAGACAGCAGCCGAGGGCATTTCTCTGCGAGCGGTTCGGCCATCGATCGAGCCCGCGACCTGCCTACTTCCTGCAGACTGCTCTGTCTCGAAGCGCAAGCACCAACCCAGGAACCAGGCTCGCCCCGACCAAGAACGGATGTTTCGCGGCGTAAGGCAGAGCATCGCGGATTCGCCGCGCTCCGATTGCGAATCGGGACAAATTGATGGCGGCGCGCAGTCGCAGCGGCATTCGCACCGGCAGCTCAATCGCTTCGCCATAGCAGACTATCGCTCCGCGCGGACTGCAAGCACGGATCCGAATCGTCTCCCTGCTCAGACTGTCAGGAGAGTCGTAATAGATGCGCAGTGCCTCGTTGATGAAACGAGACAAGTACTGTCTCCCGATGCGATTCGACACCAAACCTTCGGCGACAAAGCGCTCCCCCGGATACTCCGGAAACGGGTAGGCGCGCAACACGGCGGTTCGATACAACGTCCAGGTTTCCGCGCTCCGCCGCTGCTCGCTGAGAACCTCGAACGGGCGCCCATCGACTGTGGCTGCCGGGAGCGGCCCGCCCAGCACTTTGCCACGTTCGTCCATGCACAAGCATGTAATACCGGAAAATCGATCTCTTGCATCAACAGGAATCGCGAACCAATGTGCGCGAAGTCGATCGAGCGCAGCTGGGACACACGCGTCGTCAGAGTCGAGCGGAACAAACAACTCACCAAGGGCCTCTTGCACGCCTCGATTGAACGCTACGTGCTTTCCTCGGTTTGCCTGCCGAAAGTAACGAATCGGAAACGAGTTCTCGGCAATCCAACCGCGCATGAGCGCTTCCGTGCCATCCGTCGAGCCGTCATCGACAACTACCCACTCAAAGTCATGACAGGTCTGTGTCGACAGGCTTGCGCGTACACGCTCCAGCGTATGCGCCCGGTTGTAGGTCGGAGTGAAGACTGTAAACAGCGGGGTCGAGCTCATCGCTCCGCTAGTCGAAGGACTCACGCCAAGCCCCATGCAGTCGAGTACGCACCAACGACAGGTCGGAGAGCCAGGCAATGGCGCAGAACACGCCAAGTCCAACCCCAAGCTTGAGGATCGCTCCGATCAGATCGTCGATCACTGAACCAAACGGAACGCCCGGGCCAATCCAGCGCATTACCGCCACCATGCCGAGCAAGGCAGTCCCCGCCTTGACGAGTTCCCGCAACAGCGGGGGGTAGACCCCAACTCGATGCCCTTTCCACCAGCTGAGCAACGCTCCGCCGGTGAACGCCACGACTGAAGAAATCGCTGCCCCGAGAAGACCGAGCCGCGGTATCAGCAGCAAGTTGAGCGCGACGTTGGACACCGCCATCGCGGACGCGATAGCGAACAAGGTGCCGGTCGATTTCGAGAGGTTGAGTGCGATGTCGAACAGGTACGTCTTGAAGCATCCAGCTCCGATTGCGAACGCAATCCACGGCATAACGACTGCCGCATCGTGCCGCAACCCCGCACCGAGCAGGATTCGGGCGATTTCCGGAGCCAACCCAACAAAAGCGCCGACGATCAACGGCGCGCTCAGGAAGAGCGCTCGGGCCAGCGGCTCCATTGCGTCGGCGGCCGCTGGGGTGCCACCCGCCTCCCATGCCGCCGTGATGCGCGGGTAGGAGGCCATCATGAAGACACTCAAGACAACGCCAACGGATTGCTGTGCGAGATCGTACGCAGCCGCATAGCCAGCTACCGCGGATGTGCCATGCCAGAACCCGACCAGGAAGCGATCTGAGACGCCCAAGATCATCGTGACAACCGCAGTCAGGGCGATTGGCGCGCCATATGAGAGGAGTTGGCACCGAAGATCAGCAGCCTTCTGCGAGACCCGCCACTTCCACCTCGCACCAAATAGGCCGACCGCTAGCACACTGGCAGCACCGACAGCAACTAGCGGTCCGGCCGGTCCGATCCCGACCTGAATGAGCGCGATTGCAAGCAGGAGCGACGCCGCACCGCGAGACATCGTGATGAATCCGTAGCGCAACGCCTGGCCGCGCGCATTGCTGATCTGCAGATGCAACTCCTGCAGTCCTAATAGGACGGCAGCGCCAGTGATGATCAGCGTCATCGTCGGCGAAATCCCGTCAAAGGGTCGCGCGACGGCAACGCAGACAGCACCTAGCAAAGCAACAGCAGTGGTGCCCAAAAAGAGGCGATGCGCCTCCGTCACCAGTTCATCAGTCGCGGGACCGAATGCGGCATGGAAGCGCGCAACGGCCGCGTTGAGCCACTGAAACAGGATGGCAGCCGATGCGCTGACAGCAGCCATCCCCAGTGCGTAGACGCCATACTGCTCTGCATCGAGCAGCCGAGTCAGCACGGACGTGGCGGTAAGTGCTAGAACTCCGTTAACCAGACGGACGGCGAAATAAGCTGCGCTGTGAGCCACCATGACGCTGCGGGGACGACAAGCCGTTCTCTTGGCCTAGAAGCGGCGCTTCGGCATGCCGGCAAGTTCCTCGTCCAGTATCGGACCAAGCAGCCAGAATTCGTCAGGTCGCGCCGCGACTCTGGCACGGATGCTCTCCGTAATGGCTGTCGCATGCTGTTGATGGAACTTGAAGGCTCGACGTAGGTGGCTGCGTGCAGTCTGCGAATCGCCGGCCAAGCTAGCCAGCAGGATCCGAAGATGAATGAGATTCACATTCGGCATGCGATCCATGGCGCGATCGACCAAGACAATCTTGCGGTCAAGATCTTCTTTCGTCAGCGGCCGGCCTAGTGCCAAGCTGTAATCTCGTTGCGCAGTGTAGAAGTAAATCTGCTCCGCGGCCTCTTCCAGTGTGCCCTGCGCGTCCGGCACGCGATCAACACCGACCCCTTGGATAAACTCCGAAATCCAGTGAAGTCGACCCAACTTCTGGTAATCGATGAAAGTCGCGACAGATCCAATCGAGATCGCAATTGCCGTGACCGCGATTGCCATTCGCACTGGAAACCGCACACGAACTAGGCTCCAACTCGATCGCATCAGCAATCCAATGAAGAGCGCCCCAAGGACTAAGAAGTGAACGTACCAAAGTGGGAACTCCAACATGCTGTGAATCACCAGCACGGCCAGGCCACTCAACATGAACCCGTCGTCTGCTGCGAGTTCGTCACGATGACGGATGAGCTTCGCAAACCAGAAGAGCAGGATCACACCGATCCCTCCGGCGACGATCACGCCGAATTCCGCCAATAGTTGCAAAGGTGTGTTATGGGCCCAGGCATCGAGCGGCTGGTGACCTTCGCCGATATCCATTTGATATACGGATCCGATGAACCCACCGCCGCCGACTCCGAGCCAAACACTGGACTTCCAGACCTCGATAGCCTGTTTCCAAAGAAGTGGGCGAACGACGTTGCCGCCCTCGTTGACATTTGCCAGCCGCGAGACAGCTGTTTCGCATGCTGGATCGACGTTTGATCGAATAGTTGCAGCACCCCAGTTGGCAGTCGCGAACCCCGCAATCAGGGTGACAGCAATTAGCATCCGCGATCGGCCATTGAGCCCCTGCCAGATGCGGCGGACGCCCAACAAGAGGACCACAGCACCAAGGAAAAGCCAACCCATACGCGAAGCAGTGAGCGAGGAGCTCAACAATAGTGACCCAACCAGTAGCGCGGCAACCGACGGACGAAGCCGGTTCACGCATAGAAGGTAGATGACACTTACGATCCCCAGCCAAGCCAATGAGTTGGCATGGTTGTTTTGGCCAACATTGCCGAACAGCTGACAGACTGATCCTGTTGATACGACAAATGGACTCAAGTCGGCAGCCATTCGCGCGGACTGCAGCACCTGAAGAAGGAAGTTAGCCATTGCAGCAAGCGCAAGTGCCCAAGCCACGCGTGTGGAAACTTCGCGCCGCGCAGGCGGTGTGCAAAGCGCCTGCCCGACGAGCAAGGCCAAAGTGGCGAGCGCAAGATAAGCTAGCCAGAAGATCCAATCGGCCGCGTACGCATATTTGCCAAGCGCAATCTGAGCCAGAATAGCCGCGGCGATCAGACTCGGCACCGCAACGATAGACCAGTCCAGCGCGATTCGCTTAGGTGAAAACCGCGCGACCGCAAGTGCCGCAAGCACTAAGGCAATCGCCGAACTCCATTCCCCGAAGAAATCGCCACTCGGCTCAACGCGCAGAAAGTTCAGAAATGGAAGGATGATCGCTAGGCCGAGGCTCGCTCCGAAGAGAGGCGGCAGTCCCGGCGCTGACTTGCCCTCGGTTCGCGAATTGCTTCCACTTGGCGTGCAGGACAGTGATGTCATAGAGTCAACGGCCGGTCAGTTGATGTCGCTTCTTAGGTAGATCGACGTGAAGACCATTCCAATCCAGCGAGCACGCTACCTGACGCCACAGGAAAGGTCGACTTCTTCAAGAACGAAAACGGCGCGAGCCAGAGCCCGCGCCGCTTTCATGCGAAGTCGAGTAGCGGTTAGCGGCAGTTTGCCGTGCGATATCGCGGCGGCAGAGTAGTCAGGGTCGTGTTACAGACCCAGTCGACAGCATTATTGGCGGTCGACGGACTGAAGGCGACAGCATTCGTGCTAGTAGTAATTCCACCGCCGACACTACCAGGACTAAAAGTCACGGTGATAATGCCGCCCGCCGCAAGTTGGATGTTGTCGACATACTTGCTACGGATCAAGTTCGACAGACCTGCCGCATCATTCGTAGCGGGCAGCGAACCAGTCGTCTGGAACGTCTCGGCAACGGCCACCTTCGCTGCCGATGCCATGTTCAGGCCTTCCGACACCCGCGACCGCACCGTGTATTCCTGGTACTGCGGAATAGCGATGGCCGCCAGGATGCCGATGATGGCGACGACGATCATCAGTTCGATGAGGGTAAAACCGCGCTGCAGTTGACGCTTCATGGTTGGTGCTCCTTTCGTGAGGGGGAAAGTGCATCGGTGATGAGCCGATGCCTACAAGCTATCAAGTTCCGTGCCAGCCGCAATCGGCGCTGTGGACGAGGCTTTTCGGCCGAAAACGGCCGTAGTCGGGCACTTGAGGTGACGCTTTGCGTCAGTGACTGCCGCGATTTGTCCGAAACTGCCGCGCCGCGGTTCGGCCGAACGGATGAGCCACTCAGGCTGCGCCGGGATTGACGAACTCCATCTGCACGCCGGCCAGCTCGATGACGTCCTTGTCCTTGAGCGAGTGCGCGGCGGAGCCCAGGTTGACGCCGTTGACGGTCGGGAAGACGTCGC
>Ga0316622_100001899_pt1 | contig 14094 bp, 11 predicted proteins | sample OWC_Aug_OW2_C1_D_FD_207646 | JGI IMG/M metagenome (GOLD analysis project Ga0316622, IMG submission 207646) | Wetland soil microbial communities from Old Woman Creek delta, Ohio, United States - OWC_Aug_OW2_C1_D5_C | ecosystem: Environmental > Terrestrial > Soil > Wetlands | place: USA: Ohio... | reverse complement strand
CGCCTTCCTTGTGGATGGCGACCTCGACGACCTCGCGGCCTTTGAGACGTGTGATGACCTCTCTCTCCATGTATCCGCGCTCCACCAGCCCCAGATCGGCGAGGATCACCTTGCGGCCCTGGTCCTCGCGGACGATGGTCTGGGCGATCTCGTTCACGTCCTTGTACTCGTTTTCCGTCCGCAGGAGGAACTCCGCTCCCTTGTCGCGCAAACGGCCGCCCGATTGATTGACGTTTTCCTGCGCGAGCCGGGCGGCCACTTGAGCGATGGGAATGCCGTAACTCGCGAGCTTGCGCTCGTCCAGCTCGACATGGATCTCCTCCTCCAGACCGCCCAGCACCTTGGCGCTCGCCACACCGTCCAGCGACTCGAGCTCTTTTTTGATGGTCCGGTCCGCGATGTAGCGAAGCCGCCCCAGATTGTCGTCGCCGTATACGCCGATGCGCAGGACCGGATCCAGAGCCGGATCGTAACGAAGGATGACCGGCGACTCACACTCCCGAGGGAGCTGAACCAGGTCCACCTTGTCGCGCGCATCGAGCGCGGCATATTGCATGGGAGTCTTCCAGGTGAACTCGAGCGTGATCTCGGACATGCCCGGTTTCGACGAGGAGCGAATCGCCCTCAAGCCGCTCACGACCCCGATCGCTTCCTCCAGCGGGCGCGTGACGAAATTCTCCACATCCGCCGGTGCGGCGTCCGGATATTCGGTCTGAATCGTGAGGGTGGGGTAGGACAGTTCGGGCAGGAGCCTGAGGTTGAGCCGATTGAGGGACACGAACCCGAACACGACGACCGCCACGAAGATCATGGCGATGGTGACAGGCCGCCGGATGGACACGTCGATAATCTGCAATGGAACCCTTTCTCGTCGTCGGAGGAACGAGACCCGCCGTCTGCGCGGCCTACTTCTTCGCGGCCGCGGTGACCGAGTCTTCCGGCGGCGCGACGATCTTGATGCGAGTTCCGGAACGGATGCCGCCGGTCCCCGCCACGACCACGCTGTCCCCTGACTGGATCCCCTCCAGGATCTCCGCGTAATCCTCGTCCTCGTATCCGACCGTGACCGGCACTTTCCGCACCGTGTCCGCCGCGGCAACGAAGAGGTACCGGTCGCCGGCGTCGGCAACCAGACCACGCCTGGGTACGGCCAGCGTGGAGAGTTTGGTGTCCGTGACGATGCGGACCCGAACGAAGCTGCCCGGGATACCGGTGCCGCGGGTCTCGGCCGTCACCTTGACCGTCCCGGTTCGCTGGTCCACTTCCGGCGCGATCCGGATGATCCGGCCGGTGAACCGGGCATCCGGATTCGCGTCCGGATTGATGAAGACATCCTGTCCCCTCCGAATCGATTTGATCTCCCCCTCGGGGAGATACATGGTGAGTTCCAGCGGCTCGGTGTCGGCCATGACGAAGAGCTGTGAGCCCACGTTCACCGTTTTCCCGACATCGACCAATCTCTCCGTCACCACCCCCTTGAACGGAGCCTGTATCCGTGTGTAGCCGTACCTCAGCTCGGCCGACTCATAGGCATTCACGGCCAGTTCGTGCTGGTATTTGACGTCGAGATACTCCTTCTCGCTGATCAGATTCTGCTGGAACATCGACTCGACGCGCTTGAAGTCCTGCTCACGCTGCTGGCGGTTGATCTTCGCTTCCTCCAGCGCGATCCGCGGCTCGTCGTCATCCAGCCGGCAGAGGAGAGCCCCTGCTTCGACAACGTCGCCCTCTTCGACGTTGATCTCGCGGACCTGCCCCGAGATCTTGGCGAGGATGTCGACCTTCCGCTCCGGCTCCAGGGTGGCGGTCGTCACGTAGTACGACGATATGGAGCGGAGACCTGCCTGGGCGACCTCGACCGGTACCGGTGGGGCTTCCTTCTCTTCTTGCCCCTTTTTCCCCTTCCGGTCTTTCTTCTTCTTGTTTTCCTGGCTATCCGCCGCCCCCGCGGTGTCGCCGCCCCCCTTGCCCGTGGAGTCGGCTATGGCCGTGGAATCAGCCGCGCCGGCTGTCCGTCCGCCCCCGAAATGCTGTCTTGCGAGATAGCCCGCTGCAACCACTACAATTACGACAACCGCTATCAGCCCGGCCAATCTCGTCTTGCGTCCGATTCGAGCCATCTCCACTCCCTATGATCGCCGCGGGGCGCGAAAAGAAAAGTGCCGACTTGGGAAACATCAAGGAATTACGCGGCACCGGTGCGATTGTTTCAAGCCGTTGGGGTTCGTTCGCTTATGTCGCCTTTAGTCGATAAGACGATCCCGAAGCACTTCTTGTTTCATCGAAATCCCGGGTGGTTCTTGCCGGGAGTCGAAATCGCCCCCCCCCCGTCGGTGAAACCAGGAAGGGATTGCCACTTACCACCTTAGGCGGTATCTTCGAACCACGGGAGCTGCAAAAACATGGCGCCGACCTACTACTATCGGCAATCTCGTTCACCCGCCTGGGGGCAATCGTTTGCCGACCGCATGGTCGGGAAGCTGGTCCTGGCCAACGTGGCGGCGTTCGCCCTGCAGTGGCTCTTCAGGCCGCATTTCACCGCCCTCTTTGCCCTTACGCCACGTGCCGTCGTGGAGAATTTTTACCTGTGGCAGCTCGTTACCTACACGTTTCTCCACGGCGGATTCTCTCATCTGCTGTTCAACATGCTGATGTTGTGGTTCTTCGGGAGCACCCTGGAGTCGGTGTGGGGAGCGAGGCAATTCCTCAAGTACTACATCGCGTGCGGCATCGGCGGCGGTCTGTTCAGTATGGTTTTCAGCTACAACCACGCGGTGCTGGGAGCGAGCGGCGCCATCTTCGGTGTGTATCTGGCTTACGCGATGCTCTTCCCGGACAACTACGTGTACCTGTACTTCCTCATTCCGGTCAAAGCGAAGCACCTCGTGGCCGGGATCGCGATCCTCCAGCTCGTGCTTGGGTTGTCCGGGCCGACCGGGATCGCCTACTTCGCCCACCTGGGCGGGATGGCGGCAGGGTTGCTCTTTTTCCGCGCTTCGATCGCCCAACGCTTGCGACACTCCTTCGGCGCGCGGCGACGGTGGAAAGCGCACGTGCACGAGCGCGACGATCGACCGGAGACGCAGGAAGACGCCAATATCGACTCGATCCTCGACAAGATCTCGGCCAAGGGCTATGACAACCTGACCACTACGGAGAAACGCATCCTCGAAAACTACAGCAGGAGGCAGAAGGACGAACCGGGCGAGTAGCGCCTGCCCGGCCGATCATCCCATCGCAACCGTTTGTCACGTGGCGCGATCGAGCGCGAGGCGGAGCGCACGGCTCTCCTCCTCGCCCAGTTTCCGAGGCGCCTGTCCGGTTGAAATCTCGATAGCGTAGCTCCGGCTGAAGTCCCGGCCGACCAGGTTCGACAGCAGAACCCCGTCTCCCTTGTCGTCCAACATGCACAGAGAGTAACTCTGCTGGCCGGCGAGCCCTTCGAAGGCGTCGTAACGAACCAACCCGATTCGCTTCAGGTGTGACTGGTTCTCCGCCACGATGCGTTCTACGGCCGCCTCGAGTTTATCGATGTCGCGGCCGTTGCCTTCAACCGCCCGAAGCAGCTGTGGCAGCGACTCCGCACCGTCTTTGTCCGAACCGCCCGTGATCCACGCGAAACGGCGCGTGATCGCCTTGAGGCGGACGAAGCCCGCCAGCGCGAACACGAGCGCCATGATCGCGACGACGCCGATCATCAGTTGGAAAATCCCGATATTGTTGTTACCCAACGAAGCGCCTTTCTGATGTGACTGTGGGGGAAAGTATCGGCATATCCTACTGACCCGCCTTCGGGTTGTAAACAAAATTTGGAGGCCGGAGAAAGCCCTGCAGCCGTCCTTTCCCGCGCCGGCGTCAGTATCGCACGCGCACCGTGAAAGTTAGATCGGCCGAGGATTTCCGCTCGACCGGGACGTCGAAACGCACCCGATGGGACGACTCCTTCACATATGAGTGCGATTTGGCGACGATTTCCCAGTCGCCCGTCAGCTGTTCGATCACGGACACCACGACGTTCTCGTCCTTGTGGTTGCGCAACGTGGTTTTGAAGGAGGTCTCGTACGTGTTGGTGCCCAGCACCTTGTAGTCTGTCTGCACACGCTCGCCGACGATGTCGAACGCGTCCCCCATCTTGACACGAATGGTCTCGTCCTCGGGCGTGTGGTCGATCTGATCCTCGCCGACGAACTGGAGCGAGCCGTCCGCATCCCGCTTGTACACGCGCACCAGCCCCCGAGGCAGCGGCATTCCCAAGTTGTTTCGCTTCGAGTTATCCAGCTTGAGGTAAACGCCCACTTTCGTTTCCTTGTCGGGGCCGCCCATTCTAGCGACGTAGTAGCGGCCGTACGATGTGTACACGTACGATTTTTCCACCGCGACGCCACCGGCGTCGAGCAGCGCGATCTGTTTGGTCTGGTTGTTCTTGATCGTCGTCTTCCGGCCCAGCGTGTACAGGTGATATTCGAAGAAAGCCTCCTCCTCGAACGCCTGCTTCCCCGCGCCCAGCGCGTCGGACATTTCCATCACCCGCGCTACCCGCTCCGGCTGCACGCGGTTCACATCTCCCGCCACGAGCTTGAGCGCAGCGTCTTCATAGATCGCTCCGCTCTGATTGTCGATGGTGACCCAGCCCGAGAGATCCATGTTCCGGTCATCTCCGGAAAGGACGGCCACGTAGTCCGCCTTCCAGTTGATCCCGTTGGTGAGATAGGTCGCCTCCACCGTGTGGCGTTCACGTCCGTTCTCCAGTTTCCATACCAGTGACGGCTTCGAGATGAGCCCTTTGGGGAGCGAAGGAAGCACTACGCGGCCCGGCGGATTGACCGCCACCTTGCCGTCTATCTCGTAGACGTACCCGCCCTCGGTCCCGATCAGCCTCGCCTGGACCACCTTGCGGTTGCCTTCTTCCTCCTGAACCAACTCGACGGGCAGGCCCACGTACTTCTCCATGAGCTTCGCAGGGCTGATGAGGTCATACTCGAAGTTCTGCTCGAGAACGGCGAGGTCGCCGGGGGCGTCGAGCGAGCGGATATGCACGCTGGTGGGGTCGATGAAGGCCGCCACTCCTTCGAAGTACAGATCGTGCACTCCCTTCGGCATGGCAAGATCGCGGACTTCTTTGACCAGACCGAAGTTGCCGTTGTAGATCGTGATGTGGACCGACTTCCGCTCCGAGGGCGTGCTCTTGAGCGGCTCCTCGCAGACGCCGCTGTTCGGCGCGGACGCAGCCAGGAATCCGGCGCATGCCATGATCGCCGCCGGTCGCAAAGAGAATCGCATGGATTCACCACCTTCGTTTCGAGGACCCATCAATCGAAAGGGGCGTTCGCGCCACACGGAACGCCCCTTTGACGGATTTACAGCATATGACCAGTCGATTCTGCGCACCCGGGGCCGGGACGAGACCGACCCCATTCCGGTCGCCGATGTTTGGTGCCGAGGGCGGGACTCGAACCCGCACAGACTTTCGTCTACTACCCCCTCAAGATAGCGTGTCTACCATTTCCACCACCTCGGCTACCCCATGCACACGTCCCTAACGCCCGCCGGCCGCGGTCGTATCGACGACCGCGCCCCCGGTGGCACTGGTGTCGGCGCCGCCGCTCAGAAGTTCATCAATACTTTCCCCGCGGGGGATGACGTTCTCGCGCCTCTCAGCCGCATCCCTCACCACGCTCCTCGGCGACGAACCGGTTTGCCGCGCTGATATCAACGCCAGCAGAAGGGACAGCAACATGAAGAGTATCGCCAGGTAGGTCGTCGCTTTGCTCAGGAAAGTCGCAGTTTCCTGCCCGCCGAACATGGTTTGCCCGCCGCCCCCGCCAAACGCGCCGGCCAACCCGCCGCCCTTGCTCGACTGCAGGAGCACAACAATGATCAACGTCAGGCACACGACCACGTGAAGTACGAGTAAGAGCTTGAACATCAGCATGGAACCATCACCGTTGCTATTCGATATATGAGTGTCAAACAAAAACGGCGGCGCGGAAGTCGGCACCGCTCAACAAATTATCAAAATTCTCCTCTGCAGTCAACCCCGCGACCAGCGGCCCTCCGGGCCTAGGCCCCCTTCGACCGCGGCGGTCGCGATAGCCAGGAAGGACACGGGATCGAGGCTCGCGCCTCCCACCAGTGCCCCATCGATTTCCGCCTCCGCGAGGAGCCCGGGCGCATTCTCGGGCTTGACGCTCCCCCCGTATTGGATTCGAAGTCGTTCCGCGACGCCTGCGCCGAACGCTTCCCGGATCCACGTTCGCACGAACGCGTGCATCGCGACCGCGTCGGCAGGCGTCGCTGTCCGGCCGGTCCCTATCGCCCACACCGGCTCGTAAGCGATCGCCATGCGACCCACGTCGCCTGCGGACAAACCCGCGAGCGCCGTTTCGAGCTGTTCGCCGACGTAGTCCTGGTGGCGGTTCGCGTCCCGATGGTCGATGCGTTCGCCAACGCACAAGACCGGAGTCAAACCCGCCCGCAGCGCGGCGCGGAGCTTGCGGGCAACGACATCATTCCCTTCACCGATGACGTGCCGGCGTTCCGAATGACCCACCAGCACGTGCGTCGCCCCGGTGTCGCGAATCATCGCCCCGGATACTTCGCCTGTGAACGCGCCTCCGTCCTCCCAGGACAGGTCCTGCGCTCCGACAGAAACCTCGGATCCCGAGAGTAATTCCGAGACGCGAGGAACGCTGAAAAACGGCGGGAAAATGAGGAGATCACATCCGCCGAGCCGGGAAACGGCGGGCCGGATCACCGCGACGAACGCCTCCGACTCGCGGATCGTCTTGTACATTTTCCAGTTGGCTGCAATGAGCTTCCGGCGCACCATCGTATTCCATTTCGGCGGCGTTCGTCCCGCCCCGCCGGGCTTCCGATCGCCCCGCGCTCGCCGCCTCTGCGAAACAGAGCGGGCTTAATTCGTCACAGCGACGCCTCCGCGACATCGCACAAGGCTTCGACACCGGGCAGCGGCCGCCCCTCCATGAACTCGAGCGATGCCCCACCCCCGGTAGAAACATGACTAAACCGGTCCGCGATCCCCATGAGGTTGATCGCCGCCACGCTGTCCCCGCCCCCCACGATGGTGGTCGCGCCTCGCGTCTTTCCGTCGGCGACCGCGCGTGCCACCGCTTTGGTGCCTTCGGCGAAGTTCGGTTTCTCGAAAACGCCCATGGGCCCGTTCCAGAAAACGGTTCGAGCCTTCGCGATTTCCGACTTGAACAGCGACACCGTCTTGGGACCGATGTCCACGCCAATCCAGTCTTCAGGGATGTCCGCGATCGAAACCTCCCGCGTCGGCGAGGCGTCGTCGATCTCGCGGGCGATGATGGTGTCCACCGGCAGCAAGAGCCTGGACTGGCGGCCCGCTTTCTTCTCCATCAGCCCCCGGCACAAATCGAGGAAAGCGCCGTCGACGATACTGCGGCCGGTCTCCAGACCGGAGGACTTGAAGAACGTGTACATCATCCCGCCGCCGACGAGCAGGACATCTACCCTGTCCAGCAGGGACTGGATCAAATTGATCTTGCCCTTGATCTTCGCCCCGCCCAGAACTGCCACGAACGGTCGCCGCGGATCATCGAGCGCGCTCCCGAGGGCTTTCAGCTCCTTCTCCATGAGAAATCCGGCGGCGCGGACATCGAAACAGTCGGCCACACCGGCAGTGGATGCGTGCGCGCGGTGGGCAGTCCCGAACGCGTCGTTCACGTACATGTCGCCCAGGGCCGCAAGACGCTTTGCAAACCGCGGGTCGTTCTCCTCCTCCCCCGGGTAAAAGCGCAGGTTCTCCAGGAGCAGGCACTCGCCCTCTCTGAGCTCGGCTGTCTTTTTCTCCACTTCCGGCCCAACGCAGTCTTCGACGAAACGCAACGGGTTGGGAAGGAGTTCACCCAGACGAAACGCGACCGGAGAGAGACTCAGCTCGGGGTCACGCTGGCCCCGCGGGCGGCCCAGGTGGCTCATCATGACCAGCCGGCCGCCCCGGTCCAGGATATTTCGAATCGTCGGGAGGGCCTCCTGAATGCGCGTGTCATCCGTGATGTTCTTGTCGCTGTCCAGCGGCACGTTGAAATCGAAGCGCGCGAGAACGCGCTTCCCTTTGACGTCGCAATCCCGGATGCTCAACTTCTTCATCGTTACATCACTCTTTCTTACTTACCGATGAGCTTCAGCATATCGACCATTCGGCCGGCATAGCCGAACTCGTTGTCGTACCAGGCGAATATCTTGAAGAGCTTCTTGCCGAGCGCCATTGTCGACAGTGCATCGAAGATGGACGAATGCGGATTGCCGATCACGTCCACGGAGACGATTGGTTCCTCGGTGTACTCGAGAATACCTTTGAGCCCCGTCTTCGCGGCCTTCTTCATGGCCTCGTTGATTTCCTGTGTAGTGGTCGCGTTCTCGAGCTCCACGGTGAGGTCCACGAGCGACCCGTCCACCACCGGCACGCGCACGGCCAACCCGTCGAACTTGCCCTCGAGCTCCGGCATGACCTTGCCCAGAGCCCTGGCCGCGCCGGTCGTCGTCGGGATGATCGACACCGCGGCCGCCCGCGCCCGGCGCAGGTCCTTGTGCGGAAGGTCGAGGATACGCTGGTCGTTGGTGTATGCGTGAATCGTCGTCATGAAACCGTACTTCACACCGAAGTTGTCGTTCAGCACTTTGGCCACGGGCGCAAGGCAGTTCGTCGTGCAGGAGGCCGTCGAAATCACGGTGTGCTTGGACTTCTCGAACTGCTTGTGATTGACGCCCATCACGATCATGATATCGGCATCGGACGACGGCGCCGAAACCAGCACGCGCTTGGCTCCCGCCGTCAGGTGCTTCGCCGCCTGCTCCCGTTTGGTGAACCGCCCCGTCGACTCGATCACCACGTCTACCCCGAGCTTGGCCCAAGGCAGCTTCTCGGGATCGGTTTCGGAGAGCACCTTCACCGATTTTGCCCCCACCTTGAGCGCGCCGGACCCGGCTGTGACGGCGGTCGGGAATTTCCCGTGCACCGAATCATACTTCAAGAGATGGGCGAGAATCTCCGGGCTGGTTACGTCATTGACGGCAACGAACTCGATACTCGGATCCTCGAACGCATGGCGATATACGAGCCTGCCGATTCGTCCGAATCCGTTGATTGCGACGGTGATTGCCAATTGAGACCTCCTTGGACTTTGCCGGATGTAAGTGACCGTGTAACCGGGCATCCCATCGCCACCTCCCCACCTCCCGCCCGCCACTTCGTCTGCAAGCGACCGCCCTGGAAACACAAAAGCGAGTTGAAACGGGCTAACTAATGCGGGGCGTGCAAATAGACACGGGTATCATAGCCCGCGTGTTATTCGCTGTCAAGAAAGAGCGTTACGGCCCGGGCGAAACAGACTGCGGTCACGGCGGAGGCGCCCGCTCGCCGGAGCACCTCAGCGCATGCCGCCACCGTCGCGCCCGTAGTGACAAGATCGTCCACCAGCAAAACCGAGCGCCCGCCGAGGTCTCCGCCCGACCATGCGAAGGCGCCGGCCACGTTCTCCAACCGCTGATCCCTTGCCGTCCTCGACTGGGCACGCGTGCGCACAGTCTTCCGCAGCGAGCCCGCGAGGACGGGCAACCCCGTTTCCCGGCTCAGCGCACGCGCGATGAGCTCGGCCTGGTTGAACCCGCGGCGCCGGATCCCGGAGGGGTGCATGGGCACCGGAACCAAGAGCGCAGCCGGTTGCCGGGCGTTCGGCGCGGTCCGAACCGCTTCGGACATAGCCGAGGCGATCAGGGGAATCAGCGACCGAAGGCCCGCGAACTTGACTAAGTGTATGATTTTCAATGAAGTATCATTCATGGCGAAAGAAGCGACAACCGGGACCGGCCGCACTGAGGGAGCCGGTGGTGGGCTGTCTGGCGCCTCCGGCCGGTGGCCAGAAGGGACGCCTTGGGCTGGAATGGGTTCGCTTGTCGCGCAGCCCGGCGATCCGGCGAGACGGGCACACGGGTGAACGACCGCCGCCCCTTCTCCAGCCGGGGCGAGTTTCTTCAAGCAGGCGGGACAGAACGGGTGATTGTGAATCGCGAGCACACGGAGCACACGGACTTCGGCGGGGGCCAGCAAGTGCTCGACGGCCGGCAGCAGCGTGCGGCCGGACCCCGGCGGCCACGGGAAGCGCTTCCCGCAGAGATGGCATCCATCGGGAACGAGCAGATCAACTCCGCGCCGTACGCCACAGGTGAACCCGCCGGCGAAGCAGCGCGTCCGCCGCGCGAGCCGCTTCAAACCGTCTCCCAGCCAAGTCCTCATCCCCACCACTCCCAACCGTCCCGAAACGGTTCATCGAGCAATACGGCTTTGAGCCGGCGTTTTCCGAACCAGCAGATACGCGCCGACGGCGAACAGCCCCGCGCTCAGCACCTGACTCACCGTTAGCCCGAGAAGCACGTGCGTGTTGGCCTCGTAGATGCGGAAGAAATCCACTGTGAAACGGGCGATCGAATACAGGACCAGAAAAGCGCCGAATGTGGCTCCCCGCTTCTGCAGCCTGGGTCCCAGCAGCATCAAGATCGCGAAGATCGCCAAGCCGGCTGCGGAAGAATAGAGTTGCGTCGGATGCAAGTGGACCGGCCCCGTTCCGAGCGCCCGGCCGACTTCGGCTGCCGACTGGCCCGCCGGGCAGTGCTGCGGGAACAGCACGCCGACGGCAGACTCCGTCGGCTTCCCGTAGCAGCAGCCGCTCAAGAAACAGCCGACTCGCGTCACTGCCACTCCGAGAGCGATCGACGGCGAGATGACGTCCGCAACGAGGAGAAAGGGCAACTTCTTGTACCGGACGAACAGGTACGACACCGCGATCGCCAGGATCAGGCCCCCGAAGAACGTCGCGCCACCCTCCCACAGCGCGAAAAACTGGAGAGGGCTCGTATACTCGTCGAGGTGGAACAGCACGAAGAGGAGCCGCGATCCGACCACCGCCGCCAGTATGATGAAGACGGAAAGATCGAGGATGATCTGCGGCGGGACGCCGTATCGCTTGCCGCGCCACGTAGCGACGACGATGCCCACGAGGAAACTCGCGGCCAGCGCGAAACCGTAGGAGCGGATCTGAAACCAACCTGCGTCTATCAGCGTTGGATGCATCAGCCCACCTTCCTCGACCTCATGACGCACACCCCTTTTGTGATCAGTACTCGTACCAGCGCGTGCTGCAGTTGAGCAGGAACCCGATCAGGAAGCAGCTTACCACCAGCGAGCTGCCGCCGTAGCTTATGAATGGCATCGGTATCCCCACGACGGGGGCCATGCCCGTGGTCATCGCCACGCTCACTACCACCTGAAGTGCGAAGTAGGCGGCAATGCCCGCGCACACGGTGCTGGCGAACTGCCCCTTGCACTTGTTCGCTATGCTCAGCGCACGGATGACGAGCACCGCGAAAAGAAGCAGGACGACGAGAGCGCCTATGAATCCCAACTCTTCTCCCAAGACGGAGAAGATGAAGTCCGTGTGCTTGGCCGGGAGAAACTCCAGAGCCTTTTGAGTCCCGGCCAGATATCCTTTGCCCCCGATACCACCCGAGCCGATGGCTATCTTCGACTGTATCACCTGCCAGCCCGCGCCGAGCTGGTCACGGCCGGGCTCCAGGAAGTAGATGATCCGCTTCTGCTGGTAGGCTTTCAGGTCTCCCCAGACCACGGGCGTGACCAGGGCGACACCGAGGTTCGCCGCCACGAGCGTGAGGCTCTCCAAGAGATGCGTCCTGCGCAGATACGCGACGATGAAGATCAGCACGATGAAAACGCCGATCGGCCATGCGTTGCCCGAGCCGCCCGGCTCCAGGGAACCCCGGTAGTCGCCGTAGACCACCAGAAGGATCGTCACCAACGGCGTGAGCACGAAGAGAAGGTGTATACCTTTCACCCCACGCCAGTACAGAACCGGCAGAAGGACGCAGAAAAACACGATCGCCGTTCCCAGGTCCGGCTGTTCGATGACGAGAAAAAACGGGACCGCGAATGAGGCCAGCACGGCGAGCAATGCCCGCGTACGCCGGGAGCTGCCCCGGTACCCGGAGAGCAGGCGCGCCCATACCAGCAGCAGGCCGACCTTCATGAATTCCGAAGGCTGGAGTCTGATCGGACCCAGATCGATCCAACGCGCCGCGCCGCGCTGCCCGGGAAGCGCGAGCACCACGATCAGGAGCGCCAGGCACACCACGTAGATCACGAACGCGAGCGATTCGTAAACCCGGAAGGGCACCGCGAAACCGACCAGCATGGCGAACAATCCGAACACGAGCCAGAGGAGCTGGCGTTTGAAATAGTAATAGTGATCCGCGCCCTCGGTGCCGCCGTTGACAGGCGGGTGGAACACCGAATAGATCATGGCGAGACCGACCATGCACAGCAGGAGCGCGGTCATGAGTGTTACCCAGTCGAAGTCCCTTCCGCCCCTCATCTGTGTCCCTCCTCGCGGCCGGCGACTGTCGCCCGCTCCGCGGCCGTCCCATCCCCGGCGGAGCGCGATCCACTTTGCCGTTCAGCCAGGGCGGCCCGGAAGTACTCCATGAAGAATTCCCTCGCCACCGGCGCCGCGACCTCGCTCCCGTGTCCCGCGTTCTCTATCAGCACCGCGATCGCGATCTGGGGATCGTCCGCGGGGGCGTACGCGGTGTACCACGAGTGGTCCTTCCCGTGCGGGTTCTGCGCCGTGCCGGTTTTTCCCGCCACCGGCAATCCGTTGATACGCGTCCAGTATGCCGTCCCTCCCGGTTCCTGCACGACGCCGGTCATCGCTCGGCGAATGAACGCGAGAGCTTCCTCCGTCAGGCCCGGCACCGGCCGGGGCGTTTCCGCCGCCGGCAACTCGCCGCCGATCGACCGGACCACGTGGGGCCGCACCAGGTATCCCCCGTTCGCCACAGCGGCGCTCATCCGGGCCACGTGGAGCAGGTTGACGAGAAAGTCCCCCTGCCCGATGACGGTGTTCAACACGTAACCCTGCGTCCAACGTCCCTTCCCGAACCGCTGGTCGTAGAACGCGCGGTCCGGTATCAGGCTCTGCACTTCCCCGGGAAGATCGATCCCCGTTTTTTCTCCAAAACCAAAAGCCCGCGCGGCCGACGCGAGCGCATCCGCGTCCATGATCTCGCCGATCTTGTAGAAGAATACGTCGCACGAGTGCACCATGCCGGTGAACAGATTCATCGCACCGTGCCCCTCCGGCTGCCAGCAGTGGTACACCCGGTTTCCGAACCGCAAGGCCCCGGTGCAGTACACCAGGATCGCGCCGGGGTTGACGATCTCGTCCCGGAGGACGGCAAATGTGGTCACGACTTTGAACGTGGACGCGGGCGGATAGCGCGCCTGGTAGACGCGGTTGAACATGGGTTTGTCTTCGTCTTCGAAAAGCGCGCTGAGACGTTCCGCGGAGAGACCGAGCGCGAACTCGTTGGGATCGAAGTTGGGAACGCTCACCGCCGCGATGACGGCCCCGTCGTGTACATCCATGACGACCGCCGCTCCCATCCCCTTGGCGGTCACCAGCCGTTCCAGATGCGCCTGCAACACGGCATCCAGTGTGAGAACCACCGTCTCTCCCACCTCGGGCGCGATCGACAGTTCGGGAACCTCGCCCAGAACCGATCCCGAAGCCGTGACCTCCATCACCCGCTGTCCGTCGCGGCCGCGCAGGGCCTCCTCGTACCGCAGCTCCAGGCCGGTTTTTCCCGCCATGTCACCCGGGTAGTACCGGCGCTCGCCGTTCCGCGCCACATCGGCATCCGTTACCTCGCCCACGTATCCGAGCACGTGGGCAGCCAGCGCACCGTGTCGGTACCGACGCCTCGCGCGCGCTTCGACGCGCAGATTGGGGAAAATGTCCGCGTTCTCTTTCACGAACGAGATCACGAACTTGTCCGCGTCGGGAACGATCGGAAACGGCCGCCGGCCGTTGGTCTTGCGCCAGGCGACAAACCGCGTCATGACCTCGACCGAGTCGATCGGGAAATAGGCGGAGAGCTGTGCGATCGTCGCGGCCACTTCCTCCTCGCGGGTCCACGGCAGCACCACCTCGAAATTGAGCACGTTGTCAACCAACACATTACCGTGTCGGTCCATAATGT
>Ga0316622_100001898_pt1 | contig 14098 bp, 13 predicted proteins | sample OWC_Aug_OW2_C1_D_FD_207646 | JGI IMG/M metagenome (GOLD analysis project Ga0316622, IMG submission 207646) | Wetland soil microbial communities from Old Woman Creek delta, Ohio, United States - OWC_Aug_OW2_C1_D5_C | ecosystem: Environmental > Terrestrial > Soil > Wetlands | place: USA: Ohio... | reverse complement strand
TAAATTCCGCCGTGCTTAATTTAGTACACACAAGAAATATAAAAACCTTTAATTTGGAGGATGTTATGAAAAAAGTATTATCTCTGTTGGCTATGGCGCTGATGATCGTTGGTTTGAGCGGATGCATGGACAACCCAGACGGTTCAAAACAAAAAGTTTCTAGCTCTACTTCTTCAGTACAGCTTTAAATAGCTCAAAGTAAGGCCCGCTTCGGCGGGCCTTATGCTTTTAACATCCTCGGTTTCAAATCTTCCGCTTTTATTCTCGCTGATCAAGTTTTTCCGCTGCAATTTTCGACATTGCTTGGTTGATCCAGGCTTCCGCTTCGTCATTAATATCTTTGGCTTTTTTATCTCGAGTCTCTATCGGCGGTCCAATTTTGACCTTGATCACGCCCGGATATTTTAAGAAACTGTTGCGCGGCCAAAATTCTCCCGCATTGTGCGCCAAGGGTATTACCGGAAATTCGGATTTTTGCGCCAACATGGCGCCGCCGGCCTTGAATTTTTTGCTATGCCCGGGCGCCACTCTGGTCCCCTCAGGAAAAATCACCACAAACAAGCCTTCTTGCAGACGCTCGGTGCCTTGATCGATCAGCATCTTTAAGGCTTCTTTCTGGTTTTGCCGGTCGATGGCAATGGGCTTCAAGGTTGCCAACGCCCAACCGCCGAACGGAATCTGCAGCAGCGATTTTTTTAGCACTGCGGTTTGAGGCGAAATAAACTGCCTCAAGGCAACGGTTTCCCAGGCCGATTGATGCTTGCTGAGTATGATGGCGGCACCGTCACGCGGAATGTTCTCAAGCCCTTCCACTTCATGGCTTAAGCCGCAACACAGTTTCAACATAAACAGCAGGCAGTCGATCCAGATGTCGGCGATTTTGTAGCTCACCGAAAACGGCAAGGCCGCGCAGGCCAGTATCAGCACGCCGACGATCAGTGTCGAAAACACGATATAGATGAACAATAGGGTCGAGCCTAGATAGACCCGGAAATCAGCTTTGCGAGACGATGAAGTTGGCTGCGTCATAAAGATTATCGAATACGGGAAAGTTAAGTTCGGGATGTTTCAGAAGCGTCTTTTCGCCCTTGCCGGTCTTGACCAATAACGGTCTGGCGCCGGCCGTTTCGGCGGCCCGCGCATCCCGAAGCGAATCGCCGATGGCATAAACATCCTTGAGATCGATCCGTTTATCCCTGGCGAAAGCCTCAAATAGGCCTGGTTTGGGTTTACGGCAATCGCAATGATCGTTCGGGCCGTGCGGACAGAAATAAATCGCTTCGATATTGCCGCCAGCAGTCGAAACCATCTGGAGCATCTTGGCGTGTATCGCCTCCAGCGTCGTCAGATCGAACAAGCCTCTCGCCACGCCGGATTGATTGCTGATCACCACGACTTTAAAGCCATGCCGGTTCAAGAAGGCAATGGCCTCAAGACTGCCTGGAATCGGCAGCCACTCTTCCGGCGATTTGATGAAGGCATCGGAATCGACGTTGATGGTGCCGTCACGGTCCAGTATGACGTAGCGATCCGTCACGATTGCAATTTGGATATATCGGCGATCTTCAGGAACTGGTTGGAAAGCATCGCCAGCAAGGCCAAGCGGCTGTTTCTCAGGGCTTCATCGTCGGTGTTAACCATCACATGATCGAAAAACGCATCGACAGTGTCGCGCAATTGCGCCAGTCGATTCAGTGCCAATTGATAATTTTGTTCGGCCAACATCGGCAGAATTTCGGCGTCGGAGTCTTCGGCCGCCGACAGCAGATTCTTTTCCTGCGTCTCGACCAGGGTGCCTATGGTTTCCGGTATCGCATGTTCCGATTTTTTCAGGATGTTGATGATGCGTTTGTTGGCGGCAGCCAGACTTTCCGCTTCCGGCAATAGCCTGAAGGCTTGCACGGCGCGGATGCGCAGCATGAAATCCAGTGGCCGGGTCGGATTGACTGCCAGTACCGCCTCGAACTCGTCGCTGCTGTATCCCTGATCCAGGCAGTAGCCTTTCAAGCGATCGAAGATGAAATCGATGACGCGTTGACGGGTTTCGGCTTTGTTGAAATTGTGGCTGAACTGGTCCAGTGCGGCATCCAATAACTCCACCACATCCAATGCGATGCCGTTTTCGATCAGCACCCGCAGAATGCCCAGCGTCGCACGGCGCAAGGCATACGGATCCTTGTCGCCGGTGGGAATCAGACCGGCGCTGAAGATGCCGGCCAGCGTGTCGATTTTTTCGGCCAGCGCCAGAATCTGACCGATCCTGCCGCTAGGTGTAGCACCGCCGGATTGTTTGGGGAAGTAATGTTCTTCCAGTGCCAGCGCGACTTCGGCGTTCTCGCCGTCGGCCTGCGCATAATAACGGCCCATGATGCCTTGCAGATTGGCGAATTCGCCGACCATATTGGTCATCAAATCGGTCTTGGCCAGCAAGGCCGCCCGCTTCGCCAGTTCGACGTCTGCCTGCAATTGTGTGGCAATGATCGCGGCCAGGTTGGTGACGCGCTCGGTCTTGTCGAACAAGGTGCCGAGGTCTTTCTGGAAGACGATGGTCTTCAAGCTGTCGACCCGATCGGCCAGGGATTGCTTCCTGTCCTGTTTCCAGAAGAATTCGGCATCGGCCAGGCGTGGCAATACTACCCGCTCGTTGCCGTGCTGGATCGATGCTGGGTTGGAGCTTTCGATGTTGGCGAAGGTAATGAAGTGCGGCAACAAACCACCTTGGGCATTCTTCACCGGGAAATACTTCTGGTTGGATTGCATGGTGGTGATCAACACTTCCATGGGCAATTCCAGGAAGCGGGCGTCGAAATTGCCCACCACCGGCACCGGCCATTCGTTCAGCGCCGCGACTTCTTCCAATAGATCGGGATCGATATGAGCTTCACCGCCCAGATTAGCAGCCACTTCATTGGCGGCTTTTTCGATACGATCCATCCTGTCCTGGAAATCGACGATGACCTTGCCTTGTTGTAACAGAGTGTCGACATAGTCGTGGGGGCTGGCGATAGTCAAATCCCGCGGCGCATGGAAACGGTGGCCGAAACTGTTACGGCCGGTTTTCAGACCCAGAATCTCGGTGCCTATCACTTCGCTACCAAACAGCAATAACGCGCTATGCACCGGACGCACGAATTCATGTTCAGAGCTGCCCCAGCGCATGCGCTTGGCGATCGGCAGATTGTTCAGGCTTTTGCGGATGATGTCCGGGATCAATTCGGCGGTGGCTTGGCCCTTCACGGCTTGCTTGAATATCAGCCATGCGCCCTTGTCGGTTTCGAGCTTTTCCAGTTGCTCGAAAGTCGCGCCGCAACTGGCCGCGAAGCCTTGCGCCGCCTTGCTCGGTATGCCGTCCGGGCCGTAAGCTGCCTGAATAGCCGGGCCGCGCTTTTCCACGATCTTGTCTGCCTGGAAGCATTGCAGATCGTCGATCAATACTGCCAGGCGGCGCGGCGTGGCATAGGCGCGGGCCTGGTTGTAAGCCAGATCGGCTTCCTTCAGGCCGGCCAGAATATTATCCAGCAAGGCCTGGCTGAGTTTTTTCAAAGACTTCGGCGGCAATTCCTCGCAGCCTAGTTCGAACAATAAATGATTGCTGGCCGTCATGATTACGCTCCCTGTCTGGCAAGAATCGGAAAGCCCAAGGCTTCCCGGCGGTTGTAATAGGCTTCGGCCACCGATTTGGCCATGTTGCGCACCCTTAAAATGAAGCGCTGGCGTTCGGTGACGGAAATGGCATGGCGCGCATCCAGCAGGTTAAAGGAATGCGAGGCTTTCAATACCATTTCGTAAGCCGGCAGCGGCAGGTTTTTATCCAGCAGCATCAGGCATTCGCGCTCGTAGGTGTCGAAGCACTGGAACAGAAACTCGACGTTGGCGTGATCGAAGTTAAACTCCGACATTTCCACTTCGTTTTGATGAAACACGTCGCCGTAGGTGACGATGCCTTGCGGGCCGCGAGTCCAGACCAGATCGAACACGGATTCCACGCCCTGTAGATACATGGCGATGCGCTCCAGGCCATAAGTGATCTCGCCGGTGACCGGCTTGCATTCCTGGCCGCCGACCTGCTGGAAGTAGGTAAACTGGGTGACTTCCATGCCGTTCAGCCAAACTTCCCAGCCCAGGCCCCAGGCGCCCAAGGTTGGCGATTCCCAATTGTCCTCGACGAAACGGATGTCGTGCTCTAGCAGATCCAGGCCCAGATGCCGCAAGGAGCCCAGGTAAAGCTCCTGAATATTGGCCGGCGACGGCTTCATGATCACCTGAAATTGATAATAATGCTGCAAACGCATCGGGTTTTCGCCGTAGCGGCCGTCGGTCGGGCGGCGCGAAGGTTGAACGTATGCCGAGTTCCAGGGTTCCGGGCCGATGGCGCGCAGGAAAGTGGCGGGATGAAAGGTCCCTGCCCCGACTTCCTGATCCAAGGGTTGCAACAACACACAACCCTGATTCGACCAGTATTCCTGCAAGGTCAGAATCAGGCCCTGAAAAGTTGAGACATCGTTTTTGCTAGTCGACACGTCGGGAGCCACTCGATTGGTAAAAATGCGGCGATTATAACTGAAAACCACGGGCCAAGCAGCGGAGGCGAGGCTGACTATGCCTGTCTCAATCCACGCGAATAGCCCAATTTGCGAGGGTTTCAGATTCCTGGTTGAATAATGCGATTAAGCCTCTTATAGTGGTAAGTCCGTTTTTTTACAGTGAGTTGCCAGCATGCCTTCTTTTGATATTGTTTCCGAAATTGATGGTCACGAAATCACCAACGCCCTCGACCAGGCCAATAAGGAAGTCTCCACCCGCTTCGATTTTAAAGGCTCCAACGCCTCCTTCGAACATCAGGAAGACAGCATCATCATGAAAGCCGAATCCACCTTCCAGCTCCAGCAGATGCTACCGATTTTGTACGCCAAGATGGGCAAGCGCGGCATAGACATCAGTAGCCTGGAAAGCGGCAAGATTCAGGACACCGGCAAGACCGCACAGCAAAGTATTGCCCTGAAACAAGGCATAGGCAGCGATCTGGCAAAAAAAATCGTCAAGCTGATCAAGGACAAAAAAATGAAAGTCCAAGCAGCGATCAACGGCGACAAGGTTCGCGTCACCGGTAAGAAACGCGACGATTTGCAGGAAGTCATTCAGATGTTGAGAACGGAAGATCTGGAGCAACCTCTGCAGTTTAATAATTTCAGGGACTGAGCAGGCGGACGCGGATGGCCAAGAGCGGATAGCTTTGAATCTGGAGCATCACAATGCAAAAAGCAGTGATCGGTCAAAAAGCGCCGTTATTGTCGGTTTCGGACTGGTTGCAAGGAACGCCGACCAATTTTGATCAATTATCCGGTCGGGTCGTGCTGGTAGTGGTGTTTCAGGTCAATTGTCCGGGCTGCTTCTTATACTCCTTGCCGCAAGCGATTGAACTTCAACAGCGCTATGCTGGACAGGGTTTGACGGTCCTGGGCGTTGCCACGGCATTCGAGGATTTCGACAAGAATAATCTGGAAAACTTGATCCGGCTGGTCGAGAAGGGTGAGGTAGTAGGCGAGACCTTGCGATTGCTAAGCCTAAAAGGCAAATTGCAGAACAGGCGACTGCGCTACCGGATCAACTTTCCGGTGGCGATGGACAAGCTGAATAAGCGTCTGGGCGCCAACATCGAAAACGATATTGATGCTTTCATACGGCTCAGGCTACCCGACTTTCAAGATAAAGCTCGCCGAGAGCAGCAGCGGATACGCGAACAGCTGCAAGACTATTTTCAGGCGCTCGAGTATCAAGCCGACACCTTTGAATGCTTTGGGTTGCAAGGCACGCCCTCCTATATCTTGGTCGATAAGCGCGGCTTATTGAAAGCCTGCCGGTTCGGCGCTTATCCCGAGCTGGAAGCCGATATTCAAAAATTGCTGCAAGAGCAAACACCGGACGAACCCGAGACAGGCGGCGAATGAAACGCTTATTTTTCGCATTGTGGCCGGATGATGCGATTCGTCGGCAGTGCCTTGATGTCGTCAATAAGCTCTCGGGCGAGGGGTTGCGGCCGGTTGCTCCCAAAAACCTACATGTCACGCTTCTGTTTTTAGGTAATATCGATGCCGAGCAACAGGCCGGTATAAGCGCCGCCGCCGACAGGCTTTCGGTGCCACCCGTGATGGAGCTGACATTTGATAGGCTCGGTTTTTGGAAAAAACCGGCTATTTATTGTTTGACCGCTCGCCGCTTCGATAGCGAAATTGCCGTACTGGTTGAACAACTCGCCGCCATCGCGGTTGGATACGGCGTGAGGATAGACGAGCGGCCCTTCAAGCCACACATTACCTTGGCCCGTAAGGCCAAAGCATCGGTCGTTATAGAATTCGAACCGATAATCTGGCGGGCGGACGCTTTTTGCCAGGTGGAGTCGTGTTCCGACAAAGACGGTGTCGTGTACCGGGTCATCAAGCGCTGGAGTTCCGCGCCGTCCGGTCTCGATACATTCTCTTCAAATTAATCGTTCATTCCGGAGAACCACATGCCTTTCTTGAAACTCAGCACCAACGTCGAAATTTCCGATCTTCAATCCAAACAACTGCTAACGAAGTTGTCGCAATTGGTTGCCCAACAGACCGGCAAACCCGAGCGCTATGTGATGGTGGAATTGACCGCCGGCAAGAGCATGATGTTCTCCGGCAGCAGCGATCCCTTGGCGTATCTGGAATGCAAAAGCATAGGCTTGAGCACAACCCAGGCAACGGTTTTGGCCGCCGCGATAAATCCGGCCTTGACAGCCGCCCTGCCGATCGCTGCGGACCGAATTTACATCGAATTTAGTGACTGTCCGGCCGAGTATTGGGGCTGGAATGGTTCGACGTTTGGTTAGCTGACAAGCTTATCGTTCTTCGTCCGGCTGATCCACCAGGGCCGCTATCACCAAGTCGCCGCTGACGTTCAAGGTGGTGCGGCACATGTCCAGGAACCGGTCGACGCCCAGGATCAAGCCCATGCCTTCGGCCGGAATACCGACCTGCTGGGTCAGGATCATGATCAGGGGCAGCGAGCCGCCCGGCACGCCGGCGGTGCCGATGCCGGCCAGGATCGACATCAAGACCACTTGTACCTGTTGAGCCAGACTCAGGTCGACGCCGTAAACCTGGGCCAGAAACAGCACGGTGATGCCTTCGAACAAGGCGGTGCCGTTCTGGTTGGCGGTGGAGCCTATCGTCAACACGAAACGCGAAACTTCCGGCTTGAGCTTTAATTCCTGTTCGGCCAGCTCCAGCGAACGGGGCAAGGTGGCGTTGGAAGAAGCTGTGGCGAAGGCATATAAATAGACATCCCGGCACTGCCGAAAAAACAGCAGCGGCTGGATACGGGTAAACAGCCGCAACAGCAAGCTATAGACCAGGCCTTGTTGCATCAACAGCCCCGCCACCACGATCAGCACGTAGAAGCCCAGCGAAAATAGAATCTCCGAACCGAATTTAAACGTGGACTGAAACACCAGCGCAAACACCGCCCACGGCGCGAATTTCATCGCGGTATCCACCACCAGCAAACAGGCGGCATAGGTTTCCTCCAGAAACTCGACCCAACGCGATGGCTTGTCGCCATTAGTCGCGGCCAGCGCCGCACCGAAGGCCAGCGAGAAAAACATCAGCGCCAGCATCTCGCCTTCCAAGGCCTGGGTGGCGGCGGCAAACGGATTCTTGGGGATGATCTCCAGCAAGGATTGCACGACCGGTTTGGCCTGGGCGGCATTCTGCTCAATTTTATGCACGGACGCGGCCTGCCCGGCTATTTGCGTAATTTCCAGCCCGACGCCCGGTTTGAAGACATTGACCAGCGTGATGCCGATCACCACCGATGCCGAACTGGCCAGCACGGTAAAAAACAAGGTGCGTTGCGCCACCCGTGCCAGACCGTGATGGCTGCTGAGCTGATACACGCCCAGCATCAAGCCACTCATCACCATGGGCACCACGATCATGAATATAGCCCGCAGGAACAATTGGCCGACCGGTTCCATCAGATAGCGGTTGATGTTTTGCAGGATTTCGGACTGGGCATGGGAATGCAGCAGCAGGCCTGCGCAGGCACCCAGCAGCAGACTTAGCAGTAATCGGTGGTGGTTTTTCATTACCGTCGCTTGCGAAAAAATGATTCGGGATGATACACCTGTTTCGGTTTGCTTAACCCCTCACACTAGCCCGCTCCCACCGGGCAATGTCGATAGGTTAAGAATCGGCGCGCACATCGTGTAAGGTCGAATTTACTTGTGCCCTGTGGGTATTCGACCTTTTAGGCCAACAGTGCGAATGAATTCGCACCTACCTCTCTTAATTTAACGGCATTTTCCCCTCCGGGATGGCCTGCATGGATCCGGATAATAGGTAGAAAATGCGCCTGCATTTTCCACTTTCGCCTCGTCCCTGGGGCTTGGCAATGCAGGCGCTATTGCCGAAAGGGTGAGGGCGAACGCATCAACAAAATCACCAGGCCCACGGCCGGCAAGCCGATCACGGCGGAATAGATGAAAAACACGTCGTAACCGAAATTGAGCGCCACATCGCCGGAAAAGCTGCCGATCAGTTTGGCTGGCAAGGTCATCAACGAGCTAAACAGCGCATATTGGGTGGCGGTATAGGCAGTATTGGTCAGGCTGGACAAATAGGCGATAAACGTCGCTGCGGCCATGCCGCCGCTGAGATTGTCGGCGCTGATGACGCCGGCCAGCAGGGCGATGCTGGGTTCGGTCACCGCCATGGCCGCGAACAGCAGGTTGGTCAAGGCTGCAAGCACTGCTCCCAGCAACAAGGGGCGCATGATGCCGAAGCGGACGACCAGCATGCCGCCCAGCGAGGTGCCGATGATGGTCATGAAAAAGCCGAATATCTTGCTGACGTCGGCGATGTCTTTCTTGCTGAAACCCAGGTCGAGATAAAACGGATTGGCCATCACGCCCATCGCAATATCGCTCATCTTGTAAACGCCGATCAGCAGCAAGATCCATATCGCGGTCTTGCCGTTACGCTGAAAAAATTCCACGAAAGGACTGACCACCGCGTCCGAAAACCACTTCAAGAAACGAGAGAGTATGGGTTGAACCTTGGCTACTCCCAAAGCCGATTCGATTTTTTCCTCGATGGCCTTGGCTTGCGCATCGATCTTATGCTCCGGCTCTGCAATAACCAACGTCGTCAATATTCCGACCAGCATGGCGGCCGCCAAAAATTGATAGGCAACTTGCCAACCCAGATATTCGGCGAGATAGAGAGCGCCGGCGCCCGCCACCAGCAGAGCAAGCCGATACCCGAAAACATACATGGCGGCCATGGCTCCCTGGTATTGGGTAATGACCGCTTCGATCCGATAGGCATCGATGACGATATCCTGGGTCGCTGAACAAAACGCCACCAAAACCGCCAGCAAGGCAATCTGCTGCAAGTGTTGCTGCGTGTCCGACGTGCTCATGCCCATCAAGCCCAGTGCTATCCCGAATTGCGCCAGCAGCATCCAGCTTCGCCGCTTTCCGAAGACGCGATGCAGCAGCGGCAGTTGCAAGCGATCGACGACCGGCGCCCAGAAAACCTTGATCGAATAGGCTACGCCGACCAGGCTGAAATAGCCGATGACAGACAATGAAATTTGTTCGTCCGCCAGCCAGGCAGACAGGGTGGTGGAGACCAGAGAGAAAGGCAGGCCGGCCGAAAAGCCCAGGAAGATCATGCCCAGCACGCGCGGCTGGGCATAAACCGAGAAAGCGCTACGCCAACTGGCGTTGGATGTCGTCATGCGCTTTCCCTTTTATTTACAACAAGTTTTCAGGCGTATCAGCCGTTGACCAAGTAATGGGTAAAGATACTTGCCGCATAGCCGGCCGCGATGACCGGGGTCCATTTCAAGTGGCTGAAGAAAGTGTATTTGTGATTGGATTGGCCCATCAACGCCACACCGGCAGCCGAACCGACCGAGAACAAGGAACCGCCGACGCCGGCAGTCAAGGTCACCAGCAGCCATTGATACAGATCCATGTCCAGGTTCATGTTCAATACCGCGAACATCACCGGAATGTTGTCGACGATAGCCGAAATGATACCGACCAGGATGTTGGCGGTGGTAGCGCCCAGGCCGTCGTACATGGCGCCGGACAACAATTCCAGATAACCGATGTAGCCAAGGCCGCCGACCGCGAACACCACGCCGAAGAAGAACAGCAAGGTATCCCACTCGGCTTCCTTGACTTTGTTGAAGATGTCGAAATGGGTGCCGTTTTCAACATCCGGGAAGCGAATTTTCAGGTTGTAACCGTAGAGCATCAAGATAGACAAGCCCAACATCATGCCCATGAATGGCGGCAGATGCAGGAACTGCTTGAAGCTGACCGCCAAACCGATGGTCACGGCGAATAAGCCGCAAACTATCCAGCCGCCGGGTTTTAATTGGACGGCTTCTTCGTTAGTTGCCAATGGCTGGCCGGACGGAATGGCTTGCGACATGAAGAACGCAGGCACCACAAAGTTCACAACCGATGGAATGAACAGTTTGAAGAAATCGAAGAATTCCGCATAGCCGGCCTGCCACACCATTAGGGTAGTAATGTCGCCGAAAGGGCAGAATGCGCCGCCGGCATTGGCCGCGATCACCAAGTTGACGAAACCGACCGAAACGAATTTTTCGTTATCGGCGCCGACCGCCATCACCACCGCGCCGACCAACAAGGCCGAAGTCAGGTTGTCGGCCACCGCGGAAAGGAAGAAAGTGATGATGCCGGTGATCCAGAACAGTTGTTTGTAACCGAACTGCTTTCTGATCAACCAGGAGCGCAAGGCCTCGAAGACGTTACGTTCCGCCATGGAGTTGATGTAAGTCATCGCCACCAGCAGGAACAGCATCAATTCGGCATATTCTTTCAAATCATGCTCGAACGCGGCATGCAATTGTTCGCTGGGAATACCGGCTTCACTAGCCAGCACCGCGACATGGCCCCAAATCACCGCGGCCGCAAAAATCACCGGCTTGGATTTACGCAAATGGGTAAATTCCTCGGCCATCACGAAGCCGTAGGCCACCAGGAAAATCAGCACGGTATAAAGACCGCGTTCGGTCCCGGTCAATCCCAAATTATGAATCTCTTCGGCCATGGCCATTTCCGGCAGAAACAGCAGACCGGCCAAAATCAACAGTAAGCGCAACAAGGCAACCCCCTTCCCAAATATCAAGTTATAGTTGTTATTTAAAGCAGAAACAATCAGCGCGACATGGTATCACCAGACAATAATTTTTGTCATTTAATCCCTGCCAGTATATTATCGCCCACCCAACTATAGCGGCGTTCAGACAACACAAATCCTAATGTATCAATACACCGACGACGACCAGACACTGATAGAAGAGAGGGTTGCCCAGTTCCGGGGGCAGACTCAGCGATTTTTAAGCGGCGAACTGGGAGCCGATGAATTCCGGGCCTTGCGGCTGATGAACGGCTTGTACATCCAGACGCATGCTCCGATGTTGCGGGTCGCCGTGCCTTACGGATTGCTGTCGTCCAAACAGTTCCGCAAGCTTGCGGAAGTGGCGCGCAAATACGACAAGGGCTATTGCCACTTCACGACTCGCCAGAACGTGCAATACAACTGGCCGACCGTGGAGAGCGTGCCCGACATCCTGGCCGAATTGGCGACCGTGCAGATGCATGCGATTCAGACCAGCGGCAATTGCCTGAGAAACACCACCTCGGATCATCTGGCCGGCGTTTCCACCGACGAGATCGAAGATCCTCGCCCCTATTGCGAGATCATTCGCCAATGGACCACGTTGCATCCGGAATTCGCCTATCTGCCGCGCAAGTTCAAGATCGCCGTCAGCGGTTCCGAACGCGACCGCGCCGCCGTGCAACTGCACGACATCGGCGTCTATCTGGTCAAAAATGATGCCGGCGAAGTCGGCTTCAGGGTATTGGCCGGCGGTGGCCTGGGCAGAACGCCTATCATCGGCCAGACCGTCAAGCCCTTCCTGGAGAAGAAGCATCTCTTGTCTTATCTGGAAGCGGTAGTCCGCGTCTACAACCTGTTCGGCCGGCGCGACAACAAATACAAGGCTCGGATCAAGATTCTGCTCAAGGAAACCGGCCTGGAAAAATTCACCGCGATGGTAGAGGACGAATGGCTGCGGATACGCGACACCATGGTTATCGGCGAGGAACGCATCGCGGCGATGAAGGCCCAATTCGTAGCGCCGGCTTACGACGCCCAAGCCGGTAACGATGCCAGCTGCGAACAACATGCCGCCGAAAACGCCGGCTTTGCCAAATGGCTGAAATACAATACCGTCGATCACAAGGTGGCCGGCTATCGTATCGTTTTCGTTTCTCTGAAAGCGCCCGATTCTCCGCCCGGCGACATCACCGCCGACCAACTGGAGGCGCTTGCCGATCTGGCCGACCGATACAGCTTCGGCGAAATCAGAAGTACCCATAGGCAGAATCTGGTGCTGGCCGACATCAAACGGGGCGACCTGTTCGCGCTGTGGCAAAAGCTGGATGCGTTGAGACTGGCGACGCCCAACATCGGCACCGTCACCGACATGATCTGCTGTCCGGGGCTGGATTTTTGCTCACTGGCCAATGCCGGCTCTATAGGCGTCGCCAAGGAAATCAACGAAGTCCTCGACGACCTGGATTACATCCATGATATTGGCGATCTGAAAATCAATATGTCCGGCTGCATGAACGGCTGCGCTCACCAAAGCGTCGGCCACATCGGCATCCTCGGCGTCGATAAGAAAGGCGAGGAGTGGTATCAAATTACGCTGGGCGGTTCATCGGAAAACGAAGCCGCGATCGGCGAACGGCTCGGTCCGGCGGTTGCCAAGAATCAGATTACCCAGACCATTACCGCCATTCTCGACGTCTATCTCCAGCAGCGCCTGGAAGACGAACCCTTTTTGCAAACCGTGAACCGGGTTGGCCTCGAACCTTTTAGAGACAGAGTCTATGCAAATCATTAAAGATAAACAGCTGGTCGACAACACCTGGACTTTTGTCGACGACGACAGTGAATTCGGCAACAGCGGCGATATTACCGTCTCTCTGGACCGCTGGGAAAGCCATAAGCAGCAACTGGCGCACCGCATCGGCAAGACCGGCATTCGCCTCAATCCCGGCGATCATACCGAGGAACTTGCCGGTACTTTGAGTGGCGTCGAATTGATCGAACTATACTTTCCGGTGTTTACCGACGGCCGGCCGTTTTCCCATGCCCGCTTGTTGCGCAGTCGCCTGGGGTATAAGGGAGAAATCAGGGCGGTGGGGCATTTCCTGCCCGACCAAATTTTCTATCTTAGCCGCGTCGGTGTTGATGGTTTCGAACTGGAAAATCAGGATCAGATCCCGCTCGCCCTGTCCTGCATGGGTGATTTTTCGGTGCGTTACCAAGCATCGAGTAATTAAGGAAACTCTGAACAAATTGATTCCGCTCATGATTCGACAAGCCTGTCCTGAGCGAAGCCGAATGGCTGTTTGCGAATGAAATCAGTCGCTTATTCTTCGTTTCGGCTGTCGAAAGACTTAATCAGCGTTTCCCCAAGCATTCGGAAAATGAGCGAATGCCGCAACCCGGCAATGTTCACGAGTAGAAAATTTTCCTAATGCGCTGTTCCGTAGGTTAGAATCGGAAACATCTAATCGGAGTATGTCAGTTACTGGTTCTTTGGTTTGGAACGCCAAAAATCTTTTATAAACTGACGACTCACCGAAGTGTGTACATTTTAGTTTCAGGAATAGGAAATGATTTTAGTCACGGGCGGGGCGGGGTTTATAGGTGCGAATTTTGTGTTGGATTGGCTGGCACAATCCGACGAGGCAGTCATCAACCTTGACGCGCTTACCTACGCCGGCAATCGCGAGAACCTCGCCTCTCTGGCGGGAGATCAACGACATATTTTCGTGCAAGGAGACATCGGCGATTCAGCCTTGGTGGCTCGTCTGCTTGACAAATATCAACCTCGCGCCGTAGTCAATTTCGCCGCCGAGAGCCATGTGGACCGCTCCATTCACGGTCCGGAAGATTTCATCCAGACCAATATCGTCGGCACCTTCCGTCTGTTGGAATCGGTGCGAGCCTAC
>Ga0316622_100001897_pt1 | contig 14099 bp, 11 predicted proteins | sample OWC_Aug_OW2_C1_D_FD_207646 | JGI IMG/M metagenome (GOLD analysis project Ga0316622, IMG submission 207646) | Wetland soil microbial communities from Old Woman Creek delta, Ohio, United States - OWC_Aug_OW2_C1_D5_C | ecosystem: Environmental > Terrestrial > Soil > Wetlands | place: USA: Ohio... | reverse complement strand
ACCGCCCACGTCCCGAGGCGCAGGAAGTCGGGCTGCTCGGCGAGGCCGGGGGCGGTCTCGTCCGTGTAGAGGGTCTCGATGCTGGGCAGCTCGTCGTCCCGCCCCTCGCCGAGGAAGACCGTGTAATAGCCGGCCCGCGCCCCCAGGGTCAGCCAGGGCGTCGCTCGACAGCCACCCACCACCTCGTAGGTGCTGTCCTTCTGGAGGAAGGCCACCCGGCCCGCCGCGCTCGTCTCGATGCCCAGGCCCCAGTAATCGAACTTGGGCGCCCAGCGATAGGCGTAGGAGCCGTACAGCATGAGGCGCCGGTTGTCGTCCCCTCGGACGTTCGGCAGCTCGAACACGTCGTCTGTCCGGTGGGCGAAGCGCGGCATGGAGCGGCCCCGGTGCGGCACCAGGCCGAACTGTGCTTCGTGGTACTGGAACCCCTGGAACGACCAGAAGGCCGCGCCCGCGAGGTCGAGACCCGCGCCCGCGAGGTCGGGCTTCCACAGCCGGGCCCCGGCCGCCCACTGCGAGCGGTGGTCGATGGTCTGGAGACGGGGGTAGACGTCCCAGAGGTTGACCTCGTAGATCGCCGGGCGCTCCGCCTTCTCGAAGGCGAGGAGCGTGCTCTCCAGCCACGTCGGCTCGTAGGGGGCCAGGTGGGCGGCCTTGGCCTTCCGCTTCTCGACAAGCTCCGATTGCCGCGGGCCGACCGCCTCATCGTCGGGCGGGGGCTCGGCCGTGACCTCGCACGCACCTCGGGCCGCAGGCAGCAGCGCGAGCCATAGGGCGGCCCTCGCCACCGGCCGAACGCAGCGACGGAAGCCGGCGCGTCCGCGACCTATGGGAACACCTCCGAGTCGTCCAGCCAGCCCTCCGCCTTGAACCACCACTTCGGCTGGTACTCGATGAACACGGGGACACGAGCGAGCGGCCCGTCGGTCGCGCACACGAGGACGAACCTCTCGCGCGTCTTCTTCTCCCGGTTGAAGTGCTCGCAGTCGAGGCGCACGAGCCGCTCGTAACGCCGGCCCCCGTACGTCGCCGATTCCACCCATTCGCTGGAACGCAGCCGCAGGTCGTAGAGCGAGGCGTTGAAGGTGAAAGTCGCCTGGATGCCGGACAGGAGGCGCCGGGGCTTTTCCGGCAGCAGCGCCGCGGTGACCGCCTGGTCGATCACCTGCGCGGCGGCGAACAGGAACCCGGGCTGGGTGCCCGGCGGGACCGCGGCCTGCCGCACGCGCGGGGGAGCGCCCGAAGGCGAGCCGACCAGCGCCCGCAGCTCGGCGAGGTCCCGGTAGGTGAAATCGCGCGGCACCCGCCAGAGCGTATTCTCGGCGTACACCCGGTCGTCCGCGACGCGCGAGCGGATCGCCTTGTAGACGAAGCCCCCTTTGCCCTCGGTGCTCAGTCCCTCCTTCGCGTCCTCGAGCGAGTCGTCGCTCGTCTTCCTCATCAGGCCGAAGAGGGTCGCGCCGTCCGGCCCGAGGTCCTCCCGCTCCCACCCCCACTGGTTGATCTTGCGGGGGGCCCGCCGGGGGTCGGAGCCGATCAGCAGCTCGTAGCCGCGGCGGCCGTCGTCGCCCTGGCGCCAGAGGATCCGCGCGCCGCCCACGTTCCCCGCGCGTATCCAGAAAATGTAGAGCGGCCGGATGGCCGCCGCCATCTTGTAGCGCGCCTCTCTGACGACGGTGGCAGCGTCCGGCACGTCGAAGGACGCGACGGCCGCCGCGTCCTCCGACGGGCGCGCCACGGGCGTGAACCCTCCGAGCGCCGAGACCGCGAGCAAAGAGACGGCGAACCGGCGGAGGCGCATCGCGCTTCAGGCCTCGGGGGGCTTCTGCCTGAAGCGGGAGAGGTTCTCGTACTCCGGCTTCTCCCGGTGCCAGCGGTCCGAAGGGTCCGCGATCTGGGCCTCCCAGAGCGGCAGCTTGCGCTTGGCCCGCGGGTTGAGCTCGCGTCCGATGCGTGCGAACAGGGCGGCGAGACCGCTCTCAGTATCGATGCCGCGCTCGATGGAGCGCAGGAAGCTCATGAGCCCGTAGTTGCCCACGGGCGGCCGTGCATTCATCTCCGCCAACAGCCGCCGCAGGTCGTCGTAGTCGCCGGTGAGCTTGCCGGCGACTCGGTGGGCGAGCGCCATGCCGGCGATTCGATCGACGAGGGCTGCTCTCATCGCGGTTGCCATCCAGGTGCTCCTTTCCAGGCGACGTGGCAGCGCTCCATCGTGCAACAGCCGTGCCGGCGAGGCAAGAGTGGCAGGGTGAGCGAGTGCCAAGGCACCCCCCGGCTCGGCGGCCTGCTCGCGCACGAAGCTCACGACGTAGCCGTCGCGAACTCGCGGCGATCGCCCGCCTGGACCGGACCCGCGAGACGATCGTCGCGCGTCGTTCCTCCGACGAGCCCGGGTCGACCGTCAGCGAGATCCTCGAGCGCCTGGAGATCGAGTCCCTGGTTCTGACACCGCTGACGAAAGGAGACGAGTTCATCGGCGGAATCGCCTTCGCCCGCCTCAGCGCGACGCCGTTCACGCCCGAGGAAGTGGGCATCCTCGAGGACGTCTCGCGGCCCGTGGCCTCGGCCCTCGCGAACGCCCTCGCCTTCCAGGAGATCGCGGCCCTGCGCGCCCGCCTCGAGGACGAGAACCTGGCCCTCAAGGAGGAGATCGACGCCTCGGCGGCCGCGGGCGGGATCATCGGCGCCTCGGCGGCCCTCCACGCCGTGCTGGAGCGGGTCTCCCGCGTCGCGGCCACCGACTCCACGGTGCTGATCTCGGGAGAGACGGGCACGGGCAAGGAGCTCGTCGCCCGGGCGATCCACGGCGCGTCGCCACGGGCCGAACGGGCCCTGATCAAGGTCAACTGCGCGGCGCTGCCCGAGGGGCTGGTGGCCTCCGAGCTGTTCGGCCACGAGAGGGGCGCGTTCACCGGGGCCCTGCATCGTCGACGCGGACGGTTCGAGCTGGCCGCGGGGGGCACCCTTTTCTTGGACGAGGTCGGGGAGCTGCCCGCGGCCGTGCAGGTGGCGCTCCTGCGCGTCCTCCAGGAGGGGGAGTTCGAGCGCGTCGGCGGCAGCGAGACCCTGCACACCGATGCGCGCGTGATCGCGGCCTCCAACCGCAACCTGGAAGAGGCGGTGCGCGAGGGTCGCTTGCGCAGCGACCTGTTCTTCCGGCTCAACGTGTTCCCGATCCGGTTGCCGCCCTTGCGGGAGCGCAGCGAGGACGTCCCGCTGCTCGTCCAGTACTACACGCGGCACTACGCGCGGCGGATCGGCAAGCCCATCAACAGGGTGGCGCCGGAGGCCATGGAGATTCTGCAGCGGTACACGTGGCCGGGGAACGTCCGCGAGCTACAGAACGTCGTCGAACGCGCGGTGATCCTCGCGAGTGGAGACGTCCTCGAGGCCCGGGACTTCGAGCTCCCGGGCCGCCGCCCCGATGCGGGCCGCGGGGCGCTCCTCGGGGGAGTCGGGGACGAGGAGCGCCGACGAATCGGGGCCGCTCTCGCGTCGAGCCGCGGCCGGGTGTCGGGTCCCTACGGAGCCGCGAAGGCGCTCGGCGTCGCTCCCAGCACGCTGGAGTCGCGCATTCAGCGGCTGGGCATCGACAAACACGCCTTCCGCCAACAGACCGAGCGTACCCCCTCCGACTGACTCAGGAGCGCCCGGCGTCGATCCCCGCTGGCATCTGGTCGGTCTCCGCGGTCGGCGCCGGCCGCAGCCGCCTGTCCGTGGGGGGGCGGCCGGCCTCCGGCGCGTGGTGTGCGGCGTGCCCGGCCCACCAGGCGCGTGCGTTCGCTTCGGTCCACGGCTCGACGCCGGCCGCATCCAGGGCGTCGATGAGCGTCCGGGCGTCCCGCGGCCGCAGCTCAGGGTCCTTCTCAAGGCAGGACAAGATGACATCCTCGAGAGCGCCGGGGACCGCCTTGCCGAGCCGCTCGGAGGGCCGGGCCGGGCGCGTGTGGAGGTGGTGGCCGAGCACCTCGACGGTCTTGCCGGTGAAGACGGGGGACCCGGTGAGGAGGTAGTACCCCACGGCGCCGAGGCCGTAGAGGTCGGTGCGGGGCCCCACCCGCTCCGGCGCGGTCAGGGCCTCGGGGGCCATGTAGAGGGGCGTGCCGAGGATCATGCCGGACTGGGTGAGGGCGGCCGCCTCCGGCAGCGCCTGGTCCTTGACGAGGCCGAAGTCGAGGACCTTGGCGACGTCGGGCGCCCCCCCCCGCTCGCACAGGATGACGTTGGCCGGCTTGATGTCGCGGTGGACGAGGCCGAGAGCGTGGGCCTCGCCGAGGGCACCGGCGACCTGTCGCAGGATCTCGACGACCCGGCCGGGCGCCTGGGGCCCGTCCTCGGTCACCAGCTTCTCCAGCGAGATCCCCTCGAGGTACTCCATCGCGTAGTAGAAGACCCCGTCGAGGGTCCGGCCGTAGTCGTAGATGGCGACCGTGTTGGGGTGGGTGAGGCGCGCCGTGATCTGCACCTCGCGCTCGAAGCGCTCGACCGTCTGGGGCCCGACCTTCGCGGGCGATAGCAGCTTCACCGCGGTCGGCCGCTTGAGCCGTGCGTGGCGGGCCCGGTAGACCACGCCCATGCCGCCTTCGCCGATCTTCTCCTCGAGGGTGTATTGGCCCACCTGCCGCGCCTCGTGCACCTCGGCGCGCAGGCCGTACGTCACGCGCGACGCGAGAGCGGCCAGGGCAATGGCGGCGCCGAGCCACCCCACCTGGATCATGATGTCCACGGCCCCCGGGGCCTCGAGGCCGGCCGGGAGGCCGGAGCGGACGGCGTTGATGCCCATCGTGGCGAGGGCCGGCACGCTCGCCGCGGCACTCAGGCCGATGGTCCGGGACGCCGAGCTCGGCACGATCACGGCCCGGGCGATGAGGGTCAGGGCGACGTTGATGACCACGGGGTAGGCCACGTCGACGAAGTCGAGCCGCTCGAGCCCGAGGGAGCCGAGCGACGCCCCCGCCAGCAGCAGGCCCGCGGCGTCGATCCACCGGAGGGCCCCGGCCGACCGGCGTCCCGAGCGGCAGGCGAGCCAGACAGCCCCGAGGGCCACCGCGGCGCCGAAGAACGCCCGGCCGCCGAAGCGAAGCCCCCATTCCTCGGCCTGCGGCCGGCCAAGGAGCACGGCGGCGCGGCTGCAGGCCACCGCCAGGAAGAAGAGCGCTCCCACCTTCCCGAAGAAGGCCACCCGGTTCTGCTGGAAGGCGCGGCCCTCCTCGTCGTGCAGCGACCCGGTGTCGAAGGTCGGGATCATGAGGCTAGCGGGGGTGTCGCCGGGTCAAGGGGACCTCGCAGGCGATCGTGAGCGATTCCTGGCCCGGGTTGCGCGAGCCGAGAGTGCCGTTCGACAGATGCGAGACCGCGATCAGCACTCGGGATCCTCCCGCGAGAGTGTAGCCGACCTCGAGCTGCGAGATCGCGTCCGCCCCGCCTCTTCGGTGCGGACGAAGCCGCTGCTCGACACCATCACGAGGACGAGGATCCCGAGAATCCGGCGCGGAGTCACGAGTCGACTCATGCTCTCCTGGGGCAGCACAGGTCATGCCAGCGTCGCCACCGGCTCGAACGTCGCAGGGAGCGTGAGCACCGAGCATCTTGCCGTGGCCGCCTCCCCGGGATTCCCGAGTGCTCGTCGTGAATTCACGACGAGGCGCAGCCGCACGGACTGGCGCGTTGAAGCTGCTCTCCCAGGCGGTCTCAGAGAGCCCGCTCGTTCTCGACCTGTCCGAGGTGGACCAGGCCGACGAGAGCGGCGTGCGCCTGCTCGCCAGCCTGCCCCCGGAACAGCGCACCCTCGCCGGGTGTCCGACGTGGGTTTCCCTCTGGCTCGACCGATTGCGTCGCGCCGCTGCCGAGGGCCGGTAGCCGCGCTGCGCCGCCGGCGATCCGTCGTCAGAACTGCGGGATGACCTTCACCATCACGGCGCCGTGGGGCTCTACCTTCGTCTCGTAGCGGCCCTTGAAGATGCCGACGTCGGCCTTCTTCCAGAGGTCGCGGACCAGGGCCTTCCCGCCGGGGAAGAGGCCGATCGCGTCCCAGGGCGCGGTGAACGTGCTCTCCTCCGTTCCGCGGTTGAAGAGGATGACGGCCTTTGCGCCGTCGGCGAGCGGCTTCACCCAGACCTCGCGGGGCCCGTCGTCCCAGACCTTGCGGCCCTGCATCCCGAGCGGGTCCTGGTCCACCGCGATCACCTCGCGGTTCGTGAGGATCTCGCGGATCTCGGGAGTCATCGCCTCGAGGTCGTTGCCGGCCATGAGGGGCGCGGCGAAGAGCGCCCAGAAGCTGAAGTGCGCGCGGTTCTCGGCCAGGGTCAAGCCGCCGTTGCCGACCTCCAGCATGTCGGGGTCGTTCCAGTGGCCGGGTCCCGCGTAGGCGTGGATGTCGGCCATGATGTCGATGATGTGGGTGACGCCCATGCCGCCCCAGCTCCTGCCGCAGTCCCAGCAGTCCTGGATGTCGCCGGTCGCCCGCCACAGGTGCCCGACCCCCTGGGCCCAGAGCCAGGGCTTCGTCGATCCCCACTCGCAGATCGAGAAGACGATCGGCCGCCCGCTCGCGCGGAGGGCCTGGCTCATCTTCGTGTAGGCGTCGCGCGTGTCCTGGCCCTCGGTGTTGCACCAGTCATACTTCAGGTAGTCGACGCCCCACTCCGCGTAGGTCTTCGCGTCCTGGGTCTCGTAGTCCTTCGAACCCGGCCGTTTCTGGCAGGTGGCCGTCCCGGCGTCGGAGTAGATCCCGAACTTCAGACCCTTCGAGTGGACGTAGTCGGCGACGCCCTTGATCCCGGAAGGGAAGCGCTCGGGGTCGGCCACGATGTTGCCTGCCGGGTCGCGCTTCACCTGCCAGCAATCGTCGATCACCACGTACTGGTAGCCGGCATCCTGCATCCCGCTGGCCACGATGGCGTCCGCGGCTCTCCGGATGAGCTTCTCGGACACGCTGCAGGCGAACTTGTTCCAGCTGTTCCAGCCCATGGGGGGCGTGAGGGCGAGGCCGTCCCCCGCGGAGACGGGCGGCGCGAGCGTGAGCAGAAGGGCCTGGACGAGGCCGAGTCGCACGAGCGAGCGCATGAGTGCCTCCATCACCAGTGAACCGCTGCGAGTCTACAGCTTCCTTCCCGAGGGCGTATCCTGTCAGGTACTCCCGCAAACAACGGGAGGGTCGATGTCTGCCCAGGGACCCGGTGGAGGCGGCATGGCGAAGCGGATGGCGGTTTCGGTCGTCTCGGGCGCCCTCTTGACGTTTTCGCTCGCGGCGGCACAGCCGCCGCCCGCGCCTCAGGCTCCGGAAGCGACCCCGCGTTTCGTGTCGGGCGCGGAGGTCGTCGCGCTCGACCTCGTTGTGCGGGACAAGAAGGGCAAGCTCGTCACCGACCTCCAGGAGGGAGAGATCGAGGTCCTGGAGGAGGGAGTCCTCCAGAAGCTGACCTCCTTCGGCGCGATCCAGCCCGCGGTGCCCGGCGCGGGCGTCCCCGGCGCCGACGCCCCTGCCGCGGCGGCCCCGGCCCTCAAGCCCGCTGCCGCGGTAGCGTCCACACCGCGACGGATCGTGCTCGCCTTTGGCCGACTCAGCTCCGACGGTCGCTGGCTCGCGCAGTCCGCGGGCGACGAGTTCGCCCGCAAGCAGGTGACGCCGCAGACGGCCGTGACGGTCGTCCGCATCGACGGCGGCCTCATCCCCGTGCTCGACCGTGGCTCCGATCCCGTGGCGGTCAAGGAGGCCGTGCGCGAGGCCACCGCCGCGATCGGGGGCGGGCCGGGGCGCGCCGGAGGGCCGGTAGGTGCGGACACGACCCACTCGGGCCAGCAGCTCTCGCGCTTCCAGGGCGGCGCGGGGGCCTCCGATCTCTCCCAGGCCGACAGCGTCGCCCTCGTCAGCGCCCTCATCACCGTCGTGGACGGGCTCAAGGCCGAGCCCGGGCGCAAGACCGTCCTCCTCTTCTCGGAGGGCTTCGCGGTGCCGCCGGGCTACGAGCACGTCTTCGCCGACCTGCAGAGTCGCGCGAACCGCGCCAACGTGAGCTTCTACGGGATCGACGTGCGCGGTCTGCAGCTCTCGACCCAGCTCGGCAGCTCCGGGGCGGCCCTCGCGACCACCGCCGCGATCAGCGCGCAGCAGCGCCAGGCCGACGGGGGACCGGTCGCCCGGGACCAGGTGACGCAGGACGACACGATGCAGACGAGCCTGCGGTCCGACGTGGTCGACGCCCTCGGCCACCTCTCGACCAGCACGGGCGGCTTCCTCGTGACGCAGACGAACGACTTCGGGCGGCCCCTCGCCCGAATCGGCGAGGACATCCGCGGCTACTACGAGGCCTTCTATGTGCCGTCGTCGCCGACGGCGCCGGGGCAGTTCCGCAAGATCGAGGTGCGCGTCGCCCGCAAGGACGTGCGCGTGCAGTCGCGCTCCGGCTACTACACGACGCCGCCCACGGCCGCCGGGGCGTTCGCGGCGTTCGCCGAGGCGCAGCTCCCGGCCGACTTCGAGGTGCTGAGCCGCCTCTACCGCTTCGGCCGCGAAGGCGGCGGGCCGTTCGACTGCCTGATCAAGGTCGAGGCCTCGCTCGCGAAGGCGGAGTTCCGGCAGGACCCGGAGAAAGGCCGGCTGGCGGGCAAGATGGCGCTGGCAGGGAGGGTGCTCGACGGTACCGGAGGTGTCGTCGATACTTTCGGCCAGGACGTCTCGCTCGGCGGCACCCCCGAGCAGATCGCGGCCTCACGCGCCCAGGCGCTTCCCCTGGCCCGGCGGCTGAGGCTTCCGCCGGGGAACTACACCGTCGAGCTCCTCGTGCGCGACGTGGTGGGGAACACCTCGAGCGGCCAGCGCTTCCCGCTCACCGTTCCCGCCCCCGAGGGCTCCCTCGCCATGAGCAGCCTCGTGGCGGTCGGCGCGGTCGAGGTCGCCGACCCCAAGTCGGACCCTACCGACCCGCTGCGCCTCGCGGACCGGCGCATCGTGCCGAACCTCGGGAGGCCCGTCGTGGCCGCGCCGGGCGCGACGCTCCCGATCTACTACGCCGTGTATGTGAAGCCCGGCGCGAAGGAAGGAGTGACCGCGACCGTCGAGGTGAGCCGCGACGGGCGCGTGGTGGCGCGCGGCTCGTCGCCGCTGCCGCCCCCCGACGCCACGGGGCGCATCACCGGCCTCTCGCCCATCCCGCTGCAGAAGCTGCAGCCGGGGACCTACGACGTGAAGGTCACCGTCTCGAATGAGAGCTTCTCGGCCGAGGAGACGACGACCATCACGGTCGGCTCGTAGCGGAGCCGGAGCGGTTGTCTACGCGCGGCACCGCCGCGAACGCCGTTTCAGGACGGGTCGTCGTCCGGCCGCTCCGCCCCCGCGCCGGACGCGTAGCGGGTGGGCGAGCAGCCGAAGCGCGCCTTGAAGCGGCGAGAGAAGTGGAATGCGTCGTAGAAGCCGAGGTCGCTCGCGACCTCGCGCACGGTTGCGCCCGCGCGGAGCCGGCGGCGGGCCAGCTGTAGCCTCTTCTCCACCACGTGCTTGAGGGGCGGGCGCCCGAGCTCGCTCGCCGCCCGGTGGGACAGGAACGACGGCGAGACGTGGATCGCGCGTGCCAGGCCCGCGAGGGTCAGACGTTCCCCGATGTGCTCGTCGATGTAGCGGTCGAGCCGCTCCGCCCAGTCCGGATTCCGCCGGCGGACCAGCTGCGAGCGGATGATGTGCTCACTCACGTACTGGAGCAGCTGCGCGACGTCCCTCACGTGGGCCTCGGAGGACTCCGGCAGGCCGAGGTAGAGCCTGCGCAGGGTCGTGGGCAGCCTGCGTCTCTTCCCGCGGCGGGGACGGATCTGGCCGAACACCAGGGCCCCGAGGAAGCCCCCGGCCTCGTCGCGCAGGGGGACCACCGCCTCGATCAGGCCGCTGTGGCAGCGGTAGACGAGGCTCTCGCCGGTGCGTCGCGCCTCTTCGATGTGGTGCCGGTCGCAGGCCACGCACCGGGCGGCGAAGGCCGGGTCGCGGCGCTGGCGGCAGCAGAAGCCCGACATAGCCTTCACGTCGAGGCCCGCGAGCTCGTGGCCGTCCATGTCGAAGAAGGTGGTGCGGACGTCGAACACGCGCGAGAAGTGGCCGAGCACGCGGTTGAGCTCGGTGAAGGCGATGGCGTAGCGGAGCACGCTCCACCCTCCCGGACAGGGTTGCGCCCGTGCCGGATTGTACATGGAAGAGGCGACCCCATCCATTCCCGCGCTCACGCCGGACGGCTATGGTACGGGCGGTGCAGAGGTGGAGGGACCCATGAAGCCGCAACGCTTCGAGGTCAAGAGCCAGCGGATCCGAGCCGAGTTCCTGCGGCGGAAGGCCGAGTCACCGCAGCGCCTCGAGCGTCGGCTCGAGCTGTCCTGGAGCAACTGGGGCTTCGGCATCGAGGAACTGGCCGACTCGCTCCGGCGTCTCGGCAAGGTCGGAATCGGCTTCGTCGAGCTCCACGGCAATCGCTACGGCCCCGATCTCGGCTATCGCGCCGAGGAGACGAGGCGCGTGCTCGCCGGCGAGGGTGTCCGGGCGGCGGGCGTGTGCGGCATCTTCTCCCCGGATTGCGACCCCTCCAGCAACCGAGGCCTGGTGCGCCAGCGCGTGATCGACTACATGCGGCGCAACGTGGACATGGCGGCGGAGCTCGGCGGCAGCTACTTCCTCCTGATCCCGGGCGCGGTGGGGCGCACCCAGAAGATCGACGACTGCGAGTTCGAGCGCGCCGTCCTCACGCTGCGCGCCGGTGCGGAATTCCTGGTCGAGCGGGGCATTCGGGGAGCGGTCGAGCCAGTGCGCGCCGCCGAGGTGAGCCTGTGCCACACCGTCGACGACGCGCTCGCCCTCATCGCCGCCATCGATCACCCCGGCATCCAGCACGTCAACGGCGACACCTACCACATGCTGGCGGAGGAGCCGCACCTCGGTGAGGCCGTGCTCAAGGCCGGGGAGCGGATGATCAACCTCCACATCTCCGACTCCAACCGCTGCGCGCTGGGCGACGGCTCGCTCGACCTCGATACGCTGATCATGGCGCTGTACCTGATCGGCTTCAATCGCGAGGGCTGCTTCGTCACCCCCGAACCCCTGGGGCCAGGGGGCGACCCCTACCCGGCGATGTACGGCAAGCCCGACCAGGCCGCGCTCGATCTGATGGTGCAGAAGACGGCCACCTACTTCCGGGAGCGGGAAGAGGAAGTCCGCTCCCTGTAGCCGGCACCGGCTGCCGGGAGCCTTACCAGGAGCTCGCCATGACCCAGCCGACGCTCGCCCTCTACTTCGGCAACCGCGGGTTCTTCCCGGAGAAGCTGGTGGCCGAGGCCCGCCGCGAGATGCAGGCCGCCCTCGGCCGGCTCGGGATGGGGTCGCTCGTGCTCGACGAGGGCGCCACCCGCTTCGGGGCCGTGGAGACCGCCGAGGAGGGCCGGCGGTTCGCGGCGTTCCTCGCCGCGCACCGCGGCGAGTTCGACGGCGTGGTGCTGTCGCTGCCCAACTTCGGCGACGAGAACGGCGCGGTGGCGGCGCTTCAGGACTGCGGCGTTCCCATCCTGGTCCAGGCCTACCCCGACGAGATCGGCCGCATGGGTTTCGAGGACCGGCGCGACGCGTTCTGCGGCAAGTTCTCCATCATGGACGTCTTCTTCCAGAACCGCATCCCCTTCACCGCCTGGCCGCCCCACGTCGCCCATCCGGGGAGCCCGGCCTTCGCCGAGCAGCTGTCGTGGTTCGGTGCGGTCTGTCGGGTGGTGAAGGGCCTCCGCCGCACGACCATTGGCGCGATCGGGGCGCGGACGACCGCCTTCAAGACCGTCCGCTTCGACGAGGTGGCCCTGCAGAAGCACGGCGTCACCGTGGAGTCTCTCGACCTGTCGGAGGTGTTCGCCCGGGTCCGCGGGATCGAGCCCGGGAGTCCCGCGCTTCGGAAGAAACACGAGCGCCTCGCCGCATACACCAGCTGGACCGGAGTGCCCCGGGACAAGATCGACGCGCTGGCGAAGCTGGGCGTCGTGCTCGACGAGCTGATCGAGGAGTACCGGCTCGACGGTCTCGCCCTGCGTTGCTGGATCGAGATCGAGAAGGAGCTGGGCATCTCGCCCTGCGTCCTGCTCAGCGAGCTCAACGACCGCGGGACGGTCGCCGCCTGCGAGCTGGACGTGCTCAATGCCGTCGCGATGCGCGCCCTCTCCCTCGCTTCGACGAGGCCGGCCACCTGCCTCGACTGGAACAACAATTACGGGGACGCGACAGACAAGTGCATCCTCTTCCACTGCGGCCCCGTGCCACAGAGCCTGATGACGGCGCGAGGCCAGGTCATCGACCACCCCATGTTCGCCAAGAGCTTCGGGGCCGGCTGCGGTTACGGCTGCAACGTGGGGCGCATCGCGCCGGCAGCGATCAGCTTCGCCAGCGCCAAGACCGACGAGGGGCGTCTGGTGTTCTACCTGGGCGAGGGCGAGTTCACCGGCGATCCGATCGAGCCCGCCTTCTTCGGCTGCGCCGGTGTGGCCGCCATCGACCGTCTGCAGGATCGGCTGCTCGCGATCGGGAAGCAGGGCTTCCGCCATCACGTGAGCGTCACCGTCGGGCACGTGGCCACGCCCCTGCGGGAGGCCTTCCGCGAGTACCTCGGCTACGCGATCGCCGAGATCTGATCGGCCTCGATTCGCCGTTTCGCGAGGGTCATTCGCGATTTCGCGAAGAATCGCAGCCCGCCGGGGGCTCGCCCGGCGGCCGCGGGTCGCCGGATCCTCCAGACTCCTGAAGGCTTAGGGGATTCCGCCGCCGTTCGGCATCCCCTGGCACGGGCGTTGCCTCAGACCGCACCCAGCGATCGCTGCGCCGCGATGGGCGGCGGGCGTCACGAAGGCGACGAAGGAGTCACGATGAAGCTCAGCTACGCGGCCTGCGCACTCGCGGCGGCGGCCACCATCTCGGTGGCTGGATGCAGGAAAACACAGGCGCCCCCGCCGCCGGGCCCGGTCGAGGTGAGCGCCGTCACCGTCCACCCGGAGCGGGTGGTGCTGACGACGGAGCTGCCGGGCCGGACGGCCGCCTACCTGGTCGCCGAGGTGCGCCCGCAGGTCAGCGGCAGCCTCCAGCAGCGGCTGTTCGTGGAGGGCTCCGACGTCAAGGCCGGCAGCGTCCTCTACAAGATCGACCCCGCCCCCTACCAGGCGGCCTACGACCAGGCGAAGGCGGTCCTCGCCGTCGCCGAGGCGAACCTCCCCGCTGCCCGGTCGCTGGCCGAGCGCCTCAAGGGGCTCGTCGAGATCCACGCAGTCGGCCAGCAGGACTACGACGACGCCGCCGCGGCCCTTCTCCGGGCGGAAGCGAGCGTCGCCTCGGCCCGCGCCGCGGTGGAGAGCGCGGGGATCAACCTGGCGTACACGCCTCTAAAGGCCCCGATCTCCGGGCGGATCGGCAGGTCGGCGGTCACGGTGGGCGCCATGGTGACCGCCTACCAGCCGGTGGCCCTGGCCGTGATCCAGCAGCTCGATCCCATCTACGTCGACGTGACCCAGTCGAGCGCCGACCTGCTGCGCTTGCGTCGAGGGCTGGCGAGCGGCGAGCTCAAGAGCACTGGATCCCTGCGCAACGTGAAGCTGCTGCTCGAGGACGGGACGCCCTACTCCCGCGAAGGCAAGCTGCAGTTCCGCGACGTCACGGTGGATCCCACCACGGGCTCGGTGGTTCTGCGCATGGTCTTCCCCAACCCCGACTACGTCCTCCTGCCGGGCATGTTCGTGCGGGCCGTCGTCGAGGAGAGCGTGGATGAACAGGGCATTCTCGCCCCGCAGCAGGGCGTGACGCGCAACCGGAAGGGCGAAGCCGTCGCCCTGGTCGTCGACAACGAGGGCAAGGTGGCCCAGCGGATCCTGGAGGTGGACCGTGCGATCGGCGACCGCTGGCTGGTGACCAAGGGGCTGGCCGCCGGGGACCAGGTCATCGTTGACAACCTCCAGAAGATCCGCCCGGGCGATCCCGTGAAGGCCGTCCCATTCGCCCCCAAGGCGGGCCCCCAGGGCGCCACCGCCGAGGCCCCGCCCGCGGCGGCCAGGAAGTAGGCGGCTGCCATGCTCTCCCGGTTCTTCCTCGACCGGCCGGTCTTCGC
>Ga0316622_100001894_pt1 | contig 14102 bp, 13 predicted proteins | sample OWC_Aug_OW2_C1_D_FD_207646 | JGI IMG/M metagenome (GOLD analysis project Ga0316622, IMG submission 207646) | Wetland soil microbial communities from Old Woman Creek delta, Ohio, United States - OWC_Aug_OW2_C1_D5_C | ecosystem: Environmental > Terrestrial > Soil > Wetlands | place: USA: Ohio... | reverse complement strand
TGGAACGCCGGTCGCGATCATTGGCGTCGACTCAGACGGCAAGTGTTATTGGCACGGCTGGCCAACGCCCGGATTGATTGCGCTCCGCTGGAACGGGAGCGGCTGGGAAGAGACGCCGCTGACTGGCCTCCCCATAGAGAATATGCGAAGCAACCTCATGACGTACCTCGTCCATGCGCGGGATCCGTCGCAAGACGCAAGCGGACTCTGGACTCTCCCCGAGAAGCGTCAGCGCGGTTGGACGGACCAGCCGCTGTCCCAGTGGATCGCCGAGCACGGCGGCCGCTGCGAAAAGGTAAGAGGTCTGACGCTCGATACTGGACCTGCACCCGTACTGACGGGCTCGCACGGCGTGCCGACTAGATCGGGTCAATGAAAAGAGAAAGGCCGGCCATCGATTTCAAAATATGACTTCCGCTCTTCGTCGGGTTTAGCGAGGCAAGTGCCGGCCAGGAGCATCGGTAATCGGGCTGACCACTGCGTAGGGTCGAGCTCTCCATAGACTCGCAGGACACCCACCCTGCGAAGGAGAGATCGCGATGAAGTACTTCACCGGTATCGATGTGTCGCTGCGTTCCGTGTCGATCTGCGTGGTCGACGAAGCGGGTGTGGTGCGGTACGAGAACAAGGTTGCCGCCGAGGTCGATGTCATCGTGGCCAGCCTGCGACGTTTCAGCGGTGAGATCAGGCAGGTTGGTCTTGAAGCTGGCACCCTCACGCAGTACCTGACGTACGGCTTGCAGAAGGCGGGATTCGAGGTGCTCTGCCTGGAAGCGCGGCAGACTGCGGCCACCCTGGCCGCCATGCGCAACAAGACCGACCGCAATGACGCCCGCGGCCTGGCGCAGATCCTGCGCAGCGGCTGGTACCGCACCGTGCATGTGAAGAGCCTCGAGAGCCACCAGGTGCGGGCGCTGCTCGCCAGCCGCAAGGCGATCCTCGTCAAGTGTGTCGATCTGGAGAACGAGCTGCGCGGCTTGCTCAAGATCTTCGGCGTGCGGCTGGCCACCCGCGTCGGCCACGGCAGCTTCGACGAGGCGGTGCGCGGCGTGATTGCCTCCGAGCCGCTGCTGGCAAGAGCGCTGGTGCCGCTGCTCGATGCCCGCACCGTGCTCTACAAGACCTACCTGAAGCTCGACAACGCGGTGAAGGCCGTGGTGCGGACCGATCCGGTCTGCCAGCGGCTGATGACGGTGCCCGGGGTCGGGCCCGTCACCTCGCTCACCTTCAAGGCAGGGGTGGATGACGCCGACCGCTTCCGGTCGTCGCGCACGGTGGCGGCGCACTTCGGGCTGACGCCGCGGCGCTACCAGTCGGGCGAGACTGACAACCCGGGGCGCATCTCCAAGGCCGGCGATCGCGACGTGCGCATGGCGCTGTACACGGCTGCGCACGCGCTGATGACGCGCTCCGACGCTTGGTCGACGCTGAAGGCCTGGGGGCTGCGGCTCGCCAAGGTCCGCGGCCATCGCCGAGCCGTCGTTGCGGTGGCCCGCAAGCTCGCCGTGATCCTGCACCGGATGTGGGTCGACGGCACTGACTTCCGGGCTGCACGGCTGCAGGGGGGCGCATGAGCTAAACCAGTCGCGCTCCGCAAACTTGATTCTGTGTTGACTGTGTGGACGATGGTCCTGGATGAAGCCGAGAACGGCAGCTGTGCTTCGAGCGCGACCAAGAGCATGGCTCGTCCGAACCGTCCGACCAATGCCTGCAGCGCGCCAGCACCACCGCGCTCGACTGCGTAGAGAAGCGTGACCCACACACCAACCGGACCTAAACTTCAAAACAACTGGAGCTTCGACCCTTGACAACAACGCCCGATTAGAGAAGCCGCCATAAGGACTAGTCTCCAATTTCACCTCAAAGCAGCCGTTAATATCGCTCTCCGCTTTGTCGGGTGCATCTCTCGAAGAAGGCATCAAGCCGACCCAGCGCAGTGAGGAGCGCCACAATGACGACCACACTGTCAGCAGGAACTAGCCGGGCCAGTGCGTACGACGACTTCACCTGGCTCGACGCCTGGTGGCGCGCGGCCAACTATCTCTCCGTGGGGCAGATCTACCTGCTCGACAACCCGCTGCTCACTGAGCCGCTGACGCCTGATCACGTCAAACCCCGCTTGCTCGGTCACTGGGGCACGACGCCGGGCCTGAACTTCATCTATGCGCACCTTAACCGCGTCATTCGGCAGCGCGACCTCGACATGCTCTACATCACCGGCCCTGGCCACGGCGGACCGGCGCTGTTCGCCAACACATGGCTCGAAGGAACCTACAGCGACTTCTACCCCAACGTCGCGCGTGACGCGGAAGGCATGTTGCGGCTGTTCCGGCAGTTTTCGTTTCCCGGCGGTGTAGGCAGCCACGTCACTGCCGAAATACCCGGCTCGATTCACGAAGGCGGCGAGCTCGGCTACGCGCTGTCGCACGCCTTCGGCGCCGCGTTCGACAACCCGGGGCTTATCGTCGCCTGCGTCGTGGGAGACGGCGAAGCCGAGACCGGTCCGCTGGCCACGGCTTGGCATTCGAATAAGTTCCTCAACCCAGCCAGCGACGGCGCGGTGCTGCCGATCCTGCATCTCAACGGCTACAAGATCGCCAGTCCCACCGTTCTCGCGCGCATCCCGCACGCCGAACTCGAAGCGCTGCTGGTCGGCTACGGCTACCGCCCTCATTTCGTCGAAGGATCGGACTCGCATGATATGCATCGCCGGATGGCGGCGACGCTTGACGAAGTGATCGAGGAAATCCAGGCGATCCAGAATGTCGCCCGCCACGACGGTGTCGGGGAACGCCCGTGCTGGCCGATGATCGTGCTGCGTACGCCCAAGGGCTGGACCGGGCCGAAGGTGGTGGACGGCAAGCCGAGCGAAGGCAGCTGGCGCTCGCACCAGGTGCCGCTGACTGACACGAAACGCAATCCACAGCACTTGCAACAGCTTGAGCAGTGGCTGCAGAGCTATCGCCCTGGCGAACTGTTCGACGAACACGGCGCGCCACGGGCCGAGATCGCCGCATTCGCGCCGCAGGGCACTCGTCGCATGGGCTCCAATCCGCATGGCAATGGCGGCCTTTTGTTGAAGGATCTGCGCCTGCCGGACTACCGCGACAGCGCCGTGGACGTGCCGCAGCCCGGCGCGGTCACCGCCGAGGCCACGCGCGTCATGGGCGGCTTCCTGCGCGAGGTGATGAGGCACAACCTCGACACTCGCAACTTCCGCGTCGTCGGCCCGGACGAGACTGCTTCCAACCGCCTGGACGCGCTGTTTGAGGTGACCGACCGCACCTGGCTCGCGGAGCGTCTGCCCGAGGACGAAGGCCTCGGAGCCGACGGTCGCGTGATGGAAATCCTTTCCGAGCACACCTGCCAGGGCTGGCTCGAGGGCTATCTGCTCACCGGCCGGCACGGTCTATTTTCCTGCTACGAGGCCTTCATCCACATCGTGGACTCAATGTTCAACCAGCACGCCAAATGGTTGAAGGTTTGCAACGAGATACCGTGGCGGCGCCCCATCGCTTCGCTCAACTACCTCCTCACTTCGCACGTCTGGCGTCAGGACCACAACGGCTTCTCGCACCAGGATCCCGGATTCATCGACCACGTGGTGAACAAGAAGTCCGATGTCATCCGCGTTTACCTGCCACCGGATGCCAACACGCTGCTCTGCGTCACTGACCGCTGTCTACGCTCGCGCAATCTCGTCAACGTGATCGTCGCGGGCAAGCAACCGGCGCCGCAGTGGCTGGACATGGATGCCGCGATCCGGCATTGCGCCACGGGGATCGGCATATTCGAATGGGCGAGCAACGATCAGGGCAGCGAACCGGACGTCGTGATGGCCTGCGCCGGCGACGTGCCGACACTCGAAACCCTGGCGGCCGTCGACCTGCTCCGCCAACACCTGCCCACACTGCGGGTGAGAGTCATCAATGTCGTGGACCTGATGACGCTGCAGCAGAAGGAGGAGCATCCCCATGGGCTGTCCGATCGGGACTTCGACACGTTGTTCACCACCGATAAGCCGATCATCTTCGCCTACCACGGCTACCCATGGCTGATCCATCGATTGACCTACCGGCGCAAAAACCATGGCAGCCTGCACGTTCGCGGGTACAAGGAGGAAGGCACGACTACCACTCCGTTCGACATGACCGTGCTCAACGACCTCGACCGTTTCCATTTGGTGGCCGACGTCATAGATCGCGTGCCCAAGCTCGGCTACCGTGCCGCGTACCTCAAGCAGGCAATGCGCGACAAGCTCGTTGAGCACCGCGAGTACATTGAGCGCTACGGTCAAGACATGCCCGAGATTCTCCAGTGGGCGTGGCACAACGAGATCCGGCCGCACGCACCGCCGTGAAGGACGACGAAGCTCAGTTCACCCCAAGACTTCGACTTCAACCTGGGCTTTCCGCAATTCTTCGAACACGTTCTGAGACTGCGCAGATCTCCGCTTCGAGGTCCTTGGAATCAAGAGCGTCAGCGGCGTCGATTGGTTACCACGTGAAAGATCTTTGGCTCCACGCAATTTGAAAACCGGTGCTCAATGGCTGAGCCTTTAGCCGCACACGGCCAAGTGCAGACGTTTCAGTCTCATGGCGGATTGACCCGAAAGCGGCCCAAGGCTTACTGTGATGAGCGACTTTCTGTGCGCACCGTCAACTATTGACTCTCGTTCGAAGAGTCGTCGCCTGGTCACAACGTTGCCTTAGTTCGGAGCTAGATCACTTGCAACGCTGCAGCCGCTGCGGAGGTGATGTGTTCCCTGGGGCCACTGATTGCCCTTCCTGCGGGGCGCTGGTGGCCGCGCAACGCAACGACGATTCGACGTCGTTCGGAGCAGTCGCCTTGCAACGGCTGGGTAAGCGCGGCACGGTAAAGCTCGTCCTCGGCGTCCTTGCGCTGGTCGGCGCTTGGTTCCTCTTTCATTACGGTCAGGTCACGACCGAGTGGGAGGAAGGCGTACGGCTGCACAACGGGCGAGATCTGGACATAAAGCGGAGCGTGACAATTGGGCCTGATGAATTCTTCCGTCCGGGCCGTGGCGCGCTTCTCGAGCAGTCGCTCAGCTTCTGGCACAACCGCCGGCGTTTCACTTGGAAGAACGACGACAAGTGGGGCGTCCATTACATGCCCGCGGTGCTTGACATCATCGACGACGAACCAATTCTTGTGCTTCCCATTTATGGACACGGCCCTTGTTCAAAATACGGGTACCCGCAAGATGGGCTAGCAGCGTTCCGCTACCGAAAGGGGAAGTGGGAAGTCACTGAGCTTGGATCGCCTTCCGTCGCGCTTACCGTCAATCTTTTGCGGAGTTCTCACCAGGTTCGGCATTCGCCGAGCTACAAGGATCGAAAGATTGAACCCGCAGACAAGTGGGCGATGGAAGGTGTTGGCGAGGGACGTTATGGGACAAGCGTCGGAAGACTCGCGCAATACTACTCAGAGATAAGCGACTCCTGCGCCAACCTTCGGCCGACACTCGGTCCGGACATGGAGTTGGCGAGGCAGCGAAGTGCCGAGGCGGAAACGCAGGCCGAATCGGTACGCGCTCGACTTGCATCCATGAATTCTTCGGCGACGGCTTACTCGCGAGACCAGTTTATTGCTGAGCGGGGCGGATGGTCCGGCAGCGGGATATACAGCGGTGCTTGCAAAGGCATTGTGGAAAGAACTCTCGACGTGTCGGGCGGCTATCACTTGCTCTTCATCGACGGCCATGGCGGGCGGAAGAGAGTTCCGCTCCAACATGGTGACCGCCCAGCTCAGTTTCAGGGTGTAGTGTGTAATGCAAGTAGAGCACTGGCCATTCGGCGTCATGACAGGACAACGTTGATCGTCCATCGGTTTGATCGGGGGGGTCGCCTGATCGACGCGGTGAGGATTCTGCTCCCCGATGCAGAACAGGTTTCAGCGGATGCGGATTGGGGGACTCTGTGGTCGATTGATGCGGCCGAGGAGTCCCGCCTAGTGATAAAGCTCGCAAGGATCCGCTATCAGCAGCTTGCCTCCGACGGGGGCACGATTGAGCGCATGGCCACATATGAAGTTGCATTGCCTGCGGAGCCGCCGGTTGGGCGGTAGCGGCCAATTGCGGAAGGTGCTCCTAACCGAGAGAATGCGCTGAAAGCGGACATGCACTCCGCGCGCGCTTTATGGAAGACTCGATCTGCCTGACTCGCTGATCTCCCTACGTACCACCGTCCGCCCGGCCTCGGAAAGTGATGCGCTTTGTCTTTCCGTCTTGGCCATGCAGGTTTTTCTGGACACCTACGCTAGGCAAGGCATTCGGCCAGCGATTGCTCGGGAGGTCATGTCGACCTACTCCGAGGCCGCATTTGTCGCTGCTCTGAGGGATCCCGCTACGCGCATAGTCGTGGCCGAGGTTATGGGGCACCTCGTCGGATTCGCTCAGATCACGCTAGGAGCGGCCCATGAGGGGGCTCCGCCGGGTAGTCAGTCGGAACTCCTTCGGCTGTATGTTCAGGAACCGTTCACGGGTCAGCAGATCGGCACCCGACTACTGAAGACCAGTGAGCAGCTCGTCGCGGACGACGGATCATCGGTCCTCTGGCTTACACCGTGGGTACACAACGACCGGGCGCTAAGTTTTTATAGGCGTCGCGGCTATCTGGACTTCGGGCTCACCCACTTCACATTTGAGGGCGAGTCCCACGAGAACCGGCTTTTCGCCAGGCGCCTGAGCTGACGGTACCGACGGCCTCGGCAGACGATGCTTGCGGCCAATTGCTGTCATCAGGACCTCGCGGGAAAATCGCGCGGAAGCGGTCACGGGGAGTACCAGCATGGCCAAGGAAGCACCGGGTTGTCCATCGTGCGGCGCCCGGGTTTTCAATCGACGCTATCCGAAGTGCGAGTTTTGCGGAGCAAAGCTCCCTGACTCCATAGTCTTCACTGCGGAAGAGAGACGCGCTCTTCAGAAGGCGGACGAGGATGCCGAGCGCGTCAGAGCCGATGCCCGGGCCAAGGAACGCCGAGTCGATGGCGGGCCCGACAGCTTCGACACAGGCGGCGGTGCGGATGGTATCGACGCTGGTGGCGGCGGCGACTAAGTGAGCCGGCGCAACCCGGCCAGAACCTGACGTTTTGACCACTCGCCGAAGTGACCCGAAAGCAGTCACGATAATTCGACCGGACGCGAAGGCGCCAATGCGCGGGAGCTACGAATGCCTCAAGGCGACTTGCGTCGGTCCACAGGCGACCCGCTCGCTTCATGGAATCTGTGCTGAGTTCCTATAGATGACGGAACATCGCGTTCATGATGTAGCGATAGTGGGCCTGGGGGCGATGGGGAGCGCGACTGCGTTCGAACTCTCGCGCCGAGGACTGGACGTCATCGGCTTTGACCGGTTCCTGCCCCCGCACACCTTCGGGTCCTCGCATGGCGACAGCCGGATCATCCGCGAGGCGTATTTCGAACATGCCGTCTACGTCCCGATGGTGCAGCGTGCCTTCGAACTCTGGCGTGAGCTGGAGCACCTGTCCGGCACTGCTCTACTGGCCGAGACGGGCGGACTGATGATTGGCGCTCCCGCCAGCGTTCTGGTGCAAGGCGCTCTGAACAGTGCACAGATGCACGGGCTTCAGCACTCGGTTCTGTCGGCCGATGAGATCCGGGCTCGCTTCCCCGCGTTGCGGCCGGAGCCCGACATGCTCGGCGTCTGGGAGCCGCGCGCCGGCGTTCTTGCGCCAGAAGCGGGGATGACCGCTTATCTTGCTCAGGCGCGGAAGCGTGGCGCGGTCCTGCGGTTCAACGAGCCGGTAGACCGCTGGCAAGTCAGCAACGGGGAAGTAAGTCTGTTTACCCGCCTCGGCCGATACCGGACCAGGCAACTGATCCTGACCGCCGGCCCGTGGATCGGATCCTTGCTTCCGTGGCCGACAGTGCCGCTCCAGATCGAGCGCCAGGTGCTGCACTGGTTCGAGCCGGTCAGCGACGCCGAGCACTTCCAGTCCGGCCGCTGTCCGATCCACCTGTGGCAGTTCGACGGCGACCGCTTCTTCTATGGTTTTCCGGACAGCGGCGCAGGAGTGAAGGTGGCCTTCCATCACGGCGGGGAGTCGACGACCGCGGAAACGGTGCGACGTGAGGTGGCGGGCTCGGAAGTCGAGGACGTGCGAGCCGCAGTGCGTCGCTTTCTCCCAGCCGCCGACGGTCGCTTGCGGAAATCTGTCGTTTGTCTCTACACCAATATGCCGGACCAGCACTTTCTCATCGACCGACTCCCGGAGCATCCTGGCGTCCTGGTCGCCAGCCCGTGTTCGGGGCACGGCTACAAGTTCGCCCCCGTCATTGCCGAAGTTCTCGCTGATCTCGTCGCGGGGAGTCAGACGCGTTTCGATCTCGGACTTTTCCGTTGGCGGTGATGCCCAGATCGAACCGGGACGCCGCTGCACATCGGGGTGCCTACGGAAACGTTCCGTCCGCGGAGGATCGCCTTGGCGTCGCAATGCGCCCATCGAGCCAAGGACGCTCACCGGCCATGACCGGCCGCCGGAACTACCTGCCTCACTTGCCTGGTAGCGGACGTTACCGTCACTTGCGGGCGTCCCTAAGCACGCAGGCCGTGGAAATGCACATCACCCCGTAGCCCACGGATGGACAGGATCGCAACGGCTGCAACGGAAGGAACGACGTCAATGAGGCATCACATCTTGCCGGCGACAACGGCTGCAGCGCAACGGAGTATGAACACCCTGTTGTTAGTTTGTGCGCTTGTGCTGGGCGCGTGCGGTACCTCAACGCCGCCGTCGAGCGGCGCTCCGCCGGTCAACGAGCGTCTGGCCCGGGCCGAGGCGATGTTCAAGGAGCGCTGCCAGAAGGCCGGCGAGAAGATCCATCGCACGGTGGACAACGTCGAGGGGGTGTTCCTGGTGAAAGTGCGCCCAAAGGAGTTTGCTTTCGCAAACCAATTCCTTCTTAACGATCCATACGGTCGCGATCTAGGTGGAGACGGATACATCGAGAGCTTCTTGCGCGGCAGCTTCCAAGCCACTCACCGGGGCACACCCGCTCCGGGCTCGCCCCCTCGAATTGGCTACCTCTACGTCGAAGCCATTGACCCGGCTGACGGCAAGAGATATCGCTACACGGGGTCGATGAAGGAAGTCGACATCGTCTCTAGTGTCGGGATGGGCGGCGATGGTCGAACAAAGTATCGGGTCACCAAGTTCGTCATCGACAAAGTCCCCGCCCCCGGCCGGCCGCCTCGCTACGGCGTCACCTATGACGACATCTCCACCCGCGAGGAGCGCGAGTACTGGATCGCCGGCAGCTCACTGCGGGTAATCGACCTGGACACCAACGAGGTCATCGCCGAGCGCATCGGTTACATGATGGACCGCGGTCAGGGCAGTGGCGCCGGAGACCGGCAACCGTGGCTGCTAGCCGCTGCAAATGCCTGCCCGACCTTCCAGCGAAACCCGAACCTTCCGCTGCTTGTGAGCAGCGCAGCCGCTGCTCAGCTGTACCAGTCTCTTGATTTCGTCGAGAAAGTCCTGAACGCTGCGAAGGAGAAGTGAGATGAACACTCCCGCCATTGCCGAGTACCTGAAGTACGCGAACCTGCAGCTCGCCGCCGAAGCATTTATCCGGGACCCTTCGACGGGAATACTGAGTGGAAGTGGCTCTGCGCTTGAGACGAAGCTAGTCGAAGGCAACCTCCACGCCAGCCGCTTCGCACCCGTGCGCGCTCAGCAGTTTGCGGCTGAGTGGGACGTCCTCGATCGGTCGATCAACACCGGCACCGGCTTCAGCGGCACGCTGTTCAAGCACAAGACGACCGGCGAACTCGGCATCTCCTTCCGCTCCACCGAGTTCGTCGATGACGCCATCCGCGACAACCTCACGACCAACGAGTTCGAGATCAAGAACACCGGCTTCGCCTGGGGCCAGATCGCCGACATGGAGGCGTGGAGGTGGGCTTGACGCGGCCAGAAGCCGACATTTTGGCTGGTTGCCTACTGGACGCCAAAGCAGCCCTAGTATTGCCACTATGAGCCGACATGTGGTTGTTCGATAGGGGCGCTCCGATGAAGCGCTGGTTGCTGATCCCACTGGGTGCTCTGGCAGTCGGAGCGGTATGGCTTGCGCTCGACCCGGAACGACGCGGAGCCGTGGCCGCCGCAGTCGGATTAACCACGCCGCCCGCCGAAGCCGCGAAGAAGAAGCCGATCTGCGACTACCCCGTGAATCCGAAGGTCGCCGCGCCGGTTGACTGCATCCCGCAGCACCTTGCGAACCTGCCCCCCGATCCCGGCCCGGAGGGCAAGCTCACCATCGATGGCATTGACAGCGACAAAGATGGCATGCGCGATGACGTACAGCGATGGATCGCAACGGAGTGGGGGCACTCAGAGATCGCAGTGAAAGCCCTAACACTAGCGGCACAAGGCCGACTGCGTGACGTGCATTACGGCGACAGTCTCGGCAAGGAGGAAACCCGCAAGCTCGGCCCGGAGGGCTCACGAAGGATCGCTTGCACATCCGCTCTCGAAACCGTCGAAATGCAGGAGGGGCGTGCATTTAGAAGGCTGAGTCTTCAAATTACCAATACACCGGAGCGTTGGAAACGGGCGCGCGAGTTCGACTATATGTTTGCTAACAGCATCCTCTCAGCGTTCACTGGCACGCCCACGGAGGCGTGTGGCTTTGATCCTGACGCACTGGCGGCGCGAGAGGGCAAACAAACCATAGCGGCCCAACTAACAGCAGAACGTACAGAAAGTGAACAACGCGAAGCCCGTGAATCCGTGTCGTCGCCAGGGCGGTAGTCCTCGTCCGGCCACGAGCCGCCGTTCCATAGTGCTCTCTGATCCGCCCGAAAGCGGTCGCCTGAGACAGGTAATTTGCGCCCGACAGCGGCCGCGATTGATCCAACGTGCAGTGCGCCAATGCTGGTTGACAGTTATTTTATTGTAGCTACAATAATGCATGCGAATCGAGTTCGATCCCGCCAAGGACTCGACAAACCAAGCGAAGCACGGCGCGTCTTTGTCTGTTGCAGTCGAGCTCGACTGGGAAGCGGCGTTAGTGTGGGTCGACGAAAGATTTGAGTACGGCGAGACCCGGATGATTGCTCTCGCCCCGAGAGTCAACATTCTGTATTGCGTTGCATTTGTGGATCGAGGCGAAGTGCGCAGAATCATCAGCCTGCGCCGCGCCAATCGTCGCGAGGTGAAGCACTATGTCGAAAACTGCTAAGCGTCCTACTGTGCTGATGCCGACGGTGCAGGAGGACAAGGCCATCACTGCGGCGGCCAGGAAGGATCCGGACGCCCAGCCACTCACGCCGAGGCAACTGAAGGCCATGGTTCCTATCCGCGCTCTGCGCGGTCGGCCAAAGTCGGCGAACAAGAAGCTACTCGTATCCGTGCGTTATAGCCCGGAGGTCGTTGCGTACTTCAAGTCCACGGGGGAGGGCTGGCAATCTCGAATGGACGGCGTGCTTCGTAAGTACGTAACGCGCCACTCTCGAAGCTCGTGACGTCCGGTCATCGTCAATCCCAGGCTGTCGTCATATCGGCGCAGGTCGGCCAGTACCGGACATTGAGGACACCAAAGCGACGGCCCGATAGCGGACGCGTCCCGCGGACACTAAGCTGCAAGTCTCGCGACACAATGTGTACCTTACGTGCGAATCGACGAGGATCTCGTTGTTCGTCTGATCGAAGCCCAGTTCCCTCGGTGGGCCGATTTGCACATCCAAGCAGTCTCGCCGGGCGGCTGGGATAACCGCACGTTTCGCTTGGGTGAGGACATGCTCGTGCGGTTGCCGAGTGCGGCCGCCTATGCGGCACAAGTCGAGCGCGAAAAGAGATGGTTGCCGCGGTTGGTGGCGCACCTGCCGGTGCCGATTCCGACGCCACTCGCCAAAGGCGAGCCCAGCGCCGACTATCCCTGGCCATGGTCGATCTTTACCTGGCTCGACGGCGAACCGGTAGCGTCGGGCGCGCTAGAAGATCCGGCTACGCTCGCTCGGGATCTGGCCGACTTCTTGCGCGCGCTCGAGCGTATCGATCCGGTCGAAGGTCCGTCACCCGGCCCCGACAACTTCTTCCGCGGCGGCAACCTAAGGACGTACGACTCAGAGGTGCGGCGGGCGATCGACGTCCTGGGAAAGTCGCAGGACGTTGTTCCGTTCACAGCATTTTGGAACGAGGCACGTGCGACTGCATGGAGCCGGCCGCCGGTCTGGGTCCACGGCGACTTCAGTGGGGGCAATCTGCTGGTATCTACTGGACACCTGTGCGGAGTTATCGACTTCGGCCAATGTGTCGTCGGCGATCCAGCCTGTGATCTGGCGATCGCCTGGACGCTTTTCGATGCGCCCGCCCGCGAGGTGTTCCGAACGGCGCTGGGTCTGGATGCAGGAACCTGGGCGCGCGGTCGCGCTTGGGCTATTTGGAAAGCGCTGATCGTCGCCGCCGGCTTCATCGACACCAATGCGGTCGAGAAGGCGCGCGCATCAGTGACTCTTCAAGCAGTGCTGGCGGACCGGGGTCTGTGATGAACAATTCTGCCGCCTCGCTGATCGACGAGGTTCGGCGCTGGGCCGACGCGCGTGAGGACATCTTTGCAGTCGCCTTGGTGGGCTCGTATGCGCGCGCCGAGGCTCGGGCCGACTCGGACGTGGACCTGGTCATTGTCTGCTCCAATCCATCCGCCTATCTGACTGACTTGGCCTGGGTGGCGGCTTTCGGCGGTGTGGGTGAGGCGTCGCTCGAAGACTGGGGTCGGGTCCAGGCGGCGCGAGTCATCTATAGGAGCGGTCTCGAGGTTGAGTTTGGCATCGCGGGTATCGAATGGATCGAACTCCCGCCCGATCGCGGCACTGCAGGTCACGCTTCTTTGCGCTGTCGGGCGCGGTAGGGCTGGCGCGCTCCAGGCATGCGTCGGAACGGGAAGGAGAGCGCGTGGAAGGTTGCCCTAGCGCAACGGTTCAATAAGCGAACCAAACGAACTGCATGAAACGCTAGCACCAGCAATCAGCGGCATAGAGCGGATCGCGCCGTGCTCCACCGCTGATGTCGGAGTTGAAGGCAGCTTTCGGCTGGGACAGCGGCGTCCGCTCTCGGACGAGTGGGATGGCTGCAACGGGTCGACTACGGTCCTCCAGCTCCGCGTCGAACTCGGTCCGAGGCCCGCTCGTACAAAGTGCAAAGTGATGGTTCCGCTCTCGTACAAACTGCAAAGTAATTGTTCTGGTGCGATGCAAAAGATCAATCAGCGATAGGGACAAACTGCAAGTTTTTGGTTCCAAGCGTTTGCAGGACGATGCTTCCGGAGACACGCGCTGGGCTGCGCCTTTGCGTTGATTCGGTTTGCGAATGGTGGACTCCGGCGCGCAGGAGTGGGCCGGAAGCCAATCTTGTGGCTGCGCTCGCGTGGGAAGCTTCGGAACGAAGGAGCCGGGCGCGCCAGGGCGAAGCCGGTGCTAGCAGGCTGGGCGGAGGCTCGAATCGATCACTACGACTCAACCGCCCACTTCAACCGCAAGCTGGGGGGTCGCCAGGCCAGCTCCGGATAAGGCGACGGGGAAAAACGCAATAACCTTGCTCGCGGAGTTCACTAACTGTGACGGAAATCCCGGTGAGACTGACTGCCTACAGCGAGTGTAGGCAGTCAAAGTTGATGCGCCGCTGGCCGCAAAAGAAACAACCACTTAGCGACCAACGCCTCAATCAGCGAACAGAGGGCACGTCAGAGTAATTGGTTCCTGCCTACTCCTTGGTCGCAGCTATTGAATCCGCCGGCTGCGACCCAGGCCGAGACTTGCGCTCATTCAGTGCAAGCGTGCCGCTGTTCACTATCGCGTCAAATTGGCCCACTTGATCGCAATGCAATGACCCACCTGGACCCGTCGTAACTGTTTGGCTCGCTACGACCAATCCTCCCTGCTCCCGGGTCAGTCCGACCGGAAAATCTCGGTCAATTGGACGCGAATTTCAACACCGCTGCCCCTTGAGAGCGCTACCAGACTTCCCACCAGTGTTTCGCCCTGTATCTGCCCGCATCAAGGTCGTTCTGATATGGGCGCTCGCGCAGGCCGAGGAAGTTCTTTGGGAGGACGACAGTG
>Ga0316622_100001893_pt1 | contig 14104 bp, 18 predicted proteins | sample OWC_Aug_OW2_C1_D_FD_207646 | JGI IMG/M metagenome (GOLD analysis project Ga0316622, IMG submission 207646) | Wetland soil microbial communities from Old Woman Creek delta, Ohio, United States - OWC_Aug_OW2_C1_D5_C | ecosystem: Environmental > Terrestrial > Soil > Wetlands | place: USA: Ohio... | reverse complement strand
TGTTTCGTGCACCTGATCGCGCAGGGATGCGCGGTAAGCGTCACGAAGCCAGCGGTATAGCGATTACGCCATCCGGCTACGGCTGCCTCCTGCCGCGTCGCCAGAGCGGCGCACGCGGCCATCCAGCCGGTGGATGCGCGGCCGGAGCCGGATTTCAACCTGGAGGCCGGCTCGGGTGGCCATGTCCACGAGCGTATCGAGACTGAAGAGCTCGATTCGGCCGCGCACGAGGTTGCTGATCCGCGGTTGGGTCACGCCGAAGAAGGCTGCCGCCTGACGTTGCGTCAGTCGTTCGGTTGCGATGAACTCCTCCAGACGGAACGCCAGGAACGAGCGCAACTCGAGGGAAACGGCTTCCTGTCTGGAGAACCCAAGGTCCTCGAAGACGTTGCCGCACGAAGGTTCGATGGCTGATTCCATCGCGAGCTTCCTACTCGCTGAGGCGCGATCGCTCGACGAGCCGGAAACGCGATCGGGCAAGCTCGATGTCGCCCTGCCGCGTGCGCTGCGAGCGCTTCTCGAAGGCGTGGAGGACGTAGATCGCTTCGACGTACTTCGCGACATAGATCACCCTGAATTCCCCGGAGGCGTGCACACGAATCTCCATGACGCCCGCGCCGATCGCCCTCATCGGCTTCACGTCCAGGAGCGGCAGGCCCAGCTGGACTCGGAGGAGCAGCTCGCCTGCACGACGCCGGGCAGCGCGGGGGAACGCGCGCAGGTCCCGTCGCGAGGAGCCGGTCCAGGCGACGGGCTTCCGATGTTCGAAGTATATAATGTTTGATATAGTGCGTCCAGCGCCCATCGACGCCCTCGGGCCTGAGCCATGCAGGACTCCTGCCGTGCGAAGCTCTTCCGCCAGGTGAGTCGAAGCCCTTCCCAGGCAGGTGGTTGGTGCGGCCTCGCTGCTGACGGAAGAGACGCCTGTCGCAGAATCTGCAACGTGGGCACGCCGGGGTGTGTGAAGTAGCCGCGCCGTCGAGCGGCTTCGACGCGGGCGATCGGATGCCGGGATCGGAGTTGCCCCGGGTCGTCAGATACTGTGACAGGTGGAGCCCCGCGGGCCCTTGGAGGCATGTGGAGTATGAGTCTCGACAGAGTGCGCAATCTCGTCCCTTTGTCAGACAACGAGATGGTGCCTCCGCCGGAGCTCTTCCTGCACCGGAGCTACCTGCACGGCCAGGCGCACGTCGCGCGCGTGCTGGTTCATGCGCTTCGGCTCATCGAGGCGGTCGGCGCTGAAGAGGAAACGTCCCGCCTCTGGGCTGCCGTGTACCTCCATGACATCGCTCGCCGGCACGACGGCGGATGCAGGCGTCACGGCGCCGACGCGTGGGCGCGGCTGGCAAGCCTGCCGGACGTGCGGGCGCTGTTCACCAGAGGCGGCGTTCGCCCGGAAGATCACCCCGCCATCGAAGCGGCCGTGACGCGCCACTGCGACGGCGAGCCGTCGCGGGGCGAGCCGCACTATCGACTGATGGCACTCCTGAAAGACGCGGACGGCCTCGACCGCGTCCGCCTCGGCGACCTCAAGCCGCAGTGGCTACGACATGACGCCGCCCGGACGATGGTGGCCTTTGCGCAACGGCTCTACGACGAGACGAACGACGCGCTGAAACCCGGCCCCGACTATTTCGGGCGGCTGTGGCCCGAAGTGGGGTGCATTCTGGCTCACGGGGCTTGATTTCGGTGGTGATAATCGGCGGGACGACGGAAGTCAGAGGCGATCGTGGGCGCGCACAAACTCGTCGACGGTGATCTGCGCGGATCGCAGAAGCGCCCGCAACGTGCCCTTGGCTACCACTGCATGATCGGGAACGGACAGCGTGGCGATGTGGCCTGGCCGGGTCAGGATGACATGGCTGCCGCTCTGGCGGGCCACGCTCCAGCCGAGCGAAACGAACGTGAGAACGGTCTTCCGGCCAGAGACCGTCGGCAGCGGGGGCATCAGGCGACGACCTCGACCAGCTGTGTCTCGACGGTGAGGGGCAGACCGCGTTCTGCTCGAACCTGCAGGCATTCCCGGATGGCGTCCTTGACGTTTGCCAGCGCCTGCTCACGAGTCGCGCCCTGGGTGACGCATCCCGGGATGGCGGGGCACTCGACGATCCAGACGCCGTCTTCGTCCCGATCGACAGTGACCTGAAACTGCATGCGCACCTCTCGAACCATGATACCACCCCGTGCGCCAGCACCGCCTTGCAGTGCCTCGAGCGCACCGGTTGCCGCCGTCAAGCGATCTTGCACATAGTTCTTCACGCCTGTCGCGAGCCTCGAGCAACCGATAAGCCTTGACGGTGCATTGGGTTATCGGCAGGATCGTGTCAGCCGAATGCGCTTCCTGCACACCGCCGACTGGCACCTCGGGCGCCTTTTCCACCAGGTCCACCTCACGGAGGATCAGGACCACGTGCTGCGTCAGCTCGTCGAGGTGGCGCGCGACGCCAGGGTGGACGCGGTCGTGGTGGCGGGAGATGTTTACGACCGGGCGGTGCCGCCGCCCGAGGCGGTTCGGCTCCTCGACGATGTGCTGGCGGAGTTGTTGCTGGGCCTGAAAATGCCGGTGATCGTGGCCGCGGGGAACCACGACAGCCCCGAGCGCCTGGCGTTCGGCTCGCGCATCGTGTCGGCCCAGGGGTTGCACCTGTTCGGCCTGCCGGCCCCGGACTCAAGGCCGGTGGTCTTCGCCGACGCGAACGGCCCGGTCACCTTCTACGTGTCGCCCTACGCCGAGCCCGCGCTCGTCCGGGAGCGGCTGGCCCGACCAGATGCCGAAGACCACGACAGCGCGATGAGCGCCGTCATTTCGTCGATGCTCGCCGCGCATCCTCGCGATGGGCGCGCCGTCTTCGTCGGGCACGCGTTCGTTCAGGGGGGCACCGGCAGCGACTCGGAACGCCCCCTCTCGGTGGGCGGCGCAGGAACGGTGAGCGCGTCCCACTTCGCCCCGTTCTGCTATGCGGCGCTCGGCCACCTCCACCGGCCGCAGGCCATGGCCGACGGAGGTATCCGCTATGCGGGCGCCCTCCTCAAGTACTCCTTCGACGAAGTCGGTCAGGATCGCTCCGTCACCATCGTCGACATCGACGCGTCTGGCCGCTTCTCCGTCGAGGCCGTCGTCCTCCGCCCCCGCCGCGAACTTCGCCGCATCGAGGGCACGCTCGAAGAGCTGTTGAACGGCGGCGGGTCTCCGGCGCCAGGCAGTCCAGCGTCCGGCAGAGATCAGGTCCCATCTAGGGACGACTACATCGTCGCGCGCCTCACGGATCCCCGCCCGGTCCTCGACCCGATCGGCCGCCTGCGGAAGATCTACCCGAACGTGTTGTGCATCGAGCGCGCGCTCCCCAGCTTCCAGCCCGGCGAACTCCAGCCCTCGAGGGACCGGCGGCAGTTGGATCACGACCAGCTCTTCGCGGGGTTCTTCGGCGAGATGACCGGGCAGCCGCCAAGGGACGACGAGAAGGACGTGTTCCTATCGGTGGCCGCAGCCGTCGCGGGCCGCGACAGGGAGGTCCCGGCATGAAGCCGCTGCGCCTCTCGATGCGCGCGTTCGGACCCTATGCGGGCGAGCAGAACCTCGATTTCACGGTGCTCGGCCCGGCCACGTGCTTTCTCATCCACGGCCCCACGGGCGCAGGGAAGACGTCCATCCTCGACGCCATCTGCTTCGCGCTGTACGGCCAGTCGTCCGGCGGCGAGCGCGACCCGAAGCGTCTGCGGAGCGACCATGCCGACCCGGGCGTGTCGACCGAGGTGGTGTTCGACTTCAGCCTTGGCCCCGAATCCTACCGGGTGTCGCGAAGCCCCGAGCAGGAGCGCCCGAAGGCGCGAGGGACCGGCACGACGACGCAGCAGCCCAAGGCCAGCCTCTGGAGGCGCACCGGCGCGGCGCCGGAGGAAGAAGGCGAAGTCCTGGCGACCCAGGCCAGCCGCGTGACGGCGGAGATCGAGCGGCTGCTCGGATTCAAGAGCGACCAGTTCACCCGGGTCGTCATGCTCCCCCAGGGCAAGTTCCGCAAGCTGCTCGAAGCCGACTCACGAGGGCGCGAAGACATCCTCGAGACGCTGTTCCAGACCGAGGTTTACAGCCGCATCGAAGAGGCGTTGAAGGAGAGGGCTCGTCAGGCAAAGCAGGCGCTCGAAGCCGTCGAGTCGGAGCGCGTGCACTTTCTTCAGGATGCTGGTGTTGCGTCGGAGGCCGACCTCGAGCCGCTGCGGGCCGCGCGCCTGGCCGAGTGCGCGCGAGTCGAGGGCGAGCTGGAAGCGCTGCGCACCGCCCGGGCAGCCGCCGACTCCGAGTTGACAGCGGCGCGCGCGCGCGTGGCCCTGGTCGAGGAACGCCTGGCCGCCGAACGCGGAGCGGCCGACCTGGAGCGGCAGGCGCCTGAGTTCGAATCGAAGGCCGCTCGCGTGGAGCGTGCGCGAGCGGCGCTTCCCATCGCCGAGGCGGATCGCGTCGCGGGGCTCCGAAAGCAGGAGAGTGTGGACGCCGCGCGGGCGAAGTCCGACCGCGAGAAGGCCCTGTCTGACGCAGCCGCCGCGCAGGCTTCGACCCGCGCCGCCCTGGAGAAGGAGGAGGCGCGGGGGCCGGAGCGCCAGGCCGCCGCGAGCGCCATCGCCAGCCTGTCAACGCTGACCGCCGCGGTGAAATCGCTCGAAGACGCCAGGACGAAGGCTGCCGATTTCGCGCGACAGACCCGCGCGAAACAGGCGCTCGTCGACGAGTACACGAAGGCTCGAGCCCGGCTCGAAGCGGAACTTGAATCCCTGCGCGATTCGCGCGAGCATTCGGCGTCAGTGGCGGCGCAGCACGACGCCCGCACGAAGCTTGTCGAGTCCGTCCGGCGCGCACTCCGCCAGGCCAGCGATGTCGAGCAGGCGCGGAAGGAACTCGCCAAGGCCGAAGCCGCCGTCAAGTCCGCCGGGACTGTCCGCAAGGTGGCCGAGAAGGCCGTCGCGAGCGCGGAGACCGCGCTCACGAAGGTGCACGCCGACTGGGTCGCCGGTCAGGCCGGTCTTCTCGCCCGGGCGCTCATTGACGAAGAGCCGTGCCCCGTGTGCGGCTCACTGGACCACCCGAAACCCGCTCGGCCCAAGCACCGGCTCACCGAGTTCGGCGAGGTCGAGGCCGCGCAATCACTCCTGAAGGTCGCGCAGGAAACGCTGGCCGACGCCAGGGCCGGCGAATCGTCTTCGGTGGCGAAAGTGCAGGGGCTCGAGAAGACCATTGCGGCACTCACCGGGGGCGATGCCGGGACCGCTGACGCGAAGGTGCTGAAGAAGTCCCTGAAGGCGGCCGAGGCGGACGCCCGGGCGTCCGAGGAAGCGGCGGGGCAGACGCGCGTCCTTGGCGAGAAGCTCGCGACGCTGCGCCAGGGGCTGGCCGGCAAGCAGGAATTGCTGAAAGCCGCCGCCGATGAGGTGCAGGCGCTTCAGCGAGGCGAGGCCGCCGAGGCCGCGCGCGTCGAGGAACTGGAACTCCAGGTGCCCGGGGCGCTGCGGCCGCCGGGTGCCGTGGAGAAGGCCATCGAGGCGGCGCGTCTCAGGCTGGACCTCCTCGATGCCGCACTGAAGGAGACTCGGGCGAAGGCGGACGAAGCGTCGCGCGTTCACGCGGCGGCGGCTGAAGCCCTCGTCGCGGCGACGGCGCACGCGGCGAAGGCCGTGGAGCGTGCTACCCAGGCCGTCGAGACCCTCGCGGCCAGGATCGCGGCTGCCGGCTTCGAGTCCGAGGAGGCTTATCGGGACGCCAAACTCGATCCGCCCGCCATCGGCGCGCTTGCCGCCGAGGTCGAGCGCTTCAAGACGGCGCTCGGCGCGGCGAAGGAGCGGGCCGCGCGTGCCCTGGCGGCCAGCCCGTCCACGGATGTCCCCGATGTAGCCGCGCTCGACGTTCGAGTTCAGGGGCTGGACGCCGACGTCGAGAAGAAGAGCCAGGAGCAGGGCGAAGCCGCAGAGCGATTGCGCCGTCTGGTGGCGATCATCGACGCGCTCGTGGCTCTTGCCGTCCGCCGCAAACGGGCACAGGCCGAATTCGGCTGCGTGGCGCACGTCTCCGACATCGTCAACGGCCAGAACCCGCGCGGTATCACGCTGCACCGCTACGTGCTGGGCGCGTTGCTCGACGATGTGCTCGTGGCCGCGTCGCAGAGGCTGCGGAGCATGACGAGCGGGCGGTTCGACCTCGAGCGCGAGCGGGAGCGGGAAGATGCCCGCCGGGCCGCCGGCCTGGACCTCGTTGTGCTGGACAGCTACACCGGCACCTCGCGCCCCGTGAACACGCTCTCGGGTGGCGAAGGGTTCATGGCGTCGCTCGCCCTCGCGCTCGGGCTGGCCGACGTCGTCCAGTCGTATGCCGCCGGCATCCGCCTCGAGACCATCTTCGTTGACGAAGGTTTCGGCACGCTCGACGAGGAGGCGATGGACAAGGCGCTCGAGACGCTGATGAAGCTCGGCGAGGGCGGGCGCCTGGTCGGCATCATCTCGCACGTGCCGGAACTGCGCGGCCGCATCGACGCGCGGTTGGAGGTGTCGCCGACGGAGAAGGGGAGTGTGGCGAGGTTCGTGATGTAGGCGTGGAAACCCGTCAATCGAGCGCCACCCGAAGCGCCGGCGGGTCCGCAGGACCGAACCTATTGGCTCCGGCCCACAATGGAGTTCCTGCAGCGACCCTGAGGTACAGGCCTCGCGCGACTCCGAGGGTTTCTGCGGGGTGCCGCTCCCAGGCGTTGAGCGCAGCGGTTCGTGCGAGCGATTCCGCGTGCGCAGAGTTTCGGGAGCGCCACTTCCTCACGTATTCGACGCCTGCGAGGAAGTCGCGTTTGAATGCGTTGCATCTCTGGTCGGCCACGACGAGGTTCTCTATCCCGTTGTCCGGGTACCTGGCCCATGGGATGAAGTGGTCGACTTCCGAACGTCCAGTGAGCTTCCCCTCGCAGTAGAAACACCGCCGGTCCTGCATGTCGCCGAGGTCAGGACGGAGTGCCGCTAGCGACGTCCGGTCCACGCCGAACAGGAAACGTTCGAGGCGTGACTCGTCCAGCCCGTTGAAGTGCGCCACCATTCCAGCCCAGGACCTGTACACCAGCGGGCGAAGCAGTCCATTGAGCCTCACGAGGTGGTCGCCGACCAAGGGAAGGAAGCGAATCTGGTTGTCGAATCCGGTGCCTGTGTCCTGGTATGCGCTCACCACACCACGCTCGCGTTCGATACCCGTGTCCCAGCCGATCTCGTAAATGAGGCGTTCTGCCTGGCCACCCAGAACCTGCAAACGAGGGAGCGGCATCAGGATGAGAGTCCATTCGACTGCCCGCACCAACCGTTCGAAGCGCTTTGGCGAGGCCCAGCGCGCGCGGTCGAGCGTGATCGATGGGTCTGGCAACGAGGCACGGAACCGCGCAATATCCGCCACGATTCTGGCCTGATGGCCGGCGTTCTGTCTAAGCGTTCTCCCCCTGAACGACGCAGTGTGGGGCCAGTACAGTTCGGTGACCTTCTCGGCAAGTTGGCGGGTCGTCACGGCAGTTGGCGCGATGCCGTGACGGTCGGTTCCCTCCATGCACAAGTCCATGAGGCCGATGAGTACCGCGTACTTGTAGGTGGCGACGAAGGCGCCGCGGTCAAGGAGGCCCAGCAACCTCTCACCAAAGGCAATGAGTTCGCGAGCCTCGTCCAGGTTTCGCATCGGTCATTCCTTGGCCGACGGGATGTAACCGGGGCGCCGGTAGTGGCCTCGCGCCGGGATGACGAATCGTACTCCTCCGCTCGGGTCGTCCACATCCCCGGTGTAACGTGGGATCACGTGCACATGGACGTGGCCGACGGTCTGGCCGGCGGCTTCGCCCACATTGACTCCGATGTTGTACCCAGCGGGAGGACTAGCCGCCTCCTGAGATCTCTTCACCTCGTCCACGAGGACTAGCATTGCGATGCGTTCATCCTGTGATGCGTCGAACCATGACGAGACATGGCGGCGAGGAATCACCAGGGTATGTCCGGGATTCACGGGGTACGCATCTAGGATCGCCACGGCCAATGCGTTTTCTGCGATGATGAGGCGCGGCTCAGGACGGCAGAAGGGGCAGGCTTCAGGCACTTCGCGCATGCGGCAGCAAAGATAGCATGGGGAGCGGCTGATGATGGGTGACGAATTCGACGCGCAAGTGCGCAATGCCGCCTTCGAGTTTCTGAAGACGGAATGCCGAAGAGCGGGAAGCGATGTTCTGCCGCGCGCGGTACTCGCGAAGGGGTTTGACTACCAAGGGCATCCTGTGGCCATCCTGGGGCCTCAGGGTATCTTCAAGCCCGCCATCCTCCCTGAAATGCCGCTCAGCATCACGACGGCGCCCGCCAGGGACGACGGCACCGCGCCGTATCCCGACGTCGTTGGCAACGACGGGCTCCTGCGCTACTGCTATCGAGGCACCAACCCACAACATCACGAGAACGTCGGTCTCCGCCGCGCCCATGAAAACGGCGTGCCACTCATCTACTGCCATGGCGTCGTGCCCGGGCACTACGTCGTCGTCTGGCCGGTCTACATCGTCGGCGACTCTCCGAAGGACTTGACCTTCACCGTGAGCGTGGAGGAGCGCCGCCTCGTCTCATTTGGCACGATGGACCCTGACGATCGGGAAACCGTCGGTCGACGCCGTTACATCACACGCGAAGTGCAACAGAGGCTGCATCAGGAGGGATTCCGACAACGGGTACTTGGCGCATACCGTCAGCACTGCGCAGTCTGCAGACTACGCCACGCCGAACTCCTCGAGGCCGCCCACATCCTTCCTGACGGTCACCCAAAGGGTGAGCCAGTCGTGTCCAATGGCCTGGCGCTCTGCAAACTGCATCATGCCGCGTTCGATCTGAACATCCTCGGCATCAGCCCCGACTACCGGGTCGACCTGAGGCTCGACGTGCTCCAGGAAAGAGACGGTCCGATGCTGAAACACGGGCTCCAGGGCTTCCACCAGGCCATCATCTGGACGCCGAATCGCCTCTCCTGGAAGCCGAACCCTGAGTTTCTGGAGGAAAGGTACTCGGCGTTCAAGAAAGCGTCCTGACCAGAGCGGTGTCACCTGCGTCCTGCGTTCCCAACGCCGTGACGTGAACCGCCAGCCACATTGTCCGCGACAGAGTGGTGCGTCGCGTCAGGTTCATGAAGGACGCGAGGCCACCTGGTGTCGCCGCTCGGGTATCATGTCGGCCCACGGCCACGATGTTCCCGACGCCGTTGCCCGCCGCCGTTACCGCTGACGCGGGGCGCGCCGCTGCTCGAGGTGAAGGGCGGCCGCATCGGGCGCGACCAGGTCACGGGCGAATGGCGCAGCGTTGACCGCACGGATCACGTCCACCCGATCCGCGACCCGTTCGCCCAGGTGAAGGTATCGAAATCGGCGAGTGCATCGACCGCATGTTCGAGTTCTGGAACGGCGAGGTGCTGGGCCGGATGCGCCTGGCCCCGGACTTCCTCCAGACGCTTATCGAGATGCTGGCTCCGCGCTTCGAACTTCGGCAGCTGCTGAACTCGGCCCTCGCGGACGATGACCGCCAGCTCCTGCGCCTCACAGACGACCAGTTCCGTGTGCTGGATCTCCTCTCGAGGCAGCGGCGGGTCGCGGTGTCTGGCGGAGCGGGCACGGGAAAGACCCTGCTCGCGCTCGAGAAGGCCCGCCGGCTGGCGGCCGAGGGGTTCGACGTCCTGCTCACGTGCTTCAACAAGCCGCTGGCGGATCACCTCCGGCGGTGCGCGGGCCCCATCGAGCGCTTGACGATCGCGAATTTCCATCAATATTGCTGGCAGCGGGCGCACGAGGCCGGCATCCCGCTTCCGGACGTCTCCGCGGGCGAGCAGCCGCCGGAGTTCTTCGACCAGACGCTGCCCAACGCCCTGCTCGCGGCGCTGGACCGGCTCCCGCACCGCTTCGACGCCATCGTCGTCGACGAGGGCCAGGACTTTCTCGACAAAGTTCTACCGCGGGACCCCGCTGGTGGCGCGCGGGCCCGAAGGGCAGGAGGTCGATCACGTCGTGGTGAAGAGCCCCGCCGAGATTGGCAGGGCCGTGAGCCGCGTCCTGCACCGGCTGATTCGCGAGGGCGGCGTGCCCGCGGCCGACATCGCCGTGCTCGTCGGCTCGATGCGGTCCACGCCGCTCAAACGCGGCGAGCCGATCGGCGCGTTCGAGACGACGGGAGACCAGAACGCCGAACCGGCCAAGGTCCTCCTGGAATCGGTGCGGCGCTTCAAGGGCCTCGAGCGCCCCGTGATCGTCCTGACGGGCATCGACGACCTGCCGGCGGCCGAGGAGCAGGCGCTGCTCTACGTCGGCCTGAGCCGCGCCCGCGTCCACCTCGTCATCGTCGCCACCGAGGCGACGATGGAGAGGGTGGGAGGCGTCCGAGAGCCGTAATACCGTGCGATAGCTACAGGATCGTCGGGCAGAGCGCCGTCCAGTCGCTCCACACCCGGTCGTAGTCCGGCCCATGATCGAGGGTGGGCAAGAGCTGCGTGTTCCACGCACCTCGGTTCCACTCCCGCAAGTCAACGGATACGAGGCGCCGCGGGTCCGAGGCAATGCCCCGCACCGCGCACTTCGCCTCGAAGAGTTCGCGCAGTTGCTTCGTCGGCACCGGCTCTCTCTGCTGGCAGAGGATGAACCACAGGTCGTAGAGGTCGCGAGGGCGGGGCCACTTCTCCTGCTGCTGGAGCAGGGCGCGGAGCTTTTCGGCCACGATCTCCAGCTTGCTGTAGCAGGCGACGCTGAAAGCCTCGAGATCGGAGTAGGGTGGTGTGACATCGCGCATGGCAATCGGCGCGAGAATCGGCTCGTCGAACGTGAGGTGCACGAGAACCGCGGGCAGGGCCTGGCGCCTGGCACCTCCCCTGGAGTACTCGATGCCGATTTCCAGCTGTTCCTGGCCAGCCGACCACTTCGCCGGTTTGGGCGCAAGCGTCAGGCCGGATTCGTTCTGCGCCTGAAGCGCGGCGAGCTTGAGTCTCTGCACGCTCCGGTTCACGTTGTCGGAGCCGTTGTGGCAGGAGAAGTCGATGTCCTCGGAGAACCTGTAGCCCGGGTAGTAGCAGTGTCGCAGGCACGTTCCGCCCTTGAAGATCCACTCTGGTGAGTCAGCCCATGATGCGGCGACCGCCTTCAAGACCCAGAGGATGACATAGTCCTTCTCAACCTGGTCGAAGCGAAGGCGCTGTGTGGCGGCTTCGCGATGCAGCTCCGGCGTCGGGATCAACGTGCCACCCGCATGTTCAGCAGCAGGCCCCACCGCGTGTTGTGCGTGCCGCGGGCGGGCTGGGACGGATCCAGCCGCGGGTAACCAGTTCCGAGCGTCACAGCCTCCCGGAGGGCCTCTGCGTCGCCCAGACCGAGGCTCTCCATGAGGAATCCCAGTCGTTTCGCTGCGGCCGAGTTGCCGATTCGATCCGCATAGTCGCGCAGCCGCTGCTCGTCCAGCCTGTCCCAGTGCGAGCCAAGGGCCGCGGCGACCAGTCCCAGGCCGCCGGCAAGATGGGGCAGATCCAGAGCGTCGATAATCGTCTTCTCGAGATTCGTGACTGAGAACGCATGCTCGTCGGCCCACGCCTTGTCGACGCCGAAGTACTTGTGCGGCCGGAGTGAGACGATCCTGAAAGCGATGCCCTGCGACTCCCGATGGCGCTGGCGCACCGGGTGATTCGTGGCAACGAATACGGTCCGCGCCAACTGCTCCGTCAGCCCGTGGTGACTGAGCGCCGAGAGGTAGGCGATCGCCGCAGGGTGCACCAGCTCCATGGCGACGGCGAACTCGTGCAGCTGCGCGGACCCGGTGGTGCCGGACGACAGTGGAATTACGGCGAACCGTCCGCGGGCGACGCGGGCCAGCCACCCCTTGTCTTGCAGCCGTTTCAAGATCTGGGCGGCGAACGGCCGCTGCCGCGGCTCGAGGGCGAGCCTGGCGTCGCTGAGGGCGAAGGTGGCAAGCTGGCTCACCTGGCTCAGGAGGCGCGACTCGACACTGCCAAGGGGCCGGCGCGTTATAGTACGTGTGTCATTCATAGCCCATAGCGCCTATGTTCTACGCACGAAATATAATACGAAAGGCGCACGTGGGAAAGCCCTATGACGAAGGCACCTGAGACCCCAGCGGTCTTCACGTTCCCATTCGGCGTCTCCTTCGACTGCTCATTGCCAGCCACCGAGGAGCAGGCGCTGCTCCACGTCGGCTCAAGCCGCGCCCGCGTCCGCCTCGTAATCGTGGCCACGGAGACGACGATGGAGAGGGTGGCTGCTGGGACCAGTGGCGAGCAGCCTGGTCTCGCGCGCCCGCGGTAGGCACGTTCCCATTCGCCGCTCGCCGGTTGCGGTGGTTCGCCCGGAGTGGCGATTTATTGCCAGTTGCAGCGAACCAGAGCCATCGAGGGGTTCACCCTCCACGCCCGCGTCGAGGACAGCATCGAGGTGGTCGGCGGGCCGCTCCTCGAGACCCCGGATCGCGCCAAAGACCCCTGACGCGCTGCCCCTACGGTCGAGGGACGCCGAGTTGCTCGCAAGTCGCGCGGTCGACAGTCTCCCTGATTTCGCCGTGCCGGGGCACAGCGGCGCAACGACCGTTCGCGGGATTGCGGTGGATAGAGTGGTTGGCGCCGTAACGATGCTGGCGGCAGCCGTGCGTTTCGAGGTGTCGAGACCAGCCTGTACTGCCGGCTGGCGGATTCGCCGTCGATGTGCTCGCGGCTTCGCTACAGCAGGCCGGCAACGGCTCGCGCGAACGCGCGCAGATCGTCCAGATGCTCCCGGAGGATGCCGTGGAGCCGCGCGGGATCCACCCTGGCGTACATGTGGACGAGCAGGTTCCGGAATCGCGCCATGGCCTTGAGCCGATCCGCAAGGTCCTGCGCGACCACGCCCGCATCTCGGAGGGTGTCGAAACAGGCGGCGTACTGCTCGGGAACCTGCCGAAGGTGTTTCGCCGACACGTGGTAACACAGCGTGAGCGCGGCCTCCATCCCGACAAGCAGCCGGTAGCTCGCGGCATCGACGGCATCGGAGTCGGCGACGAATGTCTCCATGGGCATGTCGGCGAAACGCGCCAGCCTGGCACACGCCTCCTCGATGTCGCTGCAGCGCGTGCGAACCACGTCGGGGTTCAGCGTCATCGCACAAATGCCTCCACCGTCGCCTGACGCAGTCGACGCTCCTGGTCGAAATAGTCGCGCGCGGTTCGCTCGAGTTCGTCGGTGAGCGCCTCATCGTCGCGGACGACCAGCGCCCGCCCGCGGAAGACGTGGAACCGGAAACTGACCGGGCGGCCGTTGAGCGCCACCACGTCCACGGGCAGCCCCACGATCGTCTCGAGGCGCCCCTGCAGCTCGAACGCGCGCCGGTCGGCCTCCTCCGCCGTCAGCGTGGCGTAGCAAACGGCCACATCGACGTCGTGAAACGGCCCCGGCTCGACGAACGACCCGAAGACGTAGGCGTACCGGAGGTCGGCCTCGGTGCCCAACGCCTGGGTGAGCAGGTCGAGCACCTGCTGCCGCCGCGAGGCATCCGCCGTCAGGAGTACTCGATCCGCCGCCATATGCGGATTATACGCGGTGAGGCCAGGGGCGCGATTCCCGCCGACACGTCGGCGGCTCCGCCAGGAAGCCTCGCCGGAGGGGAAGGCGAGCAGGTGAGGCGTCAATGGCCGGCCTCCGCTGCCTGTACGGCTACGGTCTCTGTCTGTGGCGGCTCGAACTCTTCGACGAGGCCGCACAGGTGTTCGACCGCATTCTTTGGCTCAACCCGTCGGACAACCAGGCTGCACGCTTCGTTGTCGACGCTGTCCGTCGGAAGATCGCGTGGACGCCCCACGCGTCGTGAACGCCTCGCCTTCTCACCGAGTGCCTGCTGGCGGAGGGGCTCGCGGATCGCGCGGCCGGCGGTAGTTCCACGGCGCCACCGGCGCCGCATCCTGCCAGAGCCCCCTCCGCGCTCGCCGGGCCTCGACCTCCGCGGCAGAGTAGCCCGCATCGTCTGAATACTGCCGGTAGTGCCACGCGCAGCCGGCGCGAATCATCTCCAGGCCCACGTCGCGCCCATCCACGGTCAGGCGCGACACCCTTCGCTTATAG
>Ga0316622_100001892_pt1 | contig 14104 bp, 17 predicted proteins | sample OWC_Aug_OW2_C1_D_FD_207646 | JGI IMG/M metagenome (GOLD analysis project Ga0316622, IMG submission 207646) | Wetland soil microbial communities from Old Woman Creek delta, Ohio, United States - OWC_Aug_OW2_C1_D5_C | ecosystem: Environmental > Terrestrial > Soil > Wetlands | place: USA: Ohio... | reverse complement strand
ATCTGGCTTTTGATTTTCCGGAGGGCCTCCGCCCGGCCGATCCCGTCTCTCTTCATCAGCCGCTCGACCTGGAGAGGCTCCGGACAATAGGCCAGGACGACCTTGTCGAAGAACGGCGCCAGGCCGGCCTCGATGGTCAGAGCGGCCTCGGAGACATAAACCCTGTGCCGTCCGAGCCTCTCCAGGTCCCGGACCTCCTGCTTCTTTGTCTCCAGCACGAGCGGATGGAGAAGCCGGTTCAGGAACCGCCGCTCGGCCGGGCACGAAAAGACAATCCGGCCCAGTTTTTTCCGGTCGATTCTTTGATCGGGGTCGAGGATGCCCCTGCCGAAGCGGCCGACGATCCGTTTCCAGGCCGGACGGCCCGGGAGCATCAGCTCGTGCGCCGCCCGGTCGGCCGAATGAATGGAGAATCCGGGGCCGGCCAGGACCCGGGCAACGACGGACTTGCCTGTGGCGATTCCCCCCGTCAGCGCCACGGTCAGAATGCGCACGCGGATGCTATTTCGGCTTTTTCTTGCCGCTCTCGATGAACTTGAAATCCTTGCTAAAGCGGATGGCCACGCCCTGCCGCTTCCCTTTTTTGTCTGGTTCCTCGAGTCGGACGGTGATCCCGCCCAGGTTGAGTCTGACCTTCTTCCCGCCTGTGAGCTTCTCCGGCAGGTCGATCATGAGGTTGAGCCGGGACCCGACGACGACTCCCGAATCGAGGCAGAAGTAGGCGCCGGTCGCGCTGATGTTCTGGAGGGTGGTCGTCTCGGTGAACTTCTCGCCGTGGGGGAGACGGCCTTCGATCATGGTGGACAGGGGCAGGTCCAAGCGCCATTCGCGCCGGCGGTTGGCCTGGAGGGACGGGATGGCCTCTTCCTTCCTGGGTTTGGCTGTTTTTTTCATCTCAACCTCTGCTTGATGGCCGGATTAAAAGAGCGCCGAATTGATGGCGTACAAGGCCAGCTGGAGGCGGCTGTGGGTGTCCAGCTTGGCATAGATGCTCTTGATGTGAGACCGGACCGTGTTCTTGCTGATGAACAGAATCTCAGCGATCTCGTCGTTGCTTTTGCCCTGGCCGATCAGCCGGAGGACCTGGAATTCCGTCGGCGTCAGCTGGTCGAGCGTCTTTTCCTTGAGGTCCCGGCCCACGACCGAGATGATCCGGTCCATGATGCTGCTCATCTTGTCCCGCGGCAGCCAGATCTCGCCCTTGTTGATGACCCGGATGGCCTCGGAGAGGTGCCCCGCCGGGTCGGTGAGGTCGAAATAGCCCCGGGCCCCGGCGTTGATCAGCCCGACGATCTCTTCGTGAGAGGGGATGCTCCCCAGGATCAACAGCTGCGATTTGCTCTGCAGCTTGGAGATCTCCTTGATGGCCTTGCAGATTTCCCGCATGTTGGGCAGGGGCTCGGTGTTGGCGAACAAGATGACCTGCGGCCGGAGCTTCCTGATCGATTCCATGAAGCTCTCGATCGTATTCTTCTCCACGTTGGCGATTTCGATGCCGGCATCGGCCTCCATGGCTTTCAGGATCCCCGACAGGATGATTTCGGAGGGACAGAAAATGAGAATCTTGATCTTCTTTTCTTCCGCCGCCGTAATCTTTTTGTTCATAGTTCGCTCACTCTCTGATGGTCTCAGCCCCGACACGAGAAGGTTCCTTTCAACTTTTGGCTCGGCGAAATTCTATTAAATCGATTTTGGCTTGTCAAGTGAAGGCAGAGCGTGCGGCGCCGAGCTCAGTTGATGCTCGGAGGAATGGGCAGCAGCTTGAACTTCTTGTCCAGCCGCAGCGAGACCAGCTGCTTTTTCCCGTTGGGGGAGGAGTTCGGCTGGGTCATGAGAACGGTGCCCGTCAAATGGAGCTTGAGGCTGTTTTCCAGGATCAGAGTCTTGGGGATGTCGAGCGAGATGTCCAGCTTGGCTCCGACCGGGACAGGGGAGCGCAGCCAGACGGTGGCCTCCTCGGAACTGATCGAGGTGATCTGTGTTTTTTCGCGGAATCTATTGTCCAGCGTATCCATCCCCGTCACCAAAGCGGGGAGAGAGAGCTCGAAGGCGCGCTCTCTCTTCCCCTCTTTGGCCGCGCCATGGATGGAGGGTTTGAAGGCGTCTTCCTTTTCGTTCATGTTCAGGGTCTCATTATCGGCCGGGCTCTCCGGCCCGACAATCCCTCTTGGGGATGAATTGAAGGGTGATTTTTCCGGCATTTTCGTCATCCCTCAGGGTTAGACTTTATTCCTCCGCTCGGACCTTTCTTGGACCTCATGTCGACGGCCGGAATGAGCCTCCTCCCTAGCCGTCCGCCTTGATGAAATACTTGTTTTCAAACCGCAGCGAGACCCGGTTTCTCGAAGCCGGGGAGTGATGGGCCTCGACGAGCGCCACCCGGCCGTTGACGACGAGCTTCAGGTTCTGATCCTCGGCCAGCGACGGCGGAAGGTCGATGATCAGCTTCAGCCTCGAGCCCAGGGTGATCGGGTTGGCCAGGTTGAAGGAGGCCCCGTTGTGGCTGATGTAGAACAGCACGGTTTTTTCCTGGAAGGAACGCCCCGTCGCGTCGAGACCTTCGACGACGGTGGGGAGGGGCAGGTTAAAAATCTGTTCCTTCTTTTCGCTTTTGGGCGGCGGAGACAAGGAGGATTTCGCTAGCATATCCGCTTCCTTTTCCTTTTTCGAGGCCACCATGACACGACCGGACGCGACGGTCAATCACCCCTTTGGATGAAATCAGGGGTGAAATTCCTTTCGCCGGGTCGGAAGTCATTTCCTCACCCCCTGGCTTCCGGGAGGTGAGCCCCCGGCTTTCTTGACAAAGACGGGTGGGGGCGGATAGAATGGGCCAATCATCGCGCGCCCGGAGTAACCCGTGTCCAAGGAAGAACGTTTCGTCAAACAAATCACGGCCAAGAGCGAGGACTTTTCCCGCTGGTACCTGGAGATCATCCGCCGGACGGAGATGGCCGATTACGCCCCGATGAAGGGCATCATGGTCATCCGTCCCTACGGCTACACCATCTGGGAGCACATCCAGCGGCTGATGGACCGGAGGATCAAGGAAACCGGGCACGTCAACGCCTATTTCCCCCTCTTCATCCCGGAGAGCTTTCTCAAGAAAGAAATGGAACACCTGGAGGGGTTTGCCCCCGAGGTTGCCTGGGTTACACACGGGGGACAGGAAGAGCTCGAGGAACGCCTGGCCGTCCGTCCCACTTCGGAGGCCATCATCGGCTCGATGTATGCCAAGTGGATCCAATCCTACCGGGACCTGCCGGTCCTGATCAACCAGTGGGCCAACATCGTCCGCTGGGAGAAAGTGACCCGGCCTTTTCTGCGAACCACCGAGTTCCTCTGGCAGGAGGGTCACACCGCGCACGAGACGAGCGCGGAGGCCCAGGAGGAGACCCTCAAGATCCTTTATTTGTACAAGGATTTCGTGGAGTCGGAACTGGCCATCCCCGTAATCGAAGGCCGGAAATCGGCCCGGGAGAGGTTCGCCGGAGCCACCGAGACCTACGCTATCGAAGCCCTGATGTCGGACGGGAAAGCCCTCCAGATGGGGACATCCCACAACCTTGGACAGCACTTCTCCAAAGTCTTTGACATCCGGTTCGAGGACCGCGAACAGAACCAACAGTACGTCTGGCAGACGTCCTGGGGCGTTTCGACACGCCTCATCGGGGCCCTGGTCATGACTCATGGAGATGATTCCGGTCTGAGGCTGCCGCCGCAGGTGGCGCCGGTCCAAATCGTCGTCGTCCCCATCTCCCTGGGCAATTGGAAAGAGAACGTCCTCCCCGCCGCCGCGGCCATAGAAAAAGAACTCCGGGAGGCCGGCTTCCGCGTCCGGCTGGATGCCCGGGAGGAATTCACGCCCGGCTGGAAGTTCTCGGAGTGGGAAATGAGGGGAGTCCCTCTCCGGGTGGAGGTCGGGCCGAAAGACATCAAGGAAAACCGGGCCGTCCTGGTCCGGCGCGATATTAAGAAAAAGGATTTCGTCGCCCTGGCCGCGCTGACGACCCGGGTGAAAGAGACTCTTCAAGAAATCCAAGCCTCGCTATTTGACCAGGCGCTCCAATTCCGGCGGGAGAACACCCGGGACGTCGCCGACTACCCGGAGTTTAAGGAAACGATCGAGTCCAAGCGCGGGTTTATCCGCGCCTGGTGGTGCGGCGATGAAGCCTGCGAGGACAAGATCAAGGAAGAGACGATGGCCACCATCCGGGTGATTCCCTTGAAGGAAGAGGCCGGCCCATCTCCCAGGGAATGTGTTTGTTGCCGCAAAAAGGGACGGGAGCTGGCCTATTTCGCCCGGGCCTATTGAAGCTTGAGCGCGCCCGGGAAAAGCCGTCGCCGCGAAAAGGGGTCAAGGTGATGATCGTTTCGGCGGATGATTTCTCCGCTCAGCGGGAGAGGATGGTGGAGACGCAGATCAGAGCCCGCGGCGTGAAGGACGGCCAGGTGCTCGCCGCCATGGGCAAGGTCCCGAGGCATGTCTTCGTGCCCCAAGAGCTCAGGCCTTTCGCCTACGACGACGAACCGCTGCCCATCGGGGAAGGGCAGACCATCTCGCAGCCCTATATCGTGGCTTATATGAGCGCGGCCCTGGAACTCAACGGCGATGAGCGGGTGTTGGAAGTGGGGACGGGGAGCGGCTATCAAACGGCCGTCCTTGCCGAGATCGCGCGCCAGGTTTTCACGGTCGAGCTCATCGGTACGCTCTCCGAAAAGGCCCGGATGCTTCTCCAGGAACTCGGCTATTCGAACATCCAGTTCCGGGTCGGAGACGGAAGCCGGGGATGGGAAGAGCAGGCCCCGTTCGAGGCCATCATGGTGACCGCCGGGGCGGCTTCCGTCCCGAGACGGCTGGAAGAGCAGCTCGCCCCCAATGGCCGGATGATCATCCCCGTGGGTGCGGGCTTCCAAGAGCTCTTTCTCATCAGCCGCGGGCGCCGCGAATTCCGGCGGAAGAAACTCCTGCCGGTCCGCTTTGTGCCGCTCGTTTCGCCGCATTGACAAGAAGGCTCCGGGGCGCTAGCATGGCTGTGGAAAAAGCGCCCATGAGGAACGGTATGAAAAACGGAATCATCGCGATCCCGCTCTGTTTAAGCCTATTCTGCTCCGGCCAGTCGGCCAAGGACAAGTTTATCAAGGTCTATTTCCCCGACGGCTTCTCCGCCACCGCGGAGCTCGCCGTGAGCGATGAGGAGAGGGCCCAGGGGCTGATGTTCCGCGAAAAGCTCAACGAGGACCAGGCGATGCTCTTCCTCTTCGAGGTTGAGGAGGTCCATTCCTTCTGGATGAAAAACATGCGCTTCGCCATCGACATCCTCTGGCTGGACGGCCAGAGGCGGATCGTGCACCTGGAAAGCCGCGTCCCGCCCTGCGCGAAAGACCCTTGTCCGACCTATGCTCCCGCCGCGCCGGCAGCCTTCGTGCTGGAGCTCCAGGCCGGCTTCGCCGAAAAGCACGGCCTGCGCCTCCACGACCGGATCGACTTCGTCCTCCCCAAGGTCAGCGGATTTCGAAATCCATAGTCCGGACGGCCGTCCGGCCGCTGAGCTTGTCCTTGAGCACCGCCCTGAATTTGTATTTCCCCGCCGGGATCTGGCCTCCGAGGTCGAGGCTGTTCTGGGCGAAGAGGTCCATGACCGGCGTTCGCGTCGTGTAGTGGAAATCGAGGGCGTTAGGCCACTCCTGGAGAGCCTCGCCCTGGGCGTCGAGAAGCACCATATCCTGGGTATACCAGATCTCGTAGAGGCCCTCTTTCTTGGAGGTGAAGACGTTGACGGGCTCATAATAGACAAGAAGCTGTCCGTTCTTATCGAGCACCGGGCCGGGCAGGGGGACATAGGACCCAAAACCGATGATCGTCGAGCAGAAGGAAAAATTGCGGAAGCCCAATTCTCCCTTGTTCTGGATCTCGATGATCTTTTCCTTGAGCTTCAGGATTTCGCTTTCCTGGGCGGAGGCGAAAGAAACGGCCAGGATGATCAGGCCGGCCCAACAGAATACTTTTCGCATTTTGTTCTCCTTCCATCAAGAGACTTTCCGTCTCGAGACATTATATAAATCGGGCCCGGCGCCGCAGGGGGACGCTGGGCGCTTCAGGCTTGGCAAGGAAAAACGATTTTTTCGAGCTCCCGGGCCACCCCCTCGGCGGCCCGACCCTCGCCCAGGCGGCCGGCGATTCGCCGGAACTCTTCTCTCATCGCCGCCTTCTTTTCCTCGGACAGAAGAAGGGCCCGGGCTTCCCGGGCGAGTTCCGGGGCGGTGAATCGCCGCTGGATGAGCTCGGGAACGACCCTCTTGCCGGCCAGGATGTTGACGATGCTGTAGGAACGGACCCGGATGAGCCGCCGGAAGGGATAATAGGTGAGGGGGGAGAGCCGGTAGAAGGCGATGAGCGGGGTTCCCAAAAGGGCGGTTTCCAGCGTCGCCGTCCCGCACGATGTCAGGACCAGGTCGGAATGGGCCATGGCTTCGTAGCCGTCTTTGATGAGGACCTGGATCCCCGGCTCGTCGCGCGGCAGGAAGCGGTGGAGATAGTCCCGGTCGATCGTCTCGGCCAAAACCAGCAGAAACTGGACGGGGAGATCCGCCCTCAGCCGATGCGCCGCCTCGAGCAGGACGGGCAGATGATTCTTGATCTCGGAGCGCCGGCTTCCGGGGAGCAGTGTGACCAGGGGCCCCTGTGGAGCGAGCGAATAACGGGCCCTGAAATCCGCCTGACTCAGGCGGGCCCTGACCTGGCCTTTAAGAGGATGGCCGACCGAAACGGCCGGGATTCCGCTCTCGTCGTAGATCCTTTTTTCGAACGGGAAGATGAGGCACATCCGGGTCACATACTTCCGGATGGTTTTCAGGCGGCCGCGCCGCCAGGCCCAGACCGTGGGGCTGATGTAGTAAAGGACGGGAATTCCGGACCGGGACAGACGCTTGGCCAGCCGCAGGTTGAAGTCCGGCGAGTCGATGAGCACGGCCGCAGCCGGGCGGCGGGTTTTCCCTTCTTTCTCCAGCCGCCGGAAGGTGCGCCGGAGGCGCGGCAGGCGGCCGAGAACCTCGAAGATTCCGACCACGTTCAGCTCATCGAGGGAGGCGCTGAGCTCGACGCCCTGCCCGGCCAGGCGCTCTCCGCCCAGCCCGAAGAAGACCGCGTCGGCGTGCCGCTTCTTGAACTCCCGGACGACCTCCGCCCCGTACTTGTCCCCGGAGCTTTCTCCGGCCACGATCAGGATGGACTTCATTCAGAGGTCCTGCTCGCCTGTTTCTTCAATATCCTTTTCGTCTTTGGCCGGGGTTTCCTGGCCGTAGTAGATGATTTCCGGGGTCTGCTTGGGGTCCTGCCCATAGAAAAAAAGCCATTTGTCATAACTCTCGGCATCGTTGTAGAGGCGGAACGATTTTTGAGTGGAGGAGCTGACAACGCCGATAATCTGGGCGTTCCGGATGGACGGCAGGGCGCTCTGGGGAGCGACCAGGATGCTCTGGACCGCGAAGGACTGGCCGGGCTGCCCCTGCTCCTCGCGCTGACGCGTCCGGCTGAGGCCCTCCGGGGGACGGGAACGTCCCAGGGCTCCCGGGACGCCTTGGGGGAGGAGGATGATGTTCCAGTCACCCTCTTGGGTCATCGGGTCCTTGAAGGGCCGCCGCAAGCATCGTTCCTCGACCAGCTCTTCCAGGTTCTTGGGAAAAGTGCCCGGCTTCTTGACCTGGTAAAGCCGTACCGCCTCGACGTACTGCTTCCCCCGGAAGATCAACTCGGCCTCTCTCTCCCTTTGGATTTGAGTCTGCCAGACCGGCACCGCGACCAGCAGGCCGATGCCCATCGCAGTGATAACAAAGAGAAGCATGATCAGGACGTAGCCGGGGCGATCGTCCATCGGGGCTACCAGGTATCGTAAGTCGAACCGTCCAGGGCCTTGGCCTGGGACCCGGAGCGGACATCGACGATGCCGTATTCCACTCCCGGAACTATTTCTTCATAGGAGGGCTGGTCCTTGATTTCCTGCCAGGTCTCGGCCGAGCCCGTCATCGGGTCGATGGGGACGGTGCGCAGGTAATTCTCCTCGACCAGGGTGCGGAGGCTGGCCGGATACTTACCCTTGTCGGTGTAATACTCGTTGATCAGCTTCCGCATCACGTAGAGGTCTTCCTTGAGCACGGACTCCTGGGCGCGCCTCCGGGAATGCTGGTAGCGGGGGAGGGCCAGGCCGACGAGAATACCGATCAGGGCGAAGACGATGATGATCTCGATCAGGGTAAACCCCGGACGAACGCCGCCCGCCTGTCTGAGCTTCACCTCACCAGTCCTTGTACTTGGTCCCGTCCAAAGCCGTCCCCGGGCTTGTGCTGTAGACGTCATAGACATTCTCGCCTCCCCAATCGTCCGAGTCGGGATCGTCCTGGTACGACCGCAGCCCCCAATCGGTGGAACCCGTCATCGGGTCGAGGGGAATGCGCCGCAGGAACTTGACCACTTTGGGCTCGGTTTCGGCCAACTGGGCCGGGCGCCGTTCGAGGCCGCCGCCCACCTGGGGTTCCGATTGTTGGGTCTCCTTGACCTCGACGCCCTTGACCAGCGTTTCGAGGTCGGGCGGGTAGCCCTCCTGGTCCTCTTCCACCTCGATCCTTTTATCGTCGGCTAGCTTTTTGTAGGCATCGAGGGCCTCGCGGATAATCCGGAGGTTGCGCCTGAGTTCGATTTCCTTTTCCCGCTTGACCGCCGTTTTCGCCAACGGCAGAATCGCCGCGGCCAGGATGGCCAGAATGGTCAGGGTCACCAACATCTCGACCAGAGAGAAACCCTTTTTTCTCCGCCTGAGGCCGGCCATGGCTGCCTCGCTATTTAATCCAGCTTAGTAGCGGCGTCTGTCTCTGGGATTTCGGTCGTCGTGGGGGTGCGGCTTCCGCTTCGGGTAGGGCGGCCCGTCGGCGCCCGACTCGGACCCCGGCGGAGGGGACGGCTCGAGCGCTTTGCGGCTGACCCGCACCTTGTTGTCCTCGTCGATGCTAATGACTTTGACTTCAAGCATCTGCCCCATCTTGAGGACGTCCCGAACGCTTTTGACGCGGTGGTGGGCGATCTCCGAGACGTGGAGCAGGCCGACGATGCTCGGTAGGATTTCAAGGAAGGCCCCGTATTCCTCGAGGCGCACGACCTTCCCGTTGTAGACCTTGCCGATCTCGGCTTCCAGGGTGATCTCGCGGATCATCTCCCGGGCTCTTTCCGCGGCCTGCATGTCCGTCGAGGCGATGGTGATCTTTCCGCCTTCCTCGATGTCGATCTTGGCTTTTGTCGTAGATATGATCTTCTTGATGATTTTTCCGGCCGGCCCGATGACGTCGGCCACCTTTTCGGGGTTGATGAAAAGCGTGATGATCCGGGGCGCATAGGGAGAGATCTCGGGACGCGGCGCCGGCAGGGCTTCCCTCATCCGGGCCAGGACTTGGATCCGGGCGGCCCGCGCCTTGACCAAGCCCTCCCGGAAGACATCCATCCCGATGGACGGGATCTTGAGGTCCATCTGGATGGCGGTGATGCCTTTTTCCGTACCCGTCACCTTCAGGTCCATATCGCCCAGATGATCCTCCAGACCGGCGATATCCGTCAGCAGCGCATACCGGGACCCTTCGGTGATCAGGCCGATGGCCATCCCGGCCACGGTCATCGACAGCGGCACTCCGGCGTCCATGAGGGCCAGGACGCCGCCGCAGACCGTGGCCATCGAGGAAGAGCCGTTCGATTCCAGGATATCGGAGACGATGCGAACCGTGTAGGGAAAGACCTCCGCTCCGGGAATGGAGGGCAGGATGGATTTCTCGGCCAGCGCTCCGTGCCCGATCTCCCGACGGCCGGGGCCGCGCAGGAAAGAGACTTCGCCCACGGAAAACGGCGGGAAATTGTAGTGGAGCATGAAGCGCTTCTCGGCCTCAACTCCCAGCCCGTCCAGCCGCTGGACATCCTCGAAGGTGCCCAGCGTCACAGTGGCGAGGGACTGCGTTTCGCCCCGCGTGAAGAGGGCGGACCCATGAGTCCGGGGGAGGAGTCCCACTTCGATGGAAATGGGCCGGATCTCATCGAAGCCGCGGCCGTCGGCTCTCCGGCCCTGGTTCAGGACGAGGTCGCGGACCAGCTTTTTTTCCAGGTTGTAGAAGATGTCTTTGACGGTCCGGATTTCCTCCTCGTTTTCGGCCGGGATCTCGTCGAGCAGCGATTTGAGCACGCGCTCGGTCGCGGCCTCGCTGTCCTTTTTTTTGCAGACCTGGATGGCGGCGAGGAGGTCGCCCGAAATCCGCTTCTCGATCTCGGCCGCCTTGACGGCGTCCACCGTCTTGACCGTGAACTCCCGCTTCTTAATGCCGAGCTTCTCGTAGAGGGCTTTCTGGGCTTCGATGATGCGGCGGATCGGTTCTTGGGCGTGCCTGACCGCCTCGACCATCCTCTCTTCCTCGATTTCGACGGCGCCGGCCTCGATCATGATGATGCCCTGGTCGGTGCCGACGACGGTCATGTTGAGCGGACTTTTCTCGAGCTGGGCGCCCGTCGGGTTGATCACGAAATGGTCCTCGACAAGTCCGACCTTGACCGCTCCGAGCGGGGTCGTGAAGGGGATCTCGGAGAAATAGAGGGCGGCGGAGGCGCCGATCACCCCCAGGGTGTCGGGCTCGTTTTCCAAGTCGGCCGAGAGCAGCAGGGCGACGATCTGGGTGTCGAAGAAGTAGCCGTCCGGGAAGAGAGGGCGGATCGGCCGGTCGATCAGCCGGCTGACCAGGATCTCCCGCTCGGAGGGCCGGCCTTCTCGTTTGAAGAACCCGCCCGGAATCTTGCCGGCGGCATAGGTATTTTCCCGATAATCGACGATCAAAGGCAGAAAAGGCTTGGGCTCCTTGACCTCTTTCTTTGAAGTGGCGGTACAAAACATGATGGTTTCGCCCAACCGCACCAGGGCGGAACCGTCGGCCTGACGGCCGATCTTGCCGATCTCGATCGAAAGGGGGCGGCCCCCGATTTCCAGTACGATGGTTTCAGACATGGATCTTATCCCGGCGGGAGTCTACTTGCGCAGGCTCAGCTTTTTGATCAGCTGTTCATAGCGGGCGGGGTCTTCGCGCCTGACATAAGTCAGTAGCCTTTTCCTCTTGCCGACCAGCCGCATCAAGCCCACCCGGGAGGTGAAGTCTTTCTTATGGCTGGTCAGGTGACCGGAAAGAAAGTTAATCCGCTCGCTCAACAGGGCGATCTGGACCTCGGGAGACCCGGTGTCATTGGCCTGCCGCCGGTTTTCCCCGATGATCTTGGTCTTCGAATCTTTACTTAGCACTCTCTATACTCCTCTGTTCGGTCTATATTATCAAAAGAGTCCCCGAATGTAAACCGCGCATTTTCAGCAGGAAAGCACCGAGGAACAGGTCCCCACGCCTATTTCCCGCCGGCTCGGAGCGTTTCCCGCCTCCGGGCCAGCTCGCTGGCATAACGGGACGTCTGGCCGCCCTGGGAGCTTTTCAGCCCCTCCAGGGCTTTCTCTATCTCTCCAATGGTCATCTTGTTGATTTTTTTGCCCCTTTTGGGCTTGTCCTGGGCTTGCTCCTGTTTTTCTTCGGCCATGCGATTATCCTTTCCTATTTTCCATCCGGATGATTTAAACCAAGGAAGGGCATAAGGATAGCAGAATTCCCTCCCTCCGGCAAGTCCCTTGCGCGCCGGGGACGATTCTAGTATATTCCTCAGGCGTGTACGGGCTCTATTCCGTCCTTCTTCTCCTGGCGCTTCTCGTTTACACGCCGGGGCATTTCGTCCGGATGAGGCTGGTCAAAAAGCAACGCCTTTTCCTGCTGAACCGCCTCGGATTGAAGCTTCCGGAGGCCAAACCCGAGGCCCCCTCTCTCTGGATCCATGCCGTCTCGGTCGGCGAAGTCCTCAGCCTGAGACGGCTCGTCTCCGAGCTCCGGGTCAGGCATCCGGATTGGCCTATCTATTTCTCCACGCTGACCAGCACGGGCTTCGAGGTCGCCGGGAGAGCTTTTCCGGAGGCCGCGGAGATCTTCTTCGTCCCCCTGGATTTCGGCCGGGTTGTCCGCCGGTTTTTCACAGCGCTCAAGCCCCGGATGTTCATCCTCGCCGAGTCGGAATTCTGGCCGCAACTGCTCCGGCAGGCCAGGAGGCACTGCCGGTCGGTCATCCTGATCAACGGACGCATATCCGGGCGCTCCTTCGCCAGGTACTTCCGGTGGCGGAGGCTCATCCGGCCGGTGCTCGGAAATGTCGACCATTTTCTTGTCCAGACAGATCAAGACCGGAAGCGCCTGGAACAAATAGGCGTTCCCCCGCAGAGACTGGAGGTCGCCGGAAACCTGAAGGTCGACCTCAGGCTCCCTCCCGTCAGCGCCGACGACAAGGCGAAGCTGAAGGCCGGCCTGGGGCTCTCTCCCGGCCAAAGGGTCATCGTCGCCGGAAGCACCCATCGCGGCGAGGAAGGCCTGATTCTGGAGGCTTTCGCCGCCGCCCGGAAGGCTGCGCCCGACCTTGCGCTGGTCCTGGCGCCCCGCCATCCGGAAAGGTCTGCCGAACTGGAGAAGGAGGCCGCGGCGTCCGGCCTGGGCGCGATGAAAAGGACCCGGGCGGCGCCGGATAAGCCTTGGCAGGTCCTGATCCTGGACACGATCGGCGAACTGGCCAGGTTCTACGCCTTGGCGGACCTGGCCTTTGTGGGGGGAAGCCTCGTTCCCCACGGAGGGCAAAACCTGCTCGAGCCGGCCTATTACGGCACGCCGATCTGCTTCGGGCCGCACATGGAAAATTTCGCCGAGCTGGCCGACCTCTTTGTCCGCTCCGGCGCGGCCCGGGTCATCATGGGGAAAGAAGGGCTGGAAGACATGTTCAGGCTGACGGATAAAACGGGCCTGGAAGAAGCGGGCCGAAAGGCCCGGCAGGTGCTGAACTCCATCCAGGGAGCCACGGCCAGGACTATAGAGGTCATCGAGTCGATGATGACACGGGAAGGAGCGGCGCATGGACCGGCCGTTATTAGGGAATAGCTTCCGCCGCCTTGTCGGATTCCTGCTTGTCGGTGCCCTGCTTCCGGGAATGGCCGGCGGCGCGGCCGGGCTTTCGGGAGCAGAGACGACGGGAGAAAACAAGCTGGATCGGGCGTTTTGGGGCCGGTTCGGGCGGGATTTTGCCTCCGTGGTCACCGCCCCGGCACGCTGGAAAGGTTCCGACTTCCTCGTTTTGGCGGCGGTTTCCGGGACGGGACTCCTGGTCATGGCTTTCGACCAGGATATCCAGGATTGGTCCCAGGACAGGCGGGACCCGTCGTCCGACCGGGCCGCCTCGGTATTCAGGGCCTTCGGCGATGGCGCGGTGCTCGCCGGAATCTCCGCCGCCGTCTATGCGGCCGGAGCGATTGGCCAAAACGACGGCTGGAGAAAGACGGCGCTTTTGAGCCTGGAAAGCCTGGCTACGGCCAGCGTCCTCGTTTGGACGACCAAGGTCATCGTGGGTCGGGCCCGCCCCTACAGCGGGGAATCAAGCGGCTGCTTCCATCCTTTCTCGGGGAAAAGCCGCTTCTGGTCCTTTCCGTCGGGGCACGCTGCGGCGGCCTTCTCGGTGGCCACGGCGATCGCTCTGCAGTCAAAAAGCGGGATTGTCGACGCGGCCGCCTATGGCCTAGCTGCGCTGGCCGGCCTCTCCCGAGTCCATGACAACAAGCATTGGGCTTCGGATGTGCTCGTCGGCTCCGCCTTGGGCTACTTCGTGGCCCGAAAGATCGTCCGACTCAACGAGCGAGGAGAAAAACGGTCGGTGAGCCTGGGGTTCCAATGCTCGGGTGGGCGGCAGGCCGTCCGCCTGACCATCGCCTTTTGAGCGGGATTTTGGTAAACGTGGAATTGGCGACAGCGGGAGCGAACAAGCGACGGGCCGGCCGATGGGTTCCGGGGCTGGGCCTGTTCTTTGTTATCGGCCAGGGCTCTGGAAACCAGGCCATTCAATTCCCGAGCGGGGGAGAGGTCGAAATCGTCGCCCCGGCCGCTTCGCCCGGCCGGATCATACTGGTCAACCTCGTTCCCCAGCCGGGCCTCAAGAAGGTCGTGGTCCGTTTCCTGGATACCA
>Ga0316622_100001891_pt1 | contig 14108 bp, 14 predicted proteins | sample OWC_Aug_OW2_C1_D_FD_207646 | JGI IMG/M metagenome (GOLD analysis project Ga0316622, IMG submission 207646) | Wetland soil microbial communities from Old Woman Creek delta, Ohio, United States - OWC_Aug_OW2_C1_D5_C | ecosystem: Environmental > Terrestrial > Soil > Wetlands | place: USA: Ohio... | reverse complement strand
GCGGAACTCGCCGCTGAAAACGCTCTGGCGGCGGCAGAACGTACTGAACGGGCGGCCGACGCGGTCGAGGCCGCCGCGGACAAGGCCGAAGGGTTGGCGAACGAGCTGGAGCGGTCGTTCTTCCGCGCGGTGCGGAAATAGCCCGCATTCGTCGCCAGCGGCGCACTCGAGCATCGACGGGTGTGATTCCGTCGCGTGGGATCGCACGGATTTCCCGAAACCCGCAGTTCTGCAAGCCATAGCGTTTGCACGGGCCCGGCGTCTGACAACAGAAGGACGCGGCGTTCGGAGAGCCGAGCCCGACCAGTAGGTGCCGGTTGCGTCTTCACCGTTGCACCGCGAAGTCATGGACTTTACCGGCGTTTCTGACGGCACGTGATGCGCTGGCACGCACGGAAACGGAAGGCCGACGGCGCACCACGCGCGCTGGTTCAGAGGGAGGTCGTCGATGGCCGCCGTGGCACGGAACTTGGTCTCTCTCCTCGAGACATCGGCACTCGGCCGATCCGAGAGGAGACCACGACGATGCATTCCCCTGGCCTGGAGACCGTGAGGCGACCCCCTCTCGTGAGCGACATGCACCTCGATTTCCGTACCTCGTACGAGACGCTTTTTCTCCTAGTGGAGCTGTCGGACGCCATGAAGCGAGGCGTGCGCCATTACAAGCTGGATGGTACGCCACTGGATCGCCTGAACGGCGTGGTCGAAGCGCTGATCTTCGACGGCGAGGTCTTCTTCGACGAAGCCAACAGCTCGGCCCCCGCGGGACACTGACCGGTTTTCCCGTCCCGGACGGGCGTTGCTACTGAGGGCCGATCTGGGTAGCTTTTCGGCTACCCATGTCGGAATTTCAGGGTACGACCGACCCCTCGGCGCACGAGCCCATTCGCTCGCGCGACGAGCTCGTCCGGTACATCGCCGCCGGAGCCAAACCACGGCACGAGTGGCGTGTCGGCACCGAATACGAGAAGGTCGGCGTTCTCCGCGAAAGTGGATTAGCCGCCCCCTTTAGCGGTCCACGCGGGATCGAGGCCGTTCTGCGAGGTTTGGCGGAGCGGTTTGGGTGGCAGCCCAAGCTGGAGAGAGGGCGCACGATCGCGCTGTATGGGCCGCGAGCCAATATCACGGTCGAGCCCGGAGGCCAGCTCGAGTTGAGCGGTGAGCAGTGCGAGAGCATCCACTGCGCGCACAGCGAGCTCATGGAACACATCGAGCAGATCGTGACGGTCGGCGCCGATCTCGGAATCGTGTTTCTGGGGTTGGGGATGCAGCCGCTCAGTCGGGTGGAGGACATCGAATGGGTCCCCAAGCGGCGGTACGAGATCATGGGTCCCTACATGCGTCGCGTGGGGACCCTCGGGCAATGCATGATGAAACAGACCGCGACGGTGCAGGCGAACCTGGATTTCTCCGACGAGCGTGACGCGATGCGCAAAATGCGAGTCGCGATGGGTCTGGTGCCGTTGATCTCCGCGTGTTTCGCGAACTCGTCCATCTCCGATGGGCGCGTGAACGGATTTATGACGTTACGCGGGCACATCTGGACCGATACCGATCCGGCACGATCGGGGATGCTGGCCTTCGTGCTGCGAGAGGACTCCTCGATCGAGGACTACGTCGACTACGCGCTCGATGTGCCGATGTACTTTATCGTGCGTCGAGGCGATTACGTTCCACTGCTGGACCTTACCTTCAGACAGTTCATGGCCGCCGGATATGAAGGCGAGGCGGCGACGCTGGACGACTGGGCGCTTCATCTCACCACGTTGTTTCCCGAGGTTCGGCTCAAGCGATACATCGAGGTGCGGAGCGCCGACAGCCAACCTCCGGAGATGATGTTGGCGCTCCCAGCGCTGATGAAAGGCTTGCTCTACGAGCCGAACTCTCTCGACGCCGCCTGGGACCTCGTCCGACGTTGGTCGTGGTCCGAGCGAGTTGAGATCTTGCAGGCGGCTCATCGCGAGGGTCTCAGCGCGCGCGCGCGCGGTATATTGCTCGCGGAATTGGGACAGGAACTCATTCGGATATCGGAGAGCGGTCTCAAGCGGCAAAATCAGGCCAACGAAGGCGGGGAGGACGAGACCATTTATCTCGAGGGTCTCGAGTCCCTGGTTCGAAGGGGGAAGTCCCTGGGTCGACTCTTGGCAGAACGCTGGGAGGGCGAGTGGCATCGCGATATGGCCCGTCTCATCGCCCACGCCAGCTATCAACTGCCGGTCCCAGCATCTCCGTACTGAGGGCCACATTTCGGGTTAGGACCCCTAATACGGGTCTGTAAATTTTTTCATTTCCTAGATGAGGTGCGGCGCGCTAAGACCATCCAATGCCGCAATGCGGCATTGAGGAGAGAACGAATGCAGATAAGGGCCAAGAAGACGGAGGCTGGACCAAGCGCTGGCCTGTTCGAGCCAGACATTCTGTTGCCGAATCAATACTTTGCGGCATTTCGGCGAGGAAGGGCGGTTGAGGGTGAACGCCGGCTGATGCTCGCGGTTTTGGAGGATGCCGTGGACAGTTACCGGAAGTACGCCCTTGCTCGCGATCCTCGGGAGCAGGCGTACTTTCTCGAAGCAAAGGAATGGTTCTCGTCGGACGACCGTTCGTGGTTGTTCGCTTTCGAGAACATATGCGACGTGCTGGAGATGAACGCCGAGTACCTCCGGCTCGGCCTCGACCGGTGGCGGCGGAACGCGGCGAATCGGGCGAATGCCCATCGGGGCGAGGCCGAGTACGGGGCATCGCCGCACAACGCGACCGCGTGAAGAGGCTCCCTTCGGCCCTGTGGTAACGCGCAGCTCGAGCGAGGGATCAGGGTTCGAGAAGACCGTCGCTCGAAATGACCACCGGCAACCCGCTTTGCTCCGCAAGCGCCTTTCGCAGGCGCTTGCGGTCGACGTGGGCTGACCACCCCCGCTGCTGAAGGAGACCTTCCGCTTCCTCTTCGTGGCTCGTGTGCAGCTGGTAGATGTCGGGGTGGACCTCGATGTAGATGAGCCCGGCGCGGACTCCGAGCTTCACCGGTTGATAGGTGAACTCCCCCGGCGTTCCCACTTTGACTTCCCGGAAGAGCTCGGCGATGTCCTCGTTGTACAATCGGATGCAACCATGGCTCACTTGCATGCCAACACCCCACGGCATGTTCGAACCATGTAGTCCATAGAGGGGAAGCGTCAGCTCGAGTCGATACGCCCCGAGGGGGTTGTCGGGATCTCCTCCCGCGATGAAGGTTCGATCATCGCCGCGCTCGCGTATGTGCTCGGCGCGAATGGATTCCGGTATTACCCAGGTGGGGTTCTCGGTCTTTCCCCTGATCTTGAAGCGTCCCTGAGGAGTCTGCCAGTCATCACGGCCTAGCCCTACCGGGTAGGTGGTGACCACCGCTTGGCCGGCGTTTCCGCCGCCGAACTGGTAAAGGCGCATCTCCGGGATGTTGACGACGATGCCTCGATGCTCGGACTCGGGGAGGATGAACTCGGTCGGAATGACCAGCACTTCACCAGGGGGCGGGAGCCACGGGTCTATTCCGGGGTTGGCGGCTACCATCTCATTGTAGCCCAGGTCGAAGTACCGTCCGACATCGAGCAGCGTGTCGCCCTCCTCGACGACGTAGGTCTTGAGCTGTCCGACCACGGGTGCCCCGCTCGCGGATTCCGAGGCGGAGTATGGAAAACGGACGGGGATTCGCGTCGCAAAGCTCTCTTCCGTCCAGCGTGCCGCTTCCGCCGCCGCGGCCGACAGCGTGACGCTCACCAGCACGAACAGAACAGTGCCGGTCAACCCTTCACTCGTCACAGGTACTCGCTTCCGCCGACCCATCGACCCCGCACCTCCTCGGTCGAGTCTAACGGGCGGAGCTCTAGGCCACAATCGAAGCGGCGGCGTGAGCTATGCTCGACGAGGGCCGTGATACTTGGTTTCTTGTGGATCCCAGCGGTGCTGTGAAATAATGATCCGCGCTCGGGGAATTTGGGGCTCCCTTGGGGAGGAGGCTGGTGATGCGAATGAGGGGTGGTGTCACGGTGGGGGCGCTCGCCGTCGCGTTGGCAATCCCAATGGCTGCCGGCGCCCGTTCGGCCGATCCGCCTTCTGCTGGACCGCGAGTGACCGCCAGGGCAGCGTTCTTGATGGACGCGCATAGCGGGGAAGTCCTATGGGAAAGGGACGCCGATCGTGAATTGCCCCCCGCCAGCACGACGAAGGTGATGACCGCCATCCTCGCTCTCGAGAGCAACCGACTCGACGACGTGGTAGCCGCGAGCGGCCAGGCGTGCTCGGTCGTTCCAAGCAAGATCAACCTTCGACCCGGCCAGCAATTGAGCCTCGAGGATCTGGTCTACGCCATTCTCCTCAACTCGGCCAACGACGCGAGCGTCGCCATTGCCGAGCATCTCGGTGGATCGGAGCACGCCTTCGCGGTTCGCATGACCGAACGTGCCCGTCAGCTGGGCGCGAGCCGTACTCGCTTCGCCAATCCTCATGGATTGACGGCGGACGGTCACTACTCGACAGTACGTGACTTGGCTACGATCTTTCGTCACGCGTTGGAGGTTCCGGGTTTCCGCCGCATCATTTCGACCAGGTCGTTGGTGGTCGATGCCAAGAACAGCGCCAGGCGAATAGCGCTCCGGAGTCACAATCGATTGCTCGACACCTCCCCCATCCCGGTCATCGGAAAGACGGGGTACACCGTACCAGCCAAGAAATGCTTCGTTGGAGCAGGTTCTTACGGGCAACGCGAGGTCATCGTTGCGGTTCTCGGGTCACAGGATCTCTGGGGCGATACACGAAGGCTTCTCGATTTCGCCTTCGGCGATCAGCTGCCGACCAGGGGAATGCCGCGATGGGCCGACTCGGGAGCTCGAGATTCTCGGCTCGCGAGCGTTGCCGCCGCCGAACGGAATTCGGCCAAGAGGCGTCAAGTCGCCGCCGTTCGCGAACGACAATTCGGACAAGTGAAGTCGGCGCACAAGGTCGCGAAAAGCGCTCAGAGCGGGCGGGGGCCGATATACGCCATCCACGTCGGCACATTTGACCGCGCGGACCGGGCACGGCGCTTGGAGCGAGCGCTCGATCGGCGCGGGTACGCGGCGGCGGTCGATCAAACGCTACGCGGGAAGGGCAAGAGCAAACGCACACAGTATGCAGTGCACGTCGGCTCGTATCGTGACCGGGAAGAAGCCGAGTCGGTCGCGCGCAGCATGGCGTCCGAGGCCGATCTCGCCCCGCGAGTCGTTCGCCGGTAGGTCGCGGTCAGCTCGAAGGGGAATGCCGACGAAAACGACGTATTCTTCCACCGTTCGCGAGTCGCGGCCAAACTCCAGTTCGAGGATCTCCGCGAGGGCGATGAAGTCGAGTTCCAGGTTCGATCGGGAGAGACGGGAGAGAAAGGACCGCAAGCCTTCGACGTGAAGGTCCGCTGAACGTCAACCGAGAAGCAGATCCGGGAGCTCGCGGATTCCCTCGACCACCACCCGCGCTCCGCTCTCGGATCCGATTCCGATGTACGCGATGCTTGCCGCCTCCGCGGCACGTCGGTCGAGGTCGGAATCACCGACGTATACCGCGGCCTCGGCTGTGACGCTCAGACGTTCGAGACAAGTGAGCAGGAGGTCGGGTGCGGGTTTCGGACGGGCGACGTCGAGCACCCCGAGACGCGCCGCGAAGAACCGAGCGATCTCAAAATGCTCGACCACGCCGTCGACCGTGCGACCGCGGTTGGTTGCCATCGCAAGCGGACAATGCGCCGAGAGACGCGCGAGCGTGTCCCGAAGACCGTCGACCGGTATCATCAACGGATAGAAGGGACCGTAGTCGACCAGCTTCGCGCGGGCACTGACCCGGCGATGGAGCTCGGGATCGGCGCTGAAGAGACGAGCGTAGAGTTGGGTCCCGGAGAGCGCGTAGCAGAGTCGGCGACCTTCCTCGTCGAGCGGAGGTAACCCTTCGGCGGCCAGGATCGCGTCGTAGAACGCCACGTTCGCCTCGCGCGAATCGAACAACACGCCGTCGCAGTCGAAAATGATCAGACGGAGTTGGTCAGCGGATGGAAAATCCGGTCGACCCGTGACCCGAGGCGCGCACTTGTTCATGAGGTTTGACGCGCGAGATCGACCAAGGTCCGCCAGCGTTCCATGCGTTGGCCGCGCTCGTCCGAGGTCATCCGGGGTTCGAAGACGCGGTCACGCTGCCAGGTGCGTGCGACCTCTGAGAGGTCGCTCCAGAAGCCTGCCGCCAAACCGGCGAGGTAGGCTACGCCGAGGGTCGCGGCCTCCAGGATCACGGGGCGTTCGACCGGAATGCCGGTGATGTCCGCCTGGTATTGCATGAGGAAATCATTGCGAGCGGCGCCGCCGTCGACTCGGAGAGCGTCGACCGACGACGATCCCGCGTCCGCCCGCATGGCGTCCAGTATCTCGGCGCACCGGCAGGCGATGCCCTCGAGCACGCCGCGTACCACGTGCGCGCGCCCCGTTCCCCGAGAGAGGCCCCCGATCACGGCTCGAGCGGAGGGATCGAGGTGGGGGGTGCCGAGCCCCTGGAACGCGGGAACGCACCAAACCCCCCCGCTGTCGGGAACGCTCGTCGCCAGAGTTCCGGATTCCGCGACCTCGCGGATGATGCCAAGACCGTCCCGCAGCCACTGAATCGCCGCTCCTGCCGTCACCGCGGTTCCCTCGAGAGCGTACGAGATGGCCCCCTCACGCTCCCAGAGCACCATCGGGAAGGCCCCGTGCGGCGACAACCGTAACGAGGATCCGACGTTGAGGTCCATCATCGCCGACGTACCGTATGTGATTTTCGTCATGCCGGGCTCGGTGCAGAGCTGGCCGAACATGGCGGCTTGCTGATCACCGGCGCGAGCCGCGAGCGGCACGCTGGCGGCCAGCTCCGATCGGGAGGCGTCTCCGACGACGGCGCTCGTGGGAACGATCTCGGCGAAGCCCGCGTGCGGCAGCTCCAACATTTCGATGAGGGTCTCATCCCATTGCTTGCAGACGAAATCGTACAGGCCGGTGCAGCAGGCATTGGAAGCGTCGGTCACGAACACGCGCCCTCCGGAGAGCTTCCATGCGAGCCAGGTATCGATGGTGCCGAAGCGCAGGCGTCCGGCGTCGGCCAGCGCTCGCGCACCTGGAACCATCTTGACGATCCACGCAAACTTGGTCGCCGACTGGAATGGGTTCAGTGTGTAACCTCGGCGACCAAGCTCTTCGCAGTGAGCAGCGGTCCTGAGATCCTGCCAGCCGATGGCGGGGTACACGGCGCGGCCGGTCTCGGCGTCCCAGGCCAATGCCGACGAGCGTTGGTTGGCGATCCCCACACCGCTCAGGTCCGTGGGCGCGATGCCTGCCTGTCGCAACGCGGACTGTACCATCGCGAAGGTCTGCTGCCAGATCGCTTCCGCGTCGTGCTCGACCCATCCGGGCCGCGGGCAGGACAAGCCAATCTCGGAATACGCCGCCGCCGCGACGCGGGCCTGGCGGTCGAACAGGTACGCTCGGACGCCGGTCCCGCCTTCGTCGATCGCCAAGATGTGGGTGGTCACGACTGCAGCCCCGTGTCTATTCTACTGGCGCCGCGGAAGGCGTGAAGGTCCTCGCCAATCAATCTCGACTCGCACATGAATCAGCCCCCGCTTGCGCGCCATGCCAGCCTGGCGGTTGCGGCGCGTTCGAACGCCGCAAGCTCCTGGGCGCGGCGTGCCTCCGACCAGCCGAGCTCCTCGGCCAGGATACTTGCCACTCTCGGCGCGACCGCGCGAGCGGACCCGGTCGCAAACAACGCCACTCGCGAACGTCGCTCGAGCACGTCGGTTACGGTACGGGCCATCTCTCCCCGCACGGCATAGCGTACCTCGGCCTCCGAGAGCAGCGTGCCGGCTCCCAAGGGGCGGAGCGACTCCACGCCGCCGCCGGCAGTAGCGACCGCGAGGGCATCGCTTCCGTACCTGCCGAGAAGACGGGTCGTGGTGTCGTCAGGGACTCCGTCGAACCGCCGACGCACAGTCGTCGAGCGAGCGTAGTCCACGAGATTCGTCGCGCCGTCGAGATCGCCTCCGGCGAGCGGCAGCGTCGCTGACTTGGACGGTGGCAGCGTGCGCCCCAGCAGGGCCTCCGTTTTCTCCATCACACGTTCCGCCATGCGCCGGTACGTCGTCAGCTTTCCGCCGGCGATCGTGACCATCCCAGAAGGACTGACGATGATCTCGTCTTTCCGCGAGATCTCGGAGGGACGCTTCCCCTCCTCATGGACGAGGGGGCGAAGGCCCGCCCACGCGCCGATTACATCCGCGGTTCCAATCGTGAGTCCATCGAAACTGCGCCTGACGGCGTCGAGCAGATACTCGGCATCTTCCGGCGTGACCGGGGGCTCGTCCAGGGGACCCTCGTAGCTGGTGTCGGTGGTTCCGACGTAGACGTACCGCTCATACGGGACGGCGAAGACCGGACGTCGATCAGACGCGCGCATCACGACGCAATGCCGGACGGGCAGATCCTCGGCGCGGAAGACGAGGTGGATCCCTTTGGTGAGGTGGAGCCGAGACCCAGCGGCGGACCCGTCGAGCGTCCGCAGCTCGTCTACCCACGGACCGGCGGCGTTCACGACGACGCGCGCTCGCGTCGTCAGGGATGCGCCGGCTTCGACGTCTTCGAGGTGAACGGCTCGGAGAGGAGCGGCTTGGCCGAACGCGAGCACCCGCACGTAGTTGGCGACGGTCGCCCCAGCGTCGCCCGCCGATTTGATCGTGTCCAGGACCAATCGCGCGTCGTCGGCCAAATACTCAGGATACAACGCCGCCCCTTGAAGCCGCTCGCGAGCGAGGCGGGGCTCCTCGACGAGTGCTTCGTCGCTGGTCAGGATACGGTGACGTTCGCTACGCGGGACACCGGCGAGCCGGTCGAAAAGCGCGAGCCCGGCCTTGAGTTTGTAAATGCCGGCCTTGGTTCGCCCGAAGACAGGGACGAGCATGGGTGCGACCATCGCCAGGTGCGGCGCCATGCGGCGCAAGACCGCCCGTTCTCTGGCTGCCTCGCGGACGAGCGCGATTTCACCTTGTTCGAGGTAACGGAGACCGCCGTGGATCAGTTTGGAGGAGCGGCTGCTCGTGCCCGACGCGAAGTCTCGGGCTTCGACCAGCGCGACGCTCAAACCCCGCAGAGCCGCGTCTCTCGCAACTCCGGCTCCGGTGATGCCGCCGCCGACGATCAGGACGTCGAACTGCTCACCGGCAAGTCGATCCAGAGCCTGCGCGCGGGACATTCGATCGAAGGCGGCCACCTAGTAACCCCATTCGTCGAGATCTTCGTCGTCGATGCCGAAGAAGTGGGCGACCTCGTGCAGAATGGTGGTGCGAATCTCGTCACGGATCTCTTCCCGCGACTCGCACGCCTCGACGATGGGACGAAGAAAGAGCGAGATCTTGTCCGGTAAGGCGACGTAGTCGAGGCCACGCTCTTCGAGCGGAACACCCTCGTAGAGACCGAAGAGCGTGTCCCGTCGTGGATCCAGCCCGGCGCCGCGGATCTGCGCCCGAGTCGGGGCCTCCTCGATGACTATTTCCACGTTCTGGAGACGCGAGGCGAACTCTTCGGGCAGGGTGGCCAAGACCTCTGTCACAAGCCGGGCGAATTCCTTTCGAGTCATGATCACTCGGCCGTCGCGGGGAGGGAAGAAGGGCTCAGCTCCCGTCTCGATCGAGCTGGAGCGCGAATGGCGCAGGTTGAGCCAAGCTGCCACACCCCTCCGGGGAAGACAAGGCGCGTCTCGCTTTGGTTCGTCGCCTTGACAATGGGTCTGGGGTGGGGCACTGGGATCGCTGGTTCACAACTTACCCTCGCGCAAGGAGACCAAGCGATGCTACTCGACGACAAGGTGGTAGTTATTACCGGCGCTGGGCGTGGAATCGGCCGAGAAGAAGCGCTGCTGATGGCGAAGCTCGGGGCCAAGGTCGTGGTCAACGACCTCGGCGGCGGTTTCGACGGCAGTGGGGCGAGTACCGGGCCGGCCCAGGAAGTGGTCGACGAGATCAAGAAGAACGGAGGCCAGGCTGTCGCCAACGGCGACAGCGTCAGCGACTTCAAAGGTGCTCAACGCATCATCGAGTGCGCGATCGACACTTTCGGCAAGCTGACCGCCGTCGTGAACAACGCCGGCATCCTGCGCGACCGGATGATCTTCAACATGTCCGAGGACGACTGGGACTCGGTGCTTGCCGTCCACCTGAAAGGGACGTTCAACTGTACCCGCCATGCCTGCGTCTACTGGAGAGAGCAGCACAAGGCGGGCAACATTCTGAATGGCCGCATCATCAACACCGCGTCCGACTCGGGCCTGCTCGGCAACCCGAGCCAGAGCAATTACGGCTCGGCCAAGGCGGCGATCGCCGCGTTCTCGGTAATCATCGACCGCGAGATGGCCAAGTACGGAGTCACGGTGAACGCGATCGCGCCGGTTGCCAGGACCCGCCTCACGGTGGACGCGACGCCGGCGACGGCGGCCCTGATGGGACAGCCGGTTCCTGAAGGGCAGTTCGACGTCTTCAATCCCGCCAACGTGGCGCCTCTAGTGGCCTGGCTGGCGAGCGACGACGCCGCGGGCGTTCACGGCGAGGTCTTCCGCGTCGGTGGCGGCACGGTGTGGATGATGCAGGGGTGGCACTCGGCCGGCAAGGTCAAGAAGGTCGGGGTATGGGAGGCCACAGACCTCGGGGCGAAGATCAAGGCCGAGCTCGCGAAGGGCATCACCAAGAAGGAGTCGATGAACGACGTCTTCTCCGAGGGGCTCTGAGCTGAGAGCGCCGACCACGCGTCGCGTCCTCATCGTTTGTCACGCCAACACGAGCCGGAGCGTCATCGCGGAGGCGCTGCTCCGGCAAATGCTCGAGACTCGCGGGCGACGCGACGTGGTCGTCCGTTCGGGAGGCATCGCGCCGTATGCCCGTGACTCGAGCCTCGTGTCGCTCGACGCGCGCCTCCTCTTGCGAGACCACGCGATCGAGATCCCTCCTGATACGACCGCGTGCGACCTGAAGCGCAACCGTCATCACATAACCGAGGCGGACCTCATCGTCACCATGACGGCCGACCAGAAGCGCATGCTCGGAGACTTTCCGGAGGCCAGCGGCAAGGAAGTGTGGACGCTGCGCGAGCTCGCCGGCGAGACCGGTGACATCGCCGACCCGGCTGGACGTGACGCGGACTTCTACCGGTCGTGTCGCGACGATATTCTTCGCTGTCTCGAGAAGGCGTTCGAGCGGCTCGCGCGTCCGACGGGTTCCCCACCATGACCGGAATCGAGCATCCCTCCGACGACGATATCCGGGAGATTCTGGGTCGTCCGCGCTCGATTGCCGTCGTCGGCTGCTCGGTTGATGCCGATCGGGACAGCCATCGCATCGCGCGTCTACTGCAAAGCCTCGGGCATCGGGTCATCCCGGTGAATCCGAGCGCGGACGAAATCCTCGGCGAGCGCTGCTACGGCTCACTACGCGAAGTGCCCGGGACCGTCGACATGGTGGACGTCTTCCGGCGGTCCGACGCCGTGTTCGCAATCGCCGAGGAGGCGATCGCGATCGGCGCCAAGATACTCTGGCTTCAGCTCGGGGTGGTGGACGCAGCAGCGGCCGCACATGCGCGTGCGGCCGGTTTGACGGTCGTCATGGACCGCTGTCCGGCGATCGAATACCGGCGTTTGTTTCCGGGGGCGGGATGATGGGCCGCGAGCGCGACCTTCATACGTGGGAGCGTCTGTCGGCGGAACTCGTGTACGAATGCCGGATCTTCTCGCTTCGACGTGATCGAAGTCGGTTCTCGCGCGACAATATCGAGCACGAATTCCACGTCCTCGAGTCTCCCGACTGGGTGAACATCGTGCCGATCACACCCGACCGACAGGTGGTGATGGTGCGTCAGTTTCGACACGGCGTGCGCGATTACACGCTCGAAGTCCCGGGCGGCATGGTGGATCGAGAGGATTCGTCCCCCCTCGTCGCCGCACGGCGGGAGATGATCGAGGAGACCGGCTTCGACTCCGAGCGCGTCGAGCCGCTGGGCGTCGTGCATCCGAATCCGGCGATCCAAGCCAATCGTTGCCACTCGTTCGTTGCCCACGACGTCGTGCGCCGCCACGCTCCCACCTTCGATACCACCGAGGAGACGGAGGTGGTCTTGGTTCCCCTGGAGCGTGTGCCCGACCTCGTGAGGGCGGGCACGATCAGCCACGCACTGGTCGTGGTCGCGTTCCACTGGCTCGCGCTGCGGTGAAGCGCGGAAGGGGCGCGCTACTCTTCAATCAGCACCGGTGTGCCGACCGGAACCGCGTCGTAGATCTCTTTGACGTGCTGGTTGAGCATGGAGATGCATCCCCAGGTCCAGTCGACGCCACGCGCGTTCGAGTCCACGCGGTCGGTCCCGTGGATCCCGACCGCGCCTCCGGGACCAGGCGGGTGTCCGTCGATGACGGGGACCCTACCTTCGTTGACCGCCATGGCGTAGCGCCGCCGGTCAACGTCATTCGGATAGCTGAGGAGGAGAAAGCGAGCCCACCGTTGGTGCGGGCGCTTGCTCTGGATTCGGTAGAGGCCTTCGGGAGTCCGCAGGTCCCCTTGATAGAGTTTTGGACCATAGGGATCGATGCCGAGGACGATCGGGTAGACTCGATCCGGGACCGAGTTGTGGTAGAGCGTGAGGGTCCGCTCGCGCTTGCGAACGATGATGGCGTACTCGTTTTCTTCCCAGGGCTGCGGATCAGGGCTCGGGGGCGGGTTCGGGACGACCACGGCGGAGTGTGCCGCGGAATCGTCGCTCGCCCGGTCGCGCCTCGTCGGCAAGAGCGCGCAAGCGGCCGCGCTCCACGCCAACCAGAGCACGATCGCCACCCGTACGACCCCTCGCATCATGGTGAACGTAAGCAGAATGCACCAAAAGGTGCGGCCACTTCAAGCGCTCGCGCTCCCGGGGTCATGAATGCCGCCGGAGGGGGGCGAAAATGCCGAGAATCACCGGCCTTCCGCGCTCGAACGAGCGGCCCCGGCATTTTTGCGATGGGAAACAGTCCGACCGCGGTGTACAAGATCCTCTGGACATGACGTCGAGTTCATCCTCACTCGCGGTGGTGATCCTCGCCGCCGGCCGCGGTACGCGCATGCGATCCGAGCGGGCAAAGGTTCTGCACGCCGTCGCGGGCAAACCATTTGTCCTCTCCGTCCTCGATGCGGGGACGGCTCTCGGCCCGGCCAGGATCGCGGTGGTCGTGGGGCACGAGGCGGCGGAGGTGGAGCGAGTGTGCGCCGAGCATCTGGCGCGTCGCCGGGTGGCCATACCAGTCGCTTTCCCCCTGCAGGTCGAGCAACGCGGAACCGGCGACGCGGTGCGCGCCGCGCTCCCCGCTTTGGAGGGATTTGAAGGTGACGTCCTGATCCTCTACGGCGACGTCCCGGGACTCCGGGCGGAGACGCTTCAGACGTTGATCGCGCGGCACCGCGTCAGCGGCGCCGCGCTGTCGCTGCTCACCGCTACGGTCGACGCCCCGGGAGGATACGGCCGCATCGTCCGCGGGGCGGAGGGAGGGCTTCGCGCCATCGTCGAGGAGCGAGATCTCGCGCCGTCGGAGCGCGCGATCCACGAGATCAATCCCGGGATCTACTGCGTGCGCCTGGGGTTTCTCGTTCCCGCGCTCGGGCGACTGCGAGCGGACAACGCGCAAAGAGAATATTATCTCACGGATGTCGTCGCCGCCGCGGTCGAGGCTGGAGAAGCCGTCGAGACCGTTCCGGTGGTGGATACCGCGGAAGTGGCAGGCATCAATTCGCGAGAGGACATGGCGAGAATGGAGGAACGCGTGCGCCGGGGGCTCGTCGAACGCTGGATGCGAGAGGGTGTCAGCTTCCGTGATCCGGCGACCGTGTACATCGATGAGGATGTCACGATCGGTCACGACACGGAGATCGGACCCAATACCCAACTGCTCGGGCGCACGTCGATCGGTCGCGGGTGCCGGATCGACGGTACCGCCTTGCTGCGTGACGCGACCATCGGGGAAGGGGTCCACCTGCGCTTGGGTGTCGTCATGACGGAATGCGAGATTGGCGCCGAGGCGGTGATCGGACC
>Ga0316622_100001890_pt1 | contig 14111 bp, 12 predicted proteins | sample OWC_Aug_OW2_C1_D_FD_207646 | JGI IMG/M metagenome (GOLD analysis project Ga0316622, IMG submission 207646) | Wetland soil microbial communities from Old Woman Creek delta, Ohio, United States - OWC_Aug_OW2_C1_D5_C | ecosystem: Environmental > Terrestrial > Soil > Wetlands | place: USA: Ohio... | reverse complement strand
GGATATGAAAGGTCAGAATGTACGGAGATGCAACGGGGGGTGGTTTGTGATTTGGCCCGGGGGAGGGTTTATCATAGGAGAAATCCTCACGGACCGTTTAATTCACCCGGTCCGGGGAAGGGAGGACCATGGTAACGCGTAAAAGGATAGGGGTCCTGGCAGGAGGCGCCTCCGCGGAGAGAGAGGTCTCCCTCAAGAGCGGCTCCGCCATTCTGCAGGCCCTTGCGGGTCTTGGTTATGACGCGGTGATGATCGACCCCTCAGAGGGCCTCTGTGAGGCGGTGAAGAGAGAAAGAATCGAGGTCGCTTTTCTCGCCCTGCACGGCGGCCATGGCGAGAACGGCTGCGTCCAGGGTCTTCTCGAGGTCGTGGGAATCCCCTACACCGGGTCCGGTGTACTTGCATCGGCGCTGGCAATGGACAAAGAGGCCTCGAAGAAGGTCTTCCTGTATCATGGCATCCCGGTTCCCCCCTTCGTGGTCATCTCACGCGGTGATCCGGTGACGCGCATCCCCGGCGGCAGTGATCTCCCATCCCCGGGCTTCGGGATGCCCTGGGTTATCAAGCCTGCCACGGAGGGATCGAGCATCGGCGTGAGCATTGTGAAGGATCCTGGGGAGTTCCGGGAGGCCCTCGAGAAGGCGCTTCACTACGGATCGAGAGTGATTGTCGAGAAGCACGTCAGAGGCAAGGAGATCCAGGTCGGCGTTCTGGGCGATGGGGTCCTTGGCGGCGTCGAGGTCAGGCCTTCGCGAGAGTTCTACAGCTACGAGGCCAAATACACGGCCGGCCTCACCCAGTATATCCTGCCTCCGGAGATTGCCGCCGACTCCTATGAGACGCTCAAAGTGTTGGCCCTGCGCGCCCATACGGCGCTGACGTGCAGAGGCGCCACAAGGGTGGACCTTATCATGGACGAAACCGGCCAGGGTCATGTGCTGGAGGTCAATACAATACCCGGCATGACCGAGACGAGCCTGCTGCCGAAGATTGCCCAACTGGCCGGTCTGTCCTTCTCAGACCTGATTGAGGAGATTCTGAGGCTCTCGATCGAGAAAACGGCTGCAAGTTCGTGAAGCAGAGAAACGCCAGGTCTCTGGAGAGGCGACGACGGAAGAGGAGCATCCTCTCCGCCACCATCGCGCTGCTTTTCGTCGCTCTCGCGGGACTCGGCGCATACCTCCTCATGACCCGGACTCTCGTGGTGCGGGAAGCGGCCTTTGTCGGGAACCGACATCTCAAGAGCGATGACCTGAGCGCGCTGATCGGCATCAGGCCGGGGGACCGGATGTGTGCGACCTCTGCCGGGGAAATCCACAGGCGGCTCATGACGTCGCCTTGGATCAAGGCCGCTGCGGTGAGCAAAGACCTTTCGGGCCTGATCGAAGTGAGAGTGGTCGAGGCAGTTCCGGTGGCTGTCCTGCGCCTCGCCGACAAGGCGTATCTGATAGAGGGTGGAGGGACTCTCCTGGAGGAACTGAAAGAGACGACAGCTTTTTTTCTGCCCGTACTGTACGGCATTGATCCCTCGGCACAGAAGGAAACCTACGCCGAAGCACTCAGGCTTGTGAGGGTTCTCCATGACCGGAAGCTTGTCGCCTACGGAGGGAGTCTGCAGATCACGGGCCAGAGGCCCGAGGACATCACGCTGACGGTCGATCATATCCCGATCAGAGTCGGCGTCGGCGATGTCGACAGGAAGTTGGAGCGCCTTCAGTTTGTCAAGGACGAGATCGAGAGAAGAAAGCTTGAAGTGGAGTACGTGGACCTCCGCTTTTTAGACAGGATCATTATAAAGCCCGTGAGCAGCGGACCCCCGAAGGCCCGGCCGAAGGCGGCGGGGCAGAGCGATGGAAAGAAGAAAAGGACTCACTAACAGAATCGTCGGCCTCGATATCGGAACTACCAAGATGTGCGTCGCCGTCGCGGAAGTCACCCCTGAGGGAATAGACATCCGCTCGATCACCTCTCATCCATCGTCGGGCCTCAGGAAAGGAGTGGTGATCGATATCGATGCCACGGCGCAGTCCATAAAGCGAGCTGTCTCCGAGGCCCAGGACCACGGTGCGGCGCCGATAAGGGACGTCTTCATCGGCATTGCCGGGAATCACGTGAAGAGCTTTGACAGTCACGGGGCTGTTGGCATCAAGGGCAAGGAGGTGTCCCCGGAGGATGTGGAGCGGGTCATTGATTCGGCGAGCGCGGTCTACATGCCGCTCGACCGCGAGATACTCCACGTCCTGCCTACCGACTTTATTCTGGACGGACAGGAAGGACTCAAAGACCCGGTAGGCATGACGGGCGTCCGTCTCGAGGTGAAAGTCTATATCGTGACGGGAGCTGTTTCAGCGGTTCAGAACCTGGTGAAGTGCTGTGAGAAGGCAGGCCTCGAAGTGCTGGACATCGTGCTCCAACCCCTCGCCTCCGGTGAGGCCTCGCTTTCCGCTGACGAGCGTGATCGCGGGATTGCCCTCATAGACAGCGGCGGCGGAACGACGGACATCGCGTTCTATAAGGACGGATGGCTCAGACATACGGCCGTTCTCGGAATTGGCGGGAACCACTTCACGAATGATCTTTCAGTGGGGCTGCGACTTCCCTTCCATGAGGCAGAACGGGTGAAGAAGCAGTATGGGTCGCTCCTCCTCTCGGACATGAACAGCTCCGGACAGATCCAGGTAACAGCCCTGGACGGTCAGGTCCGTGACATACCGAAGAAGTACGTGACCGAGATCCTGCTGCCGCGAAGTGAAGAGCTCATCGGGCTCGTCAGACAGGAGATTCAGGCGAAACACACGAGCGGCGTGCCGGTGCTCGGCGCGGTCCTCACGGGCGGCGCGTCACTTCTCACCGGGTTTGACCGGCTCACGGAGTCGATGCTCTCCATGCCCGTAAGGATCGGGTATCCCGGGGCGCCTCCGGAGGACTTCCTGTCGGAACCAGGCCAGGACCACCGCGTGCGGGGTCTGCCGGAGGAGTTCAACAACCCTATGTATGCGACGGCGATCGGGCTCGTCAGGTACGGCGCTGAGACGGTCCTGCCCGCCGAGAGTAACCTTTCACCCGCGCACTTCGTGAACAAAATCGTCCACACCATGACAGGGTGGTTCAAAAAGATCGTCAGATAATAAGGGGGAAGCAATGTTTGAGTTTGAGGATGTTGAAAGACCGCTCGCGAAGATCAAAGTCGTCGGTGTGGGTGGCGGCGGCGGTAACGCCATCAACAGCATGGTGGCGGCGAACCTGTACGGAGTGGAATTCATTTCCGTCAACACCGACAGCCAGCACCTCGAGTCGTCCCTCGCAGCGATGAAGGTCCAGGTCGGGAGCCAGATTACGAAGGGTCTTGGTGCGGGATCAAACCCGGTTATCGGCAGGCAGGCTGCCCTCGAGGACCGTGACGCCCTCGCAGGATGTATCGAGGGAGCCGATCTGGTATTCATCACCGCGGGGATGGGCGGCGGGACCGGAACCGGGGCCGCCCCGGTTATCGCGAACATAGCCCGGGAACTGGGGATACTCACTGTCGGGGTGGTCACGAAACCCTTTTACTACGAGGGGCGAAAGAGGGCGATGAACGCTGAAGAGGGCCTCAGGGAATTGCGGAAATACGCCGACACCCTGATCGTGATACCGAACGACCGGATCAACCTCGTGGTCGAGCGAGGAACACCGCTTCTGAAATCGTTCGCCATCGTCAACGACGTCCTGAGGCAGGCAGTCCAGGGCATCTCTGATGTGATTCTGAAGCCCGGCCTGATCAACCTGGACTTTGCCGACGTGAAAGCCATCATGGAAGGCGCCGGCAGAGCCGTTATCGGGCTCGGGTCCGCCAGCGGAGAGGGAGGAGCCGTCGAGGCTGCGAAGAAGGCCATATCGAACCCTCTGCTCGAGTCCTCGAGCATCGAGGGGGCGCGGCGGATACTCATCAATGTCACGGCCGGCCTGCACATGTCAATTGACGACCTGAATGCAATTGGCTCACTGATCTACGATTCCGTGCATGACGGCTACGACGTTGCCCATGACGACCGGAACATCATTGTCGGAGCCGTGATTGATGCGGACATCGACGATGAGTACCGCGTGACCGTCATCGCGACCGGTCTCGAGGAGACGGTGGAGAAGGCAGACCTCCCGGAGGTGAGGAAGTGGACGCCTCGGGCGGAACCGAGGGGACTGAAGGCCTCCAAGCGGATCCTGGCGAAGAGTTTCGAAACCCGTACGGATGAAGTGCGGGAGACCACACCGCCCGCAGAGGAAGAGAAACCGGAGATCGAACCCGACGTGAACAACTCATCCATGCCGGCGGAGGACCTCTATGACATCCCGACGTTCCTGAGGAAAAGAGTCTGAAGGAACCTTGCAGTTGCATTTCTGTCCCTTTTGGTTCGTGGGCGCAACATTAAGGCGAATCAATCCTCAAAGGGCTCGGCCCCGCCGCGCCGGAGCAGGAGAGCGCGGAAAAGCTCAACAGGAAACGCGCCTGAGAGCCCGGGGCTGACGGATGAACCGTGCTCTGATCGCAAAGGCCGACGGGCTGCTGTCCCGCGAGAGGGGCACGGTCTACAAGGAGCCCGGCGGAAAGATTACCGCATGCCTCGTTTACCCGAACTCTTACTTCGTAGGCATGTCGAACCTTGGATTTCAGGGTATCTACGGCCTCCTGAACGGGTACGCCGATGTGGTCTGTGAGCGTGCTTTTCTCCCCGAGCCCCAAGATCTCGAAAAGCATCTGAAGACCGGGACACCGATCTTCTCGCTTGAATCAAAAAGGCCTCTCAATGATTTCGACATCCTTGCCTTTTCCATTTCCTTTGAGAATGATTACCCCTCCGTCCTGAGGATGCTCGATCTTGGCGGGGTACCGCGGCTCCCTTTTCAGAGGGGTCGCTTCCATCCTCTCGTGATCGCCGGGGGCGCCTGCTGCTTCTTCAATCCGGAGCCTTTTGCACAGTTCTTCGATCTCCTCTTTCTCGGAGAGAGCGAGGACTCCCTCGCTGAGTTCCTCAACGTGTACCGGGGCGCCGCGGGCCGTGCAGACCTCAAGGAGAAGGCTGCCTGGATTGAGGGAGTTTATGCGCCGGAGTTTTACGAAGTGCAGTATGATGACGAGGGGATGATCGCCGGCCGTCGCGCCCTTCGGGACGTTCCCGTCACCCTAAAGAGACGGGTCTACCGCGACGTTTCACGGTCTCCTGTGAGAACATCCATCGTCACTGACGGGACGGAGTTCTCCAACATGTACCTTGCGGAAGTCATGCGGGGATGCCCCTGGTCCTGCCGGTTCTGCGTGGTCAGCCGGATCTACCACCCTCCGAGAAAAAAGGACCCTGCCGCTCTTAAGTCGGACATTGATCGGGCCCGCCAGTTCAAGGCCCGGGTGGGACTGGTAGGGCCTTCGCTTTCCGACTACCCGCATCTCCGCGAGATTCTGAGCATTGACGACGTCAGCTTCTCGATCACGTCGCTCCGTGCGACTCCGGAGAGTGGAGACATCATCGAGTTCCTCAAGGGACGGCGGAGCGTTTCCATAGCCCCCGAGGCCGGCACGGAACGGATGAGGATGATCATCAATAAACAGGTCACCGAGCAGGACATCCTCGAAACTGCCTCACGATTGTTCAATGCGGGGATCGGGACCCTGAGGCTTTACTTCATGGTGGGGCTGCCCTTCGAGGAACCCGAGGACACCGAAGGCATCGTCAGGCTGGTCATGCGGGTCAAAGATCTCTCAGCGACAGGGAGTGTGGTGGCGAGTGTCAGCACCTTCGTGCCCAAGCCCTTTACACCCTTCCAGTGGCACCCCATGGAAGCAGTCTCTTCAGCGAGGGGAAAGGTGCGACACATCAAAAAGGCCCTCCGGGACGTCAGAGGTGTGAAGGTCCTCCATGATCTCCCCAAGTACGCCGGGATGCAGGGGCTCTTCTCAAGGGGTGACCGGAGAGTCGGCAAGGTGCTTGTGGAGATGACCGAGACCGACGACTGGGCGAAGGCCTCTGTCCGGGCCGGCGTCGATCCGGATTTCTACATTCTGAGGCCGCGGTCGTTTGATGAAACCCTGCCCTGGGATTTCATTGATATCGGGATACCGAAGGAGCGGCTCTGGCAGGATTATCTGAAGGCACTCGAGTTGTCAAAGAGAGACCGCGACGCCTGACCTTCAGGGCCCTGATGTGTCAACCCTTTCCGGGTGACCCTCGCCGGGTAGTGCGCAGGGGCCCACGTCAAAGGGGAATTACGCCGTCAGCTATAATGTGCGAATGTTTCAGAATAGGGTAATGCCACCACGTCCTTCAGATACCAGGAACGATCTGATCTCGGGGAGCCTCTGGATCAGCATCTGGCGCATCTCCTGGCCGATCGTGCTCATCATGCTTCTCAACTTCTCCGTGGGAGTTGTTGACGTCTATGTGGCGGGCCTGATTGGTCCGGAGGTGCAGGCGGCTGTCGGATTCATCAGCCAGATCTACTTTTTCGTGGTGATCGTTGCGAATGCCATCAGCATCGGGACCCTCGCCGTCATCTCCCGGGCTGTAGGGTCCCGGAACTGGGAGCGGGCTATTGAGGTCGCGCGGCAATCGCTGATCTTCAGTTTTTTCGTTGCCATCGGCATCATGCTCATGGGCTTCGTGTTCTCGAGGGAGATTGTGGTCCTGGCGGGGTTGCCCGAAGGCATCACCCGGCTCTCCGAGAGGCTTTTCAGAATCTTTGCCGCCGCCCTGGCAGCGAATTACGTGTTGATCGTGTCCAACGCAGTATTCCGTGCGAGCGGCGAGGTCAGACGGCCTCTCTTCACGATGGCGATTGTCAGCGCTGTGAATATCGCGGGGAATTTTCTCTTTGTCTTCGGGGCAGGGCCCTTTCCCGGAATGGGGCCGGCGGGCATAGCCGTCGCTGCGGCGGTCTCGCTTGCCTCGGGAATGGCGGTGAACCTTGTCCAACTGAAAGGCGGCCAGTGGGAGTCCTTCTATCGAGGATCTTGGAGACTCTCGAAGGAGACGCTGCAACTCATCGTGGCGCTCGGCTGGCCTGCGGCACTCCTTCAGATTGCCTGGAATGCGGGAACTATCGTACTCTATAACATACTCGCCAGATTTGGTGACGCGAGCGTCACCGCACTGGCGTCGATCACCAACGGACTGAGAATCGAGGCCATCGTTTACCTTCCGGCCTTTGCGCTCAACATGGCCTCCTCCGTGCTGGTAGGACAGAGCCTTGGCGCCTCAGACCCGGACAGGGCCGAGCGCGTGGGCTGGAGGATCGCAAAGGCGGGTGTTCTTCTCGTCTGCGCCATGTCGGTCGTCATCTTTGCCTGGGCCGACCGTTTCTCTTCGTTGGTTGCCAGTGACCCCGCCGTACGAGAAGAGACGGCCCGGTACCTGCGTATCAACATGGTCTCCGAGCCCTTCATGGCGCTGAGCGCGGCGCTCGGCGGCGGACTCCAGGGCGCCGGTGACACCAAGGGGGCCATGTGGGTAATCGTTCTGTCGATGTGGATTGTGAGGCTCCCCCTTGCCTATCTGTTCGGCCTGACCCTTGGCCTGGGCGCCACAGGGGTCTGGGTATCCATGGTGATCTCGATGGCGCTGCAGGGAAGTCTGATGGCGGCACGGTTCCGGAGGGGCGGGTGGAAGGATCTGAAAGTCGGGTGAAGCCTCACAGGAGGGAAACAATCCGTTGCTGAGACTCTTCAACAGCCTGGGAAAGAAGCTGGAACGCTTCCCTTATGCCGCGGGGAAACCCGTCACGATGTTTACCTGCGGGCCTTCGGTCTACCAAAAGGCGCATATCGGCAACTTCAGGACCTTTGCCTTCGAAGACATCGTGGTGCGGTATCTGGAGTACCTGGGCTGCACGGTCACACGAGGGATGAACCTCACCGACATCGAGGACAAGGCCATCGCCGAGGCGCGGGTGAAAGGCATGAGTGTGCGACGCCTGACGGAGCACCACATACGGGAGTTTCTGGGCGAGATGAAGACCCTGAAAATCAAGGTCCCCGATTATCTCCCGAGAGCCTCGGAGTGTGTTCCTCAGGCGGTAGCCCTGATCAAGAAGCTCCTGGACATGAAAAGGGCATACTGGCGCGGCGGTAATGTCTACTTCGCTCCCCTCAGTTTCCCCGGTTTCGGCAAACTTTATGGACTGGACATGTCACGATGGCCGGCTACCACCAGGAGGTTTCACAGGGATACCTATCCGGGAATGCAGTGGAACCTGGGCGACTTCATACTCTGGCACGGGTACCGGCCCCGGGACACCGTTTCATGGGAAAGCGACATCGGGAGGGGGAGGCCATCGTGGAACATCCAGGATCCGAGCATGATCGCCGGGTGTTTCAACAAGACGCTCTCGGTTTACTGCGGCGGCATGGACAACCTCTTCAGACACCACGACTACACCCTCGCCGTGCTCGAATCGGTGAGGCCCTTCCCCATGGCGCGGTTCTGGCTGCACTGCCATCACCTCCATGTGCGGGGGCAGAAGATGTCCAAGAGCAAGGGGAATATCTGCTACTCCGATGACCTCTTCAGGCAGGGGTACGACGCCAACGAGGTGAGGTTCTTCCTGATCTACACCCACTACCGGCAGGAACTCGATTATTCTCCCGAGGCCCTGCAGGCTGCCTCGGAGAAACTGAGGGCCTTGAGAGCGCAGGTGAGGCGGCTGTCGGAGAGGGCCGGCACGGGACCGGTCAGGGACCGGGGGCTCTCCAGGAGAATCGAGCAGGCTTTCAGGGAGCACATGGACAACGACCTTGATGTGAAGACTGCCGTTGATGCGCTCTCGAATGTGCTTGCCGGCGGCAGCCCTCATGAGGCGAGACCGGGAGAAGCCCGGCTTGCGGTGAAGACGCTGAGAGAGATCGATGGCGTCCTCAGGGTTATTTTCTGACGGTGAGCCCCCGGCCCGGCCGCTAGACCTGTCGCTTTCTGCCGATCAGCACCGAGCACCGCGCGTGTCGGAAGACGTTTCTCGATGTGCTGCCCAGCATCCCCTTGATACCACGTACGCCCCGACTTCCCACCACGATGACGTCGCTCTTCAGAGATTCAGCCGTCTCTATTATCTCCGTCGGAGGATCGCCGAACTTCGTGACGGTGTAAGCTTTTGAGTAGCGTCCCTTGAAGCTTTCGAAAGAGAGCTCAAGGACTTTCTCGGATTTCTTGAGTTCCACGGCTCGTATCTTCTCCGCTGTCTCGCGTATCATCGCATCAAGCTCGAGATGGAACTTCTGCGGGATGTCGATCCCCGAGGGAATCACATGAAGGACGCTCACCTCTGAATCGTCGGGGAAAGGCATTTCACAAAGCAGTCTGCCCGCATCGAGGGCGCAGTCGGACCCGTCCGTTGCGTACAGGATCTTTAGCTGTGGCCCCGGCAGCTCCCGGGGCATCTGTATGACGAAGACCGGCACGGGGGCCTGGATGACCACTGAGCGGGTGATGCTCCCATATATAACCGAGGGCAGGGGTTTCAGTCCGCGGGCACCCATGACAATCAAATCAGCGCCGGTGTCCTTGGCCGTCTCAACAATACGGACGTCAGCATACCCCTCTCTCAAGAGGGTCGTGGTCTGTGCAGGCTGGCCTTCCAGAATCGTCCGGGCTGAGTCGAGTATCCTGGGGGCAACGATGCTCTTGATATGCGTGACGTCCGGAGAGTGGTCTCCTATGACGTGGAGCACGGTCACTCTGTCCTCAGGGGAGAGCTGAAGTCTGGTCACAAAGCGGAGGGCGCACTCAGAGTGCTCTGAACCGTCAGTGGCGAGGAGAATATGCATACCAAACCTATTTGGACAACGAATTTTGCGCGGTCATCCTCATAAAAACCTTACCACAGGGTGAAGCAAAATAGGAATATGGTTGACGATGCACGCCCATCATTGGCATGTGACGGGCTCAGGGTGTCACATTAGGATCAGGATGCTCATCATGGCCACCATCCAGATGACGTCTATGGGAGCCTGATAAGCGCTCGTCGAGTCGAAGAGGAGGCTGGCCCGGGCCGGAAACTCCTCGTCCGGGGACCAGATGATGACGATCACGGGAATTCTGGGAAAAGGCTCGAGCCGGGCTGACGCATTGCCGAGGGTGAAGGCCGTACCGCCCCAGGCGCCTGCCTTCTTCAGGAATGCTTCCGTGTTGGTGCCGTGCAGGGAAGCGAGCCTTGACAGAGGAAGCGTATGAGACCCTGTGGCGAAACCACGGCCGTCCTTCATGTCCTCGATCCTGATCAGGGAGCCGCTTGGGGCAATCTCCGTGGCGCTGACGAGGTGCCAGGCGAGGGAGAGGCGGAAGAAGTCCCGGAGCCTGGTCAAGAGTAGTTCTCCCTGAGGGTTGCCACAGCGGACTTCCTGCGTGCGCGGCAGGACGGTGAAGTCCATGCCAAAGGATCTCACGGTGTAGAGACCCGTGGACTGGTCAAAGGAGACGAGTGCCTTTCTGCAGACCTCCGCGGGGTCCAGCGTTTCCAGAATGGTCCAGGCCTTCTCTTCTCCCTTTGACATCGCGTGTTCCGACATGGCGCCTCCGCATCAGGGAATCGGGCGAGTACCGTCACTCACCCGGAGGTAATTATACCTCACCGCTGAGGATTCCGTAACGAGTGACTCGTGACGGGTTCGTCTGCAGCACCGCTCTGCTGCCCGTATTCACTCCTGTACGCGCGAAGGATAAGGTTTATAATAGGATCGGACCGGAGGAGGCTGAAAGGGTGCAAGAGATGCATACCCGCGTTATCCTGAGTGAGCGCCAGATATGACTGTGTGGGAACAGATCAGGCGGGGGATCGTGGTCTGTCCGGCGACCCGGGAACCTCTCTTCTTTAAGGATGAAACTTCCTTGGCTACCGCTGCTGGCAACAACTGTCACAAGATGACCTTGACCACCTTCGTCGTTGCCGGGAAGGAGTGATCGATTGAGACAGGATTCGGCGGAGAGCCGGACAGTTCTTGCGTACCACGAAAGGTCGAAGCACCATCCACATCGGTATGCCGCGTCTCCGGGGTACTTCGACTGGGCAAATGAGCCGCGTCCCTTCAGAACTTTCGAGGGTGCGGCCCTGATCAGGCTCCCGCTGGCTGGAGAGCGCATGGATGACGGCGCCCATGACTTCTGCAAGCGTGAGGGGCGCGCCGTGCGTCCCTTCACGCTTGCGACGGTCGCCCTCTTTCTGGAGTTGTCCCTGGGTCTTTCAGCATGGAAGTCTTTTCGGGGTAAGAGCTGGTCGCTCCGCATGAACCCTTCAAGCGGAAACCTCCATCCCACGGAGGCCTACCTCATCCTCCCCGCCCTTCCTGAAACAGGTTCCGAACCGGGTGTGTTTCATTATAATCCCTATCTTCACTGTCTCGAGCGGAGGGCCCGTTTCGATCACACGCTCTGGTCCCGGGCAGCGGGACACGTCGGCTCCGGGGGGTTCTTCGTAGGCCTCACCAGCATCTACTGGAGAGAGGCCTGGAAGTACGGCGAGCGAGCGTTCCGGTACTGCAATCTCGACATCGGGCACGCCGTGGCCTGTCTCAGTCTGTCAGCCAGCCTGCTTGGCTGGAGGATGACGTATCTCAACGCCCTGTCCGGAAAAGATGTGGGAAAGGTGCTGGGGGTGCCAGGTACGGCCTGGAAGCCTTTGGAAGAAGAGGAGCCCGAAATGCTCTGTTTCGTGTCGCCCTCTACCCACACCCCCTCCGCGCGGGACATGCCCCGAGAGATGATCGATGCCCTTGGCCAACTCTCCTTTGAGGGAACCCCGAACGAATTGAGCCGGAGCCATGTGGATTGGGAGGTGATCAGGAAGGTCTCATCAGCCACGGTGAAACCCTCGACATCCGGGAGAAGGTACCTTTTCAGTGAGCGGCCCTTTCTCGGTAAGGACATGCTTCAAAGGCCCGCAGAGGAGTTGATACGGACAAGACGGAGTGCCCAGGCCTATGACGGGAAAACCTCCACCGACGCTGAGCGCTTCTGCAGAATCCTCGACAGGACACTACCCCGCAAAGGGCAGCCTCCCTTCGATGTTGAGCTCGGTGCAACATGCCTTAACCTGTTTCTGTTCGTCCACCGGGTTCAGGGTCTGGAATCGGGACTCTATGTCTTTGTCCGTGATGAGTCACAGATGGCGGCGCTGCGCCGTCGCTGCAGTCAAGGCTTCCTCTGGTCCCGCCCCCGGGGAGTCCCCGACACGAGCCCCCTCTACCTGCTCGCAGAAGGCGATCTCCAAGTCAGAGCGTCCTTCGTGAGCTGCCACCAGGACATTGCTGGGGATGGAGCTTTCTCGCTGGCCATGCTCGGGAGGTTCGATGAGGTGGTAACGGAGTCGCCCTTCCGCTACCGGACGCTGTTCTGGGAGGCGGGTGTGATCGGCCAGGTGCTTTACCTCGAAGCCGAGGGGCAGGGGTTGCGGGGCACCGGGATAGGCTGTTTCTTCGACGACGCCGTCCATGAGCTCCTCGGGATTGCCGACAAAACATACCAGGATCTGTACCACTTCACCATCGGCGGGGCCGTCGAAGACCCGAGGATCACCTCTCATCCCCCCTACGGTCACCTGACGAAATCTACCGATTCCTTTCCCACTCCCAGGCGGTCCTGATGATGTACCCCAAGTCGTCATAGCGAGGCCTCCAGCCCAAATCCCTCTGGAGCATCGTGCTGTCAGCGACGAGCGTCGCCGAGTCACCCGCCCGGCGGCCTGTCTCCTCAACAGTGAAGTCAATGCCGGTGACCTGTCGAGCGACCTTGACAACTTCCTTCACGGAATAGCCGTGGCCGTAGCCGCAGTTGAAGATCCTGCTCTCCCCGCCCTGTGCAAGATGGTCCAGTGCGACGATGTGGGCTGATGCAAGGTCATCGACATGAATGTAGTCCCTGACGCAGGTGCCGTCGGGGGTCGGGTAATCGGTCCCGAAGATCTGGAGACGCGGGAATTCACCTTTTGCCGTCTTCAGTGCCCTTGTGATGAGATGGGTTGATTCCTCATAGGCCTGACCAATCCTGTTCCCCGGGTCAGCCCCGGCAACATTGAAATACCGAAGAGAAACATAGTTCAGGCCCCCTGCCTCGGTAAAACCCCGCAGGATCATTTCGACGGCCGCCTTCGATGCCCCGTAGGGGTTTATGGGCTGCAAAGGGGCGCTCTCCGCTACCGGCACCTTGTCCGGCGTGCCGTACACGGCGGCGGTGGAGGAAAAAATGAAATTCCTCACACGATTGCCGGTCAGAACTTCCAGAAGCGAAAGGGTATTCACCGTATTGTTCCGGTAGTATTTCAGGGGGAGCCTGACGGATTCCTCGACCTGGATGAAGGCGGCAAAGTGCATGACTGCGTCAGGCCGGAACTCCTTCACGGTTTGGTCAAGAAGGGCTGTGTCAGACAGGTCGCCTACGACGAGGCGCCCGTAAAGGACTGCCCACGCATGTCCTGCCGAGAGGTTGTCGTACACGAGTATGTCGTGCCCCGCCTCGCCGAGCGCTTTGACGACATGGCTGCCGATGTAGCCGGCACCGCCGGTGACGAAGATCTTCATAGTACCTCCCCTATTTGTGTCGCGTCTTTCCCACGAGGCATGAACGTCTCGGTTCTGCCAGGGAGACGGCCCTCGTGACGGGTGGCATCGCAGCGAGTCCTGATCACCCCCGGCTGAACCCGTAGGTCAGCCAGTGAAGGATTTCTCCCTCAGTCAGCGGCTCGCGGAGGACCCAGAAAGCCTCATAGTACCCTGCGGTCTGAAGAAAGAGAGAACGCTGTGCGTTGAGCCCCAGGATCGCACGGGCATAGATATCAGGCTTCTCGTAGAGACTCGTTCTGTAAGACGAGATAGCCTCTTTCTTCTGCTTCACCACATCAGTAATATCGACGAGGTGGCTGAACCTGACTGTGGAGTATATTTCGTAGAAGGCAAGACTGAATACCCCGTGTTCTCTGTGGATCCGGATGGCTGCCGACGCAGTGGCGATGTGATCCGTGTGGTGGTCAAGAGGAGACGGCGACAGGACGAGGTCAGGCCCTGTCTCCTCGATGATGGTCAGGATGCTGTCGACCACCCTGTCAAGATTGGTTGCCACCTGGCCATCAGGGATGCCGAGGAACCTTGGCGGCAGGCAGCC